>_51_pt1 | contig 9629 bp, 6 predicted proteins | sample MGYA00084035_6733316 | MGnify analysis MGYA00084035 | reverse complement strand
ACCACCGGCAAACCGAAAGGCGCTGAGCTGAGCAAGAAAAACATGTTCGCCAATGGCCTGCAGGCCAGAGCCTTCATGGGCAGCGAAAGCAAGGATACCTTTGCTTCTGCGTTTCCGTTGTTTCATCAGGCCGGGCTGTCGATTGCGCTGATGTCGCTGCGCGCCGGCGCCCGCCAACTGCTGATTCCCAATCCGCGCGACATCGATCACTTCATCGACCAGATGAAGAAATTTCCGCCCAGCATCATCGGCAACGTGCCTTCGCTCTATCAGATGCTCATGGAAAAACCCGGTTTCCGCGAAGTCGACTTCTCGGGCCTGCGCACTGCTTTTTCCGGCGCCGCACCCTTCGCACCGGAAGGCATCCGTCAACTGGAGCAGGTGATCGGCACCGGCAACCTGTGCGAAGGCTACGGCATGACCGAGACCAGCCCGATGATTACCATCAACCCGCCCGGCCGCGCCAAGCAGGGCACCGTCGGCATTCCCATCGCCGGCGGCGATCTGAAAATCATGGATGCCGAAACCGGCGAACGGGAAATGCCGCAGGGTGAGCCTGGCGAGGTGACGGTCTGCGGCCCGCACATCATGAAAGGCTACCGCGGCCTGCATGAGGCAACGGCGCAAACGGTGCGCGTGCGTGACGGGCAGCGCTGGATGTATACCGGTGACATCGGCTTTCTCGACGCCGACGGCTATCTCACCATTTGCGATCGCGCCAAAGACATGCTGATCGTCGGCGGCTACAAGGTGTTCTCGGTGGAAGTTGAAGGCAAGCTCAAGGAGTTGCCGTTCATCGAATTGTGCGCCCTGGTCGGCCTGCCGGACCCGAAACGGCCCGGCAACGATATCGTCAAACTCTGGGTACAGCTGACGGCCGAAACACGCAGCGGCGACAAGGACGCCTACCGTGAACAGATTCTCGGCTTCTGCCGAGCCAACATGGCACCCTACAAAGTGCCGAAGCACGTTGAGTTTCTCGACGCCCTGCCGCTGACGCCGGTAGGCAAGCTGGACAAAAAAGTGTTGCGCAAGTAATCACGCCACCATTTACCTGTTCCATCAGGAGGACGCCCCATGAATACCGTAACCGACGTTACCCGCTCACAATCCGCCGCACCGACAGCCAACGACACCATTGCCCGGGTTTTTGCCAGCCAGCAGGAAACCGCCATTCGCTGGCGGACATCGACGGCCGAAGAGCGTATTGCACGTATTGTCGCGCTGCGTGACGCCGTGCTCGGCAACGCCGACGCCCTGCGTGCGGCAGCAGCTGCAGATTTCCGCAAACCGGCCGCAGAAGTGGATTTGACCGAAATTTTCCCCATCGTCTCCGAGGCCAACAATACGATCAAGAATCTGCGGCGCTGGATGCGCCCGCAGAAGGTAAAACCCATTGCCATGATGCTCGGCACCCGGGCCACCATCGAGCAGCAGCCGCGCGGCCGCTGCCTGATTATTTCGCCGTGGAATTATCCGGTTAATCTCACCTTTTGTCCGCTGATACTGGCCCTGGCCGCCGGCAATACCGCCATTCTCAAGCCTTCCGAGATGACACCACATCTGGCGGCTGAAATGAGCCGTATCGTGAAGGCCGTATTCAAGCCCAATGAAGTGGCGATTTTCGAAGGCGATGCCGAGGTTTCAAAACAGTTGCTGGACCTGCCGTTCGACCACATCTTCTTCACCGGTGCGCCGGCACTGGGCAAGGTGGTGATGGCCGCCGCTGCCCGCAACCTGACCAGCGTGACCCTGGAGTTGGGCGGCAAAAGCCCGACCGTCATTGATGAAAGCGCCGACCTCACCGCAGCAGCTGCCAACATCTGCTGGTCAAAATTCATGAACAACGGCCAGACCTGCATTGCACCGGATCACATCTACGTGCACAACTCGGTTGCTGCCGCCTTTGAACAGGCACTGAAAACGCGCATCGAAACCGTGTATGGCGTCGGTACTGAAAAGCAGATGGCCTCGCCGGATCTCGCCCGCGTCGTCAATCAACGCCACACCCTGCGGATCAAGACGCTGATCGACGATGCCCGCAGCCGCGGTGCCCGGGTGGCGCTGGGTGGCGACGTGCAGGAAGCCAGCTGCTTCGTGGCGCCCACCCTGCTCGCCGATGTGCCGGCAGACGCGCGCATCAACCACGAAGAAATTTTTGGTCCGGTGCTGCCGCTGATTCGTTTCAACAACCTCGACGAAGTCGTCGATCACATCAACAGCGCACCGAAACCGCTTGCACTTTATGTCTGGAGTGGCGACCGCAAGCGCGCGCGCTATCTGCTGCAGCGCACTTCGTCCGGCGGCGCCTGCATCAACAATACCGTGGTGCATGCCATGCACCCACTGCTGCCTTTTGGCGGCGTGAATAACTCTGGCATCGGCAGCACGCACGCCGAATTTGGTTTCCGCGCATTTTCCCATGCGCGCGCCGTTGCCGACACCCGCATGGCCATGGTGCAGGCGTTTTATCCGCCCTACACCGACCGGATGCGCAAACTGATCACCTTCGTCATCCGCTATTTTGCTTAAGGAGCCTGCTATGGCCTTTACCATCCGCGACGCATCAACCCCCATCTACAAGCGCGGCCTGCGCACCCTGCTGACCTTGCTGGATCGCGCCGAGGCGCACGCCCAGGCCAACGGCATCGACATAAACACGCTGCTTGGTGCAAAACTGGCACCGGACATGTTCGACTTCAAGAAGCAGGTGCAGATTGCCACCGATCACGCCAAGGGCGGTGCCGCCCGCCTCGCCGGCCTGGAGCCGCCGGCGTTCCCTGACCAGGAAACGAGCATCGCGGAGCTGCGCGTACGGGTGCAGGCGATTCTCGAGTACGTCGATGGCATCGAAGAAAAACTCTACGCGGGCGCTGAGGATCGCGACATCAAACTGGTCTACCCATGGGCCACCTACGAGTTCAAGGGCGCGAAATTTCTTACCTACTGGTCACTGCCGAATTTTTTCTTCCACCTGGCCACCGCATACGACATTCTGCGCGCACAGGGCGTGGCAATCGGCAAGGCGGATTTTCTCGGCAAGTAAATTTCCGCCTCGGGCCGGCAGGTAACGATCAATGTATTTTCGCTGAAGCTGCTACGCCAGCCAGCGCACAACATGTCGTGTAGAAGCGATCCTGCAACTCGACATCTTTCGAGCGCCTGCTGCTGAACCCTGGCGGCTGCGCGGTGAAATATTGCCCGGTAACACCCCGGTGCTTCGCCGAAAAAGCAAGATCGGCAGCAAGTTTCGCCGCCGGCTCCGGCCCGATCAGGAACAGCTTGATGCCGGCATACAGGGGTTTGGGTAATTCGCGGTACAGCGGCGAACCGACGCCGCCCGGATGAATCGCGTTGCTCTTGACCCGGGTGCGCGTTGCCAGCGCATTGCTGTACAGCAAATTACCAAGCTTGGATTGCGCATAAGCAGGCATGGCAAAGTACGGTTTGCGGCCCCGGAAACTGTTGAAATCGATATTGCCGAGCAGATGCAGCATTGACGAAACGTGCACGATACGGCCGTCTTCCGCCGCCTCGAGTGCCGGCAGCAGCAGTTGCGTCAGGAGGATCGGCCCGAGCGTATTGCCGCCGAACATCAACTCAAAGCCATCCTCGGTGAACCGCTGCGAGGCAGGATAGGCCCCCGCGTTGTTGACCAACGCATCCAGCACCGCATGCTTCGCAAGAAATGCCGAGACAAAGTTGCGGATGCCGTCGAACGACGCCAGATCGAGCGTGTAAATTTCGATTTCTGCACCCGGAATTTTCGCGCGAATTGCATCGGCAGCGTCGGCTGCCTTCTGCTGGTTGCGGCAGGCCAGGCATACGCGGATGCCCCGCGCTGCCATTTCCTGGGCGGTAGCGAGGCCGATGCCGGAATTGCCACCGGTAATGAGTACCGTTTTGCGCTGCATGGGCAGATCCTCCCTTGTTCACTGGCCATCGATTGGCCGGTCGGCGAGCGTAATATACCCCTCGTCATCGACCAAAAAGCAGGATTCCAGCATGGCTGCGCATAATCTCCACAACACACTCAAGGACATCAGCCTGAGCGGCGGCGTATGCCGTTATTACGCCCTGTCGGCCCTTGAGGCGGCCGGCCTCGGCAACGTTTCACGGCTGCCGGTATCGATCCGCATCGTGCTCGAAGCCGTGCTGCGCAATGTCGATGGCAAAAAGGTCACGGAAGAACATGTGCGCCAACTCGCAGCCTGGCAACCCAATGCCGCGCGCCTCAATGAAATTCCCTTCGTGGTGGCACGTGTGGTGTTGCAGGATTTCACCGGCGTCCCGCTGCTGGCCGACCTCGCAGCAATGCGCAACGTGGCAAAAACTGCCGGCAAGAACCCGAAGGCGATTGAGCCATTGGTGCCTGTGGATCTGGTGGTCGATCACTCGGTGATGATCGATTTCTTCGGCAGCAAAGATGCATTGCGCAAAAACATGGAGCTGGAATACCAGCGCAATGGCGAGCGCTACCGGTTCATGAAATGGGGCATGCAGGCCTTCAATACCTTCGGCGTGGTGCCGCCGGGCATCGGCATCGTCCACCAGGTGAACCTCGAATACCTGTTTCGCGGTGTGCACGGCGCCAACAAAGACGGCTTGCTCTACCCGGACACACTGGTCGGCACCGATTCGCACACCACCATGATCAACGGCGCGGGCGTGGTCGGCTGGGGCGTCGGCGGCATCGAGGCCGAAGCCGGCATGCTCGGCCAGCCGGTATATTTCCTGACACCGGATGTGATTGGCGTTGAGTTGAAAGGAGCGTTGCGCGAAGGCGTCACCGCTACCGACCTGGTACTTACCATCACCGAACTGTTGCGCAAAGAGAAAGTGGTGGGGACATTTGTCGAATTCTTCGGCGCGGGCGCCGCCTCGTTATCACTCACCGACCGCGCGACGATTGCCAACATGGCGCCGGAATATGGCGCCACCATGGGCTTCTTCCCGGTGGATGACGAAACGATCAACTACCTGCGCGGTACCGGCCGCACCGAAACCGAAATCGAAGCGTTCGAAAAATACTTCAAGGCCCAGGGGCTGTACGGCATGCCAATGGCCGGCGACATCGACTATACCCGCGTCGTGGTGCTGGATCTCGACAGCATTGTCCCGTCACTTGCCGGCCCCAAACGCCCGCAGGATCGCATCGAGCTGCCGCAGATGAAGGCACAGTTCGAGAAACTGTTCAGCGCAGCGCTCACCGAAAACGGCTTCAACAAATCGCCAGCGGCACTGGGCAAGCGCTTCCCAACAAAGCTGGCGTTCACTGGCAACCCTGTCGTTCCGCTGTCGGCGCCGGTCGCCAAACCAACAAAAGCGCGCAACGAAATCGAAATGATCGACAGCGAAAAACTGCCGGCGGCCACGGCGGCACACATTCCGGTAGTGGATGTCGGTCATGGCGACGTGCTGATTGCGGCAATCACCTCCTGCACCAACACCTCCAATCCTGCGGTACTGATCGCGGCCGGGTTGCTCGCGAAAAAAGCCGTTGAACGTGGCCTTGGCGTCAATCCGCGTGTGAAAACCTCATTCGGCCCCGGTTCGCGCGTGGTACCGGAATATCTGCACGCAGCCGGCCTGCAGCCATACCTGGATGAACTCGGTTTCTCGGTCGCCGCCTTCGGTTGCACTACCTGCATCGGTAACGCCGGTGATCTGTACCCGGAAGTGAATGAGGCGATCATCGAAAATGATCTGATCGGCGCTGCGGTACTCTCCGGCAACCGCAACTTTGAGGCACGCATTCACCCGAACCTGAAAGCAAATTTCCTCGCGTCACCACCTTTGGTAGTGGCCTTTGCGCTGGCCGGCCGCGTGAACATCGACCTCAGCCGTGAGGCGCTCGGCACCGGCAAGGACGGCAATCCGGTGTTCCTCAAAGACATCTGGCCGAGCAACGACGAAGTGCGCGCGCTCATGAAATACGCGATGAATCCGGACAATTTCCGGCGTCTGTACGCAGATTTCACCCAGGACAACGCTCTGTGGAACGAGCTCAAGGGCGCGCAGGGCGACGTGTATTCCTGGCCGGACTCCACCTATATCGCCAGGCCGCCGTTCTTCGACACCTTCACCATGCAACCCAAAGCGGTGCAACCGATCAGCAATGCCCGGGCGCTGCTCGTGCTCGGCGATTCCGTGACGACCGACCACATTTCTCCGGCTGGCTCATTCAAGGCGGCGACCCCGGCTGGCCAGTATCTGCTGGCGCAAGGCGTGCAACCGCTCGACTTCAACAGTTACGGTTCGCGACGCGGCAACCATGAAGTCATGATTCGCGGCACGTTCGCCAATGTGCGCGTCAGGAATCTGATGTTGCCGCCAGGCGCCGACGGTGCGCGCATCGAAGGCGGATATACGCTGCTGTTCGGCAAAGACGGCCGTGATGGCAGGCAAACCACCGTTTACGACGCCGCGATGGAATACCGGCAGCGTGGCACCGCCACGATCGTGTTCGCCGGCGAGGAATACGGTACCGGCTCGTCACGCGACTGGGCCGCCAAGGGTACCCAACTGCTCGGTATTCGTGCGGTGATTGCGCGCAGCTTCGAGCGCATCCATCGCTCCAACCTGGTCGGGATGGGCGTGCTGCCGCTGCAGTTCCTCGGTAACGACTCAATCCAGTCGCTGGGAATTACCGGCAACGAAACCTTTACCATCGCAGGCGTCGGCACCCAGATGAAACCGCAGCAGGACATGACCCTGGTAATCACCCGCGCCGATGCATCTGTGCAAGCTGTCGTGGTGCGTTCGCGCATCGACACGCCCATTGAAGTGGACTACTTTCTGCACGGCGGCATCCTGCCGTATGTGTTGCGACAGATACTCGCCTCGGCGTGAATGATTGACCGGTTTTCTTTTCCCACTCCAGCCCTATCGGTAGACGAAATGACCAGCCTCGCAGCCCGTGCCATCAAGCGTTACAGCCGTGCCATCGTCAAGACCAACCCGTCTTCAAAAGAAGAACTGGTGCGGCACCTGCGCCGCACGATGAACAACCCGCCGCCACTGCCCTTCAGAATGCCGCCGACAGTGCGCGTGACCGAGTTTCACGGCCACGGCATCCAGGGCGATTGGCTGCAAGTACAATCGGCAACGCGCGTCATTCTGTACCTGCACGGCGGCGGCTACGTCGCTGGCGTGACCAAAACCTATCATCCCCTGTGCGGCCGTCTGGCAGACGCACTACAAGCCGATGTTTTCCTGCCGGCATACCGGCTCGCACCCGAACATCCGTTTCCGGCAGCGCTTGAGGATGCGGTGGCAACCTATGACATGCTGCTTGAACGCGGCTGGCACCCGGAACATATCGTGATCGCCGGCGATTCTGCCGGCGGCGGCCTCACCCTTGCCACGCTGCTGAAATTGCGTGACGACAAAAAGCCGCTGCCGGGTTGTGCGCTCGTGATGTCGCCGTTCGCAGACATGACCGTGACAGCAAAATCGCATGTAACGAACGACGCCACCGATGCCATCCTGTCCGCCCGCATGCTGGCCATGGCCGAAGATCTGTACGTGCGCAACGAAGCCGATCTGCGTCATCCCTACGCCTCACCAGTATTCGGCGATTTCACCGGCCTGCCGCCGCTGCTGGTGAGCGTCGAGGAAGAGGAATGCCTGCGCGACGATGCCTATGCCGTGGTTGAGCGCGCCAAGGCTGCCGGCGTGCCGATCTCACTGATCTCACGGCGCGGGCTGCTGCACGTCTGGCCGGTGTTCTATCCGCTGCTGCCGGAAGCACGTGCCGATGTGGCAAAATTTGTCGAGTTCGTGCGCAAGGTTGTACCGGCGCGGCGCTGATTTACTCAATCGTGTGCAAAGAATAAATACAAGGAGAAACAGGCCATGACAGCCCCAATCAAGGCTCTGCCCAACCCTCTCACTGCATTCGCAGCCCAGGTAGCCCGGCGGCCGGAAGCCATTGCCTTTGTCCAGCCGCTGGCTGGCGGCCAGTTGCGCGAATACAACTGGCGGCAGGTCGACGACGAAGCACGGCGCATCGCTTTCTACCTGAGCTCACTGCACCTGCCACCGCACAGCAACATCGCCTTGATGAGCAAAAACTGTGCGGAATGGATTATGTGCGATCTCGCCATCTGGATGGCCGGCCATGTCAGTGTGCCGCTGTATCCGACGCTCGCGGCGCAGACTGTCAACCAGATCATGACGCACAGCAATTGCCCGGTATTGTTCGTCGGCAAGCTCGATTCCTGGGAGGAAATGGCCCGTGGTGTGCCCGAAGGCGTGCGGTGCATTGCCTTCTCGCTGGCGCCGGAAGCCGCGCGAGCTGCGTATCCGGTCTGGACAGAGCTGCTCGACCAGTACCGCCCGCTGGAGAACATCGCCAACCCGGCGATGAGCGATCTGGCAACGATCATCTACACCTCCGGCACCACCGGCACACCCAAAGGCGTGATGCAGGATTTTTCGCGGCTCGCAACCGTCGGCACCTATGCCGGCAAGGTCTACGCAATGAGCGAGAGTGACCGGTTGATCAGCTATCTGCCGCTGTCGCACGTTGCCGAGCGCGATGCCATTGAGCTGGCCATGCTCTACAACGGCATGCGCGTGTTCTTCGCCGATTCGCTGGACACTTTTGCGCAGGACATCCAACGAGCCAGGCCAACGGTGTTCTTCGCCGTGCCGCGCATCTGGACCAAGTTCTATCAAAAAGTTTGCGAGAAGATACCGCCGAAAAAGCTGGCCATGTTGCTGAAAATTCCGGTCATCAACCGGATCGTACGCAAGAAACTGCTCTCTGCCCTCGGGCTCGATGCGTGCCGCCTGATGCTCTCCGGCGCGGCATCCCTGTCACCGGAACTGATCGGTTGGTACAACCGCCTCGGCATCGAGATTCTCGAAGTCTACGGCATGACCGAAAACATGGCCTGGTCGCACACCACGCGCATGGGTGACCAGAAGATCGGTTACGTTGGCACACCCAACCCGGGGGTGGAGTGCCGCATCGGCGAACACGGCGAAATTCTGGTGAAAAGTGCCGGCAACATGCTCGGTTACTACAAGGAGCCGGACATGAGTGCGGCGGCGTTTATCGATGGCAACTGGCTGCGTACCGGCGATCAGGGCGAAATCGACGCCCAGGGCCGCCTGAAAATCACCGGGCGCCTGAAAGAGATTTTCAAGACCAGCAAAGGCAAGTACGTGGCGCCGGCGCCGATCGAGAACAAACTGGTCAATCTGCCGGGCATCGAACTGGTATGTGTGGTCGGCGCCGATATGGCACAACCCATCGCACTCATCAACCTGACGCCGGAAGAAAAAACCAGGATGGCGGCGCACGCCAACGCGCGCGAGCACTTCACCCACGCACTGGAAGCATTGCGCAAAACAGTGAACGATACCCTTGATCCGCACGAGCATCTGGCCTGCTGTGTGGTGGTGAAATCCGCCTGGACGGTGGAGAACAACATGATCACACCCACCCTGAAGATCAAGCGCAATGAACTTGAGAAAGTCTATGCAGATCGTTTGCCGATCTGGCAGCAGAACAAGGGCGTGATCTGGGAGAATTAACTATTCGCGTCGTTTCACGCCGCGCTGTGGCGGCGCGGTGAGCGGATCTTCCGGCCAGGGGTGCCGCGGGTAGCGGCCGCGCA
>_50_pt1 | contig 9675 bp, 8 predicted proteins | sample MGYA00084035_6733316 | MGnify analysis MGYA00084035 | reverse complement strand
ACGGGAAGTTGTGACTTTTCTCGAGCAATACCAGGTAAAGGTTCGCATTCTGCCGACCTGGGCCGATATCTCGAACGGCCCGCAACTGGTCAATATGGTGCGGGAAGTCGATATCGGCGATCTGCTTGGACGGGATTCGGTCGCGGCCGATCCGGCGCTGCTGGGTTATTGCATAACCGGTAAATGCGTCATGGTGAGCGGTGCTGGTGGTTCGATCGGTTCTGAACTCTGCCGGCAGATTGCCGCGCTTGCTCCGAGCCGGATGGTGCTACTGGAGGCGAGCGAGCATGCGCTTTACCAGATTGACAGGGCATTGAGGGCAATTGCCGGTTGCGAAATAATTTCGTGTCTTGGTTCGGTTACGAACCGTGATCTCGTCAACGGATTGCTTGTTGATCACGGCGTGCAAACAATCTATCACGCCGCCGCCCACAAGCATGTACCGCTGGTGGAGAGCAATGTGCTGGAAGGTGTGCGCAATAATATTTTGGGAACCTGTGTGCTTGCCCAGGCGGCTTTCGATGCCGGTGTTGGTTCTTTCGTATTGATATCCACGGACAAGGCCGTGCGCCCAACCAATGTCATGGGTGCCACCAAGCGGTGGGCGGAACTGGTCATCCAGGATTTTGCCGCCAAGGCGAGTGCGAAGAAAACGGGCCAATGTTTCTGCGCTGTCCGTTTTGGCAACGTGCTTGGCTCAAGCGGTTCGGTGATTCCCCTGTTCAAGGAGCAGATTGCGCAAGGCGGCCCGGTAACGGTGACGCATGCCGGGGTGACGCGTTACTTCATGTCGATTCATGAAGCAGTGCAACTGGTGATTCAGGCCGGAAGCATGGCGACAGGCGGGGAAATTTTTCTGCTTGATATGGGCGAGCCGGTCAAGATTACGGATCTGGCCAAGAACATGATCCGCCTTACCGGGCATTCGGTGCGTGACGATGAAAACCCGCGCGGTGACATCGACATTGTACTCACCGGGCTGCGTCCTGGCGAAAAGCTCCATGAGGAATTATTGATTGCTTCGGGCAATGCCGAGGGAACCAGGCATCCGAAGATCATGAAGGCCGATGAGCCCCGCCTCGGCGGCGACGCACTTTCGGAAAAAATCGAGCAGCTTCGCAAGGCAATGGCGGTTGGCGACGCCGCGAATGTGCGTACCATTCTGATGGCGCAGGCGGGCGCCCTGACTGACAAGGAGGCTGGCCCTTGAGCGGCAATCCGCTGCATGTGCGTTTGTCCGACCTGTTTCGCGACCGCGTTGGCGTGCTGCTGGCGTTGCTGGTGCTGCTTTTCCCGGTGGTCAAAGGGGCGAGCGCTGCCGTCGCATTGTGGCAATACGTGCGTGCGCGGCAGGCAGGCACGGCCGGTCCATGGCCCCGGGAGTTGCGCACGGGTGCACTGCTGATTTTGGCCGCGTTCGTTGTCGGGATGATTTTTACGGTTGACTTTGATTATACGTTTCGGGCTTTTCTCAGCGTTGTCCTGGCACTGACGTTTGTCTGGGGCGTGCGGCGTTATGCCGCGTTCGGTGACGGGCGACTGCAGCCGGCGTTTCTTGCAGCGGCCGTACTGCTGCTGCTGGGCGCCTTGTCAGTCTGGCTGTACTGGCAGTGGCAGGAAGGTCCGTTTCTGGTGCGCATGCATGGCATCGCGCCGTTCAAAACCCGCAACCTCTGGTCCTGTTCGCTGGCGCTGACCTGGGTCTCGGTATTCGCGGTGTTGTTGCGCAATGACCTCACGGTGCGCCATGGACGCCTGGCGATGGCGCTGCTGCTGATGGCTACGCTGCTGCTGGTGGCAAACGCGACGATTGAGGCCCTGATCGCGGCCTGCGCGGCGGCGGCGGTGATGTTGGCATTGCGTTTCCCGGCATACCGCCTGATTGCACTTGTCATCATGCTGGCCGCGCTCACAGTATTGTTGATGGTTGTTATACCGGCGGCCGACTGGTCACCGGGTCTTTGGATGCACGATGACGAGCGCAGCAATCGTCTGCTGTTGTGGCAGACCACCGGAGAGCTGATCCGGCAGCGGCCCTGGGCTGGCTATGGCCCGGGCACCTTCAAGTATTCAGAAGCAGTGAATGCGCTGTTGCCGGTTGCGCAACAGCATCCGGCATCGCCACACAACTGGGCGCTTGAAATTTTGTACTCATTCGGCGTGACAGGCACGGTGCTGTACCTTGGCGGCTTGGCGCTGTTGGCGCGTGCTCTGCGGCAATCATTTGTGCACCATTCCGCTTACCTGCGTCTGGTGGGCGCCGGTTTTCTTGCGGTGATTCTGGTGAACGGGTTGGTGGACTTCCGTGCTTTTGGTCTGTTCTTCCAGTGCACGCTGCTGGCATCCGGTTATCTGGTGCTTGCCTTTACGCCGGCGCTGTATGCGCGTGAGCAGAGGGCGTCGTGAAGCGGCTGCTGGTCATCGGCAAGCGCGGCGGCATACTCCAGTGGTATGAGCATGTGCTCGCCGCCGCCGCGAAGATTCCCGGTGTGGAAACACTCGGCTTCGCCGTCAACCAGAAAACTCTCGGGGACCGTCTGGTTAATCGCTGGCACTTGCTGATCGGGCAGGACCCGCACACTGAGATGACGGCGCGCCTGGCGGATACCTTGCGTCGATTCCGTCCCGACATCTGTCTCATCGTCGATCGCTTCTATCTTTCTCCGGCGTTCAACGATCTGTTGTCGGTGGTGCGCATCCCCGTACATCAATGGGTAGGCGACCGCTTCGACGAGCGACTGGTGGACAACAGCGCCGTCCAGCGCTTCTGGTTCACTGACAGCGGGCTGGCCAGCCTCGCACAGACAATCGGTATCCGTGAGGCGCAGTGGTTGCCGCTGGCGGTCAACACCGACATGTATGTGACCCGGTTGCCTTGGCATGCGCGCGCACCGGAATTGTTGTTTGTCGGCGCCTGGTCGGAGAACCGGCAGCAGATAATCGAGCAACTGACACTGCCAATGCGCCTGGTCGGCAAGGGTTGGCACCGGCTTGCGTCACCTTGGCACCAGGTTCATCCGTACAACATTACGCAGGCGCAACTTGTCGAACTCTACGGGCGACATCGCTACATACTCAACGTCATCAATTCCGACAACATCATGTCCGGGCTAAACATGCGCTGCTTCGAGGCAACGGCGGCCGGCGCGTGTCTGGTGACGGATGATGTGGCGGATTTGGCGCGCTGCTTTCACGCGGGCGAGGAAGTGCTCGCCTGGAAAACGCCGGAGGATATCGTGCACTTGCCGGACGTTCCCGATGCAATGACCTTGCACGCGCAGCTGGCGCAAAGAGGCCGGGAGCGCACGCTAGCCGAACACGATTACCGTCACCGCCTGCAACAGATACTCAACGACAGTTGAGTTTATTTGCGATCCCGTTACCCGCTGGCATCCACAGCAAGAGAGTAGTCAGGGTGAACGAGCACAACGATACCGTCAGCGTAGTGATGGCCACCTACAACGGTGCCATTCATCTGGCTGCCCAACTCGACAGTATTGCCGCCCAGACGTGGCGGCCGGACGAGTTGCTCATCGCCGACGACGGTTCCACCGACGATACGCGCGGCCTGCTGGAGAGGTTTGCTGCCAGCCACCCCTGGGTGCGGGTGCTGCATAACCCGAGCAACTTCGGCGTCAACGTTAATTTCTTCAAATTGCTGCAGCAAAGTCGCGGCGATGTGGTGTTGTTATCCGATCAGGACGACCTGTGGCTGCCGGACAAGATCGCCACATTGATGGCGGCACGCGGTACCGCTGATCTTTGTTGTAGCGATGCCATCGTGATTGATGCCGGCGATCGTGAGATCCACGCCAGCGAGTTGGCGATGCATGGCGCAATGCCGCATCCGGGCCACGATCCGCTGCGCTATGTCTTCGGCAACTGGGTATCCGGCCACAATGCGCTGGTGACGCGCGCTCTTGTCCGGCAACTGCCGCCGCCACCTGAGGGCATGTATTACGATCAGTGGCTGGCGCTGAACGCCGCGCTGGGCAACGGCATTGCTTTTGTGCCGGCGGCGCTATGCCGGCACCGCCTGCATGAGGGCAACGTACACAACAACGCGGCCCTGCGTCGGCAGCAACGTCACCAGCAGGAGCGGCGCTCTGCAGCCTTGCAACATATTGCGCGACTGCAGCAGACGCTGGCGGCGCTGGCGGCGCTCACCGGCCGCGATGCCGGGTTCGACGCGGCCGTCGCGGCATTGACGGACGGTGCCGAGGGTTTGGAGGCCCGCTGGTTCTCGCCTGTGCTGTGGCGGACCCTGCAACAATACCGTCGGCAACTGTTTCCCGGCCAAAAAGCGGCCCAGGTACAGCGGCGCATCTTCAAGCTCAGTCTGGGCGGGTATCTTTGGCGCTGGCGCTGAAATCCGGTAACGCGGCTTTAGGAGCGTACCCGGAACCCGAACTGCAGATAGCGGATATCGTTGAACAGGCCGAGGGTGAGCAGTGCCAGCAGCGTCACGGTCAGCCAGCGGCGGATTTTTTTCGGCGAGGTGAAACGTGCCGGGGCCAGATTGTTGATGCCGGCGAAGGCCTCGATGCGGTAACCATTTTCGGCAAAGGTGCGCTTGAGACTCTTCTGGGTAAAGAAACGCAGATGGGTGCGATCGAGAATGCCTTCGGCACGGTAGCGCCAATCACGTTCAAACAATACTTCGTACAAATGCTGGTAGCAGCGTACGTTGGGTACTGAACCAACGAGGCAGCTGTCGGGAGCCATATATGTTTTGATCTGCTGCAGAAAGGCATCGTGATCAGGCAGGTGTTCGATCACGTCGTTGCAGATAACCAGGTCGAAATAATTTTCCGGCAGTTGCGCGCGCACGGCGTCGAAGGTGCCTTCGAGCACTCTGTCCATGCGTTGCGCAGCCCGGGCGGCCGGCACGGCGGCCGGCTCAATGCCCCAGTATTCGCAGGGCGTACGGATGTTGTCGCGGAATCCGCCGGCACCGCAGCCAATCTCCAATACCCGCTGGCAGCGGGCGGGCAGAAACGCTGCGACTTCTGTACGCGCGCCTGCGAAGTATTGCGGCGCTTTTTTCTGCTTTTTTCTGATCATGATGGCGGCCGGCAGGGTGGACGTGGGTGCGTGGGTGCCAGGTTCGCCGGCTTGCTTGCCGCCAGCACCAGCGCTGCACCCCACACGGCAAAGCTCTGGACGCTGAATACCCTGAAATCCACCGTGGCATTGATTGTGTAGGCCGTCAGCAGGAATACGCCCAGCCAGAACGCTTCCGCGCTGATAGGCAACCGATAGCCGGCAACGATACGGCAGAAGCGGATGATTGCGATGCCCAGCAGCAGGCAGCCGACGATGCCGATCGATGTCAGCAAATCAAGAATCAGATTGTGCGGTGAGGGTTGATTGATGAAATGGCCACTCAGGGCGTGCACGTAGGCAGAGTACTTCCACGTGTTGATGCCAATGCCGAACAGTGGATGATCCGCGATTATCTGCACGGCAGCATGCCACAGTACGCCGCGCCCGCTCAGAAAGTCTCCCGGCCGGGACAGCATGTCCGGCACACCCACCACCTGGAATAAGGTGCCGACGGCAGCCGCCGTCGCCAGCCCGATAACGATGATCGGCTGCGGCCGCAGCCCCATCCGCAACAACAGGGCGAGCGCCAGAATGACAACACCGGCAACTGTCGCGCCACGCGCGTCATTGGTGAAAATCGCGCCGAGCGTGAGGATCGCCAGCAGCAGCCAGTGCAGCCCGCGCCCTGCCGTCCAGCAGGCGAGCATCGCGGCCAGGGTCAGCAGCAACGATACGGCCAGCGGGTTTCTGATGGTGATTGATATCAGGCCGCCATCGCGCCGGATAAACCCGCCATGAATGATTTCGCTGGCGACGAACAGCGTGACCGCCACCAACACACCCACCAGCGCAGCCTGGCGAACAGCCTGGCCATGCGCCAACCAGCCAGCGCGCGTCGCCAGCAGCCAAACGTAAAGGAAAAACAGGGCAGGAAGCACCTTGCCGACGCCCTGCACGGAGCGCCAAACATCCATCGAAAATGCGATGCCGGCAACAAACACCAGCACCATCAGCAGCAGCGTGTTGCCCAGGCCCGGCAGTTTCAGGATCGCGCCGCCGCGCCGCACAAGGTACAGGCCGGCGCCGCCGGCAATCAGCGCTATCGCCGAGGAAGCAAGCGGCAGGAAAAGCAGGGCGAGGATGAGGCCTGCACCCAGGTACGCCGGAATCCGGCGCACATCAGCCTGTGTGTGGGTCACGCAGTGGCTCAACTTGTTGGAGTGGCGGCCGGGTTGCCATGGCCGGCAATGATACGCAGATGAGCCGCTCAGTAAACCGATTGCTCGCCCTTTGGCCGCGATTTGAAGCGCCGATGGAACCACATGTACTGGCCGGGCGCCTTGCGGATGCCGGCCTCGATATGGCGGTTCATCGTCAGCGCGTCTGCAGCCTCGTTGGCACCGGGAAAATCCGCCAGCGGTGCCGAGACCTCGACGGTATAGCGCCCACTGCGGTCATCGCGCCGGAAGTCGATACTGAGTGCAATGGCGTGATTGGCGCGCACGAAGCGCGCGGCGGCCGTGACTGTTGCCGCAGGTACGCCGAAGAACGGGACGAACACTGCGTGGCGCGGCCCGAAGTCCTGATCGCCGGTGTACCAGACAACATGATTGGCCTTGAGCGCCCGATAGATCGTGCGCACGTCCCGGCGATCAATCTGCCAGGTGTAGGCGCGGCGGCGGCGCCAGCGCACGAACGCTTCCAGGGCGGCGTTGTTTTGCGGTCGATAGATGGTGTCGAGCGGCTGCACGCTGGAAAAAGCGGCGCCGACAATCTCCAGGTGCATGTAATGGGCGCCGAGGAGGAGAACGCCGCGGCCCTGCGCCAGGGCCGCGTGCAGATGCTTGAGGCCGTGGATGTCGAAACCGCGCGCCAGCGTTGCCGGTGCGCGCCACCAGGCCCGGCTCGATTCGAACAGGGCGATGCCGGCGCTGCGGAAGCTGTCGAGCGCAACCTGGCGGCGGCGCGCTTCCGGCCAGCCCGGGAAGCACAGTGCGAGATTGCGCAGGGTGATCTGCCGGCGCTTGCGCAGCAGCGCCCAGGTGATGTCGCCCAGCCGGTTACCGATGAAACGTTGCAACGGCCACGGCACCCAGGCGACGAGCAGCGTCAGCGGCACCAGCAGCAACCAAATGTGCCAGTGGCGTGGATGGCCAAGGGCGATGAAGGTGGCAAGGCGGGTTTTCGGGTCAGTCATTGCGTCAGGATGGCGTTGTTGCGGCAACGGTGAGGCGATGGCACGGCCAGTAGTATCGCATGGCTTGCGGCGGCGACAGGAATCGCTCGCCGCTGGTGTTGGGTAGAATGGTGACCGGTGTTGTTCCCTCGGTGTTGTTCCGCTGCTGCCTGCCCCGGGTGTTCTTTGTGGGTCGATACATGCCACGTTTTCTCTACACTCTGCTGCTGTATGCGCTGCTGCCGCTCATTGTCCTGCGGCAGTGGTGGCGTGGCCGTGGCCAGGCGGTGGCGATCGGCAGCCTTGCGGCGCGTTTCGGTTTTGTGCCGGCAACACCCGCGGGCGCGCCGTCACCTGTCTGGCTGCACTGTGTGTCGGTTGGCGAGACAGTCGCGGCAGAGCCGTTGATCGAGGCGCTGCTGGCCAGCGGTGAGACGTTGCTGGTGACGAGCACCACGTACACCGGTGCGGCGCGGGTACAGGCGCGTTTTGGCGCCCGCGTACGCCACTGTTTCATGCCATATGACACGCCCGTCGCCGTCGCGCGTTTTCTTGCGCGCATTCGCCCGTGCCAACTGGTGATTCTGGAAACGGAACTGTGGCCGAATCTGCTGCACGCGTGCAGTCGGCGCGGTATTCCTGCGCTGCTGGTGAATGCGCGGCTGTCGGCGCGCTCGGCGCGTGGTTATGCGCGTACCGGCGCGCTGGCCCGCAATATGCTGGCGGCACTGGCGGCGGTATCGACGCAGACCAGAGCCGATGCGGCGCGGTTCCTCGCGCTCGGGGTGTCGCCGGCGCGAGTGCACGTCAACGGCAACCTCAAGTTCGACGTGGCGGTGGATCCATTGGCAGCAGCACGGGCGGCCGCGCTGCGCGCGGAATTCGGCGCCCGGCCGGTGTGGATTGCCACCAGCACCCATGCCGGTGAGGACGAGATTGTGCTGGCGGCGCACCGCGCCATCTGCCGGAATTTTCCCGAGGCGCTGCTGGTGCTGGTGCCGCGTCATCCGGAACGCTTTGATGATGTTGCCGAGTTGATTGTGCGCAGCGGATTTGCCTGCGCCCGACGCGCGCGCGGTGAACTGCCTTCGGCGCGTACGACCGTGTATCTGGGCGACACCATGGGTGAGCTGCCGTTGCTGTATGGGCTGGCGGATGTTGCCTTTGTCGGCGGCAGTCTGGTGCCGGTCGGTGGCCACAACCTCGTTGAACCGGCGGCGCTTGGCTTGCCGTTGCTGGCCGGGCCGCACCTGTTCAACTTCCAGCAAATTGCCGACGATCTGCGCGCTGCCGGCGCGCTCGACATTACCGCTGACGCAGAGGCTCTTGTTGTCAAGGTGACCAACCTGTTCGGCAGCGACTCAGCGCGTACGGCGGCAGGTCGGAAAGGGCGCGATTACGTTGCCGCAAACCGCGGCGCCTGCGAGCGCACCCTGGCGCTCACGCATACATTGCGCGCCAGCTCTCTGCCGTCTATCTGAGCCGCCGTGGCGGATGCGCCGACGGGCCATAGTGGCGCACGTCCGGGCCAATCCTGAAACGCCAGCGGTAGTACAGATGGCGCAGCGGGTGTTTCAGGATGCGGCGCATGAAAAAACGCGGATAAAGGTATTCCAGCCGCGTCGCCGCGATATTCTTCGGTTGTTTCGTTTTTTTGCGCGTTGGTTCCTTGTGCTTGCGGTAGCGCAGGATCGGTTCCGCCAGGAAGGTGCCGCGGAACCCCGCATGTAGCAGCCGGATGTAAAGCTCCCAGTCCTCGCGCAGCGCAAAGCCGCGATCGAAACCACCGACACGATCGAATATCTCCTTGCGGATCAGGGTGGTGACGCAGATGTAGTTGTCCTTGGCGAGCGCCACCGAATCGAATTCGCGGGAGGTGAAAATGCCGGTGCGGCCGTCGAAATATTCCATCTGCCCGTAGGCATAGCCGATATCGGCCGGCGCATTTGCCAGTTTCGCCAGCAGGTGCGCGATGCTGTCCGGGAAGAGCAGGTCGTCAGCGTCGAGGAACAGAATGTATTTGCCACGGGCGACGGCAGCGGCATTGTTGCGTGCCGCGCAGACGCCCTGATTTTCCTGGGCCAGCACGCGGATGTCGTAACGATTGGCAACGGCAATGCTGTCGTCGCGCGAGCCGTCGTCGATGACGATCACTTCGATTGCCGGGTGCGTCTGGGCAAGCGCAGACTCGATCGCCTCAGGCAGAAAGAGCGCGTAGTTGTAGTTGGCGATGATGATTGAAACGAGGTCACTCATCGACTCGATGCTCAGCTATTTGTCAGCCAATCGCGGATATTTGCGCTCATGCCGTGCCGCGTTGCAGCGATGCGCACCGAGGCCTCCAGCAAGCCTTCCGGTGAACCGCAGTCGATACGCAGGCCGGTAAAGCGTAGCCCGTGAAACGGCGTCGTCGCCATGCTGTCGGCGATGGCGTCGGTAAGTTGGATCTCGCC
>_49_pt1 | contig 9685 bp, 6 predicted proteins | sample MGYA00084035_6733316 | MGnify analysis MGYA00084035 | reverse complement strand
CGCGCCAGCTCCGCCGAGCGCACGTCAAGATCGCGAGTGACCGGCGGCATACATTCAGCAACCCGCACGTGCACGCGCGAGAAAAATCCCGGCAGCACCGCCTTGTTCCAGCTGCGCCGCGAAACCCACGGTTTCGACACCCCGACACTCACCGTATAAATCGGCGCATCCATCAGCCGCGAAAACTCGAATACCCCGGGCTTTACCTCATAGATCGGCCCTTTCGGGCCATCTACCGCAAACGAAACATTGTGGCCGCCGTTGCGGCAAAGCTGGATCAGCCCGCGCAGCGCGCTGGCGCCACCCCTTGAGGACGAACCGCGCGCAGTGACAGCGCCCAGCCGGCGCAACAGCGCGTCCATCAGCTCGCCATCCTTGCTGGTTGAAGTGATCGTCGCAATGCGATAGCGCACGACCAGATGGATCACCGCCAGTTCGTCGCCATGCCAATGCGCGAGGATGACCGGCCGACGGTTCGCGAGCGCGGCGCGGAACGATGCACACTCATCGAACGTGATCCGCCAGGTCGAGCACAGGGCGCGGTACGTCCAGTACAGCAGGCCCGGTGCCAGGTAACGACGCGACCACGATTTGACAGACACCTTCAGGGGCATCGAATTTTCCGCTTAAAAACGCAGCAAGGGGAAGACGAAGCGGGGATAATACACGCCCTTTTCGCCCGCCCCGCAGTCCCCATGCCCCTGATTCGCCTTGATGACCTGCAGCTTGCCGTCGGTACGCAGGTGCTCTTCGACCATATCAGCCTTGCCCTGAAACGCGGCGAGAAAATCGGTCTGCTCGGCCGCAACGGCACCGGCAAATCCACGCTGCTCAAGGTCATTGCCGGCGAGGCGCGCGTGGATGCCGGCAGCGTTTGGGTTCGCCCTGGCACGCGCATCGCCGTGCTGTCGCAAGGTTTGCCCGATGCCGATGATCTCAGCGTGTTCGATGTTGTTGCCAGCGGCCTCGCCGAAACCGGCAAGCTGCTCGCCGAATTCCACACCCTGGCCATGCAGCCGGATGCCGATCTCAAGCGCCTCGAATTCCTGCAGCACGAGATCGAGGCCCGCGACGGCTGGCTGTTCCAGCAACGCATCGACACCATTCTGACGAAGCTGCAACTGCCCGCTGATGCGCGCATGCGTGATCTGTCCGGCGGCTGGCGCCGGCGTGTGGCGTTAGCCCAGGCACTGGTGACCGACCCGGAAATCCTGTTGCTCGACGAGCCGACCAACCACCTCGACCTGCCAACCATTCTCTGGCTGGAAGAACAGTTGCGCGATTTTCGCGGCACGCTGCTGCTGATTACCCACGACCGCGCCTTCCTGCAAGCGGTGGCAAATACCATCATCGAACTGGATCGCGGCCACGTGTATCGCTGGGACGGCGATTACGACGGCTTCCTGAGAATGCGTGAGGAACAGTCGCACGCTGAGGAGATCGCCAACGCGCTGTTCGACAAACGCCTTGCCGAAGAAGAAAAGTGGATCCGCCAGGGCGTCAAGGCGCGCCGCACCCGCAACGAAGGCCGCGTGCGCGCACTGAAAGCCTTGCGCGTCGAGCGTGCCGAACGCCGCGAGCGCGTCGGCAAGGCCGGTTTCGTCGTCGAAGCCGCCGAGCGTTCCGGCAAGCTGGTCGTTGAGGCACTGCACGTCAACCATGCGTACAATGGCCGCTCCATCCTGCGTGATTTCTCAACGACGATCATGCGCGGCGACCGCGTTGGCCTGATCGGCCCGAACGGCGCCGGCAAGTCGACGCTGCTGAATATCCTGCTCGGAAAGGTCACCCCCGATAGCGGCACCGTGCGCCTCGGAACCAACCTGCAGGTCGTCTATTTCGATCAGTTGCTGACGCAACTGGATCTGACGAAAACCGTGATCGACAACGTTGCTGAAGGCTCCGACGTGGTCGAGATCAACGGCAAGCGCAAGCACATTGTTGGCTACCTGCAGGATTTTCTGTTCGCACCGGACCGTATCCGCCAGCCGGTGTCCGCATTGTCCGGCGGCGAACGCGCCCGCGTGATCCTGGCCAAATTGTTCACCAAACCGGCCAACTTGCTGGTGCTCGACGAGCCCACCAACGACCTCGATATCGAGACGCTGGAACTGCTCGAAGAAATTCTCCTCGACTATCCCGGCACACTGCTGGTGGTGAGCCACGATCGCGCCTTCCTCGACAACGTCGTCACCAGCTCGCTGGTATTCGAGGGCGACGGTATCGTCAATGAATATGTCGGCACGTACTACCCGAAGGGCGCGTCGATAGCGCCACAGGCAACGGGCGCATCACAGGCAAAGAGCGCATCGCCAACAAAAGGTACGAAAGCGAATGCCCCGGTGGCCGCGCCAGCAACATCGGCGAGCGAAAAAACCCGCAAGCCTACCTACAAGGAACGCATTGAACTTGAAACGCTGCCGGTACTGATCGAGAAAACCGAAGGTGAAATTGCGGCACTGGAAGCAAAGATGGCCGAGCCGACGTTTTTTTCTCAATCGCGCGATGCTACCGAAAAATCACTGCAAACCCTCGCCTCTTTGCAGGCGGCGCTGGCGCAGCATTACGCGCGCTGGGAAGAACTCGACGCACGCGCACGCTAATGAGGCGCGTCGCACAAAAAAGCCCGGCAGTGCCGGGCTTTTTTGTTATGCGTAAACGACTTACTTCTGCTTGGCCTGCGGCGCCTTTTTCGGGCCTTCGCCGACCAACGGGATACGCGCGGCGATCTGGGCGCGCACGCCCACCCGCACCTTGTTCTCGATTTGCAGATAACGGGCAAGCTTCAGCGGCGGCAGTGCCTTGGCAAGTTTCGCTGCGAACGACTTGCGCATGTCGACTTCCGCCTGCTCGGCGGCGAGCATGTCGCTGATCAGCTTGTTGGCAACGTCATCGGTTCCCGTACCCTTCTTCTGCTGCTCGGCGTAATCGACTATCACCTTGACGGTGCGCTCATTGAGCCCCTGCAGCGCCGCCTGGTATTCCTCATAAATTGGCCAGAACGCCTTTGCCTCGGTTTCCGTCAGCAGCATGTTGGTAGCGACCAGTGCCTTTTTATCGGCCCGCGCCTTCTCCATGAGAATCGCGTTGTTGTTGGCCGACGCCTCGGTAGCGGCAGCCGGTGCCTTGGCGTCGGCGGCAAGGGTGATGGCCGGTACGGCGGCGAGCGTCAGCGCGAGTAACAGCGTGCGGGTGGTGATGGACATCGTCGAGGTCTCCTGGTGTTTCCGGTTGCGGGTTGTTGCGGGATATGAACATGGATACTAAGGGTTGCGATGTTGCTTCAGACCGGGACTCGCCGCCAGAGTTTCATTGCCTGGTGTTGAGATTCCAGTCGATCGGTGTCATGCCGTGCCTGGCCAGATAGGTATTGGCCTGCGAAAAATGCCGGCAGCCCAAAAAGCCACGATGCGCCGACAGCGGCGACGGATGCGGCGCGGTAAGCACCAGATGGCGCTGCCGATCAATAAATGCGCCCTTTTTCTGCGCGTAACTGCCCCAAAGCATGAATACCAGATGCTCGCGTTCACGGTTGAGGCGCTCGATGACGGCATCCGTGAATAACTCCCAGCCACGGCCGGCATGCGACGCCGCCTGGTGGGCGCGCACCGTCAATACCGCGTTCAGCAGCAACACGCCCTGCTGTGCCCATTTTTCAAGGTGGCCATGATCGGGCGGCAAAATACCGAGATCCGCCTGCAGTTCCTTGTAGATGTTCGCCAGCGACGGCGGAATGGTAATGCCCGGCCGCACGGAAAAACACAGGCCGTGCGCCTGATCGGGCCCGTGATAAGGATCCTGACCGAGGATCACCACTTTCACATCAGCAAACGGCGTCAGGTTGAAGGCATTGAAAATTGCCGGGCCCTTCGGGAAAACCAGCTGCCCCTGCTGCTTCTCCGCAAGGAGAAATGCGCGCAGCGCTGCCATATAGGGCTGTTCGAATTCTCCGGCCAAGGCCTGCTTCCAGCCCGGCTCCAGGGCCACACGGGCAGATGCGGTATTCATCACGCCCTCAGCCAACGCCAAACACCAGGCGAAAGCGGTGCGCGAGCACACGCTCGGCACGATCGCGATCAAATGTCTGGTCCTTGCGTATCAAGTGCTCATATTCGAGCTGCAGAAATGCTTCGTGAATCAACTCGGCGTCCATAGGCGGATCGATGGTACCCACCATCGTGCAGAAAGCCATCAGATCTTCGCGTATTTTCTGGCGAAAATTTTCTGCCTGGTCACGCAGGCGCTCGTCAAGAATGGCCGCCTGCATAAATGCCTGCTCAGCGAGCAAATGCTCGCGGTGCTGCTGCAGCTGCGCCTCAACAAAATTAGCCACAAGCTTCGCCATCCCGGCAAGAAATCCAGCGCGCTCCTTTTCGTTCTTGAGTGCGTCACCGCTGTATTGCGCGGTGAACTGGTAGATCTGAATCCATACCGGGTCGATTACCTGCGCCTGCGCATTCTCGACGAACAGCGTGAAGGTATCAGCGATGAGCTCGTGGATATCCTTGAAATAGTAGGTAGTGGCCGACAGCGGCACACCCGCTTCCTGCGCCACCGCGCGATGGCGCACGGCGCGGATGCCATCGCGGATGATGATCCGCAGGGTGGCTTCAAGTATGGCCCGGCGACGATGCTCGCTGCCGATGCGCGTCGCACGACGGCCACGGTAGCCGCCCGGATCCGTGCTCGCCACTACCTTCACCTTCCTGCGGAAATGTTCTTCCATGGTCACTCTCCTCCTTCCCTGAGGGTTCCGGATCAATGCCTTAGCGCATATCACACTCAACGATTGGGCCGCATGTGCGGAAAAAGTATCACGTCGCGGATCGATGGCGAATTGGTGAACAACATTACCAGCCGGTCGATGCCGATGCCCTCGCCGGCGGTCGGCGGCAGGCCGTGCTCCAGCGCCGTGATGTAATCCTCGTCGAAGAACATCGCCTCGTCGTCGCCGGCTTCCTTCTCGGCGACCTGGGAACGAAAACGCTCGGCCTGGTCTTCCGGGTCATTCAGCTCCGAGAAACCGTTGGCGAGCTCGCGCCCGCCGACGAAAAACTCGAAGCGATCGGTAACGAAGGGATTGGCATCCGAGCGCCGCGCCAGCGGTGACACTTCCGTCGGGTACTCGGTGATGAAAGTGGGTTGGCGCAGGGTGTGCTCGACGGTTTTCTCGAAAATCTCGATCTGCACCTTGCCCAGGCCCCAGGAATCCTTGAGCGGGATGCCAAGTTTTTTTGCTGCCGTGCGGGCACCGTCGAGCGTCGCGAGCTGCGCAGGGGTGATATCCGCATTGCGATCAAGAATCGAATCGAAAACGCTCATTCGGGTGAACGGCGTGCCGAAGTCGATCTCCTCACCCTGATAGACCAGTTGCGTGGTGCCCAGTACATCCTGCGCCAGCGTGCGCAACATATCCTCGGTAAGGTCCATGAGGTCGAGATAAGTTGCGTAGGCCTGGTAGAACTCGATCATGGTGAACTCGGGGTTGTGGCGTGTGCTCAAGCCCTCGTTGCGGAAGTTGCGGTTGATCTCGAACACCTTCTCGAAGCCGCCGACCACCAGCCGCTTCAGATACAGTTCCGGCGCGATGCGCAAAAACATCTCGATATCCAGCGCATTGTGGAAGGTGACAAAGGGCTTGGCGACAGCACCACCTGGAATCACCTGCAGCATAGGTGTTTCGGCCTCGATGAAATCGCGCCGCACGAGGTAATGACGAATGCCGGCAACGATTTTGGCGCGGACGTGAAAGGTTTTGCGTGTTTCCTCGCTGACGATCAGATCGACATAGCGCTGGCGATACTTCATTTCCGTATCGGTCAGACCCTTGTGCTTTTCCGGTAGCGGCCGCAATGCCTTGACCAGCAAACGCGGGTTTTCCATATCCACATACAAATCACCCTTGCCGGATTTGCACAGCAGACCTTCGGCGCCCACGATATCGCCCAGATCCCAACCCTTGATATTTTCCAGTTGTTCAGGCGACAGCGTCTTGCGATTGACGTACAACTGGATGCGGCCAGTCATGTCCTGAATAACGATGAATGCCCCGCGATTGAGCATGATGCGGCCGGCGACGCTGGCGCGCAGCGTCAGTTGCTCTATGGCTTCCTTCGATTGCTCCGCGTAGTGCGCCTGCAGGTCGGCACAATAGTGGTCGCGGCGAAAATCATTGGGGAATGCGTTGCCGCTCTGCCGCAGAACCGACAGTTTGGCGCGGCGCTCAGCGATCAGCCGATTCTCATCCACAACCGCATTCACAGCGGCATCCTGTACGTTCGGCGGCATATCGTTGCGCTGGTCAGTCATGGGCATGCCATTGGTGTTGGTACAGGGGCGATCATCACAGGCCGGCCTTCAGGCTTGCATCAATGAAGTCGTCGATATCACCATCAAGAAACTTGCCGGTGTTGCTCGTTTCCATGCCGGTGCGCAAATCCTTGATCCGCGACTGATCGAGCACGTAGGAGCGAATCTGGCTGCCCCAGCCGACATCGGCCTTGGTCGCTTCCAGCGCCGACTTCACGACGTTGCGCTTCTGGATTTCCAGCTCATACAGCTTTGCCGCCAGCATTTTCATCGCCTGGGCACGATTCTGGTGCTGCGAGCGGCCAGCTTGGCAGGCAGCAACTGTATTGGTCGGAATGTGCGTGATGCGCACTGCCGACTCGGTGCGGTTGACGTGCTGACCGCCGGCACCCGAAGCACGGTAAACGTCGGTACGCAGATCGGCAGGGTTGATGTCGATCTCGAAACTGTCATCGATTTCCGGCGACACAAACACGGAAGCGAATGAGGTGTGGCGTGCGCCGCCGGAATCAAACGGGCTCTTGCGCACCAGCCGATGCACGCCGGTCTCGGTACGCAGCCAGCCGTAGGCGTACTCGCCGGCAAAGTGAATGGTCGCGGATTTCACGCCCGCCACCTCACCATCAGTGCATTCGAGCAATTCGGTTTTGAAGCCCCGCTTCTCGCCCCAGCGCAGATACATGCGCAGCAGCATCGAGGCCCAGTCCTGCGCTTCGGTACCGCCGGCACCGGCCTGGATATCCATAAAGGCACTGTTCGGGTCGTTCGGCCCGGAGAACATGCGCTGGAACTCAAGCGCGGCGACCTGCTGCTCGATGCGCGCAAGTTCGGTCGCCACATCAGCGACGGTGGCTGCGTCATTTTCGGCCACCGCCATCGCAAGCAGTTCGCGGGCATCGAGCAGATGCTGCGCCGTTTTCGTCAACGTGCCGACGATGTTGTCCAGTTGGGCGCGTTCGCGGCCAAGCGCCTGGGCACGCTCGGGGTTGTTCCAGATTTTCGGATCTTCGAGTTCCTTACCGACTTCTTCCAGACGCTCGCACTTGCCATCGAAGTCAAAGATACCCCCGGAGCGAAGTGGCTCGCTCGTCGAGGTCGCGAATCTTGTTAGTGATCGGGTTGATTTCCATTGCCTGGGACTACCGGTAACGAGCGGGCAGGATTGCCCGGAAAATCGCCCGGAAAGAGAAGCGGCGACCAGATAAGGCGGTGAATTGTAGAGAAATTCACCCGGCCCGTCGATTTGGCATTGCTCTGGCGACGGGCGGAACCTAGCATGCTCGCGTGCACACGACGTGCGCGCCAACCAAATGGAAAACATGACGTGAATCCCAACTCTGCTCAGGCGCCTGTACAGACCCCTGCACCGGCCCGGCCGGGCGACGGCAAGGAACGCATTCTGCTGGCAGCGCTCCAGGAGTTTGCTGCCCATGGCTACGACGGCGCCTCCACCACCGCCATCGCCCGGCGCTGCGGCGTCACCCAACCTTTGATCCACTACCACTTCGGCAGCAAGGAAGGGCTGTGGCGCGCCACGGTCAATGACGCCTTCCTGCGGCTGCGCGACGAATTCTTCATTACTCTCCAGCGCCACCCGCCAACGCGCGACAACCCGCGTGGAACCCTCCTCGCCCTGGTGCGTGAATTCGTCCACTTTTGCGGGCGCTATCCCCACTTTCCGCGCCTGCTCTACGCGGAACTGCCAACCGCCAGCCCGCGCGCGGACTGGCTCATGAACAGCTGGGTGCACCCGGTGGTCGCCCGGATCACGGCACTGCACGGCGATGTCGCCCGTGCAACGGGCATGAAGGAATTGCCACTTGGGCACATCATGGCCGCGCTCACCGGCGCGGCGGCGACGTTCTTCGTGCTCGGCAATTTCATGCCGGCGGCCTACGGCCTCGACCCGGCCAGCGACGCCAGCATCGAGGCACATGCCGATGCGCTGGTGAGCATCCTCGAAAGCGGCCTGTTTGGCAGACCCTGAGCAGGCCGCGCTCACAAGCTCTCGATCCACTCCACCAGCAATTGCGGCGTGTGCACGCCGCGATACTCATTGACGTCCAGCCGATAGGCAATGCGGACACGACGCGCATGGTTCGGCCAGAGCCGCGTATCGATATTGAATGCAATCGCATCAAGTACGCGCCCGCCAGCGGCCGGTGCCGAGAGCACCAGCTTCAGATGCTTCTCCCCGACCAGGCGCTGCGCAAGTACCTCGAACTCGCCGTCGAACAGCGGCTCCGGAAATGCCTGCCCCCAAGGCCCGGCATCGCGCAACGTTTGCGCGAGCGCGAGATCGAGTTCGGCAAAGGCCAGCGCACCGTCCGACAGCAGCACCGGCGACAGCGCCGCCGCCGGCAGCACGCGCAGCACTTCGGCGTTGAAGGCACGGGCAAATGCCTCGTAATTCGCCCGCGCCAGCGTCAACCCGGCGGCCATGGCATGACCACCGAAACGACTGACCAAGCCGGGATTGTGTGCGGCAACCGCATCGAGCACGTCGCGGATGTGTACGCCCTCGATCGAGCGCGCCGAGCCGCGCAGTTCGCCGTCGCCATTGATTGCCTGGCCATCAGCCGGCGCGAACGCAATCACCGGCCGGTGGCAGCGCTCCTTGATTCGCGCCGCGACGATGCCGATCACCCCCTGGTGCCACCTGGCATCAAACAAGCAGATACCGTGCGGCAGCCGACCCTCGTCCAGCGTCAGTTGCGACAGCGCCGCAAGCGCCGCCTGCTGCATGTCGCCCTCTATTACCCGCCGCTCCTGGTTCATGGCGTCGAGTTCGGCCGCGTAACGTTGCGCCTCGGCATCGTTGTCGGCGAGCAGGCAGCGAATACCGATCGACATGTCGTCGAGGCGGCCGGCAGCGTTGAGGCGCGGGCCCACCGCGAAACCCAGATCGGCCGCTACCAGCCGCGCACGATTGCGTTTCGCAATCGCAATCAGCGCGGCGATGCCCGGCCGCACGCGGCCGGCGCGAATCCGCCGCAGGCCCTGCTCAACGAGGATGCGGTTGTTGGCGTCGAGCGGCACGACATCGGCAACGGTACCCAGGGCAACAAGATCAAGCGCGTCGGCCAGATTCGGTGCCGGGCGCGCCGCGTTGAACCAGCCACGTTCGCGCAACGCCGCGCGCAGCGCGCTCATCAGGTAGAACGCGACGCCGACACCGGCGATGGCTTTGCTCAGGAACGCACAGCCCGGCTGGTTCGGGTTGACGATCGCGTCGGCATCCGGCAACTGCGCGCCGGGCAGGTGGTGGTCGGAAATCACCACGCGGATGCCATACGCCTTCGCCCGCGCCACCCCCTCATGGCTGGACATACCGTTATCGACGGTGAGGATTACCGCCGGTTTGCGCGTCGCCGCG
>_48_pt1 | contig 9790 bp, 8 predicted proteins | sample MGYA00084035_6733316 | MGnify analysis MGYA00084035 | reverse complement strand
GTAGTAATGGTGATCAAATCACCGGCAGCCACAGCCACCCTTGGATAAAGTGATTCATGACCCTTGACGAACTTATAGAGCAACTAAGTTTAGAACGACTGGAGCAAAATATTTATCGCGGCGCCAGTCGTCATCTTGGGGGAAGAAGCGTCTATGGTGGCCAGGTATTAGGCCAGGCATTGATGGCCGCAGGACGAACCGTCCCAGCGGAATGGAGCGTGCATTCTCTGCACGCCTATTTCTTGCGAGCGGGCGACACCGACGCCTCCATTATCTACAAGGTGGAACGTATCCGTGACGGCAAATCCTTTGCCACACGGCGGGTTGTGGCTACTCAGCACGGCCGCCCTATTTTTCATATGTCCAGCTCGTTTCAAGTTTGCGAGGATGGCGTGGAGCACCAAATAGAGATGCCCCGGGTGCCTTTTCCGGAGGATATTGCTGCCATTGACCCCACTAAGGCCAAAAACGAACCTAAAAAACAAAACATGGGGACGGAAAATGAGCTTAAGCCCATTGATGTTAAATTCATTAGTCCCGCCGACCCCTACAAACCGCAACCGCAACCCCCTCACCGCCACATTTGGTTTAAGGCGAGCGGTCAGCTGCCTGATGACCCACATTTGCATCGCACGTTCTTGGCCTATGTTTCTGATCTTTATGTTTTAGGAACGGCATTACTACCGCATGGTTTGAGCTTTCGCCAACATAATCTCCAAGGCGCAAGCATTGATCACTCGATGTGGTTCCATCGAGACTTTCGCGCCGACGATTGGCTGCTTTACCAGCTGGATTCGCCGTTTACCGGCGGCGGCCGTGGTTTAGGTCGGGGTAATATTTTCAGCCGCGATAGGCAATTGGTAGCAACGGTGATTCAGGAAGGCTTGATTCGCCTGCACCCTGAAGAGGCTCTGGAGTAACTACGGTGCAACACACATGAAGAAGAACAAACATGAAGAGCTTGTCCGGGAACACTTCCCGGAGGCAATCAAAGAGCGTTTGAATCGCTCGACCAAGCCAAATATTGTTTCTGATGCTGTTCTTGGGGGCATCGATGGATGCGTGACAACATTCGCTGTTGTTTCGGGTGCCTTTGGTGCTGGTTTTTCTTCCTCTGTGGCTATTGTACTGGGATTTGCCAACCTCATCGCAGATGGCTTTAGCATGGCTATTAGTAATTACGAATCCATCAAAGCACAGACAGAATTTACTGAAAATATCCGACTAATTGAACAAGAACATATAGAAAAAATCCCGGCCGGAGAACGTGAAGAAATTCGTCAAATCTTTCAAAAAAAGGGTTTTACCGGGGAAGTGTTAGAAAAAATCGTTGATACGATATGCAATGACAAACGTTTATGGGTAGACACCATGCTGACAGAGGAGCATGGCGTACAAAAAAGTGGCCTGAGCCCTTATAAATCGGCATTTACGACCTTCGCCGCATTCCTTTTTGTTGGCGCCATCCCGTTAGCCCCTTTTTTGATCAAAGGGTTAAGAATACAGCCACAGTTTATTTTAAGTGCTTGTCTTGCTGGAATAATGTTTTTTCTTATTGGAACAGCAAAAAGCGTCATCGTCGCAAAGCCCGCATTTCGTTCTGGGATAAAAACTCTTTTAACCGGCAGTGCAGCGGCAAGCCTTGCTTTCTTCACCGGCTATCTGTTAGAAGTGGTTTTTGGCGTGGGTGCGGTTTGAATTTAAAAGCATCGTATGTCGTCCCTAAGGAAAATATGTCAGGTCAAGGCACTCGGTTCACCCATGACAACGGGCTTCCCCATGGGCAGTGAAGTTTCCGGACCTCAAGGCAAGGCGGATTTTTCGTTCTCTGTAGAAGGCTCAAAATCAAGGGAAACCGTGTACTTGGATGCCCTCTGGACAGGGGAAATCAATCGCCTTGAATTGGAGATTGAAGGTCGTCAGGACAGAATCGATCTCAATCAATGAGATTGCCCAACAAGCCTTGGCCACCCTGTGATCTATCCAGTCGTTAGCCCGTGTTGTCTTGGCCGCCGCCTGCAGCGGGATGATGCAACTGCCAGGCGTTAAGTACAGCTTGCACCAGCGTGGCCAGGGGAATCGCAAAAAACACCCCCCAAAATCCCCATACGCCGCCAAAAAACACCATGGCGACGATGATGGCCACGGGGTGCAGATTGACCACCTCAGAAAATAGCAATGGAGTGAGGACATAACCGTCCAAAATCTGGATGATGGTATAGGCGCTAACGGCATAGATCATCTCGTTGCCCAAGCCAAACTGGAACAGCGCGACCAGGACCACGGGCACGGTTGCCAAAACAGCGCCTAAGTAAGGAACCAGGGCAGAGATACCGGACAAAGCGCCTAGCAGCCCAGCGTAGTTTAGACCGATATAGGCGAATACTGCCCAGCTAATTACCCAGACGATGAGAATCTCCCATATCTTACCGCGAATAAAATTAGCCACTTGCTTATCGACATCAATCCAGACCTGCATCGTCAGGCCGTGGTTATTTGGCGTATACCGCTTTAGCCAGGCCAATATCGATGCTTTATCCTTGAGCATAAAAAACACCAGCATCGGCGTTAGAACGACATACACCATGGCCTGCAACATGCCGGTGCCCAGGCTGACCGTCCAAGACAGCAGGCGCTGTTGAAATTGGTTAATTTGCGCTCCGAATAAGCGCATGCTGTCCTCAATTTGAAAAGGCGTAAACAGTGTCGGGTACTTTTCTGGCAAGGCCATCAGTATCTGTTTACCCTGTTCAACCATGCCGGGAAGTTGCTTAATCAGCTCGATGCCTTGATGACTAAGCATGGGTATCAGCGCCAGCACAAAAAACATGAGTGATAGGATAAACCCGACGAATACCAGGACAACGGCCAGTTGTCGCGCCATGCCAAAGCGAATCAGCATACGCACTGCGCCATCAAGCAGATAGGCGATAACTACACTCGCCAGTACGGGCGCTAAAATGTCCCCTATCCACATTAAAACCAGCACAAATCCGACAAGACTGGCGGCAAGAAATACCACTTGTGGATCTGAAGAAAATTTAGTGAACCACTGTCTTAGAAGACGCATCTAATTCGACGATCCTGGGTACGCAGACGGAGATCAGGGCTTTCTCATAACGAAATGATATTTGCTGCCCACGGGCTGGCTAACGATAAGCGGATTACCGGATTGTTTGGCCCACAGGGTGAAATCCTTCATTGACGAAGGCGCCGTGGTAATGATGCTGAGTGTCTGGCCTGGCCGCATTTTTTCGAGCACCGCTCTAGTGCGCAACAGGTGCGCGGGCGCGACGACGTCGCTTAAATCAATTTCTACATCATAATTGGGCATACTTCACCACCCTAGATAACATTGTCGTGGACAAAGACTAGCTGATAACAGTTAATATCAACAGAGTTACTAACGCACATCGGCATCAGTGGCCCCAATTATCCGCTTAACTGAAGTCAATGCACGCCGCTTGGCGCGAGAACCAGACCAGCGACGCTGATCATAATACGCCTAGCATGATTTTATATCGGCAACTACCAGGCATTTCTCAAGGGTTTTTTTATTTGCTTACAACACTAGTCGTCAAAAATCGCTACTCGCTGGCCGGTCTAGTCTACCTGGCCGTGCTTGTTGTCATTGCTGGCCCGGTTTGCGCTCAGGATATTTCTTTGCCGGAAATGGGCAGTAGTGCGGATCGGGTAATCTCGCCAGAAGAGGAGCGCCGTCTAGGCTTTGGAGCCGTCTTGCAGTTGCGGGCTCAGGGCATAATGTTAGAGGATCCTTTGACTACGGCTTACGTGCAGGAACTGGGAGAACGTTTGTTAGGTGGCCAGGCAAATCGCCTGGATTTCAATTTTTTTGTGGTTAACGATAACTCGATTAATGCCTTTGCCCTGCCCGGCGGTTTTGTCGGCATAAACACGGGGCTGATTCTGGCCTCCAACGATGAAAGCGAATTGGCAGGCGTGATGGCTCATGAAATTATTCATGTTCTGCAACGTCACATTGCTCGTCGCCTGGAGGGCACTAAGGGGCTGGATATCGCCACGGCCGGGGCGATGCTTGCAGCCATTCTGGTCAGCGGTGGCAATCCGGCAATAACTCAAGCGGCACTGTCTACGGGCATTGCGCTATCGGTAGAGAATGCTATTCGCTTTACCTACACCAATGAACAGGAAGCCGATCGACTGGGTTTGCGTTTGCTGGCCGACGCCAACTTTGACCCCACGGGCATGCCGCGATTTTTTAGCGAGCTGCAGCAAACTAACCGATATAACGAGTCGGCCTATGGTGATTTTATTCGCACTCATCCGGTGACCTCCGGGCGAATTGCGGAATCTCAAGAACGCGCCAGGAGTTACCCGTTAATAGGGACGGAACAAAACAGTCGTGCTTATTATTTGATTCACCAGCGACTTCGCGTACTCGGTGCGACCGATCTTGATCCGCTAAGGATTGCCTTGAATACAGAAATGATCAGCGCCCAGCCAATCAAGGCAGAATCGGCCCGCTATGCTTACGGCTTGGTGTTATTGCGCCAGAATAATTTTGCCGAGGCAGAGGCCCTGTTTAGTAAATTAATCGAGCAACGTCCCACCGAGCCCGCCTATCGATTATCGCTGGGGGATACCCTGCTCGCTCGGGGTAATAAAGATAAGGCGCTGGCTACGTATCAAATGGCGTTGCAGCTGTTTCCAGCTAACTACACTTTGAGCCTGGCTTGTGCCTCTACCCTGCTGGCAACCAATCAAGCCAAAGAGGCGCAAACGGTACTGAAAAAATTACCGGCTAAAAAATACCTCACGCCAGAGCATCCCCGTTTGTTGGGAAGGATCGCCGAAGCTCAGGGAAATCGATCACAAACGCATGCTTATTTAGCCGAGCAGTATGTGATGCAAGGCCAACTTTCTTTGGCTTTAGAGCAGATCAAACTGGCGTTAAAAGCGCCCGATGTGTCCAGCATGGATAACGTTGCTCTAAATGCTCGCTGGAAAGAAATACGCCGCCTGTATCGTGAGTCAAATCGGCCATGACGACCCAAGTCACCACATCCACGGTTGGCTGACAAATTCACCGCCAAAATGATTGAGCACGCGTTGAGATAACTCGGCCGAGGCCATTGATAAGGTGGTATCGACCGTTATCGTGTGATCTTTCTCGTCGGTGTGCAGCGGCTGAAATTGGGCCAGTTGCGCTTCGAGTACCCGCAAGTCCGCATCAGAAGCATCCACCCCTGAGGTTGACCGAGCTTGTATCCGCTGTTTCAATACGCTCTCCGGTGCTTGAAAATCCAGGATCACCCAGGGGACAGCGCAGTTATTGGCGATTTCCTGAAATCTCTGCCGCTGCTCATGCTGTAAAAAAGTCGCATCCACTAACACGGGCCAGCCAGCAGTTAATAACAAATCAGTCAATTTAGCCAGGTGATCATGGGTCTGCTGGTTAGCCTGTTCACCGTATAAAAGCGGTAACATTTTTGGGTTAGGGCGCTCGTTTTGATTCAGGCCATATAGCCGTTTACGCTCCACATCAGAACGCAAACGAACAACACCAAGCTGTTCAATAAGTCCCCAACTTTGATACGTTTTACCGCTGCCGCTCAAGCCGTAGGCGAGAATTAGGTAAGGTCTCGTTGCCGTTCTGATCGCCGAAGCCAAGTCAACGTAGCGGAGTACTTCTGGCGCAAGTGCGTTATCCCCAGGGCTTTCCTGTTGATGTCGTAAGGCGGCGACTTTTGCACGAACCATCGCACGATACGCCTGGTAGAAACGCTGCACTGTCAAACCGGCATAATCGCCCGTTTGCTCCAGATAGATATTGAGAAAACGCCGGCCAAAACCAGGAACTCGTCGAGCGCAGGCATCCATGTACAGAAAGGCTAACTCACTTTGCACATCGATCCAGCGTAGATCGGGATTAAATTCTATGCAGTCAAACGCCAGGGGGTGTCCTTGATATCGAACCAGATTGCCAAAATGTAAATCACCGTGACATTCGCGGATCCAACCATCGGCTTGGCGTTGCTGTAGTTGTTCTTGAAGTGCTTTGTACTGATGGATCGTGTCCTGGCGTTGTAACTCCACAACCCGGAAACGCTCTGGATGACCATGAAAATACGCCGCCAATACCTGAAAATTATCTTGCGCTTGGCTTAAGATATTTTCTGGCCGGCCCCAGGCCGAATTATTGGGTGCTCGCGGTACCTGACCATGGAATTGTGCGAGTTGCTTTGCCAAGGGATCAAGGTATTGAGGGGTTAATTCACCCTGGATAATCAGTTGATCCAGCCCGTCACTGGGGTCAAACTGCCGCATGCGCACGGCATATTCGAAAGGCAACCCCGTCCCGCCGATCTTCGGTTTACCCGTATTCGCATCCCAAACCACGGGTACCACGTCAAGATAAAGCTCGGGCGCCAATCGACGATTCAATCGCAGCTCTTCTGTGCAATAGTATTGCCGCCGCTCTAGCGTCGAGAAATCAAGAAATCCCAGATTGACGGGCTTCTTGAATTTGTAAACATAGTCGCCGGTTAACAGCACCCAGGAAATATGAGTGTGCAGGAGCTTAAAGCCCGCAACGGGGTGAGGGAAACTACCCGGATTTTGGAGTGCTGATAACCAATGGGGGGTGGGCATGGGGGATACTAGCTTGCAATAGCATTAACGTACGCATTAGAGTAAACATCATAGTTGAAATCAACCCTGGTCGATCACTTTTCGGCGTCCGTCGATAATCAGCTGACCGACGTCATGCGCTTTGCTAAATCTTGTGCCCTTAGTATCGCCACACACACATTAAGGAGCAGACCATGCCAGGAACACGTTTTAGCATTGAAGTTCAGGCGAAACTTCCAGAGAACCTGAAACCCCTGGAGCAACTAGCCAACAATTTAATTTATAGCTGGGATCGTCGAGTACGTCGGTTGTTCTTTCGCATGGACCCGGCGCATTGGGAACAAAGCGATCACAACCCTAAGGTGTTCCTAAGACGGATTTCACAGGCACGGCTACATCAACTGTCTGGGGATGAGTCGTTTCTTGAAGAATTTCACTCGGTACTTTCGATTCATCGCAGTTATCGCGAGCGGACCTACAAACTTCATCCTCTGTTAGCGCAGCGAATTGATGCTAAACATGACTTAATCGCCTATTTTTGCGCCGAATTTGGCTTGCATGAAAGTCTGCCGATTTACTCCGGTGGCTTGGGTATTCTGGCAGGCGATCATCTTAAAGGCGCCAGCGATCTTGGGTTACCGCTGATCGCCGTGGGTTTGATGTATCGGCAAGGTTACTTCACCCAATGTATCGACGAGAACGGCGAGCAGCGGGCGCAGTTTCATCCGCACAATTTTGCGGACCTGCCTGTCGCGCAGGCGAGAACGGATAGCGGCGAAGAAGTTAAAGTCACCGTCCCCATCGCCGATCGAGAAATCACCGTACGTGTCTGGCAGGCAGACGTCGGCCATATTCGGCTAATTCTCTTAGATACGGATGTCCCCGAAAACAAGGCTATTGATCGGGCGATTACCTACCAGCTATACGGCGGTGATCGAACCGTTCGTCTGGCTCAAGAAATGGTGCTGGGCGTAGGCGGTGTACGCGCTATAAGAGCGCTGGGGTTAACCCCATCGGCCTGGCATATGAACGAAGGGCATGCGGCTTTTCTGTCGATAGAGCGCTGCCGAGAAGCCATGGCTAATGGCTTGGATTTCGATGCGGCACTCGAACTGATTGCCGGTTCGGCGGTTTTTACCACACACACTCCGGTGGCGGCTGGCCACGATCTTTTTGACAGCCCGATGATTGACCAGCATTTGCGACCCTTTGCCAGAGACATGGGTATTCCGCTGGAACGCTTATTGGCGTTGGGCTACTCGCCCAATAACCAAGGGCAGTTCAATATGACGAACTTGGGCATCCGTTGTTCGCGTTTTCATAATGGTGTGAGCGCGATTCACGGCGAAGTGGCTTCGCGCATGGAGGGCTACCATTGGCCGCAAATTCCGGCGGAAGAAAACCCAATCGGCTATGTCACCAATGGCATTCACGTCCCCACGTTTCTTGCCCGTGACTGGGCACTACTTCTGGATATGTGGCACCCCGAGTGGCGTGATCGCCTGACTGACGACAATTTCTGGATCGAGGTAGTCAGATCCATTCCTGATCAAGCTTTTTGGGATACCCGACAACGTCTGAAAGCAGAAATGCTGGAGTACGTTTGCCGCTTATTGCGCCGCCAGTACCGCCGCAATAAGTTGAGTGAGGTTCAGATTCAACATCTTCTGCGTAATATTCAGCCCTCCACCAGTCAGCCTTTGGTGTTGGGATTTGCCCGACGCTTCGCCACCTATAAACGGGCGACTTTGTTGTTCCGCGATCCGGCACGGCTATCACGACTGCTGAACGATCCGAATCGGCCGATGGTTTTGCTTTTTGCCGGCAAGGCCCATCCCCAGGATAAGCCAGGTCAAGAGTTGATTCGCATCATCAATGATTATGCCGAGCAGCCTGAATTTTCCGGCAAGGTATTTTTTGTCGAAAACTATGACCTGGCTCTGGGTCGACAACTGGTAGCCGGCGTCGACGTCTGGATCAACAATCCAAAATACCCGCTGGAAGCCTGCGGTACCTCCGGCCAAAAGGCCGGCTGCAATGGCGTATTGAATCTAAGTGTACTGGATGGATGGTGGGGCGAGTCCTTCAACGGTGAAAACGGCTGGGGCATCGTTCCGCATAGTGATGAGTGGGGCGAAGAAGTGCGGGAGCGGCGCGAAGCTATCGACTTGATGGATATCCTGGAGCATGAAGTGGTCCCCACCTACTTTAAATCAGCCGAAACGGGTTATTCCATTGACTGGGTACGAAAATCCAAGGCAGCCATGAGCAGCATACTGCCGCAGTACAATACCCAACGTATGCTGACTGATTATGTCGACAAGTATTATGCACCCGCAATCCGCCACGGCCGTTTACTTGCCGAAAATTCCGGACAACCTGCACGTGAACTGACACTTTGGAAGCAACGGATCAAAAGTGCTTGGGCGGACGTGCGCTTAGAGCAGGTTGACAATTCGGCGACCACCTTGCGAACAGGTGGCGTGCTTTCGATACGCGCCAATGCCCAGCTCAACGGGCTTAAGCCCGAAGATCTACATATCGAATGTGTAATGGGTACCGAAAATCGCGATGGCGAGTTCATCAAACAGGCTTGCTACACCCTAAAGGCACTGGAAAGCCAAGGTAACAGTACCCTGTTTGCTTTGGATTTGCCGCTAGATGACCCTGGACTGTACAGTTACGAGATTCGAGCCTTCCCTTATCACCCGCTGCTGGCTCACCCCTTCGAGATGGGCAGTCTGTTGTGGCTATAAGTCGTCTGTCAGTTCGGCAGACGACCGTATAGTGCATTGAGGGCGCGCCATTTTAGAGCTAACTCGGGCGTGGCTTGAGACTCTTTCATCTGCCATGACCAATTACCACTGACGGTGCCCGGAACATTCATCCGGGCTTCGCTGCCCAATGCCAGCAAATCTTGCATCGGGAACACCGCCAACCGGCTGACCGAACTCAGCGCCAAGCGGCAAAGCGCATCCGGCATGGCGGGGTGATCGTCACCAAGGTATTCGTGACATCGCTGCTTGACCACATCCGACCTTGACTGCCACCAACCCAAGGTGGTGTCATTATCGTGGGTACCCGTGTAAACAACACTGTACGGATGATAATTATCCGGAAGATGGGGGTTGGCGGCATCGCTATCAAAGGCAAATTGCAGCACGCGCATGCCCGGCAT
>_45_pt1 | contig 9974 bp, 10 predicted proteins | sample MGYA00084035_6733316 | MGnify analysis MGYA00084035 | reverse complement strand
ATCGCGCGGCGCTCGACGAGGATGCCCCGCGCCTGATCGGCGCGGGCGTGAAGGCATAGCAAGAAACGAGGAACCGATGCTCTACGCCATCTATTGCAAAGACAAGCCGAACCACCTGCAGACCCGGCTCGACAACCGCCCGGGCAACCTCATCGGCATCCACCACCGGGACACCAAGTTGCTGAAACTCTGCGGCGACGGTGGATTTTCCGCTGGCGATGCCGCCAGTGAGACCAACGATAAACATGCGTACCTTCCTTGGTGAGTTCAGTACTTTCCTAGTGCATACCGGCCAGATTCAGATATTGACTGTTAATCTGCTCTCCCCAGATCAGCATGATCCAGCCCGCAATCGCCAGATAAGGGCCAAAGGGCATGGGTTGATCTTGTTGATGCCGCCGACTGACAATCAGCGCAATACCCAGAACCGCACCCACTAGGGACGACAACAGTACGGTGGCTGGCAGCGCCTGCCAACCCAGCCACGCGCCGATCATGGCAAGCAATTTGAAGTCCCCATAACCCATGCCTTCCTTGCCAGTAAGCAGGCGAAAACCATGGTAAACGCTCCATAGCGCCAAATAACCCGCCATGGCTCCAATAAGGCTGGATACTGGGTCCGACAACCCGCCGAACAGGGAGAATAATAACCCCCCCCAAAGTCCCGGCAAAGTGATGTTGTCAGGGAGCAACTGATGATCCCAGTCGATCATGGCCAGGGTAACTAAAATCCAGGTCAACGCCAGGGCTCCGGCAGCGTCTACGCTAAAGCCAAAATGCCAGGCGACCGCAGCGGATAACAGCGAGGTGACGGCTTCGATAAGAGGGTAGCGTGGGCTGATAGGGTTTTTGCACTGGCGACAGCGACCGCGCAGAACGACATAGCTGATAACGGGAATATTCTCCATAGCCCCAATCGGATGCTGACAATTTGGGCAGCGGGATCGCGGATGAATCAGGCCGGGCGGCGCACTGGCCGGGGGTATTGTCACGCCATTCAGCTCCGCGCACTGTGATCGCCAATGATATTCCAGCAGCGGCGGCAGGCGCAGAATCACCACATTAAGAAAGCTGCCCACCAGCAGCCCAAAGAGGGCGCAAACAATCACCCAAGTCTCTGGCTGTTGCGCCATCACGTCCGCTAGGATCATTACGCTTCATGCCTTGTATTAGTGTTAGACCACTTGACCCATCTGGAAGATAGGCAGGTACATGGCGACCACCAAGCCACCGACCACCACGCCCAGAAAGGACATAATCATCGGCTCAATCAATGTACTTATGCTGTCCACCATGTTATCGACCTCGGCTTCATAGAAATCAGCCACCTTGGAAGCCATGTCATCCAGTGCGCCAGATTCCTCGCCGATGGCGATCATCTGCACGCACATGTTCGGAAACAGCCCCGACGCTTGCATACAGACGTTTAATTGCTGGCCCGTCGATACCTGTTCACGGATGGCCAGAACACCTTCTTCGTAAAGGATATTACCGCAAGCACCGGCCACGGAAGTCAGGGCGTCAACCAGCGGCACACCGGCCGCGAACATAGTCGACAGCGTACGAGAGTAGCGCGCAATCGCGGCCTTACGGATTAATATGCCAAATATCGGCATTCTCAGCGCCGCGAAATCGCGTCGCCGGCGAAACTCAGGCGATACCCGGTTGATGTATTTGATGCCGATGACGGCACCCACAACGATGCCTATGATGGCCCACCACCAGGCCTGCACAAACTTGGACATATTCACCACCATCTTGGTGAAAGCGGGTAGATCCGCGCCAAATCCGACGAACAGGCTTTCGAATTGTGGCACCACAAAGTACAAGAGAATAAAGGTAACGATAAATGCAACGACAAGAACCGCAATCGGGTAGGTGAGCGCCTTCTTGATTTTTTTCTTTAATGCTTCGGATTTTTCTTTATAGGTCGCAATTTTGTCCAGCAAGGTTTCCAACGCACCGGCTTGTTCACCGGCCCCTACCAGGTTGACAAAAAGATCATCAAAGTAGAGCGGAAATTTAGCCAGCGATTGCGTCAAAGACGAGCCCGATTCCACTTCATTCTTAATGCCGAGCACTAGATTTTGCATCGCCGGTTTTTCATGGCCACGGCCAATGATTTCGAAGGCCTGGACCATCGGTACGCCGGCGCTCATCATGGTGGCCAATTGTCGGGCAAAGATAGCGATGTCGGCGGGAACAATCTTTTTCCCCATGCCCTTACCGGTTAAGGATTTTAATCGCTTCACCGACGTGGGATTGATGCCCTGTCGGCGTAACAAAGCTTTGACTATCGCCTCGCTCTGCGCGGATTGTTGGCCGCGAACTGTCAGGCCGTTTTTGGCTTTCCCTTCCCATTGAAAAGTGATGTTTTTTTCTGCTGATGCTGTTTTTTCCATGGCTGATTACTCTACGGTGATACGATTGATTTCTTCCAGGCTCGTGAGCCCCTCCTTGACTTTATTCAAACCCGCTCGGCGGAGGTCGATAACCCCTTCGCTGGCGGCCTGATCCGCAATTTGCATGGAGTTTCCACCCCCCATAATTATCCTGCCGATAGCTTCTGTCATGGGCATAACTTGATAGATGCCCAGCCGGCCTTTATAGCCCTCGTTGCACGCTTCACAACCTTTGGGCCCATAGACAGTCACCTGGTCTACCTCGGTGGCTAAAAATCCCATCTTAAGCAAAGCTTCCCGTGGAATGGTTAACTTCTGCTTACACTGACTACACAGACGCCGGGCGAGACGTTGCGCGATAATCAGCGTGATGGAAGAGGCGATGTTGAAAGGCGGAACGCCCATGTTGGCCAGGCGTGTCAGGGTTTGCGGCGCATCGTTGGTGTGCAGTGTGGAAAGCACAAGATGGCCGGTCTGGGCGGCCTTGATAGCCACCTCGGCAGTTTCCAGGTCACGAATTTCACCGACCATGATGACGTCTGGATCTTGACGTAAAAAAGATCGCAAACAAGCCGGGAAAGTCAACCCTACACGCGTATTGACGTTGACCTGGTTGACGCCGGGCAGGTTAATTTCCGCTGGATCTTCGGCCGTAGAAATATTGCGGTCGGCCGTATTGAGAATGTTCAAGCCGGTATACAGAGAAACGGTTTTACCGCTACCAGTCGGACCGGTCACCAGGATCATGCCTTGAGGGCGGCTCAAACTTTTTAAATAAAGTTCTTTTTGGTGCGGCTCGTAGCCGAGAGCATCGATACCCAGCTTGGCGCTGGAGGGATCCAGAATACGCAGCACCACTTTTTCGCCCCACAACGTTGGGCAGACGCTGACGCGAAAATCAATGGCCCGGCTCTTGGAAATCTTAAGTTTTATTCGACCGTCTTGGGGAACGCGGCGCTCGGCAATATCCAGTTTGGACATAACTTTCAGGCGGGCGGCCATACGGGTTGCCAGGGCAACCGGCGGGTTGGCGACTTCGTTCAAAATGCCATCCAGGCGCCAGCGCACCCGGTACATTTGTTCATAAGGCTCAAAGTGAACGTCAGACGCCCCCTTGTTTATGGCGTCGAGCAAAATTTTGTTGATAAAACGCACGACGGGGGCGTCATCCGCCGAGTTATCTTTTGAATCGGCGTCTTTAGTCTCTTCGTCACCGCTACTAATATCGAGATTCTCCAGATCCATGTCGGAGATATCTTTCATCGACGTATCCAGGCCTTCGAGTTGCTTTTCGATGGCTTTGCTGAGCTTGTCGTGCTCAACAATAATAGCTTCGGCGAGCATGCCTGTATGGAATTTAATGTCATCAATAGCTTGCAGATCGGTGGGGTCCGAGATTGCAATGAATAGACGGTTACCTCGTTTGTAGAGAGGCAGGATGGTGTGGCGACGAATTAGTTTTTCGTTCACCAGCTTAATCGGGGCATGAGCAAAATCAGCGGCATCAAGATCATACAGAGGCGCCCCAAACTCATGGGCTACCGTGCTGGCAAGAACCCGCGCAGTGATCAGTTTTTTCTCAATGATATGTGTGAGAAACGATATATTTTTCGTTGCGGCTTCTTGTTGAGCGGTGTTGGCAGCTTCTGCGCTGAGCAGATTGCTCGAGACCAGAACCCGGGAAATACCATTGGTGCGTGGTGGTGCAGTGGTTGTTGCCATCGTTGGGTTTCGCGTTGTTATTGTTAGTTATAAGCCACGGACGCAGCCGATCAATCATTGCTCGACTCGGATAACCCATCGCCAGATTTGGCAGACGAAACTTACTTTGATTTATCGATATGGGTTAACCCTGTATTCTCTATAGCGTCCGCAAACAGCAAAGGCTTTAATTCGTCGAGCGCTTTTCGGTAGACTCGTTTCTTGAAAAACACCACGTCCTGGGTAGGCGCCCAATAATCTACCCAGCGCCAGCGATCAAATTCTGGTTTGCTTGTGGTGTCCAGGCGGACGGAGATTTCGTCCGAAACCAGTTGAATCAAAAACCAGATTTGTTTTTGACCGATACAGCGTGGTTGAGTGTTTTGACGAATGTAACGTTTAGGCAAGTAGTAGCGGAGCCAGCGTTGAGTGGCACCTAAGACAACGACCTGGTTCTCGGTCAGGCCGACTTCTTCGCGCAGTTCGCGGAACATGGCCTGCAGTGGGGTTTCATCAAGGTTAATCCCCCCTTGCGGAAATTGCCAGGCTTCTTGGTTAATGCGGCGTGCCCAGAATAATTCTTTACGCGAATTAGCTAGAATGATGCCCACGTTGGGGCGGAATCCATCCGCGTCGATCACAATAACCACCTGGAATAGGGCTTAGAAGCTTGCCTTTTCATTGTTTCATAAAATCGAACAAAAACCAAAGGAAAGGGCCTGCAGGTGGTAAAACGGCTTACCACGACGCCTTAAAATCCACGTGTATCAGAAGGAGAATGCATTGAAACTGGCGATTTTTGATCTCGATAATACGTTGTTAGCAGGGGATAGCGATTACCTTTGGGGTGAGTTTCTGATTGAGCGGGGGGTAGTCGATGGTGAATGGCATCGCCGAGAAAACGAACGCTACTATCGAGCGTATAAAGAAGGTGGGCTGGATATCTACGAATTCTTGCGATTTTCCTTGCGGGCGCTGGCGGAGCATCCTCTGCCAAAACTACATGCCTGGCGCGATCAATTCGTCAGCGAAAAAATTATCCCCATCATGCTGCCTGCGGCCCAGGAGCTGTTGAGCTGGCATCGCCGTCAGGGGCATACGCTGCTTATTATCACAGCGACTAATCGGTTTATCACCGCGCCCATCGCCACCTTGCTCGGCGTACCCCACCTTATTGCTACCGAGCCGGCGTTAGTAGATGGTCGCTACACTGGTGATGTTGAAGGCGTTCCCAGTTTTCAGGAGGGCAAAGTGACTCGTTTAATTGAGTGGATGGGCGTTGCGAATCCGACTTTCGAAGAAGCCTGGTTTTATAGTGATTCTCACAACGACCTGCCACTGTTAAATCGAGTGGGGACGCCGGTAGCCGTGGACCCTGATGAGGCTTTGCGCCGCGAGGCAAAACGCCGTGGATGGCGAATAATCAGCCTGCGCAAAGGCGCGCAGGCTGTTGATTTGGATTATTAATATTTAAGATAGATATTTTTGTGAGCCTGGCTGATAGGTTTTTTCATCTGCCCGCGACGTTGAGAAGGCGCGTATATTTTTTTAAAGACCGTAAGACCATCCACAGGGTAAAGCTGATTCCGAGCAACCATAACCACTCCAAATTAAAATTAAAGCTACCCGTAGAAAAAATATTTCTCATCACTTCCAAGAAAAACATAGCGAGAACTACGGCAAAAAAACCGTTGTATTCTCGTTTTAGTACGTTTTTGATCGAAAAAGGCAAGTCTGCCTTTTTGTATTGGCTAAGCTTTGGAATAAAAACAGGGGTGACATTTGCCCATTCAAGATACGCGCTACCGAACTTATTTCTAAGATAGGCCTCTTCAGCAAAAATGATCCGTTCGTAGTACAACCAAAAAATAAAGGTGTAGATAAGCGCCAACCACCATAAGCCGGCAAATAGCGCAATTCCCAATCCCATAAAGAAATTTCCCAAATACAGCGGGTTTCTTACGACGGAATAGATGCCGCTTGTATTAAGATCGTTTGCAATTTGTTTTTTTGTGTTTCTGCCCGAGGTTCCTTTGGGTGTATAGCCGATAGTGAATACACGGATACCCAATCCAAAGAAACTGATCATTAGGCAGAGGGCTACCCATGCATGGCTCAAGTTTTCACCAGGGCGCGGATGCACGTATTCACGTAGTGCCAACAGGCATATGCCAATCATAAATAGAGGGAGGTAACTTCTCCATCGAAACAGCCAATTACCGGAGCTTTCAAATTCTTCTTTTAGTAATGCCATCGCGCTCCTCCTGCAGAGCTAATAAAGGAATGTGGAAATTTTTTTAATAGTCGTGACGCTGAAACTTCGTGTATTGCAAGCCGTTCAAGCTCGTTAAAAACACCTCAACGGAGGCATGTGCTTCGATACTATCAGGATAGAATGGCCGAAACACGCTCAACTGACGGTTGTGGGGCAACGGTAGCGAATACCCGACAGAATGTGCATCGTTTAGGTCGCATAATGCGCCGTCAATGCAAAATAACCGGGCGTAGGGGCTTGTGGGCATTCATTTGAATCGCCAGCAAAATGCCAGTAATTCTTGATTGCAACCTCAGCTTGGGCTGAGGTCGTCGTGAATCCAACGTGTAGTTGTTTATTCGAAGCGGATTTGCGGCGTGGGCAGAAAGATAAGCACGGGGGCGACAACAGGGCCGACGGTGGGAATAAGTGCCACCTCAGCAATGAGTGCGGTTTTGCCGGTCACGAGCGCTAAATTGGTGGTGTTGACGATGGTTTGTCGCGCCAGCCCGGTCACAACGGGGCGATTTGTTTCGAAGGCGCGGGCGTTTTCGCTGACGTTGAGAGGGCCGATGGCTAGGTTGCGCTCCGTGAGATCAGCCACGGATTTTTCGAAACCTCCAAATTCAATCACATAGGCCTGGCCGGAAACATGGGCCAGCTCGACATCGGCCATTTCGGTAAGACCGGCCATTGCCGGGAGCGATGAGCTGAACAGAAGGCCGAGAAAGATCAGAAATGCGCGTGCTTTCATAAATCACCATGAGCGTTGAGGTTTGAGATAACATTTTTCCTATCGGCTAAAAAGCTTTTCTCTAAAGCCAAAGTGATGCTATTTCGTTTTCATGACAGATTTGTGATGGCGGTTTTTAAACATCCATCGGCGGGGGTAGCTGGCTGTCTTCCCATTGCTGGAAACGGGTAAGGTCGCTGCGGATTTGTTCGGCGACCAGCCAGAGTAAGCCGACATCGTCGAGTAAGCCGATACCCGCCAGAAAATCCGGCACGGCATCGATGGGAAAAACAAAGTAGAGGACGACGGCAGTAAGTGACAGCAGCGAGCGCCAGGGAATATCCCGATAATTGCCTTTAGCGTAAGCATTGAGCAGCCGCAGCATGGTTGCCAGGGTGTCAGTGGCGGTGCCGAGTGCGGATTTTATTTTATTATAGTTAGCTTTGGTTTGTGCGTCGTTTACCAGCTGCGTGAGCTTTCCTGGGTCTTTCAGGTAGGTGATGGCTTTTGGCAGGTATTGCTTGAGTAGTTGACCGCCTAAGCCTGTGGTTAATTGTTTTAGCATGGCTGGCGGCTTCCCCTATGGGTAGTTAGTTAATTTTTTCAACGAGTAACCATCAGAGTGAGTGGTTTCAGAAAAGGTTCAAGCTATTTTGCGGAATCGGTCGGTAGCGCGAATCAGCTGATCAATGATGCCAGGTTCGGTGGCGGCGTGGCCGGCATCCGGCACCAGTTGAAAATCGGCCTCTGGCCAGCGACGAGACAGCTCCCATGCGGACTGCGCTGGGCAGACGATGTCGTAACGTCCCTGGACGATGACGGCGGGAATGTGCCGGATGCGATCGACGCCTTCGAGTAGTTGGTTGGAGTGAGTGAAGAAGCCGTCGTGGACAAAATAATGGCATTCGATACGGGCAATGGCCACTGCAAAATCGATGTCTTGCCAGTGTTGGCGCATGGCCGCATCCGGATAGAGTTTGCTGCAACTGGCTTCCCAGACGCTCCAGGCCAGCGCGGCTTCGGTGCGCACCTGCGGGTCTGTATGGGTGAGGCGGCGGTGGTAGGCGGCCACCAAATTATCGCGCTCGTTCACAGGTATCGGTTTTAGGTAATCCTCCCAGGCATCGGGGAAGATCATGTGAGCGCCGTATTGGTAGAACCAGTGAATCTCTTGTCGCCTGAGCAGAAAAATCCCTCGCAGGATCAGTGCGCTGACGTGATCCGGGTGCGTTTCTGCGTAGGCAAGTGCCAGTGTACTGCCCCAGGAGCCACCAAAGACGACCCAGCGATCAATGCCTAAATGATTGCGCAGCCGCTCCATGTCGGCGACCAGATCCCAGGTGGTATTTTCTTCTAAGCAGGCGTGTGGCCGGCTGCGCCCGCACCCTCGTTGGTCAAATAGGAGGATGCGGTAGGCGGCTGGATCGAAGAATTGGCGGTGGTAGGGATCGCATCCCGCGCCGGGACCGCCATGCACAAAGACGACCGGTTGGCCGGTGGGGTTGCCGCATTCCTCCCAATATATTTCGTGAGGGCCAGTGACCTTTAAATAGCCGTGGGTCTGCGGTTCGGTAGGGGGATATAGAGTGCGCATGTGGGCGGTCTAGTGCGATTCCGTCAGTATGGCGTCGATACGGGCTAGAACCTGTGCGGTTAGCTCCACCGTTTCAGCGCCCAGGCTGGCTGTGACGTGCTCTGGCCGCGTTGCGCCGATAATAGCCCCGGTGATGCTCGGTTGACGCAGTATCCAGGCGAGCGCCAGTTGAGAGCGCGTAATGCCCAGATCATCCGCCAGGGATTTTAGCTCGCGTACTCGTTGGCGGTTGATGTCGGTAAGCAGGCTGGTGCGGAATTCATCGTGCTTGGCGAAGCGTGAACCATCGGGGATGCCGTCGTCGTATTTTCCAGTCAGCATGCCCATCGCCAGTGGGCTCCACACCACCATGCCCGCGCCGGCCGGTGTGGTTACGGGCAGGATTTCCTGCTCCACCCGTTCACGGTAAAGCATGGAATACTGGGGTTGTTCAACAGCGGGAGGATGCAACCCGGCGGAGCGAGCAAATTTTACGGCTTCGGCGAAGCGCGCGGCGGACCACTCGGAGGTGCCCCAATATAAGATTTTGCCTTCATCAATCAGTTGGCTGAAGCTGGTGACGATTTCTTCCATCGATACGCTGGGATCGTCGCGATGCGCAAAATAAATATCCAGGTAGTCGGTGCGCATTCGCTGGAGACTTTTTGCGATGGATTCGCGGATATGTTTGCGGGACAGGCCACGGTCGTTGATGTCATCAGACATCGGCCAAAACACCTTGGATGACATTACCAAAGTGTGACGGGGGTAGTCCTGCAACACCTCGCCCATCAGCTCTTCAGCTTGACCTCGGGTGTAGATATCGGCGTTGTCGTAAAAATTAATCCCGCCTTCGTAGGCGGTGCGGACGATGGATTTTACCAAGTCCATATCACGCAGCCGACCGCCATAGGTAAGCCAGGCACCCAAGCCCAGTACGGATAGTCTAACGCCCCAGTGGCCCAGTTGACGGTATTTCATCGCTACTCCGTGGGTTGATTTTTTGCCGCTGGATGAGAGGATTAAATCCCCAGAATTCCAATCAAGGCCAAAATCATGATGCCGTACATAAAAATTGTGAATCCGCCTAATCCTGCGCCTGCGGCACGTTGCGGTCTGGATTGCACGATGTCGATTTTTTGGATGTCGGCGATTTTTATTGTGCGCAAACGACCCACCAGCTCGTCCTGCCGTACTTCTTGTACACGGAAGCGATAATTTTTGCCGTCTTTCGTTTCCACGCGAATGGATTCGCCTGGTTTGATGAGTTCTGTGAGGGGTTTTGCGGGCGGCCAAGCCAATTCTTTAGTC
>_44_pt1 | contig 9998 bp, 8 predicted proteins | sample MGYA00084035_6733316 | MGnify analysis MGYA00084035 | reverse complement strand
TGTGTTGACTGCTCGGCAGGCTCGATATCGATCTGCGCCTCTTCGGCCAGCCCTTTTTTCTGCAACGCAACGAGGTGAGTGCGCTCGATGCCGAGGCTTTCCAGCAGTGCACGCGGAATACCGGCTTGCTGTGCGCACAGCGCGGCGAGGGCGATTGCCTGTTTTGGCGCCCGGGCGACCGCGCTCGAAGGGGCAGCGCGGCCGCCGGCTGTGGCACGCCAGACGGTGAGACGGCGGCGCCCGGCCGGTTCCCCCTGACGCAACAGTACCGGCAGCGCGGTGGCGATCACGTCGCCGGGCGGATGGTGGTAATAGGCGGTGGCCTGGCGGCACAGGGCAAGGAGATCCGGGGTGAGCACTGGCCGGTCATCGATGCGTGCCCGGACGGCTTTCAGTTTCTCGATGGGAATGTCGGTGCGGGCAACACTCTCCAGCACAACGCCGACGACCTCGCGGGCGCCAAACGGAATGCGGACCCGGCAGCCACGGATTTCGCCGCCGGCAAACGCGGCGGGCAGTGTGTAGTCGAACAACCGGCGCAATGGCGAGGGCACGGCAACGCGTACGACGGTGAGCTGCACGGCGGGTTGAATCAGGCTGAGGAAGGAGCGGACCGGCAGTCTAGCACGGGGGTATTCCGCGCTTGCCAAGCCTGGACGAGGTGCCTATCATCCCGCCTCCCTTGCGGTCGGCCCCGGACGGGTTGATCGTTGGCAATGACGTGTGGTGCCCGGCGGCTGCCCCAAAGCAACGGCAGCGCGGCCCAGGTAGCGACGCGGCGAACGAAATCGAGGAAGAAACCCATGAGACCGGATATCCATCCGCAGTATGCGGCGATCAAGGTGACCTGCACCTGCGGCCACGTATTCTCCACCCAAAGCACGCTCTGCAAAGATGTCCATGTCGATGTGTGCTCCGTATGCCACCCGTTCTACACCGGCACCCAAAAGGTGATGGACACGGGCGGTCGCATCGACAAGTTCAAGCAGCGTTTCGGGGTTCTTTCCCGCAAGAAGTAAGCGTCAGCATAACTTCATGCCTTGGCCAAAAGAGCACCCGACAGGGTGCTCTTTCGTTTGGGCCTTCCTCGTCGGCCCCTCCAGGACAGTTGTCAGAACAACTGTTCGACCGACGCTTCGGTGCTGGTGCCGCCACCGCCGCCGGGCGCCGCCGGCGGTTGATGCGCCTCGCGGAAAATCTCGAAAATTGCTTCAGGCTGACCAGGCTGCGCGCGCGTGCCGGTGGCCGGATCAATTTTCACGGTGACGATACCAGGCGGCTGCGACAGGTACACAGGCTGTTTGCCCGCCAGGGCGACGCGCATGTAGTCCATCCAGACAGGCAATGCCGCCGTGCCGCCGTACTCGGCCTTGCCGAGAGTTTGTGGCGCGTCAAACCCCATCCACACCGTCGTGGCCAGGGTCGGGTTATAGCCGGCGAACCAGGCATCGCGGGTATCGTTGGTGGTGCCGGTTTTGCCGGCGATATCGTCGCGGCCAAGAGCAAGTGCGCGCGTTGCCGTGCCCCGACGCACGACATCCTGCAGCATGGAATTCATGATGTAGGCAGTCTGCTCGTCCATCACGCGCGGGGCGCGGGTACCGGATTCGTCGCTGCAGCTGCGGCAGACGCGTAATGGCTGGGCTTGCCAGATGATGTTGTTGTTGCCGTCTTCGATGCGATCGATGAGGTAGGGTGAGGTGCGATAGCCGCCGCTGGCGATGACCGCATAGGCGCCGGTGATTTCCAGCGGCGAAAGGCTTGCCGTGCCCAGCGCGAGCGAAAAATTGCGCGGCAACTTTTCTTTCGGGATGCCCAGGTTCGCTGCGTATTCGACGACGTAGTCGATCGGCATCTGCATGATCAGCCGCACGGATACCAGATTGCGCGACAGATACAGCGCCTGGCGGAGCCGCATGGGCCCGTAGAATTTTCCGTTGTCATTTTCGGGCCGCCAGGCCTTATCCATTCCGGCGTCCTCGAATACGATCGGCGCATCATTGATGATTGAGGCAGGCGTGAAGCCACGCTCAATCGCTGATGCATAGAGAATTGGCTTGAACGCCGAGCCGGCCTGCCGGTTGCCCTGCACGGCGCGATTAAAGCGGCTTTGCATGTAACTGAAGCCGCCGACCAGGGCCACGATTGAGCCATCCTCGGGTTTCAATGAGACCAGCGCGGCTTGTGCCGCCGGAATCTGGCCAAGACTCCACGCATAGCCCTTGCCGTTTTTTTGGGCATAGATGCGGACCACGTCGCCGGGGTGTAGCACCTCGGAAGCTTTTGTTGGCGCAGGCCCCATGGCATCGGCGCTCAGGTACTTGCGCGCCCATCGCATCGAGGCCAGCGGCAGGGAGACGGTATCGCCACCACGGCGCAATATGGTTGCGGAATCGGCACCGGCAACAATCACGATGCCGGGCTCGAGATAGCTTACCTGCCGTATTCCGGCCAACGATTCCGGCCAACTGCCGTTGCGCCCGTTGCTGCCGGGCACGGCATGCACCAATGCCGGGTCGATGTGTGTTTCGGCGCCACGCCAGCCGTGGCGACGGTCATAGGCCATCAGGCCGAGGAAGACGGCATCGGTTGCGGCTTTTTGCAGGTTCGCGTCGATGGTTGTGTAGACACGGTAGCCCTGGTCCGTCGCTTCCGGCCCGTATTTTTCCAATATATAGCTGCGCACCATATCGGCAACGTGCAGTGCATCCACTTCCGATTGCGAGCCATGGAAACTGGCAGTGTTCAGTTCAGCGAGTGCCTGTTCATGGCGCGCCTTGTCGATCGTACCGAGCTGGAGCATGCGTTTCAGAATCCAGTTGCGGCGCATCATGGCGCGCTCGGGATTGGTGATGGGGTTGTACGCTGAGGGTGCTTTCGGCAAGCCAGCGATCATCGCAAGCTGCGCCAGGGACAGTTGCTGCAGCGGCTTGCCGTAATACACCTCGGCGGCAGCGGCAACGCCGTAGGAGCGGTGCCCGAGGTATATCTTGTTGACGTAGAGCTCGAAAATTTCCTTCTTCGTCAGCTCCCGTTCGATCTGGCGCGCCAGCAGGATTTCGTTGAACTTGCGGGTGAAATGCTGGGCGCGATCCAGAAAGAAGTTGCGGGCCACCTGCATGGTGATGGTGCTGCCGCCGGAGCGGATTTCGCGATAGCGCACCAGTTCATAGGCCGCGCGGACGAGACCGCCGTAGTCGATGCCGCGATGCTGGAAAAAATGATCGTCTTCGGCGGCGACGATGGCGTTGATCAGGTCCGGGGGAACCTGATCGAAGCCGACCGGTGCCCGCCGCTTCTCACCGAACTCTCCGATCAGCTTGCCCTCGCGGGAATACACCCGCAGAGGGATCTGAAAGGAAATGTCGCGCAGCTGCTCCACCGAGGGCAGCGCCGGCGCCAGATACAGGTAGGTCGATGCGCCCACCAGGACGACGCCGCAGGCGGCGGTAAAAAGTACCCAGAGAACAATCGCGGGCAGACCCCGTATTTTGACCATTTTTCCTTCAAAAACAATGAATTGGCGACGGTTGTGGATTATAGGTCATCGGTTGGTTGGCGAACAGGCGCACATTCGGTTGTATACGCCGTTGCTTGCCGGGGGATTCTGTTATTTAATGTGCTTCGACATGAATCTTCTGTAAGTGTATATTCCCGCTGGAAAAACGGGCCGACAACAACAACCAGGAAGATCATCGTGCTGCCCTTCATCACGAAGAAATCCGCCAGTTTGCTGGGGCTCGACATCAGTTCGACCTCTGTGAAGCTGCTCGAGCTCAGTCGTTCGGGCGATCGCTATCGGGTCGAAAGTTACGGTGTGGAACCGTTGCCCGCGAACGCCGTGGTCGAAAAAGTCATTACCGATGTTGAGGGTGTCGGCGAGGCGATCGCGCGCCTCATCGCCCGGGCAAAACCATCCGCCAAACTAGCGGCTGTTGCAGTTGCCGGCTCGTCCGTCATCACCAAGATCATCGAGATGGATGCCGGGCAGTCGGTTGACGACATGGAGCAGCAGATTCGCGTCGAAGCGGATCAGTACATTCCGTACCCGCTTGACGAGGTGAGCCTTGATTTTGAGGTCCAGGGGCCGGTGCCCGGCCATCCGGAGCGTGTCGAGGTCTTGATTGCGGCGTCCCGCACCGAGAACGTGGATTTGCGCAAAGATGCACTCCAGATTGGCGGTCTGCTCGCCAAGGTCGTCGATGTGGAAGCCTACGCAATGGAGCGTGCCTACAGCCTGATCGCACCGCAGATCGAAGCTGATGAGGGCGAGCAGACCGTTGCCATCGTCGATGTCGGCGCCACCATGACGACGCTTAACGTGTTGCGCGCCGGCAAAATCATCTACACCCGCGAGCAACTTTTCGGGGGCAAACAGCTGACCGAAGAAATCCAGCGCCGCTATGGTCTGTCGTTCGAGGAAGCGGGTTTGGCGAAAAAACAGGGGGGGCTGCCTGACGATTACGAGACGGAAGTCCTCGGGCCGTTCAAGGATGCAATCGTTCAGCAGATCACCCGTTCGCTGCAGTTCTTCTTTTCTGCCAGCCAGTTCGGTGATGTCAATCATGTTGTGCTTGCCGGCGGTACCGCCTCCATCCCCGGCCTGTCTGATCTGGTTCAGGCCAAGATCGGCACGCCGGCCATTGTTGCGAATCCGTTCGTCAACATGGCGCTGTCTTCCAAGGTCAGTGCCGCCGCCATCACCAATGACGCGCCGGCACTGATGATTGCCTGCGGTCTCGCGCTGCGGAGTTTCGACTGATGGCAAAGATCAATCTTCTTCCCTGGCGCGAGGATCTCCGCAAGCAACAAATGCAGGAGTTTGCCGTCGTTATCGGCATGGTCATTTTGGTTGCCGTCGTGCTCTCGTTTACCTGGAAGCAGGAGCGTGCCAGCGCAGTAGAGACGCAGAAGTCGCGCAATAGCTACATTGAGGGGCAGATTGCCCAGCTTGAGGACAGCATCAAGGAGATTGAGGAACTCCAGCGCCGGCGCGACAGCCTGATTGAGCGCATGAACGTAATCCAGGGCCTGCAGGGCAACCGGCCCGTGATCGTCCACGTGTTTGACCAGTTTGCGGAAACGCTGCCGGACGGCGTCTTCTACACATCGATGAAGCAGAGCGGCGGAACTTTCGAGGTTGTTGGTCTTGCCGAGTCCAATAACCGGGTATCGAACCTGATGCGCAGTTTGAATGCATCGCCGTGGTTCAAGAACCCGCAGCTGATCAAGGTTGTGGCGAAGGGCGAGATGTTCGAATTTTCCCTCACGCTGCAGCTTGAGGATGCGGGCGCCGCCAAGACGGAATGAGCGAGGAGCGATGCCGATGGATGTGAATGCAAAGTTCCAGCAGCTCACGGCTTCCTTTACGGGAGTCAACTGGAACAATCCGGGCAGCTGGCCGGCCGTCGTCAAAGCGACTGTCTATGCCGCTGCTTTCGCTATTGTGCTCGGTTCAGGCTATACGCTCTTCGTCACCAAACTGAACGCGCAGGTTGAGGCAGAGGAGAAAAAGGAGGCCTCGCTGCTGAGGGATTACGAAGAAAAGGCGTTCAAGGCCATGAATCTTGATGCCTACAAGAAGCAATTGGCCGACATGGAAGAAGCTTTTGGCGCGTTGTTGCGGCAGCTACCAAAAGACACCGAGGTGCCGAGCTTGCTTGAGGACATCACTCACACTGGTCTTGGTAGTGGCCTTGAATTTGAAACCATTGATCTGGGCGTGGAAGCGCGCAAGGAGTTCTATGCGGAGCTTCCCATCAACATCAAGGTCAAGGGTGATTATCACGGGTTTGGTGCGTTCGTCAGTGGTGTGGCGTCGTTGCCGCGCATCGTAACCCTCGACAACTTTTCCATCGTTGAGGCCAAGTCCTCGGCAGGCGCCAAAGGCAGGAAAGGCAAGGATGCGGACAACCAGCGAGGCCCGAGATTGCTCGAAATGTCCATCACGGCGAAGACCTATCGCTACAGCGACGAGGCAGAGGCGCCGGAAGACGTGGCCGGAGACAAGAAGGGCAAGAAGGGCAAGAAAGGTTAAGACTCATGAAGATCACACACGACGGCAAGCCGCATAACAAGACGGGTGAGCGCATGCGTGCGACCTTTGGTCTGGCTGTGTGTCTGGTAATCACTTTCGGATTGTCTGGTTGCAGCTCGAAGCAGGAGTTTTCTGATTTGAAGAAGACGCTGGACGAAATTCGTCAGCGTCCGCGAGGAGCAATCCAGCCCCCGCCCGAGTTCAAGGCGCAGCCCACGTTCACCTACGCAGCGCACAAATTGCGTAGCCCGTTCATGCCGCCAATGGACGAAGCGCTATTGCCTGAAACGGAAAGCAAGACTATCGCGCCGGATCTGACCCGCCCCAAGGAGTACCTGGAAGGGTTCAACATCGAGGGGCTGAAGATGGTTGGTACAATCTCCAGGCCAGGCGGTCCGCTTGAGGCCTTGGTGCAGGACACCGAGGGTGGCGTGCACCGTGTGCGTATCGGTAATTATCTGGGTAAGAACTTCGGTCGTGTTGCTGCAGTGGAAGATACAAAGGTTGCGGTGATGGAAATTGTTCCCGATGGTCACGACGGCTGGGTTGAGCGACCGCGCACGATCCGCGTGGAAGGCGAGTGACATCCAGAGGATTGCGCATGAAAACCGGATGCATGTTTCGAGGTATGGGTGTTGCCATGAAAATAACGACAAAGACTTTGCTGTTGTGGATGGCCGTGTTTTTCTGCGGCTTCGCCGTGGCAGATGATTTGGCCGTAGACAAACTGGAGTTTGCTGCGTTGCCTGGCAACCAGATGGAGATCCGTCTTGGCTTCACGGGTGCGCCGCCGGCGCCGACCGGCTACCAGATCGAAAAGCCGGCCCGTATTGCGCTGGACATCGTCGGGGCGAAGAGTCAGCTCGAAAGCAAGCACCATAATCTGGGTACGGGCAATGCGCGCAGCATGACCGTGGTTGAGGCGCGTGATCGTATACGCGTAATCATCAATCTCAATGAGCTGGTGGGTTACAACACCCGGGTTGAGGGCAATACGCTCGTCGTCACGATTGGCGACCAGACGCAAAGTCAGGCCGAAGCGGTTGCCGCTGTGGCTCCGGGAACTGACGGTGCTGTCGTCGCAAACAATACAGCAGGGCAGTCGGGTCTTAAGGCCACGGTCAAAGGCCGTGGCATTGACGGCATTGACTTCCGTCGCACGCCCGATGGCGAAGGCCAGATCGTTGTCAGCATGTCTTCCGCTGCGATCCCTGTTGATGTTCGCCTGGATGGTGGTCGGATCATTGCCGAATTCATGTCGGCGACATTGCCGGAAAGTCTGCGGCGCAAGCTTGATGTCACCGATTTCGCCACGGCGGTCACCAGCATTGTCACCTCCACGGCGGGTGACAATATCGTGATGGTCATTCAGCCCAAGGGGCAGTTTGATTTCCTCGCCTACCAGGCAGACAAGGAAATGATCATCGGCGTAAAGACGGTCGGTGCAGGCGATGCGCAGAAGCGACAGAAAGATAATTTCATGTACAGCGGCGAGAAGCTCTCGCTCAACTTCCAGGATATCGAGGTGCGTAGCGTCCTGCAGTTGATTGCAGACTTCACCTCGTTGAATCTTGTGGCATCCGACACGGTCAGTGGCCGCATCACGTTGCGTCTGCAGAATGTACCCTGGGACCAGGCGCTGGATCTCGTCTTGAAGACCAAAGGTCTCGACAAGCGGCAGATCGGTAATGTGTTGCTGGTTGCCCCGGCGGATGAAATTTCCGCGCGAGAGCGCTTGGAGCTGGAGGCTTACCAGCAGGCCGAGGCGCTGGCACCACTGCGCTCGGAGTTTGTGCAGATCAACTATGCAACGGCGACGGCGGTTGCCAAGCTGCTAACCGCGGACAAGAGCATTATGTCTTCGCGTGGCTCGGTCTCCGTTGATGAGCGCACCAATACGCTGATCATTGTTGAAACGGCCAGCAAGCTTGAGGATATCCGCGAAGTCATTGCTCGCCTCGATATTCCGGTGCGTCAAGTGCTGATCGAGGCCCGCATCGTGCTTGCCACCACCAGTTTCGCGAAGGAGTTGGGAGTGCGATGGGGGGTTGTTGGTTTGAGTGGTATTGGCAAGCAGAATGGTTCGGTGGTGACCGGTGGCCTGGAGCAGGCGACTGTTGCTGCTACGGATCTGCTCAACGGATCCACAGGCACTACGGTCACCATCCCGGATGCACTCGTGGCCGATATGGGTGTTTCCACTTCCGGTGCCTCAAGATTCTCGCTGGGTATGATCAATCTTGATTCCGGCCTGCTCGAAATGGAGCTTTCCGCGCTCGCCAGCGATGGGCATGGCGAGATCGTCGCCACACCGAAGGTGCTGACCACCGACAAACAGGAAGCACTCATTGCATCCGGCACACAGATTCCCTACTTCGAAGCATCTTCGAGCGGCGCTACCTCCACCTCTTTCAAAGACGCGGAATTGCGCCTGCGGGTCAAGCCGCAGATTACGCCGGATGGCAAGGTGATCATGAACCTCAAGGTCAACAGTGATTCGGTTGGGGAGATCACATCGACCAACATTCCCGTGATCAACACCAACAGGGTAGAGACTGTTGTACTGGTCAATGATGGCGAGACGGTGATTCTGGGCGGTATTTTCAAGACGGAAAGCGTCAATGCAACGATCAAGACGCCATTTCTGGGTGATTTGCCATTCATTGGCCGTCTCTTCCGGAAAGATGTTCGTACGGATGAGAAAGCCGAGTTGCTGATCTTCATTACGCCGAAGATTGTCAAGGATCTGGCGTCCCAGGGCTGATCCGGGGCGCCCGTGCCTGCGCAAGCGCTGAATGGAGGATCATTCCGGCATTTTTCTGGTAGGACCCATGGGGGCGGGCAAGACCACCGTGGGCCGCCAGTTGGCGGCTGCGTTGGGGTACACCTTTGTGGATTCCGATCACGAGATAGAGGCGCGTACCGGTGCCGATATTCCGTGGATATTCCAGGTTGAGGGCGAAGACGGTTTTCGGCGCCGCGAATCCCAGGTAATTGATGACCTGACCCGCCGCCCGGATATTGTGCTGGCGACCGGTGGCGGGGCTGTGTTGCGTGCCGAGAATCGCGTGGCCCTGCATGGGCGGGGCTTTGTTGTCTACCTGTGCGCCGATATCGATCACCTGCTGGCGCGTACGGTGCGTGATCGCAACCGCCCGTTGTTGCGTACCGATAATCCTCGCGGTGTGTTCGAGCGCCTGCTCGCTGAGCGCGAAGCGCTCTACCGTGAAGTTGCCCATCTGGAAGTGAATACCAACGCTGGCAACGTGCGCGAGGCCGTGCACGCCATCGTCAGTTGTCTGCCCGGCAGGACGGCTGGATAATAGCCGCCCCTTTCCCGGGACTTTCCTGACATAAGTGAAGACCCTGACTGTTGGCCTTGGCGGCCGCGCCTATCCCATCCATATCGGTAGCGGCCTGCTTGACGACGCATTGCTTTTCGCGCCCGGCATCGCCAGTCGGCAGGTTATGGTCGTCACCAATACGTGCATCGCACCGATTTATCTTGAGCGCCTGCAGGCGACGCTGGCAGGCGAAGGCCGCCAGGTCGATGTCGTTGTCCTGCCCGATGGCGAGGAACACAAAACGCTCGCCTGCCTGGAGCATATCTTTGATGCGTTGCTGACGCGGCGACATAACCGCAGTACAACGTTGGTTGCACTCGGCGGTGGTGTGGTCGGTGATATGACCGGTTTTGCGGCAGCCTGTTATCAGCGAGGTGTTGATTTCATTCAGGTGCCGACGACCCTGCTCGCACAGGTCGATTCCTCGGTTGGCGGCAAGACCGGCGTCAATCATCTGCGCGGCAAGAACATGATTGGTGCCTTCCACCAGCCGCGTGCCGTCATTATCGATGTGGAGACGTTGCGAACCTTACCAGACCGTGAATTCAGTGCCGGCATTGCCGAGGTCATAAAGTACGGCTTGATACGCGATCCGGTTTTTTTCGCTTGGCTCGAAG
>_43_pt1 | contig 10018 bp, 11 predicted proteins | sample MGYA00084035_6733316 | MGnify analysis MGYA00084035 | reverse complement strand
CCTGCTCAACGCCGGCGTGACGCCTAAATCCGTCGATGTCATCACCTACGAATACACGGCCAACACCGAGTCATTTGAAGATGCAGACATCGAGGATTTCGAAGCCACCGATTCCGGTTTCGATCTGGACATCGGCGCGGTCTACAAGACTTCCGCCGACGCACCGTGGCAGTTCGGAGCCGTGGCCAAAAATCTGATCGGCGGAAATTACAAAACCATCGCCGGTCGTAAAATCGATGTGGATATGCAACTGCGTGCCGGCGTTGCGCGCATGACCAAGCGCACAACTCTGGCAGTTGATCTTGATCTGACCGAAAACACCGGTACAACCGGTACCGACGCCACACAGTTCCTGGCCTTCGGTGCTGAATACGATCTGAAGTTTCTGCAGCTGCGCGCGGGCTACCGCGCCAATCTGGCCGGCGGCGATGTGGCCGATGTGATGACTGCCGGCCTGGGTTTGGGTCCTGTTGACCTGACCGCCGTCGTCAGCGACAACACTCTCGGCGCCTACCTGAACCTCGGGTTTGGCTGGTAGTCGGGCGATACCAGCGGCTGCCTCGGGCCGCTATCGAGCGCAAGTAAACTGGTTACTGAAGGAACAACGCGAACGCCGGGTTGTCCGTTTCGTCGGTGAACGGATAGCCCAGCTCACGCAGCGAGTTTTCCACCGCGCGTCGCTCGCCTGGATTGACCTGGAACCCGGCGAGTACGCGCCCGTAGGCGGCGCCATGGTTGCGGTAATGGAACAACGAGATATTCCAGTGCTGGCCGAGGCGATCGAGGAACTTCATCAACGCACCCGGGCGCTCCGGAAACTCGAAACGAAAAATCAGTTCCTGCTTGCCTACCGATGGCGGGTGACCACCAACCATGTAGCGCACGTGCAGTTTTGCCATCTCGTTGTCGGTCATGTCGATGACCGGGTAATCCTTGCCGCGCAGCACCTCGACCAGCGCCTCGCGATCGGCCGGACGGGCAAGCTGCAGGCCAACGAATACATCAGCGCGCTCGGCGCTGCTGAAACGGTAGTTGAACTCGGTGATGTTGCGTTTACCAAGCGCCCGGCAGAACGCCTTGAACGCGCCCGGCCGCTCCGGGATCGTCACCGCCAGGATCGCCTCGCGCTTCTCACCCAGCTCGGTACGCTCGGAAATGTGGCGCAGCCGGTCGAAGTTCATATTCGCGCCGCTCGCGATCGCGACGAACGTCTTGCCCGTGCACTTCTCGCGCGCGATCCAGTTCTTCATGCCGGCGATGGCAAGCGCGCCAGCCGGTTCGGCGATCGACCGTGTGTCCTCGAAGAAATCTTTGATTGCAGCGCAGATTTCGTCGGTTGAGGCGGTGATTACTTCATCGACTGTCTTGCGTGCGATGCGGAATGTTTCCTCGCCGATCTGCGCCACGGCAACGCCGTCGGCAAACAGGCCGACTTCCGGCAGCACCACACGCTTCTTCGCCGCGAGCGCCGCCTTCAGGCAAGCAGCGTCTTCCGGTTCGACGCCGATGACGCGGATGTCTGGCCGCAAATATTTTATGTACGCGGCCATGCCGGCAATGAGGCCGCCGCCACCAACCGGGACGAACACTGCGTCGATCGGGTCGGGATGCTGGCGCAGGATTTCCATCGCGATGGTGCCCTGACCGGCAATCACCGTCGGATCGTCGTACGGGTGCACGAACGCATAACCCTTTTCCTTTTCGAGTGCGCGCGCATGGATATATGCCTCATCGAAAGTATCGCCATGCAGCACGACCTTCGCGCCGCGCTGCCGCACCGACGCCACTTTGATCTCCGGCGTGGTCTGCGGCATGACAATCACCGCCTTGATGCCCAGCGTCTGCGCCGCAAGCGCCACGCCCTGCGCGTGATTGCCGGCAGAAGCGGCGATGACGCCACGCGCGCGATCAGCTGCCGACAGATGCACGATCTTGTTATAGGCACCGCGCAACTTGAACGAAAAAACCGGCTGCAGGTCTTCACGCTTGAGCAGCACGCGGTTCTCCAACCGACGCGACAGTTGCGATGCAACCTCCAGCGGCGACTCGATCGCCACGTCGTAGACGCGGGCGGTGAGAATGCGGCGGGCGTAATCCTGGAGCATGTTGGCTTCGGTCATGGGTGTCCGCAGGGAGAGGCGCCGGAAAGCAGCCATGGTAGCCGAACACCGGCCGGGGTTTCCCAAGGGGCGCTTATAATGCGCCCCGATCAATGCCCGCCGGAGCTGCGCACATGAATCCCCAGGATGCCCGCAAGAAAGCTGCCGCTCTGGCAGCAACCAGGTACGTGGATCCTTATGCCATCCTCGGCGTTGGTACCGGCTCGACCGTCAATTTCTTCATTGATGCGCTGGCGCCGCTGGCGGGTCGCCTCAAGGGTGCCGTGTCGAGTTCACTCGCCTCGACAAGGAAACTTGAGGCGCTCGGCATTCCGGTGCTCGATCTGAACGAGGTCGACGAGATACCGATCTACGTGGACGGCGCCGACGAAGTGAACCACCGTCTGGAGATGATCAAGGGCGGCGGCGCGGCCCTGACCCGTGAAAAGATCATCGCCGCAGTCGCGCAGCGCGTTATCTGCATCGCTGACGCAACCAAGCTGGTCGATCGCCTCGGCGGCTTCCCGCTGCCGGTGGAAGTGATCCCGATGGCCCGCAGCTACGTGGCGCGTGAACTGGTGAAGCTCGGCGGCCGGCCAGCGTATCGGCTTGGCATCGTCACCGACAACGGTAACCATATCCTCGATGTGACCGGGCTGGACCTCTCTGTGCCGGCCCCTTTGGAAGAGCGCATCAACAATATTGTTGGCGTCGTCGCCAGCGGCCTGTTCGCGCGGCGGCCGGCCGACGTGCTGCTGGTGGGGGAGGATGGCGGGGTGCGGACGATCAAGAGGTAGCGGCATTGAGACGTGCCGGCAGTTGGCCGCATGTCGCTTTGGCACAACTCACCGTCGCTCTTTCCTCATGGCCAATCTATTAGTAAGCATGTTTACTATGTGCCTGCTTACTGAATGGCCCGTACGTCGTGCGCGACTTCGATCCCGACCAGAGCTTTGGCTTCAACCTCCACGACGCAGCGCGCCTGTTGCGGCGTGATTTTGAGCGCCGCGCCAGACAACACGGCGTTACACGCGCCCAGTGGTCGGCACTTACCTATCTGGCCCGTCAGCCGGGGCTGCGGCAATCGCAGCTCGCCGACCTGCTGGAAGTAACCCCGATTGCCGTCGCCCGCCTCATCGACCGCATGGAAAACGAAGGCCTCATCGAGCGCCGCGCCGATCCCGACGACCGCCGTGCCTGGCGTCTGCATCTGACCGCAACCGCCAGCGCCCGTCTTGAAACATTGCGGGCGGTAGGTCGCGACGCGCGCGACGTCGCCCTTGCCGGCATTTCACTGAAGGACCAGGAAGTCCTGCTCGTTGCGCTCAAGCGCATTCGCGACAACTTCACCACGCCACGCTAATCCTGGACTGCCTCAATGACTGCCATGAACAATATCACTGCCAACACAGACGCTCATCTCAACACCGAGACCAACAGCGTTGCCAATACCCGTCGTCGTCGCGTGTTGATGTTGGGTGTGCCGGCGGTACTGCTCGCTGTCGGTGCAACGTTTTACCTCGCTGGCGGCAGCAAAATCAGCACTGATAATGCCTACGTGAAAGCATTGACTGTCGATATTGCACCGCAGATTTCCGGCAAGGTTGTCGAATTGCCCGTGGAAACCAACACCCGGGTGAAAAAAGGCGATTTGTTGTTCGCCATCGACGACAGCGATTATGAAATCGCCCTGCGTGTGGCAGATGCCGAATCCTACGTTCAATGGGCACGCATCGAAGCACTACGCCCGGAAATGCGCGGTATTCTCGAAGAAAAGCACAAAGCCGAAGCAGAAGCCGCGTACTACGAAAAAGAGCTCCAGCGGCTGGAAAATCTGCGTAAAAAACTGGTGGTTTCCGAAGCGCAACTGGACGACATGCGCCATCGTCGCGATGCTGCACTTGCCGGTGTTGCTGCACTTGAGCAGCATTACCGTCGCGCCGCCGTGGCGCTCAATTTCGACGTGAATTTGCCCAAGGAGAAACATCCGTTCTACCTCGCGGCGATGGCGAAACTCGACAAGGCAAAGCTGGATCTTGCGCGTACCCGGGTAGTCGCACCCATGGACGGTGTGATCACCAACAAAAACATCGCCATCGGTGATCTCGTTGCCCCGGGGCGCACCGTGCTGTCAATCGTCCAGGACACCGGCATGTGGGTCGAAGCCAACCTGAAAGAAACCGATCTTGCCGGCGTGAATGTCGGCGCGGCGGTGACAGTGACACTCGATATTTATCCGGGCGTCAAATACCGTGGCGAAGTAGAAAGCATCAGCCCGGTCACCGGCGCTGAATTTGCGCTCTTGCCGCCCCAAAATGCGTCCGGCAATTGGGTCAAGGTAGTGCAGCGCGTGCCGGTACGTGTGCACATCATGCCGCAAGCAGATCAGCCGCCCCTGCGCGCTGGCCTCTCGGCTGACGTGACCATTGATGCTGGCAAGAGCCGCTGGCAGCGGCTGTTTGATTGACGATTTCCGGCGCGTAGTCAAACCATGCGTACCGCAACGAGTAACGGCGCAATACCATCGTCGCCAGCACAGCAGTCACGCCCCGTGCTCGACGTGTCCCCAGCGCGGCGGCGATTAATCACCGTATCGGCGATGCTGGCGACGATCATGCAGACGCTCGACATGACCATCGCCAATGTCGCGCTGCCGCATATGCAAGGCACGTTGTCGGCGACCCAGGATCAGGTCAACTGGGTGCTCACTTCGTATATCGTAGTCAGCGCGGTGTTAATGCCGCTCACCGGCTTCCTGGCTGCACGCTTCGGTCGCAAACAGCTTTTCATTGCCGCCATCGCGCTCTTTACCTTCACCTCCGTGTTGTGTGGCATCGCACAGTCCCTGAATGAAATCGTCGTTTACCGGGCGCTACAGGGCGCGGCCGGCGCAGTGATTGTGCCGTTGTCACAAACCATCATGCTCGACATTAACCGCCAGGAAAACCACGGGCGGGCCATGGCCCTGTGGGGCTCCGGCGTGATGCTCGGCCCAATACTCGGGCCCACCATTGGCGGCTGGCTTACCGAGTACTACAACTGGCGCTGGGTTTTCCTGATCAATCTGCCCATCGGCGTGCTGGTCGTTGCCGGCCTGCTTGCCTCCATTCCACGCACCAATGCCAATACCAAAATACGATTCGATGCACTCGGATTTTTCCTGCTGGCAACGGCAATCAGCTGCACCCAGCTGGTGCTTGATCGTGGTGAAACACTCGATTGGTACGCATCCGGTGAAATCTGGATGGAAACCGTGATCGCTGCGCTGGCGCTGTACTTGTTCATCGTGCAGTTGATGACGAAGAAAGATCCATTCCTGCCGCCAAGGCTTTTTACCGACCGAAACTTTTTGGTGAGCATGTTGCTGGCATTTATCGCCGGCCTCGTGCTGCTTTCCACCATGGCCCTGCTGCCCCCCATGCTGCAGCGCCTGGGCGGCTACAATGTGTTCGACACCGGGTTACTGCTGGCGCCGCGCGGCGTTGGCGTGATGCTGGCGATGCTGCTGGTCGGTCGCGTGCTGCTGGGTCGTTTTGACCCTCGACATATCATTTTTATCGGCTTCGTCTTCATTGAAATATCACTGTGGGGTATGACCCAGTTCACCATGCAGCCGCAGGTTTTCGAACTCGTCTGGACCGGCGTCGTGCAAGGCGTCGGCATTGGTTTTATTTTTGCGCCGCTGTCTACACTGAGCAGCGCCACGCTGGACCCGGCGCTACGCACCGATGCCTCCAGCATGTTTAACCTGCTGCGCAGTCTTGGTTCAAGTTTCGGCGTCGCCGTGGGTGCTGCCGAACTCACACGCAACATCAGCATCAACACGACGCAGTTAGGCGAGCACATCAACAGCGGCCAGGCGCGAGCACTCGCCGAAACCATGGGGGGGGCTGGCGGCGCGCTGGATACAGCCACTGCAACAGCACTGCTGCACGCGCAGGTGCTGCAGGAGGCGGCGTTGATTTCCTACCTCAACGACTTCCGCCTGGTATTCATAACCACGTTGTTTGCCCTGCCGATGGTCTTCCTCTATCGCAAGCCGCCCCCACCCAGAGCTGGCGACAATGAGATTGCCGTCATCGATTGAACGATGCCTATCGCTACACGTTCTGCCTCAGAGGATGTGTCCGTGAAAAAACTGCCGCGCGACAAGAACAACGACTATAGCCGGGAAATGGCCGCAGCACGCCGCGACACGGCGAAAGCCGAAACCGGCGCATCCTTCGAGCATGTTGCTGCCTACTCGTTCGATCCGGCAGCGCTGCCAGGCAACATCGAGAACTTCATCGGCGTCGCCCAAGTGCCGGTCGGTCTCGCCGGGCCCATGCGGATTGACGGCGAACATGCGCAGGGCGAATTTTACGTGCCCATGGCTACTACCGAAGGCACTCTGGTGGCCAGCTACTCGCGCGGCATGCGCCTGTGCCACGACGCCGGCAGCATTAAAACCACCGTGATCGACGACGCCATGCAACGCGCGCCACTGTTTGTTTTCACAGATGCTCGCGCTGCCCGCGATTTTGGGGTGTGGGTGACAGAAAATTTCACCGCGATCAAGACGAAAGCAGAAGAAACCACGTCGAGCGGGAAATTGCGCAATATCGAGCAGTACGCTCTCGGTAAAATGCGCTGGTTACGCTTCAACTACACCACCGGCGATGCTGCCGGCCAAAATATGGTCAGCAAGGCCACACGACACGCCTGCTTGTGGATGATGGACAACGGCATTGCCGGCCTTGAGCACTTCACCCTCGCCGCACAGCTCGACACCGACAAGAAGCATTCAGCACTCAACAACCTGCATACCCGCGGCAAACGCGTTGTGGCGGAAATCACGCTGCCGGAAAAAATGGTGCGCGAGGTAATGCACACCACCGGTGCGGTAATTCACCAGCAACGGCAATTGTCCAATATGGGCGCACTGCTGTCCGGCTCTATCAACAACGGTTCGCATTTTGCCAACGGCATCACTGCGCTGTTTATTGCCTGCGGCCAGGACGTCGCCAATGTGGCCGAATCCTCGGCCGGGTTTGCCTATGGTGAACTCAAGGACAACGGCGACTACTATTTCTCGGTCACGATTCCGTCACTCATCGTCGCAACCTATGGCGGCGGCACGGCGCTGCCTACGCAACAAGAATGCTTGGGCGTGCTTGGCTGCGTCGGCAAAGGCAAAGCGAACAAATTCGCCGAGATCGTTGCCGCAACGGTGCTGTGCGGCGAATTGTCACTTGCGGCCGCGATCGTTTCCGATCAATGGGTGTCCAGCCACGACCAATACGGGCGCAACCGCAAGTAAGAATCAAAAAGTATCAGCAGGAATAGCGTCCGATGGCGGCGCGGCCACCGGACGGCGCGGCGCCACCTGCGCAGGCGCGACAAACTGGATTTCATTGCCACAAGCCGCAACTATCTGAAACGGCACTGCCTCACTGAAACCATCGCGATAGCGCAGGTTGAGCTTGCGAGTTTTTCCGCGACAGGGAAACTCGATATCCGAATAGGGCGCGATCGCGACAAAAATCCCGCGCCCTTCGTCAAAAACTTCCACTACATGCGGTCGCGAATTCTGTAGCAAGATCGGGCGATTTTTCTTCATCTCGCCAAAAAGTCGATAGCCCATGTCGTCGCCAACACCTTCAGGGGCTGGCGACGCCGCCACCATCGCACTAACCAAGGCAACCGCGAAGCCCAGCGCGAGGCCGGGCACGTTGCAGCGAATCATTACGGCCGTCAACTCCCACTCGCCCTTGATAGAGCCCCTCAGATTAGGGGAAAAGCCTCACGCAGCTGCAGAGGCGTGCCTTGCAAAGGCAACATCGGCCGCCAACTTTGGATCCTGGTGCTTTTCGTACTCGGCTATCCAAGTGGCCGCAACCGGGGGCAACGCGGTGTCCCACGGATGGAAACCCGGCTTGAACCAAGCAAAAAACCGTGGCGCCAACTTCGTGAAGATACCGTTCGGGCCATACATCTTCCAGATACCGCGAGCGACCACCAGCGGCTTGCCGGTAACACCATCGACCTTGAACATGTGGTTCATGATCATGGCCACCTTCAGGTGCACCAACAATGTAATGGCAACCAAGGCAAGCGCGCGTGTCGCATAATCGCCATCTGCAGCCTTTTGGTACACATCGAAGGCCACCGCCTTGTGCTCGACTTCTTCCGCTGCATGCCAAGCGTACAATGCGCGCATTTGCGGATGTGCCGAGCCGAGAATTTCCGGTGACAGCTCAAGCAAGCCTTCGCCCAATGTGGCCGTGAGATGTTCGGCTGCAGCTGTCATGGCAAGCAATACTTTCTTGGGCAGATACTTTTGTGCCAGAGCTAACTCTGTCTTTATCTGCTTGATCACACCCTCGACGTTGATGCCCTGCGCGGCAATCATCTCGTTATACAGGTCATGAATATGGCCGTGCTGCGCTTCCTGGCGAATAAAAAGCTTAATGTCTTCGCTAAGCTGCGGATCAGTTACCTGGGACGCATAATTGCGCACAGAATCCATAAAGAATCGCTCACCGTCCGGAAAGTTGATCGACATGGCGTCGATAAACCGGGTGAGAAATGCATCACCGCCCAGCCAGTAAGCCGGCACTGCGCTGAAATCGAATTTTGTCCGGCGATGACGCAGCGGGATTCTGTGCGCCTCTTCGGCGTGGCCTGTCGATGCAACCTGTGCTGCGGAAGCCTTCAGTGCGACTACCTTGCTACCCATGGCGGAAGTTCTCCGGGTGGTATGAGGGATTAATAGATAAGGTACAGGGCAGACGTTAGTTGGCCAGCCGACCAAGACCCAGCGCAGGGCGGGCCGCGATTTTATCATTTAGGGCCAAATCGGCCTGCCGGCATACCACCATCGCGGTCATTCTTGATACGCCCGGATCTCAACCGGCAACGCACTGATGCGCCGATAGAGGCGGGCATCGCGCAACAGCGGCCACCAGTCGTACAGCAGGATCTCCAGCGGCCGCCACATGGCCACCCAGCCAATGATCAGAAAGCCTTCGCTGAGGATACGATCAAGGACACCTTCACCGGTAAATACAAAGCGCCATAATGCGGTGCAGACAGCCAGAAACAATAGGCCGACAGCCAGGCTGATTCGGCCCAGGCGCAACACCTTGCGTACATCAAAACGCGCAGCCGTCTCGCGGTAACGGAAATAGTTATGCACGGCACCGGCAACGGCTTCGCGGGTGTGCGCCTCAACTGCGCCAGGCAGGTAGACGACAACCTTTACATGCTGATGGCCATGCAGCTCACGGATCGCATCGACGAGATAGTCCGCCGCCTCGGCATCGAGGTCGCGTTCACGAAACGGCGACGGATCCAACGAGTTGAACAACTGCGCCGGGTGACTGATCTTCAACTCGACCAGGTTCCAGTCGCCTTCGCGGCGATAGATCCCGGTCATCGGACCTCTTTTCATCGATCCCCTGAAACGACAAAGCCCGGCGAGGCCGGGCTTCAATCATGCCTGCGCAAGCCGCAGATACAGACCAGACCGACAATCAGCCTTTTTTGCCCGTGGCCACAGCCGCACCCGCGGGCGCGCTCTTGTTGTCGGACTTCGGCCGGCTGTTGCCAAACGAGCCACGGAAAATTTTGCCCTTGCGGGTACGCTTGTCACCCCTGCCCATGAGAAGTCTCCGGAACGAATTGATCAGTTGAACGGGCCGTGAGTATAGCGCGAACCCGACGGCTGCGAATGGCGCTCTGGATCGGGGCCGCGCCCCATGTTGGCGCAATAGTGGCGGCTTTGGGGCTGAAACGCTGGCACAGCCCTTGCACTGAGATGGGTAGCAATAAGCCCGTACCGCCAGACTGAGTCCCTCCGCATGCCCGCCCTCACCAGCCCCCCGGCCGGTATCTACGACGAACTCCTGCTCGCCGACGGCAGCCCCCGACCCCATGGC
>_41_pt1 | contig 10192 bp, 8 predicted proteins | sample MGYA00084035_6733316 | MGnify analysis MGYA00084035 | reverse complement strand
GGGTAATACAGTGAAAATGACAAAATCTGAGCTTATTGAGGCGATTTCCCGGTCTCAGGGGCATCTGGACCACAAAGATATCGAATTGGCGATCAAAGCCATGCTGGAAATTATGAGCGGGGCCCTGGCTGAAGGTGAGCGTATCGAAATCAGAGGGTTCGGTAGTTTCTCTTTGCATCATCGGCCCGCTCGAATCGGTCGTAATCCGAAGACGGGCGCGGCGGTTTCCTTGCCGGACAAATACGTTCCGCATTTTAAACCCGGTAAAGAATTGCGTGACCGAGTCAACAAGCTGGCTGATAAGTTCTAGCTGTTGTCTGCAGGCAGTGTTGACGGAAATGTACGCAGGTTTGCAGTCTGTCTTGTGGTCGCCTATAAATCCAGGGAAAAGTACCGTACTTTCCCCTGGGTTTGTTGTTTCCGATGACGTAACCGGAGGAGATTCAAAATGCGCGCTTTGACTGGATTGTTTTCTTTGTTTGTAGCCGTTGTGGCCTTTAGTTTCGCCTGGTTCAATTCCGGCACGGTCACCGTAAATTTTCTGGCCGGCACATGGGATGCGCCGTTATCTGTGATTATGGCGGTAGCTCTATTAATAGGTTGGTTCTTGGGCGTGGCAAGTATGCTGAAGCCCTACGTGGGGTTAAAGTGGCGCACTAGCCGAAAAGCCACCGAGCAGAGCAAAAGCCCAAAAATTGAAGCGCCTACGGGAAACCTCCAGACGCTCGCTAAGTAATGGTGATCAGCGCTCAAACGCTGCTTTTTCTTCTGTTGCCTGTCGCGGCAGCGTCAGGTTGGATTGTCGCCCGGTATAAAATTCGTGCATCCAAATCTCGCGTAACATCTATTCATCCCGATTATCTCAAGGGGATGAACTACCTTATCAGTGAACGGCCCGACAAGGCGATTGAAGTATTTCTTCGCTTATCGGAAGTCGACGAACAAACAGCAGAGACTCATTTTGCGTTAGCCGGTTTGTATCGTCGCCGAGGCGAAGTGGATCGGGCGATTCATATCCACCAGGATCTGGTGGTCCATCACAATCTGGATGATAGCTACCGCGATCAAGCTTTGTACGAGCTGGCGCAAGATTATTTCGCCGCCGGTTTGCTGGACCGTGCTGAGGATCTTCTCATTGGCTTGTTGAAAAACGGCACTCTACGCGGCGATGCTCTTCGCGCACTGTTGAAGATTTATGAGCAAGAAAAAGATTGGCCCGGTGCGGTGAGTATGGCGCAGCAGCTCGAAGCACTCGATGGCGTACCGAGAGCCAAGATCATCGCCCATTATTATTGCGAAATGGCTGAGCTTGCCGAGAGCGAAGGCAAGATCGATCTCGCCATGGAATATCTGGAGCAGGCGTTAGTGATCGATCCAGGATCGGTGCGTTGCAGCATCATTGAGGGACGCATGGCTTGGGGTCGCGATGATTGTCTGGCCGCACTTATGGCCTATCGGCGGGTTATCGATCAGGATATTTATTTTGCTTCTGAGGTGCTGGACGAGGTATGCCGTTGTTTTCAGGCCATTGGCGACAGCGTAGGAGAGCGGGCGTTTTTGACGGCACTGGCGGAGCAAAGCCGTTTTCCTGGCTTGAGAGGCAAGCCGCTTTTGCCGTTGCTGACATTAGCAAAAAATCATGATGAACTGATGCGGGAGTTTGAGGATTATGCCAGCGAATCGCCGAATTTAGCGGGGATATGTAGCTATTTAACTGCAATTTCTAAGGTTGGCTCAGCGGGTTCCTTGGCTCAGGTTGATGGCATGCTGCCCACGGTGCGGCAGGCGTTGAACACTATTTTGGCTCGGGAAAATCGTTACCGCTGTGGAAACTGTGGCTTTTCTGCCAATACGCTCTACTGGCAATGCCCAGGCTGTAGGTTCTGGGGCAGGGTGATTCCACAAAGCTGACGGCAGGCTTTCGGCAGTTGTCAAACCCTTGTGTTTTATGACGGGCTTGCCAATAATCAGCCGGAGTATGGGTAAGTGGTTACTGGTGAGTAGTATGAAGATTCGAAAAATTATTGGCTGGGCGTTGCTCTGCTTTGCCTTAAGCCCTTGGGCTGCGCCAGTCAATATCAATAAGGCCGACGAGAAAGCGCTTGCCGATAACCTAAAGAATATCGGGCCAGCGAAAGCAAAAGCCATCATTGAGTATCGCAAAAATCATGGGCCGTTTAAGACGGTGGAAGATTTACTTATGGTTAAGGGAGTCGGGCCGAAGACGCTAGATATAAATAGACAAGATATTCGATTAAAGGATTAAGTCGCTTTAATTTGTCCCCTTGGAGTGGCTGGTGGCGGCTTTCAGTTTTTGGAAGTGGCCGCAGTATGCCCTGTGGTTTCGGGCTTTGAGGGGTTGTGGTTAACTATGTAACTAACTGAAATGAGGATAAAAATGGGTAATCCGCAAGTACGGGTTGGGGGCCGCATCCGCAAGGCCGTTTTTCCGGTGGCTGGGTTGGGTACGCGGTTTCTGCCTGCGACCAAGGCAAGCCCAAAAGAAATGCTGCCGGTTGTGGATAAACCACTCATCCAGTATGCCGTTGAAGAGGCGATCGCTGCCGGTATCGAAGTACTCGTTTTTATCAACGGGCGTAACAAGCATTCCATCGACAATCACTTCGACAAAGCTTATGAGCTTGAGCAGGAACTGGCGAATCGAGGAAAAACTCAGTTATTGGAGATGGTGCGCAACATTGTTCCTGACAACGTGACTTGCGTTTACATTCGTCAAGCCGAGGCACTGGGTTTGGGGCATGCTGTACTCTGCGCTAAACCGGTGGTGGGTGATGAGCCCTTTGCGGTGCTGCTGGCCGACGATTTGATCGATGGTCGTGGCATACCGGCGCTAAAGCAGATGACGGATCTTTATCAGGAATACGGCGCCAGCATCCTGGCGGTAGAAGAAGTGCTGGGGGACGATATCCAGAAATACGGCGTGGTGGATGTCGCGGGGCAGACCGGGGATATCGTCGAAATCGAAGGTATCGTCGAGAAGCCAGAACCGGCCAAAGCACCTTCAAACCTGGGTGTTGTGGGGCGTTATATTCTTAATCCGCGAATTTTTAGCTTGATACGCGCCACGCCTAAAGGCAGCGGCGGCGAGATTCAGTTGACCGATGCCATTGCGCGTTTGCTGCCTTATGAAAAAGTGTTTTCTTATCGTTTTCAGGGGCGGCGTTACGATTGCGGCAACAAGCTGGGGTATTTGCAGGCCAATGTGGAGTACGGCTTGAATCATCCTGAGATTGGCGAAGACTTCCGAGGTTATTTGCAGACCTTGACGGAAGGGAAGTTTTAAATAAGCCGATTTTGGCTTGTCGTTGTTTGCCGCGCCGGAAGGCTCTAGGCTCTGTCTTATTGACGATACGGCGCGGTTTCCTGGCCCAGCCGATGAACTGCGGCGACCTCCTGGGGATGGGTCTGAATGTAGGTATTCAGCCCTGTGTCCAGCTCGGTTAGCCAATCGGCAATATTGGCGGGGTCTAGAGCTTTGCCAAAATTCTCTTCATTGTTTGCCAAGGGTTGTTTCAACAGACGTTGCAAAACGATCTTCCCCAGCTCATGTCGATAATGCGACGATTCAAAATACCAGCGCATCTCACGCCGGTCATCGGTAGGAATTTCTTCCTGTGTGTAGGCATTAAAGCCGGAGAAGTCGTGCAGAACGATGATCTGGTCGGGGTGACGCGCGTTGACTCTAGCCACAATTCCAACCACATCTCTTAACCAGAGTTTATAAGTATCCCAAAGCCCCATTTCACGTATTGCCAGCAATTGGCGGGCATGTATGGGGGAAATAAACACATGCACGGTCTTTCTTGTCGTCCGCAAATTGTTCAGGGCGTTCTCCAGTCGCTGTAGCCGATCTTCGCTGTAACGAAAGCCGGCGTAGGTTTCCGGGTTGATGAAAAAATTTAGGCTCAGTATTTTGTCGAAGCGGGTCCGAACGGACAGCGCAGCGGTGGTCCGAGGTAGATGCCCATTGGCCCGCATATAATGCGTGTCTACATCGGCCAGATTCATGGCGACGGTGGCCGCACTGGCTCCCAGCGTAGTAAAGGAGATAGCGCTAATGGCCAAACCGAGACTATCTCTCTCACTGTCGGGGGCAAACAAAGAGCGATAATACGAAGGGTGGTTTTCTCGTCGATCAGTGAAAGCGAGCAGATCCAGGCCCCAGATCACGGTTCCCAGGTGAGGTAATCCTGCTAGAAAGAGAGCAATTTTTTCCAGTTCGTACATATTGGTTTCGGGTAGCCCTAAATTAAATGCGCCACCACCCGGGATGTCGTGGGGATCCAGTCCAACCATCACTCGGGATGTTCCAAAAAGTACGGTTTTGACTTTTGGATCGATGACTTGCTGTGATTTCCAAGTCCGAAAACCGTCAATGCCCGCCAGATATTTGTGGGCATTGAAGCGGGGGATGTCGATGGCGGGTGAGAAATAAAGATAGGGGTTGACGAGAAAATTTAGGCTGGCCGTTAAGGTCATCAATAACAAGGCCCAGATGAATATAAGTCGGAGGTAGGCGCGCATAAGCTGGTTGTTCCCAGGGCATTCAGAATTGAAAGTACAAAAATTCAGACACTTGATTCATTTTTGATAGGGCTAATACCAGCAATACAGCCACTGTAAATGCTTGCCACGGATTGGGTTGCCAGCGTAGACGCGATGGTGCGGTTAGGTCGTCCGGCTTAAAATCTACGGCGGGTTGGTAATCCGCCATAATCTCTTGAGTATTCGGTAGAAATAACGCAATCGCCGCCAAGAACAACAGTAACAAGGCTTGGGTGGGTAAGGTGTCCGTTACCGCTGCCGCCAAAATATCACTGACAACCTGTCCCCACTGGGCCGTGCCGATATGATGTAGAAGCTGGGTATAGGCGCTTGGCCATTCTATGCCGTTGAATCCTGCCATGGCTTGCAACAGGTTGATTGCTCCAGCAGGTGTCTCAGCCCGGAAAAAGACCCAGCTCACTACGACGGCGAGAAAAGTGAGCGCCCAGCACGCCAGCTGAGTAAACCCCGATGAGGCCGGTGGATGGGCTTTGTTATAATTGCGAAGCTCTCGCCAGCCGTGATTGATGACTAGGTAGGCACCGTGTAAGGCACCCCAGATGACAAAAGCCCATCCCGCACCGTGCCAGATACCGCCGATTAACATGGTTAAATAAAGATGCAGGTAGCGCCGCATAGAACCTTTGCGATTGCCGCCCAGGGCGATGTACAGATAATCGCGCAGAAAGCGGGACAAGGTCATATGCCAGCGCCGCCAGAACTCGATAATGTTGGTGGCTTTGTAGGGTGAGTTGAAGTTCAGCGGCAAACGGATGCCGAACATCCGCGATGTGCCAATCGCCATATCGGCGTAACCAGAAAAATCAAAATAAAGCTGGAAGGTATAAGCTAATGCGCCACCCCAGGCGGTGAAAAAGCTTAGCTGTCCGCCTTGTTCGGCGGCGGTGAATGCCGGGGCCACGTAACTGCCAATGGGATCCGCCAGCAATACCTTTTTGGCCAGACCGATTACCAGGATAGTCAGGCCAATGGCCATGTTCTCCCATTGAAAATGAAAAGTCTGCGGATTAGCGAACTGCGGCATAATTTCTTTGTGGTGCAGTATGGGGCCAGCGATCAGGTGGGGAAAATAGGTGATAAATAGTGCGTAGTGCAGGACGTTATATTCGCGGGCCTCACCTCGGTAAGCGTCCACCAGATAGGCGATTTGTGTGAAGGTGAAGAAAGAAATGCCTAGAGGCAGGATAATCGCGCTTAAATGAACGTCCATACCCAAGGCGTTGAGGTTGGCGACTAGAAAATTAGCGTATTTGTAGTAGCCAAGCAGGGTTAGATTGAGTACCACGCCTAATGTGAGCAGGCGGCGCGAAGTTTTGCTTTTCTGGTGCGCTTGCGTTGACAGTCTAAGACCAATGAAATGATTGGCCGTTATGGATACGCCGATCAGCCAGAGATAGACGGGATCCCACCAGGCGTAAAAAGCAAATGAGGCGATCACTAGGCCGGCGATGGCGATCCGTGACCCGAAAAATCGGGCGAGCGCAAAGAACATCAGCAGAGTAAGCGGCAGAAATCCAAAGAGAAATAGGTAGGAGTTGAAAAGCATCAGTTAGGGATCCTGATAGGCGCGCATCGTGAGGCTATCCTTAGCGAAAACACGATCAACCTAGCTAATTTTCTGTTTGAGCACAACCTCTGTCGCCAGATAGAGCTTTTCCCTTAATAAGTCGTGGCTTCGGTGTCATTGCGCCGTTAATATGGGAAGTCATTCATTTATTGAGTCCGAGAAGAACATGGCGGTAAGTTTGTGGCGCTCGACCGCCGTTGTTGGCGCAATGACGTTATTATCCAGAATCCTGGGATTCGCCAGAGACATGGTGCTTGCGCGCATGTTCGGTGCGGGCGGCGCCATGGATGCCTTTCTGGTCGCCTTCAAAATCCCCAACTTTTTGCGCCGATTATTTGCTGAGGGCTCGTTCTCTCAAGCCTTTGTACCGGTGCTGGCCGAGCAGAAGAATCAGCAGAGCCCAGAAGAAGTTCGCCGAGTAGTGGGGTTAGTGACGGGAACCTTAGGCTTGATTTTGTTGGGCATCACCGCCTTGGGTGTGCTTGGCGCACCGGTGTTGATCACCTTGTTCGCGCCTGGCTTTGCGGACGATACGGCGCAGTTCAATCTGGCCTCTGGCTTGCTACACATCACCTTCCCGTACTTGTTTTTTATTTCGCTGACCGCCTTGGCGGGCGGCGTGCTTAATACGTATGGCAGCTTTGCACCCCCGGCTTTTACCCCTGTCCTGTTGAATCTGTCGTTTATTTTGATTGCTCCCTGGCTGGCCCGCGAGCTGCCCGAACCGATTTATGCCTTAGCCTGGGCGGTATTTTTTGCCGGTGTTGCTCAACTGTTATTTCAGGTGCCCTTTCTGTGGCGGATCTCGATGTTGGCCTGGCCGCGTTGGGGTTGGCGTGATCCGGTAGTAAAACGGATACTTACCCTGATGTTGCCGAGTTTGTTTGGGTCGTCGATCGCTCAGGTCAACTTGCTGCTGGATACCCTGATCGCCTCGTTTCTGGCTGCCGGTAGCGTCAGTTGGTTGTACTACTCTGATCGATTGATGGAGTTTCCTCTGGGCCTGTTCGGCATTGCTTTAGGCACGGTGTTGCTGCCTAGCTTGTCGAGTCGCCACGCCGAAAATGACCGCGACAAGTTCAGCGATACCCTGGATTGGGGATTACGCTTGGTATTGGTTTTGGGCGTGCCCGCCGCCGTGGGTTTGGGGGTTTTTGCCGAACCTATCGTGGCCACGTTGTTTTATTCGCGTGAGTTTGATTTACACGATGTCGATATGGCCGCCGCCAGCTTGACCACCTACACCGTTGGATTGATGGGGTTTGTCGCCGTAAAAATCCTGGTGCCGGGCTATTTCGCCCGCCAGGATACGCGGACACCCGTGCGTATTGGCATCACCTGCATGGGTGCCAACATGCTGTTTAATCTTATTTTAATTCCATTGTGGCTATGGTTTGATTATCCGGCGCCGCATGCCGGCCTGGCATTGTCCACGGGGCTGGCTTCTTTGCTTAATGCCGCCCTGCTGTATCGCGGCTTGCGGCGTGATGACGTTTATCGGCCGCGCAAGGGCTGGTGGCGATTATCACTCCGAGTAATCGTGGCGGCGGCTGCCATGGCGGCGCTGCTGAAGTGGGCGCAAGGTGTGCCTGCCGATTGGGCTGCATTGAGGTCACTCCATCGAGTGGGGAATTTAGTTTTTTGGATTAGTATGGCGGCGGCCCTGTATTTTGCTGTGCTGACAGTGGCTGGATTGCGCCCAAGGCATCTGCGCAGTCCTGAAACCCCGTGATTTGAGCGCTCTAGCCCGTATAATGGGCGGCTGAACACACCCTGTATCATCCTTTAGGCAGTGCATGGAGATAATCCGCGGATTTCACAACCTGCAACCGCAGCACCGAGGCTGCGTGGCCACCGTGGGTAATTACGACGGGGTCCATCTGGGACATCAGCGTGTCCTGACGGAGCTTAAGCAGCGGGCAATGGCGCTGGGTTTGCCGACAGTGGTGGTGACTTTCGAGCCGACACCGCAGGAGTATCTCGCTCCTGATTCCGCCCCGGCCCGACTGTCTCGCCTAAGAGAAAAGATTGCCCTGTTGGCGGAGCAGGGCGTTGATCGCCTGCTGGTGCTGCGTTTCGCTCAATCGTTGGCGCAGACCGAGCCCGAAGACTTTATTCTGCGCTTACTGGTGGATGGCCTGGGTGTTCGGCACCTCGTGGTGGGGGATGATTTTCGTTTTGGGCGCGCTCGGCGGGGTGATTACGCTATGCTGGCAAAAGCCGGGCAAGACCATCGCTACACGCTGGAAAGTATGGCGACTTATTTGGTGAATGGGGCGCGGGCAAGCAGTAGTCGGCTGCGTCAGGCTTTGTCGACGGGGGATCTGGTGCTGACCCAGCAGTTACTTGGCCGGCCTTATCGCCTATCTGGTCGAGTGATTCGTGGGCAGCAATTAGGGCGGCAGTTGGGGTACCCGACGGCGAATATCGCCCTGCACCGCCTTAAAAGCCCCTTGCAGGGGATTTTTGCCGTGCGCGTGCATGGGTTGAGCGGTGGCCCACATAATGGGGTGGCCAGCATCGGGACGCGACCGACCGTGGATGATGGCCAAAACTGGTTGCTGGAAGTGCATTTATTTGATGCCGATGGCGACATGTACGACCAATACCTGGAGGTGGAATTTCTCCACTATCTGCGTAACGAAGAGCGATTCGAGTCCCTTGAAAAGCTTAAGGCGCAAATGGATTTAGACGCAGACAATGCCCGGCGCTATTTTGCGCCGGCCAGACAACCTTAAAATTTCCCCTGGCGCCTTCTAGCAAGTACAGGCCCGGCTAAACATCAGGATCAGATGCGGTGAGCGAATACAAACACACGCTTAATCTACCCCAGACCGACTTCCCCATGCGCGCTGATTTACCTAAGCGCGAACCCGAGTTATTGGCCTATTGGCAGGGGCTTGGGCTTTACCAAAAGCTGCGCGAAGCGCGGCGGGGCAGGCCCAAATATATCCTGCACGATGGCCCGCCCTACGCCAACGGCGATATTCACATTGGCCACGCCGTTAATAAGGTCTTAAAGGACATCATCGTCAAAAGCCGTGCTCTGGACGGATTGGATACGCCTTATGTGCCTGGTTGGGATTGCCATGGGTTACCTATCGAGCTGGCGGTAGAAAAGGAAGTTGGCAAGGTGGGCGTGGCGGTGGCCCCGGAGGCCTTCCGTGCGGCGTGTCGCCAATTTGCCGGTCGTCAGATTGATCGACAAAAGGCCGATTTTATTCGCTTGGGCGTGCTGGGTGATTGGGATCATCCCTACCTCACCATGGACTATCGTTACGAAGCGGATATCGTCCGTGGTTTGGCCAGTTTGGTGCAACGGGGGCAGTTGCAGCGAGGCGCCAAGCCGGTGCATTGGTGCGTGGATTGCGGGTCTGCCTTGGCCGAAGCTGAGGTGGAATACGAAGAGCGGGTTTCGCCGGCAATCGACGTGCGCTTCTCGGTGGTAGAAGCCGAGCAGCTGCTGGCGCGTTGCCAGCCTGCTCAGGGCGATAAGGGTAAGGGGCCACTTGCCTTAGTGATCTGGACCACCACCCCGTGGACACTACCCGCCAACCAGGCCGTGGCGGTTCACCCCGAATTGGCATACGAGATTTTGCAGATTGAAGGGGCGCATGGGCAAGAGCGGTTAGTATTAGCGGCCGCCCAGGTTCAAGATTGCCTGAAACGCTGGGATATTAGCGACTACCGCGTGTTAGCGACTTGCTCTGGTGCGGATCTCGAAGGATTACAGCTCCAGCATCCCTTTCAGCCGCGCCAGGTGCCCGTCATTCTTGGTGATCACGTGACCACCGGCACCGGTACGGGGCTGGTCCACACCGCGCCCGCGCATGGCCTGGAAGATTATGTCGCCGGCCTCAAATACCGCTTGTCCACCGATAATCCGGTGGGGCCGGATGGCCGATTTTACGCCCAGGTACCCATCGTCGCGGAGATGACGGTATTTGCCGCTAATGATCGCATCATCGAAGAGCTCAAAACTCGCGGCGCTTTGGTACGAGAGGCACGCTTGCGGCACAGCTATCCACATTGCTGGCG
>_38_pt1 | contig 10862 bp, 10 predicted proteins | sample MGYA00084035_6733316 | MGnify analysis MGYA00084035 | reverse complement strand
AAAACCGACGCCCGAAATCACGCCGGCGCAACCCGCAGCGGCACAGGCGGCGCCGACATCACAGCCCTCTGCACCACACAAATCGCCTTGAAACACGGCGGCCGCGCAGCATCGACACAAAACACAGTCCGTCTGATCGGCGGTCGCTGGCGCGGGCGCAAGATCCATTTCCCCGACAGTGAAGGGCTGCGGCCGACGCCAGCGCGCGTGCGCGAAACACTGTTCAACTGGCTGATGCACGAGGTGCGCGATGCCCGCGTACTCGACCTGTTTGCCGGCAGCGGGGCACTTGCCTTCGAAGCACTTTCGCGTGGCGCGCACGAGGCCGTGCTGATCGATCAGTCGGCAATCGTCTGCGCACAATTGGCGCGCGAACTCAGCGCGCTGACCGGTGCCCGTGGTCAAATCGTCAAGCGTGACGCCATGGACTTTGTCGCCACACACGCGACGGCGCCGTTCGACATCGTCTTCCTCGATCCGCCGTTTCATCGCGGCCTGCTCGCACCGGCGAGTGCCGGCCTTGAGAATAACGGCTTCCTGCGCCACGGCTCGGCGATCTACGTCGAGTCGGAAACGACGCCCGATCCCGCGGCAACTCCCGCCTCCTGGCGCCTGCACCGACAACAGCAAGCCGGTCAGGTCTGCTACTCGCTGTTCATCCGGGAAATCACATAGCGTGCTGCAAACCTATTTTTGGTTATATCGCTAATCCTAAATTGTTCTTTTCTGGCATATGTAAGTTCTATATCGTGCCGGCCACATCTTCCTTGTTTGCCGATCCGGGCAGGCGGCCGCGCGTCATGGGGTTCGAACAGTTTGGCTTGACGATTGCCGGCCTGGTGGTTGGCTTCATGGTGGGCGCCACCGGTGTCGGTGGCGGCTCGCTGATGACCCCGATCCTCATCCTGGGCTTCGGCGTGAAGCCCGCGCTCGCAGTCGGCACCGACCTGCTCTATGCCTGCGCCACCAAAAGCTTTGGCGTCTGGCTGCACCGCACCCGCGGCACGGTGAACTGGCGCATCGTCGGGCTGCTGGCGCTGGGCTCGCTGCCGGCCTGCCTGATCACGCTCTACGCGATGCAGCAGATGGGTGAGAGCGGCCTGAAATTCTCCTTAATCACGAAAACGCTGGCGGTGATGATCATCGTCACCGGCGGCTTTACCGTCTTCAAGGCACTGATCAAAAAAGCGGCGACGCACGAAGAAGAGCCGGTGATCCACTGGCTGCATGGCCGGGCGCGCGAACCCTTGGTGGTACTGCTCGGTGCACTGGTGGGCGTGACAGTGACGCTCTCCTCGGTCGGTGCCGGCGCGATCGTTGCGACACTGCTGATCCTGCTCTACCCCTTGCTGCCAACGGTGGCGATTGTCGGCACCGACATTGCCTATGCGATTCCACTGACGCTGGTGGCCGGCCTCGGCCATGCCGGCAGCGGCAACGTCGACTGGACGATGCTCGCGTTCATGCTGGCGGGTTCACTGCCAGGCATCTGGCTGGGCACCCGATTCGGTTTCAGGGTGCCGGAGAAAGTGTTGCGAACGACGCTGGGGAGCATGCTGGTGTTGATCGGCATTGTGCTGTTGTTCAAGTAAACCGCAGCGCCAAGCAAACCCTGCCGTTGCTCAGAATCATCGCGCCGCCTTCCGATAAAGCGGATCCTGCAGCTCCCCGATGCCAAGGCTTGCCGTACCCGCAAGATCGCGCAGCACCGCTTCGCGCTCGACAATAACCGCGCGCAGAATGGCCACCACTTCGTTGCGTGCCAGCGCGCCGACTTGCACTGTCACCTGCCGAAGCCGCCCGGCTTCAGCGGCAAGCCGCTGGTTTGCTGCCGGCAGTGCTGCCAGCGCCCCGTGCAGCGCCGTGATTTCCACTGCCTCACGCGCGAGGGCATTGCGCAAGGCGTTGACTTGCCGGCCCAGCGCCACATCCTGTTCGTGGCGGGAAAGATAATGTGCGTGCAGTGCCTCGTATTTTGCCTGCATTTCCGCCCGCCTGGATTCCAGCGGGACAAGCGTTGCGCGCGCCTCGGCTTCCAGACGGGCAAGATCCTGCCGCATGCGCTCCAGACGCGCCAATTGTTCTCGCGCACACCACGCCATATCTTGCGTTGCCAGCGCCGTGCTGCGGGCGGTGCGGAAAGCACTGCTCGCCAATGTTCGATAGAACAGCGCCACCATTGTGCTATCGAGTACCGGCTCGCGTCCGTCATCAACCCACTGCGCGAACCAGTGATCCTGCCCGAGCTGTAACGAGAGAGCGCGCAGCTTATCTGCGGCATCCTGTGCCCGCCCACGCGCATTGCCCAGTGCAGCGATTGCTGTCGGCCGGTCAGTTTCGCCGAGCGCACCAGCGCGCTGGATGAGCGCTGCGAGCGCCGCCGGCTCATCCGGCCAACGCTGCAGGATGCGCAGGTTCCACCGTACAGCCTCGGCGACATCGCCATCGATGGCATACGTCTCCGCCATCAGCAATCCTGCATCCAGCGCCGCCTCGGTATCGGTCGGTATGCGCCGCAGAACATCGCGCGCATGCGTAACGCGCGTCTGCCCGAGTATCAATGCCGCCAGCGTAAGTTGCGCGCGCACCACGAGCGGATCGCGGCCGGCGGCGGCGGGCACGCGATCCAGCGCACGCGCCAGTTGCTGTGCCCGGTCATTTGTGGTGGTGGTGAGTGCGTCCATCAGGCGCTGCGACCACGCGGGTTCGACAGCGGGCGCGGTTGTCGCGCCGGTGAACGAGCCCGCTGTCGGTGCACAGACATCAGCCGGAGCGGCTGTGATCAAATCCGGATTCGCAGCGAATATAGACGCGTGCCAGCAGCAGACAGCAAGCAGCAGGATTTTGCGGCGCACGATTCAGGCAACGAGTAGTTGCTGCCGTGACTTGAGTAACTCGCGTTACTTGATCTTCGCTTCCTTGAACGGGACGTGCTTGCGGACGACGGGGTCGTACTTGTTGAACTCCATCTTGTCCGGCGTGTTTCGCTTGTTCTTGTCGGTGGTGTAGTAGTAGCCCGTCCCCGCCGTGGAGACCAACTTGATTTTTTCACGAATGCCCTTGGCCATGACTCAATTCTCCTCAGACTTTCTCGCCGCGGCCACGCAGGTCGGCAATGACCTGGTCGATGCCCAGCTTGTCGATGGTGCGCAGCCCGTGGTTGGACACGCGCAGGCGGACGAAACGATTCTCGCTGGCGAGCCAGAAACGGTGGTAATGGAGGTTCGGCTCGAAACGACGCTTGGTTTTGATGTTCGAGTGCGAAACGCTGTTACCGACGATCGGCTTCTTGCCGGTAACCTGACAGACCTTGGACATGACAACTCTCCGGGTATTTCCGAGCTTTTCTCACCGGGTTGCGGCCACCAAAACAGCAGCTGTTCGCCGGGCCCGGGCAAAGGGACGCGATTTATACCAGAAGCCCCCCACCCGCACAATGGCGCGCCCTACAGCAGCCCCCGCTCGGCAAAGCTGACCGGCTCGCCATCGCCAACCACCAGGTGATCGAGTACCCGTACATCCACCAGCGCCAGCGCATCAATCAGGCGCCGGGTGATCTGGCGATCCGCCAGACTCGGCTCGGCAACGCCGCTCGGATGGTTGTGGGCAAAAATCACTGCTGCCGCATTGTGCGCAAGACACTCGGCCACGACTTCCCGGGGATAGACACTGGCTCCATCGATGGTCCCCCGGAACAACTCGCGAAAGGCGATCAGCCGGTGCTGGCTGTCCAGGAACAGGCAGGCGAACACCTCGTGTCGCAGATGGCGCAACCGCGCCGTGACAAAACGGCGGGTCTGTGCCGGGTTGGCCAGCGCATCACCGCGGGCAACTGCCTGCTGCAAATAGCGCCGACCCATTTCCAGGGCCGCCGCAAGACGGGCGGCGCGTGCCGGCCCCACACCCTGCAGCGTCACGAACGAGCGCGCGTCCCGCTCCAGCAGGGCACGCAGACCGCCGGCAGCCGACAGCAGATCCTGCGCCAGCAGGACCGCCGGGCGGCCGGCAGTGCCGGTGCCCAGAAAGACAGCCAGCAGGTCGGCGTCTGAAAGCGCTCCGGGACCGACCTCAAGCAGCCGTTCCCGCAAGCCGGGGCACATCACCTTCGCCTCTTCCGGTTTCATCACAGCTACCGCCAACACCGTCGTTAATTCAATCGACCCACCGGACATGCTTAGTCTCCCGAGCCCTTTCCGGGTTGGCAGGCATTTACCAACCCCCACTACGCAATGCCACACCTGCGGTGCTATCTTTCGCCCCTTTCCTGTTGCTGTTTTCCCACTGCCCGCCCGGCGCGGCGTTTTCACAGGTCACTCCCCCGATGCAGCGACTCGCGCTCGCCAACAAGCGAATCGTGCTTGGCGTCACCGGCGGTATCGCCGCGTACAAGAGCGCCGAGCTGGTGCGCCAATTGATCGCCGCCGGTGCCGACGTTCGCGTGGTCATGACCGCCGGCAGCCGCGAGTTCATCACGCCTCTCACTCTGCAGGCGCTGTCCGGCAATCCAGTGCATACAGACTTGCTTGACCGGGCTGCCGAAGCAGCCATGGGCCACATTGAACTCGCCCGCTGGGCCGACCTCGTACTCGTTGCACCGGCAACCGCCGACTTCCTCGCCCGTCTTGCCGGCGGGCAGGCCGGCGACCTGCTGACCACACTCTGCCTGGCAACACCGGCCCCGATTGCCGCTGCCCCGGCGATGAACCAGGGGATGTACCGCGATGCGGCAACGCAGGCCAATCTGCAAACCCTGCGCACCCGCGGCGTGCATCTGTTCGGACCCGCCGAGGGTGCGCAGGCCTGCGGTGACGTCGGCCCGGGCCGCATGCTCGAACCGGTCGACATTGCAGCAGCAGCGGCAAAGCTGTTCCAGAGCGGATTGCTCGCTGGCGTGCGCGTCCTTGTCACTGCCGGGCCGACGCGCGAAGCCATCGATCCCGTGCGCTATATCAGCAACCACAGTTCCGGGAAGATGGGTTTTGCGCTCGCTGCAGCCTGCGTGGAAGCCGGTGCGATCGTCACGTTGGTGAGCGGGCCGGTGCACCTCGCCACACCCGAGCGGGTGTCACGCGTCGATGTCAGCAGTGCACAACACATGTTCGACGCGGTGATGGCGCGCGTCAGCGATTGCGACATTTTTATCGGCACGGCAGCAGTGGCGGACTACACGCCGGTAGAATGCGCAGCGCAAAAGATCAAGAAAACCGATGGCGACGAACTCGTCATCCGCCTGAGAAAAAATCCCGACATCATCGGCAGCGTCGCTGCCCGGCAGAACAAACCTTTCACCGTCGGTTTTGCTGCCGAGACCAACGACGTCATCAGCTATGGCCGCGACAAGCTCGTTCGCAAAAAACTCGACATGATCGTCACCAACGACGTCAGCGACGCACGCATCGGCTTCAACAGCGACCAGAACGCAGTTACCGTCATCTGGCACGATGGCGACCGCACGCTACCGGTCGCCGGCAAATCAACCATTGCCCGCCAACTGGTCGCGCTGATCGCGAAGAAATTCAGCTGATCTGTCTTCCATGGCCGACAGCGCCACAACAAGTGCAGCAACAAGAGCAGGACGCATCGCGTGAACAAGCAGTTGCAGGTAAAAATACTGAACCCGCGCATCGGTCGGGAAATTCCCCTGCCGGCGCACGCCACCGAAGGCTCCGCCGGCATGGATCTGCGTGCCTGTCTTGAACATCCCGTGACGCTGCAACCCGGCGCGACGCATCTGGTTGCCACCGGCATCGCGATCCACCTGGACGACCCGGGCCTCGCGGCGATGATCCTGCCGCGCTCCGGGCTTGGCCACAAGCACGGGCTGGTGCTCGGCAATCTCGTCGGCCTGATCGACTCGGACTATCAGGGTGAACTGATGGTCTCCTGCTGGAACCGCAGCGGCGTGGCCTACACGATCAGCCCGGGCGAGCGGATTGCACAATTGGTGGTCATCCCGGTGGTGCAGGCGAAACTGGTCGTGGTGGACGAGTTCACGCCAACAACGCGCGGCCAAGGCGGCTTCGGCCACACCGGCCACGGCTGATGCCAACAAAGACAACAGCAAGGACAGGAACGGCGTCATGGTGAAAAAAGCGAAATCAACCGAAACCCCGGCCATCACGCCCGAAGCCCCCAAGCCGGACAAGAATGGCGGCGCGGGGCGCGGCCACAAACCCAGCGGACTGCTGCTGTTCACCCTGATCGCCATGGCCTGCACCGCAGCGGCCATTCTGCTGGGCTCCTGGGTGATAAAGGCACAAGTGCTTGATGTTGCCGTGCGCGCGCAGGGCGACCGCCTCGCCAATGCACATGCCCGCCAGTTCGCCGGTTTCTACAACCAGATATTCAGCCAGGCATCGCAACAACTGTCCGGGATAATTACTGCCGGAAATATTGCTGATCTGCTGGTCAGTGGCGATGAAGCACGCATTCGTGATCTCAGCACAACAATCGCAGCATCACTGGCAAACCATTCGAAAGTATTCCTGCTTCCCAACACCTCACCCGTTGCAAATATTCCGCTGGGCTTCGCTGCCCAGGAAATGGTGGAGCGTGCCAGGCGGGGTGAACCAACAAACGCGGAGATCGTGCCTCTCAAAGAGCAGCCCCTGCTGCTGCTCGCCTACAGCGTGCGCAATAATGCCAAGGATATTGTTGGCGTCATGCTGGTGGGTTTCGATCTCAAATCGATCAGCGCCAACCTCAAGGTCTTTGAGCCAACAGCTGGCTACATGACACTGCAGCAAAAATTCGCAGATTCGTCGGAATCAATGCCAGTGATGGCCTACGGCGATGCGGCCTATGAAAAAAGCCTCTACACTGCAGTGCTGCCAACGACGCACCCGAACCTGACCGTCTCGTTTGCGCTTAATCCGCAACTTGTCGCCCCGCAAACCGACAGCATGCTCGGCATTGCAATAGGCGGCATGCTGGCACTTGTGTTCCTGTCCATCATCGTTACCCACCTGTTTTTGCGCCGATCGTTGCAACGCAACGCATCCATGCTGCTGCATCTGGCCGAGAATCTCATCAAACGCACCCCGAGTCCGGCAGGCATCCATTTCAGCATCGACATATTCGAAGATGTCGCGGTGTCGCTGAACCGCACCGCACGTCTGCAGGCAGCGCCTGCGGATGGCCAGCGTATTCCTGCTTCGGTCACAACCCGCCGGCCAAAGCGCGGCGACATCCTTGATGTTGATGTGCCGGCTGCGGACGCACCGCTGCTTGATCCGGACAACAACCCCGTTGCCCAACAATGGGTAGTAGCCGAGGAAATTTTTCGCGCCTACGACATCCGTGGCGTCGTCGGCAAGTCGCTGACCGACGACACCATGCTCCTGTTGGGCCGGGCCATTGGTTCGGAAGCCATCGACAACAAACAGACAGCCATTTATGTCGGTCGCGATGGCCGGCTGTCCGGCCCGCACCTGCTCGAGTTGCTGATCGACGGCATCACCAGCACCGGCTGCAACGTGGTCAACCTCGGCATGGTGCCAACGCCCGTGGTCTATTTCGCCTGCGCGAACACTGCCATCAAGTCCGGCATCTGCCTGACCGGTAGCCACAACCCGCCGGACTACAACGGCCTGAAGATCGTCATCAACGGCGAGACCCTGGCCGAGCAACGCATCCAGGCGCTCAAGCAACGCATCAAGCGTCAGGATTTCCGCGCCGGCAAGGGCACTGCCGAGGCCCTCGACATCTCCGGGAAATATCTCGAGCGAATTCGCGACGACATTGTGCTGGCGCGGACGATGAAAATCGTCGTCGACTGCGGCAATGGCGTCGCCGGCGCGCTGGCTCCGCAACTGTTGTCTTCGCTTGGCTGCAAGGTCATCCCGATTTTCTGTGACGTCGACGGGCACTTCCCGAATCACCACCCCGACCCAAGCAACCCGGACAACCTTGCTGACCTGATCGCCCGGGTTATTGCCGAAAAGGCAGATCTGGGCCTCGCGTTCGATGGCGACGGCGATCGTATTGGCGTTGTCACGCCGCAAGGCAAAGTGATCTGGCCGGACCGGCTGATGATGCTTTACGCCAGAGACTTGTTGATGCGCAACCCGGGCGCCGACATCATCTTCGACGTCAAGTGCTCACGCGACCTTGCCCTGGTGATCACCCAGCACGGCGGCCGGCCGATCATGTGGCGAACGGGCCATTCGCTGATCAAGGCCAAACTGAAGGAAACCGGCGCCGCGCTCGCCGGCGAAATGAGCGGCCATATCTTCTTCAACGATCGCTGGTTCGGCTTCGACGACGCGATCTATGCCGCCGCGCGCCTGCTGGAGATTCTGGCGCTTGAAGTTGCCGGTGCCGATGAATTGTTCGCCGAATTCCCATCCAGCGTATCAACGCCGGAACTACACATCAGCGTCAATGAGGACAGCAAGTTCCGCATCGTCGATGCGTTGCAGAAACAGGGTGAATTCGGTGATGGCGGCATCAACACGATTGACGGTGTACGGGTTGACTACCCGAATTCCTGGGGGCTGGTGCGGGCATCGAATACCACACCGATGCTCGTCGCCCGCTTCGAAGGCCGGACCAGCGAGGATCTGGATGCGGTCCGTGAAATATTCCGTGTGCAATTGCTGAAGGTAGAGCCTTCGCTGCGCATTCCATTCTGAACTCCGCATGCCAGAACTGATGCATCCAATGCCATGAGTAAAACCACACAAACGCCTGAAACCATCACCCGCGTTCTCGTCGAGGCGCTGCCTTACATACAGCGCTTCGCCGGCAAGACCTTCGTGGTCAAATACGGTGGCAATGCCATGGTAGATGCGGAACTTGAACGCAGTTTTGCGCGTGACATCGTGTTGCTGAAGGCAGTTGGCATCAACCCGGTCGTCGTGCATGGCGGCGGCCCGCAGATTTCCGATCTGCTCAAACGCATCGGCAAGGAATCACGCTTCGTCGAAGGCATGCGCGTCACCGACAGCGAGACCATGGATGTGGTCGAGATGGTGCTCGGCGGGCAGGTGAACAAATCGATCGTCAATCTCATCAATCAGGCTGGCGGTCGCGCGGTCGGCCTCACCGGCAAGGACGGCGAGTTTATCCGTGCGAGAAAGCTGCTCATCACCCGGCAGAACGCCGATGCGCCGCAACACACTGCGCCGGAAATAATCGACCTCGGTCATGTCGGCGAAGTCGAGGCCATCGATATCCGGGTGATCGACATGCTGGTGCACAGCGACTTCATTCCGGTGATTGCCCCGATAGGAGTCGATGACGACGGCATTTCCTACAACATCAATGCCGACCTCGTCGCCGGCAAAATCGCCTCGGCACTGAAGGCCGAAAAGCTGCTGCTGCTGACCAATGTTGCCGGCATTCTCGATAAGCAAGGCAAGATACTCACCGGCCTGTCTCTCGGGCAGGTCGACAGCCTCGTCGCCGACGGCACCATCTACGGCGGCATGTTGCCGAAAATTCAAGGGGCGCTCGATGCCGTCGCTGAGGGTGCAAAAAGCGCACACATCATTGATGGGCGCATCGCCCATGCGGTGCTGCTTGAAATTTTCACGGACTGCGGCATCGGCACACTGATTACGGGTAATGGCTGAACAACCGCAAGACAACCCCAGCAACAAGGACGGTAGCGTCATGCGCGAGACAAAAATTTCCCGTCGTCAGCACATCCTGCAGTGTTTGGCGCAAATGCTGGAGCGCGAGCCGGGCGCGCGCATCACCACTGCGGCGCTGGCGCGCGACGTCGGCGTGTCGGAGGCGGCGCTTTACCGCCATTTTCCCAGCAAGGCAAAGATGTTCGAAGGGCTGATCGAATTCATCGAGGAAACGCTGTTCTCGCGCATCAACCGCATCGTCGCCGAGGAGCCGAAAGCAATTCTGCAGCTGGAAAAATCATTGGCCTTGTTGCTGGGTTTTTCCGAGCGCAACCCTGGCATTTCGCGCCTGCTCACTGGTGATGCGCTCACCGGTGAGACCGAACGGCTGCACCAGCGCAGTAATCAGGTGCTGGAGAAATTCGAGATGCAGTTGCGGCAGATCGTGCGGGAAGCAGAGGCCCGCGAGGGCTTGCGGCCCGCCGCCACCGCATCAGCCACCGCCAATCTGCTGATGGCGATTGCCGAGGGCCGCATTGCGCAATTTGTGCGCAGCGGCTTCAAGCGCCTGCCAACCGAACAGTGGCCAGAACAATGGGCGCTGCTCGCGCCCCATCTGTTCTATCGCCCCTGAGTAGGCGGGCCCCTTACGCTTTAGCGCGCAACGGCCGGCGCCGCTGCCGGACTGGCCACAGTTGACCCTGCCTTGTTGTCGGGATTTACCTTGTGCGGGTAGATCACCTTCAATCGTTCGATGATGGGTTCGAAATCGGTACGCATCTTGTCGCTGTCGGCCTGCAGCACTTTCACCTGCGCATCCTGCTCGTTTATTTGTCGGTTCAGGCGTTCGATGTTCTCGCGCATGGCAGGTGGCACCGCAGTACCCTGGCGCTCAAGGCGCGCAGCCTGCTCAAGCTCACCCTTGCGCTTGCTCACCAGTTGCGACAGCTGACTTTTGGCATATTCGATCTTCAGCGTAATCGCCTCGATCTGCCGGTCGCGCAGGCGCTCGGCATCCTGGGGCGCGCTGTAGAGCTTGCGCAATTCGCTGTCCCTGCGAATCATCTGCTCGCCATGCTCGTGCTGTTCGCGCTGACGTTTGGCCTCTTCGGGGGTGATCACTGCCGCCGGTGCAACCGTTTCCAGAAGCTGGCCGCTGCGCGTGAGTATCTGATAGCCCTTCGCGGCATATTCCGGCGGAATGGAACTGTCCATGACCATCACACCCTTGTCGTTCTTGTAGCGATAGAGCGACCCACCACTGCCTTTTTCCGCCGCAACAGCGGC
>_37_pt1 | contig 10959 bp, 9 predicted proteins | sample MGYA00084035_6733316 | MGnify analysis MGYA00084035 | reverse complement strand
GCGCCCTGCAGGCCGGCCATGAGGATGATCGCCGGTGGTACGACATTGAGCTTGAGGTCTTCGTTCGCCGCGCCCATCACTGCCGTGAGTTCGTCGTAAACGATCTTCACGAAAGCCTGGCCCGGATTGATGCTCGCGAGCACTTCCTGGCCCAGCGCCTTGAGCTTCACCTGCTCGACAAATTCCTTTACTACCGGCAGGGCGACATCTGCCTCAAGCAGGGCCATGCGCACGTCACGCAGGGCTTCCTTGATATTGTCCTCGGTCAGCCGCCCCTGCCCCGTGAGATTGCGCAGGCTTTGGCCCAGGCGTTCGGAAAGACTGTCGAACATGAGAACTCCGGAACGGGTACGCTCGGTAACGAGCGGCGGATTATACTGGCCCGCCCCGGAACCCGACCATGACTATCCTGACCGTCCTGTTTGCCGGCGTCTTTTACCTTCTGGCCACCGTCCACATCGCCCGACAGGTGCGGAGCGGCCATGGTGAGCGGCGCGCACTCTTCCTGTATGCAGGCGGCGTGGCCGTGCTCCTGCACGGCGCGTACATCGCCCGGACGCTGTTCACCCCGGACGGCATCGAACTCGGATTGTTCTCGGCAGGCTCACTGATCGGCATGCTGATCGCACTCGTCGCGATCGTGACCAGCCTGTTCCGTCCGGTCGCCGTGCTGTCGGTGGGCGCATACCCCATCGCCTTCCTGTTGCTGCTGCTGTCAGCGCTGTTGCAGGATCGTTATGCGCCGCGCCACTTTGCCACCGGCGTTGGTGTGCATATCGTTTTTTCGCTGCTGGCCTATGCGGTGCTCGCCATGGCCACCGTGCATGCCGTGCTGCTGGCGATACAAACCCGCCTGTTTCGCGAGCATCGGGTCAGCGTCTGGTTGCGTGCCCTGCCGCCGATCCAGACCATGGAAGCGATTCTGTTCGAATTGATCGCCTTCGGTTTTGCGCTATTGAGCCTGGCAATTCTTGCCGGTCTGCTCTACGTCGATAATTTCTTCGCCCAACATCTGGTACATAAAACCGTGCTGACAATCGCCGGGTGGGTGGCGCTGGGCGCGCTGCTGGCCGGACACCATATTGCCGGTTGGCGGGGGCGCACGGCGGTGCGGCTGACCGTTGCCGCGTTTATCCTGCTGGCGGTGGCGTTTTTCGGCAGCAAGTTCGTGCTGGAAATGGTGTTGCACAGGGCGTAAGCAGGCTCACGCCGGCGCGCGGTGCAAGGGGCGCACTGACGAAAAAAGCCGGGCAATGCCCGGCTTTTTCCTGCTTCCTGCGCTCGCGCTGCAACAACGCGCAGGTGAACCAATTACTTCAACAGTTTGTTCTTCACGAAGTTGTGGATGGGCTTGTTGAACGGCGGCAAGATAAACTTGGCCGCGTAAAACTTCGCCTTCTGCAGCACGGAACGCGGGTTCGACAACGTGATGAAGCCTTCCTTGCCGTGGTAGCGGCCCATGCCCGCCGGGCCGACGCCACCAAACGGCAGATCGTCGATGCCCACATGCGACACCGTATCGTTGATGCACATGCCGCCCGAATGGGTGTGCGTTTCAACAAACTCGGCGCGTGAATTGTTGTAATCGAAATAATAAAGCGCCAACGGGCGCGCCCGGGCGTTCACATAGTTGATCGCCTCATCCAGCGCGTCGTAGGGGACGATCGGCAATATCGGCCCGAAGATCTCGTTTTGCATGATTTCCATGTCGTCGGTGACACCGGTAATCAGCATGATCGGCAGCTTGCGGGTGTTCTCGAATTTTTCCTTCGCCGGATTGATCTCGATGATCTTCGCGCCTTTCTCGCGCGCATCCTGCAGATAACCCTGGATACGCTTGTACTGCTTGTCGTTGATGACGCTGGTGTAATCCGGGTTGTTGACCAGGCCGGACGGGTACATGGAAGTTACCTGCGCGGTGAACTCGCTCACGAACTCATCGACCTTGCCGCGCGGACACAGCAGATGATCGGGCGCCACGCAGGTTTGGCCGGCGTTCCAGCACTTGCCGAAGGCGATGCGCGGCACGGCGTCCTTGATCGGGAATGACTCGTGAATGATCGTCGGGCTCTTGCCGCCCAACTCCAGCGTTACCGGCGTGAGATGCTGCGCCGCGTTGGCCATCACCTGACGGCCGACGTTGGTGGAGCCGGTAAAGACGATGTGATCGAACGGCAAACGCGAGAATGCATCGGAAATTTCACCGCGACCGGTGAACACCGCCACATGATCCTCGTCGAAGGTTTCCGCGATCATTTTCTTGTATGCCTCACCCAAGGCAGGCGTGAAGCCGGACATCTTGATCATTACCCGGTTGCCGGCGGCCAACGCCGTTATCAGCGGACCGCTGGCCAGAAAAATCGGGTAGTTCCACGGCACGATAACACCCACCACACCCAGCGGCTGGTATACCACGCGCGCCTTGGCCGGCTGCTGCATCAGGCTGACGTGCCGCTTTTCGGGCTTCATCCACTTGCGCAGGTTTTTGCTGTTGTACTTGACGCCTTCGAGCGTCGTCATGAATTCGGCGAGCAGCGTTTCATCTTTGGAACGATGGCCGAAATCCTTGCTGACTTCGTCCACCAGGGTGTCCTTGTGCTTCATCAGTGCCGCACGGAATTTGGCGATATGTGCAATGCGCTCGGCCGCACTCGGATAACGATGCTTGCCGTAGGCAGCGCGCTGCGCCTCGAAGACTCGTTGCAGATCCTTGAGATCCTGACTCGCACTGGGCACAGCAGACAGATTGGCGACCATGGGGGCATCCTCCGGTTGATGTAGGGGCGGCCGGCAGCGCCTCCCCGATACAGGGGCGGGCGGCAAGACCAACGTAAGCCCGAAGGTTTTAGAGTATTTACTCTAACGTGTCAAACCGGGGCGCTTTACAGCTCGATCCGCACTGCTGCTGCTGCCCGCAAGGCCTTTTCCCGCGCCGCCGCGATGCTCTGTGCCCGCGTCAGGGCCACGCCCATGCGCCGCTGGCCACGCACCTGGGGTTTACCGAACAGGCGTAGGGCCGTATCCGGCTCGGCCAGCACCTGCTGAAGGTTGCCGAATGCCACGCAGTCGGAATCACCATCGACCAAAATCACCGCCGAGGCACTCGGCCCCAGCTGCCGGATCGCCGGCACCGGCAGGCCGAGAATCGCGCGCGCATGCAGGGCGAACTCGGACAGATCCTGCGACACCAGCGTTACCAGGCCGGTGTCGTGCGGCCGCGGCGAGACCTCGCTGAACCAGACCTGGTCGCCCCGCACAAACAGCTCAACGCCAAAAATGCCAACCCCGCCCAGCGCACCGGTCACGGCGGCAGCCATACGCCGCGCCTGGGCGAGGGCCGCAGTGCTCATCGGCTGCGGCTGCCAGCTTTCGACGTAATCACCGTGCACCTGCCGGTGCCCGATCGGCGCACAAAACGTGGTGCCAATCTCGCCGTCGGCATCGCGATGCCGCACCGTGAGCTGCGTAATCTCGTAATCGAAATCGATAAAACCCTCGACGATCACCCGACCGGCTCCGGCGCGGCCGCCTGCCTGCGCGTACTGCCATGCCGGGTCGATGTCGGCAGCGGAACTCAGGGTGCTCTGGCCCTTGCCCGAGCTCGACATCACCGGCTTGACGACACAGGGCATGCCGATGGCGGCCACGGCAGCGCGGTAATCGGCAAGGTTGTCGGCGAAGCGATAAGGCGAGGTGGCAAGACCCAGCTCCTCTGCAGCAAGCCGCCGGATCCCCTCGCGGTTCATCGTCAATTGCGCCGCGCGCGCCGTGGGAATGACCTGCCAGCCTTCCTTTTCCATGGCCACCAGCGTATCGGTGGCGATTGCCTCGATTTCCGGCACGATGAGCTGCGGTTTTTCCTGTTCGATAACCCGCCGCAATGCGGCGCCGTCGAGCATGTCGATGACATGCGCGCGATGCGCGACCTGCATGCCCGGTGCATGGGCGTAGCGATCCACCGCAATCACCTCGACCCCGAGCCGCTGCAGTTCGATGATGACTTCCTTGCCCAGTTCGCCGGCGCCACAAAACAGCACCCGGGTGGCAGACGATGACAACGGCGTGCCGATTTTCACATCATGCATGCAAAAAATCCCGTCTGCGTTGGGCGCCCGGTTTCAGCCGGACAATAAACAAGTGCGGTTGAAGCAGCATCTACGCGGTTGATGCGCGCTGCGCACAGCGCCGCAACACCGCGCGTTTTTCGTCGTCGGAGAGTTTACCCCAATCGCTGATCTCACGACCGGAGCGGCAGCAACCGATGCAGATATCGTTGTCATCCAGCGCGCAGATTGCAACACAGGGCGACGGGACAGACTCCTGCCTTGCAGTGCCGGTGGTGCCATCGTTGACACCGCCCGCACCATTTGCACCATTCACAGCTCAGACCTGTGGTTTGAGTTGCTCGCGGAAGCGCTTGGCATTCTCGACATAATGCAGCGCGCTGGCCTGCAGGATTGTCTTGTGGAAATCCTGCACCTGCTTGACCACCTTGCCCGGCGCACCCATAACGATGGAGCCATCGGGAATCTCGGCACGTTCGGGAATAAAGGCACTGGCGCCGATAATGCAGTATTTGCCGATTTTCGCGCCATTGAGCACCACGGCGTTGATGCCGATCAACGAGTAATCGCCGATGGTGCAGCCATGTAACATGACGAGATGGCCGATGGTCACGCCCTTGCCGATGGTCAGCGGCGCGCCATGATCGGTGTGCAGCACGGAACCATCCTGCACATTACTGTCCTCACCGATGATGATGCGGTCATTGTCGCCACGGATCACCGCGCCGAACCAGACGCTGGCGTTGTTCTCCAGCACCACATCGCCGATTACCGTCGCATTCGGAGCGACGTAGTAATCACCGCGAACCTCGACACGCTTGTCACCTAAGGAATACAACATCGGCAGCTCCTGTGGAAAAGGATTTCGCAAAACAATCGTGGCGGGCAGTAGCAATCGTTACCCAAACGAAGCGGTTCAACTGGCAGTAGTCTGTGCGGCCGGCATCGGCATCGCCAGCCCGGCGTCGTACACCGTGTTGAGCAGATCGACGATGATATAGGCAGTCAGGCCCCAGATAACATGCTCGCCGTGGCGCCAGGTGGGCATCAGGAACTCGTTGCCCATCCAGCGCACGAGGTGATCGTTCTGCGGCGGATTTTCGAGAAAGAAACGCAGCGGCACGCGGAAGATGGTATCGAGCTCCTGCGGATTGGCGGTGAGCGCCACGTCCGGCGCCACCAGGCCGACCCAGGGCGTCACCTTGATGCCGGCCCGCGAGCGCAACTGTGCCAATTGCCCGACGATTTGCACCGCATTGCGGGCCAGCCCGATCTCCTCTTCGCTTTCGCGCAGCGCCGTGGCGAGCAGGTCAACGTCAGTGTCGTCCTTCTTGCCGCCGGGAAACGCGACCTCGCCGGCATGCGAATTCATGGTCAGCGCCCGCCGGGTGAGAATGATTTCCGGCTCATGCCTGTCCTTGGTAACCGGAACCAGCACCGACGCCTCCGCCAGCACCTGGTCCATCGGTGCCGGGCGGGAGCGGCGCATGCGGTCGATCAATTGCTCAAGCATGGCGAGGAAAGGCGGGGCTGCAAACGGGCGTGGGGCGACTTTATCACTCATGGTGCGTCATCACCCATAGCCGATCCGGCACCGTGCTTATAATGTGCCCGGCGGATACCTTTTCCGGGTTCGCTGCACCTCATCCGGACTTTCCATGCGTTATTGCAGTACCTGTGGCAGCGACCAGCTTGCTTTTGAAGTGCCGGCCGGGGACTCGCGCCCGCGGCACGTTTGCAAGGCCTGCCAGATCATTCACTACCAGAATCCGCGAGTAATCGCCGGCTGCCTCGTCACGTACGCAGACAAGGTATTGCTGTGCCGACGCGCCATCGAGCCACGCCGTAATTTCTGGACGTTGCCGGCGGGTTTTCTCGAAAACGGCGAGACGCTGCAGGAAGGTGCCGAACGGGAGACCTGGGAAGAAGCCGCAGCGAAGGTGGATATCGACGAGCTTTATGGCGTGTTCAATCTGCCGCACATCCACCAGATCTACGTTTTCTACCGCGGCCGGCTGGTGAACGGCGAGTTCGGTGTTGGTGAAGAATCACTGGAAACCCGGCTGTTCGCCGAACATGAGATCCCCTGGGATGAACTGGCTTTCCCGACCATCCACAAAACGCTGAAATACTACTTTGCGGATCGCCAGACAAACACGTTTCCCGTGCGCGTACGCGACATACCGCGCAGAAAATAACTCCGTAAAGAACGCAAATCTGCCGCGGCAGCGTACAGCCACTCAGGCGCGCGCCGCATTCGCCGCAATCAATTCCACCCAGCGCGCAAACAGGCCCGTCGGAAAATCGTGGCCCATGCCTGCGATCACCTCGAGCTTCGCGCCCTTGATCAACTGCGCGCTACGCTTGCCGCCGGCAACGCGCACCAGCGGATCATCAAGACCGTGGATTATCTGCGTCGGCGCCCGCACACCGCCAAGCACCTGCTCGAAGGAACCGGTGGCAAGAATGCCGTGGGTCTGGCGCAGGATACCGGCTGGACGATAGGCCCGATCGAATGCGCTCGCCGCCATCCGCTGCCGCTCCGCCGGCGGGGTTGGAAACCCGGGGCTACCGATCGTCTCGAACATGGCCGCCGTGCGCGCGATCACCGCAGCGCGATCATGTTTCACACCAAACGGCGGCGCGAGCTTCACGAGTACCGCGAGTTTCGGCAACGGCAGTTTCGGATTGTTGGTGCTCGACATGATCGAGGTGAGCGACAACACGCGCTCCGGATAGATGCCGGCAACAATCTGCGCGATCATCCCGCCCATCGACGCACCGACCATGTGTGCCTTGCGGATATTCAACGCATCGAGCAGGCCAATCGTGTCCTTCGCCATGTCGTACAGTGTGTAATTGGCATCGAGCCTGGCGCCGAATTTCGCGCGCAGCATGTCCTTCTGCAAGTGAAAACGGACGCGGTTGTTGCCACTGCCGGACAACCCGATATCGCGGTTGTCGAAACGGATCACGCGAAAACCCTGCTGCACGAACATTTCGCACAATGGCTCCGGCCAGTGGATCAACTGACAGGCCAGCCCCATCGCCAGCAGCACCGGCTCGCCACCCTGCGGCCCGGCAATTTCATAGGCGATTTTCAGCTCGCCGACATCGGCCTCGCCATGCTCCCAGGTCAACGTGCCCATCAAAATGACTCCAGTTTGAGCACGGCATAGGCCGGCTCTTCATAGGGATGCGCGGCCTTCAGCGCCGCGACGACCGCAGCAACGCATGCGTCCTGCACCATCAACTCAACGCGGTACTCCGCCACTTGCGCCACTACGCCCACCGCACCGAGGTGCGGGTTGGCACCGGAAAGCGGCCGAAACTGCCCCTGGCCTTTTACCTGCCAGGCACAGTGGTCGTATTGGCCAATGCGACCGCCACCCGCAGCGAAAACAGCCGCCTTCACCGCTGCAAGCTGCGCTTCAGGCACATAGAAAAACAGGTGGTACATTGGCCAACCCCAGCGATGATCGCGACCGGATGACTGACGATAACCAACAAAGAGGATCAGCCTTCAGGATGATCGGAACATTTCCCGCATCGCGATCCAGATACCATCAGCGTGCACTGTCTGTTCACCATTGACATAAAAGCGGCCTTCACAAAAAAGTTTACGGCCTTCGGTACGCAACACACGCGCTTCCATGTCGATATCGGTCTTCAGTGGCGTGCCGCGAATGAAGCGGATATTGAGCGTGCCGGTAACGCCGAGGGTTCCGGTAATATCCTGGGTCTTCGCCATCAGCACGTCGAGCATCGCCGCAACAATACCGCCATGTACTCGCCCGGGCGGACCCTGGAACGGCAGGCCAAGGTTCGCCTTGCCACGCACCACATCACCGTCGAGCCACAATGTCATCGGCGGAGAAATCGGCGTCGAGAGGCCGGTAAAAATCTCGTAATCGACGATATCGAGCACGTCCTGGTGCGAGGCCGTACGGTTGAACAATCGCTCATATATCCCCGACTGCGAACGCCGACCGAAACCGGTTGTCTTCGCAGCCGCCGCTTCCAGATCTGCGGCAATTGCCTCAATTTCAGCCAGCGTTGCATCGCACCGCACCATGCGGTCGGCAACTTGCTTCAGCGCCTCGCCGATGCGGCGACGCACAACGTACTCGGCCGTGGGTTCCGGCACCTCGCCGATGCGGAAATCCCCCAAGCCATATTGCTCACGGGTCTCGGTCATTGCCGGATACTCCTTTTAACCCACCCAACGGCGGGCGTTGCGGAACAAACGTAGCCAGGGGGCGTCCTCGTGGCCGCGCCAGCCATCCGGAATCCATGCCTGTTGCACCGTGCGGAACACGCGCTCCGGGTGCGGCATCATGATGGTGGCGCGGCCGTCACGCGTGGTAAATCCGGTGACGCCTGCAGGCGAGCCATTCGGGTTGCACGGATAACGCTCGGTCACTTCACCGTAGTTGTCGATATAACGCAACGCGACCAACCGGCTGACCGCATTTTGCGCCAACACCTCGCCCGCCACCTCAACGCGGCCTTCACCGTGTGCGACCGCGATGGGTATCCGGGTTCCGGCCATGCCGGCCAGCAGTATCGACGGCGATTCAAGCACTTCCACCAGCGCCGTGCGCGCCTCGAACTGCTCGCTGGTGTTGCGCACGAAACGCGGCCACAGATCGGCGCCCGGCACGATATCCTTGAGCTGCGACAACATCTGGCAGCCGTTGCAGATTCCCAGCGAGAACGTATTTTCGCGCGCAAAAAATGCCGCGAAGCGATCGCGCACCTGCGCATTGAACAGCACTGATTTCGCCCAGCCGCCGCCGGCACCCAGCACATCGCCGTAAGAAAATCCGCCGCAGGCAACCAACCCGCGGAAGTCCGCCAGTGTTACACCGCCGGCAACAATATCGCTCATGTGTACGTCAATCGCGGCAAAACCGGCACGATCAAATGCCGCCGCCATTTCGATGTGACCGTTGACGCCCTGCTCACGCAGAATCGCTACCTTTGGCCGTGACAAATTAAGAAATGGCGCGGCAATGTCTTCCAGATGATCGAAAGTCACCCGCACGTTGAGGCCCGGATCCTGGTTGTCGGCAATCGCCGCGAATTCCTGCTCTGCGCAGACCGGATTATCACGCAACGCCTGAATGTGAAAACTGGTCTCGCTCCACAGTGACTGCAGGCGGGCACGCGTGTCTGCAAACAGCTCGGCAGCGCCTTCGCGGACAACGATGTGCTGCCCGGCGATGGCACTGCCGATCCGGTGCACGTGTGACTCAAGGCCATGCCGGGCCAGGATTTTCAGCGCCCGCGCAGTGTCGACGCTGCGTATTGCCAACACCGCGCCAAGTTCCTCGCTGAACAGAATGCCCTCAATACCTCCGTAACTCCCGCGCAGAGCGGCGATGTCGATCTCGATGCCGCAACGGCCAGCAAAAGCCATTTCCAGCAGCGTCGTGATCAGCCCACCGTCACTGCGGTCGTGGTAGGCAAGCAGCAGCTCGTCCTGCAGCAATTCCTGAATCGCGGTGAAAAAATTCTTGAGCAGATCAGCGTCGATATCCGGCGCAGAATGACCGAGTTGATTGCAGACCTGCGCCAGCGCCGAGCCACCCAGGCGATTGCGGCCGGCGCCCAGATCGACCAGCAACAGCACGTTATCGATTTCGGGACGCAATTGCGGGGTCACGGTCTTGCGGATATCGGTGACTGGCGCAAATGCCGTAACAACCAGCGACAGCGGCGCAGTAACCGACTTCTGCTGGCCACTGTCTTCCCAAACGGTGCGCATCGACATCGAATCCTTGCCCACCGGAATGGTAATGCCGAGTTTCGGGCAGAACTCCATGCTGATCGCGCGCACGGTGTCAAACAGCGCCTGATTTTCGCCCGGGTGGTTCGCCGCTGCCATCCAGTTCGCCGACAGATTGATGCGATCGATTCCGGCGATGCGCGCGCAGGCAATATTGGTCACCGCTTCACCGATCGCCATACGACCGGATGCGGCGGGGTCGATCAGCGCCAGCGGCGGCCGCTCGCCGAGCGCCATGGCTTCGCCGGCGAAGGTATCGAATGCTGCGGCAGTCACCGCACAATCGGCTACTGGCACTTGCCAGGGGCCGACCATCTGTTCACGCGCAACCAAACCGGTAACCGAGCGATCACCAATCGTGATCAGAAACGATTTCGATGCCACCGTCGGCAGCTTCAGGACGCGATCAACGAGTTCGGCAAGCGGCAATTTCGGCAGCGCCAGCAACGGCTGCACAAGATTTTTCCGCGCAAAACTGCGCAGCATCCGTGGCGGCTTGCCAAGCAGCACCTGCATCGGCATGTCGACCGGCCTGTTGTTGAACAGCGAATCACTGACTATCAACTGGCGCGCCTCGGTCGCTTCGCCGAGCACTGAATAAGGCGCGCGCTCGCGGCGGCAGAATGCCTCGAACACCGGCAGTTGTGCCGGCTCGACAGCCAAGACATAGCGCTCCTGCGCCTCGTTGCACCAAATCTCGACCGGGCTCATGCCCGGCTCGTCACTGGGAATTTTCCGTAATTCGAAATGCGCCCCACGCTGCCACTCGTGAACCAGCTCCGGCAACGCATTGGACAAACCGCCGGCACCGACATCATGCACCGAGACAATGGGATTGGCGGCGCCCAGCGCCCAGCAGGCATCGATCACCTCCTGACAACGACGCTCCATCTCCGGGTTGTCGCGCTGTACCGAAGCGAAATCGAGATTCTCGCTGGACGTACCGGAGGCCATCGACGACGCAGCACTGCCGCCAAGGCCAATCAGCAACGCCGGGCCACCGAGCACGATGATTTTCGCGCCGGCGCGAATCTCGTCTTTCTCGACATGCATCTCGCGGATATTGCCCAGCCCGCCGGCAACCATGATGGGCTTGTGATAGCC
>_36_pt1 | contig 11126 bp, 9 predicted proteins | sample MGYA00084035_6733316 | MGnify analysis MGYA00084035 | reverse complement strand
CTGGGTTACCTGACGGCGCAAGAGTTTGACCAGCATGTCGATCCGGCCAGGATGCTCTCGCCCGATGGCTAATTAAATCAACTAAGCCAGAACAGCTTCAATATCTGCGCGCAGCTTAGGATCGTCGGGCGTGGTTTGCGGATCATGACGCACACTCACCTGGCCGTCCTTGCCGATGAGAAATTTCTCAAAATTCCAGCGAATCTTTCCGGGAAAGCGCGCACCGTCACCGGTCAACCAGGCATACAATGGCGCTTGACCCGCACCGTTGACCTCAATCTTGGCGGTTAAGGGAAAACTCACATCGTAGCGGCTCTGGCAAAACGACTTGATCTTGGCTTCATCCCCCGGTTCTTGATTAAGAAACTGATTACACGGCAGGCCGAGCACAACCAGTCCACGATCTTTGAATTCGCGGTACAAACTCTCCAAACCGGTATATTGAGGGGTGAGACCGCACTTGCTGGCCACATTAACAACTAATACCGGCTTACCCTTAAACCGATCAAGCGGCAGACTCTCGCCATCAATGGTCTTGACACTGAAATCGTAAAAGCTGGCCATATGCTGTCTCCTTCCGTTGGCGCTATAGAAATCCCCGCTATGAACTCACCGTGTTAACCGAGACGATTCGGCAGCACTGTTTTTAGTTTAGTTCGTAGACCACGCACTGTCTTCACCGTGGTTTCCCAATCGATACAGGCATCGGTAATTGACACGCCGTAACGCATATCTTTGCCATTCGGATTGAGGGGTTGATTGCCTGCATGCAAATGGCTCTCCAACATCAAGCCTACGATAGACCGATTACCCTGCAGAATCTGGTTGGCCACATTATCGATTACCAGCGGCTGCCGGTTATGATCCTTACTGGAGTTGGCGTGGCTGCAATCAACCACAATGTTGGCTTTTAGCTTGGCCTTAGCCAGGGCTTGCTCGCATAAAGTCACATGCGCGGCGTCGTAGTTAGGCTGCTGCTGACCACCCCGCAACACAACGTGGCCATAAGGATTGCCCCGAGTACGCACGATGGAGCTACGGCCGTCCTGATCGATCCCCAGAAAACTGTGCGGCTTAGACACCGAGAGCAACGCATTCACCGCCACTTCCAGGCCGCCGTCGGTGCCGTTTTTGAATCCTACGGGCGTCGACAAGCCGCTGGCCATTTCTCGATGAGTTTGAGATTCGGTGGTTCGTGCGCCGATAGCCGTCCAAGTCACCAGATCCGCAATGTATTGCGGCACAATGGGATCAAGGGCTTCCGTTCCTGCCGGCAGACCCAGCTCACCAATGTCACGGAGCAACAAACGAGCTAAGTACAACCCGCGCTCGATATCGAAAGAGTCGTTGAGATGCGGATCGTTGATCAAGCCTTTCCAGCCCGTGGTCGTACGCGGCTTTTCAAAATAGACCCGCATGATCAGCATCAGGCTGTCAGAGACTTCCTCCGCCAGGTCACGCAGCCTCTGAGCGTATTCCCAAGCCGCCGGAACATCATGGATAGAGCAAGGCCCAAGCACGACAAATAAACGATGGTCGCGTCGATCCAGAATGTCCCGAACAGCAACGCGACCACGCAACACCGTGGCCTCAGCGGCTGTCGTTATGGTGAGCTGATTTTTCAGCTCTACCGGAGTAATCAGTTGCTCATAGTCGATTACGTTGAGATTATTTAGATCTGCGTCAGACATGCGTTTCCTACATGATGATACGAATTACGGGTTTAAGAATAATGGCTCATCGGAGCCGATAGACGGAGGGTCTAATTATTGCAATATATAAACTCCGCCTGTATTGTTATACCTAATATAAAAATAATAATCTGCCCATCTGACATGGATCGATTTCAAGCCAGATAGATATCGATCAAAAGACTGTCTGAGGCAGGCAGTTATAAAGGCCATACTGACGTGCAAAATTCCAATCCCAGCCAAATCCAAAGCCAGCCGCTCAAGGTCCTAACCTATAACATTCAAGTCGGTATTGAAACCCAAGCATACCACCACTACCTCACCAGAGGTTGGCGGCATTTCTTACCTTGCGCCAGTCGTCAGAAAAACTTAAGCCGACTTGGTCTGCTGCTCAGACAATACGACCTGGTCGCGCTCCAGGAAACCGACGGCGGGAGTCTGCGCAGCAACCACATTAATCAAGTGGAGTACCTGGCCGCCGCAGCCGGGTTTCCGTTTTGGTGGAGCAAAATTAATCGGCCCATGGGAAAGTTCGCCCAACATAGCTTAGGTTTGCTCGCCCGTCATCGTCCCAGCGAAGTACTCGAGCTGGACCTGCCTGGCAGCGTCCCCGGACGGGGAGTCATTCTCGCCCGCTTTGGCTCAGGCGAGCAAAGCCTATGCGTTGTGGCTGCTCACCTGTCTTTAGGAAATCGCTCTCGGCAGCGCCAGCTGAGTTTCTTACGCGAGCTGATTCGCGACGAGGAACACGTTGTGCTGATGGGCGACATGAATTGTAGCAGTGACGAACTGTTGCAGGATAGTCCGCTGCGCGAAACCAGCCTACGCGCCAGCGCGGGAAAACATGCCAGCTACCCCAGTTGGCGCCCACGTCGCAGCTTAGATCATATCTTGACCAGCTCTGCTTTGAATGCAAAGCATACACACGTACTGAACCATCGCATGTCCGACCATTTGCCCCTGGCGGCAGAGATCTCTGTCCCCGGCAACATTGTTCTGCAATCTATGCCCGCCTGATTATTACTTTCCTGGCTGGCGTAAACGTATCAAACCTTCCTGAGCACAACTAGCCACCAGTTGGCCATCGCGACTAAAAATCATCCCGCGATTCATGCCGCGACCGCCACAGGCACTGGTGCTGTCCATGCAGTACAACAGCCACTCATCCGCACGAAACGAGCGATGAAACCACAACGCATGATCAATGCTGGCCGCCCGGAGATTGCCGCGAAAAAATGACAACCCGTGGGGCAGTAATGACGTACCCAGCAAATTGAAATCGGAAGCGTAGGCCAAGACAGCGCGATGCTGTGCCGGATCATCGGGCAGGGTACCGTCCGCACGAAACCAAATGTAATTTACCGGCGGTCTGGGCTGAGGATTAAAGGGATCGATGGGGTCTACCGGCCGCATCTCCATAGCCACCCGCCTGAGGATAAATTTTCGCATCGGTTCAGGCACTTTGGCGGCAATACTTTCACGCAGTTCCCAATCTGTTTTCAAATTCTCCGGTGGCGGAACATCCGGCATAGCCGCTTGATGCTCAACGCCCTGCTCCGGCTTCTGAAATGAACAGCCCATCTCAAAAATGGGTACCCCATGCTGAATTGCCACAACCCGACGGGTGCAGAAACTGCGGCCATCACGGACCCGCTCCACGTCATAGACAATCGGATGCTTGATGTCGCCGGGGCGCAGAAAATAGGCGTGCAGAGAATGCGCGGCCATCTCACCGGCTACGGTACGCTGAGCCGCCACTAAAGCCTGGCCAACCACTTGGCCACCGAATACGCTCAGCCCGCCCAGATCGGCACTTTGGCCACGAAAAAGATTATCCTCAAGCTGCTCCAAGTCGAGCTGAGTCAGTAATTCTTGTAAATTTGAACTCATAATTGCCTGCTATAAAATATTTGATCGAACTGAGTGATGATAGCTTAAGCGCACGGACCCCTCACTACTTCGGTTAGCCTCGCGGATGATGCTCGGCATGCATCTGCTTGAGTCGCTCTCTGGCCACGTGGGTATAAATCTGTGTGGTGGATAAGTTGCTATGACCCAGCAATAACTGGACGACTCTTAAATCGGCGCCATGGTTGAGCAAGTGGGTAGCAAAGGCGTGACGCAGCGTGTGCGGCGAAGGCAATTGGCGCAATTCGGCCTGGCCAGCGTAACGTTTGATCAAGTGCCAGAAGGCTTCACGAGTCATGCGAGTACGCCGTGATGTGGGGAATAAATGATCGTCGACTCGGCCCTTAAGTAACTCCTGACGACCCTCATCGAGGTAGAGTTTGAGCCAGTGCCGAGCTTCTTCGCCCAAAGGTACCAGGCGTTCTTTGCCGCCCTTGCCTTGCACCCGAACCACCCCATGAATCAGGCTCACCTGTCCCAATCGCAAGTTCACCAGCTCCGACACTCTAAGCCCGGTGGCATAAAGCAGCTCCAGCATGGCCTTATCACGCCGGCCTTCTGAGGTATCCAGCCTGGGCATCGCCAACAGTGCTTCGACATCGCCCTCTGTCAGAGTATGGGGTAGCGGCCGACCCAGGCGCGGCATCTCAATCTGCACGCTGGGATCATCCGCAATCACGCCTTCCCGGAGCAGGTATTGATAAAACCGACGGATCGAGGAAATTTGTCGAGCCAGACTTCGCGGCGCTAATCCCTGACGACTTCGCGCAGCCAGATAATTAAGCAGATCGGCGCGGCTAATTTGATCCAGCGCGATGCTTTGCAGAGCTTGCTTATCAAGATACCGAGCAAGCGCTTGCAGGTCTCGGCAATAGGCTTGCAGGGTGTTATCAGCCAGGCCCTGCTCTGCCCAAAGCATATCGAGGAAACGCTGCATCTGCGCCGGCAAGGTAGGTTGCGTGGATTTATTGGTCAGCGGACTCGGCATTTAATCGCCTGCCGGAAGTTCCGAAGCACCGGTGGGGGCAACTGTAGAAGGCAATCCCGGCGTATTCAAATCAAGCTTATTTTCCGCTGAGCGTAATCGTGCCTCAACATACTTGAGCAGTTGCACAAAATCCGTGCCGTCTTCAGGTGCTTGGCCAACGGCAATTCGCAGCGGGGGTGGGTTTCGTTGATCAATCGCAAATCTTTCGGTGATGGCTTGATTTAGTCGTTCAGCAACTTGATTGCCTAAACGCAAATCGGTATTGGGCAGCAGCAAGACAAACCGGGCTGGTCCACAGCGGCCGGCAACGTCGTAGTTACGCAAGTGGAAACGAAAAGCATCCGACACATCCTGCAATAGCGCAACCACGTTTTGTCGGGATCCCGGCGAAACGACAATATCGATATCGATTAACAACAAGGTCAGGGGCTGGCCGGTTCGGGCATGCATGTTAAACAACATGTCGCCTTCGGCCATCAGCGCTCGCTGATTGAGCAAGCCCGTGACATCGTCGCGCAGGCTAAGCCGGCGTAGCCGACGACGCAGTCGATTCGATTGCCAGATCAGATACCCGGCATAAGAAACCATCGCCAAATAAAGAAACAAGGTAAGAAATGTAGCGGGCACGGGAATCAGCGTCCCCTGCCAGCCTCGCAGGGCTACCACGACAGGCACCGCCACATAACATCCTAACAAGGCAGGGGCAAGCAAGCGGGTACCGTACCGCAGACCATTACCCAGCAAAACCGTCAGTAACGCCGGTAACGACGGCAGAGATACATTTGGATCATGGCTGATGGCTAAAGTCAGCCCAACAAAATCGAGCCACATGACAAATCGAGCGCGAGATATCGAGTTGGGTTGCCACCAGGTATGCAGCCAAAACAGGGTGATCACCCCCATGTAGCCGGCAAAGAGAAACAGAAATTCGTTGAAGCCAAACAACACCTTTGGGAAGTCATGCGCCAGCGCCAAATAACCCAATAAGATGGCGGAGAATAGTAACCGCGCTAAGTACTGGCGGTTTTGTACCCGCCACTCCAGCTGACCATTGTTTTCGCTATCCGACAGATCCGTTTCGACGTTGCTCACCAGGCTGGCTACCTCGTACTTTCTGGAACAGGAAGATCGTTATCGACCGACGGTATTCGTAGCTGAACAGACTGTTCCCAGTGGTTTTACCCAAACAACTACGATAAGTTTAGAGTTTGGCATATTTCGAGGCTAAGGATGAAAATTATTGATGCCGATTTTTGGTGTGGACTGCGGCGGGTAATGGGCTTTTTTGTTGTTGTCTGCCTGATAGTCCCGATCATCGTCCTGCTTCCTAACGAATCTGCCCGGCGATATTTGGCCCATTTAACAGCCCGCCTCGCGATCAGGTTGGCCGGTTATTCTTTTCAGGTCATAGGTATTGAGACGCTTCCGCCCGGCCCATGTATTGCCGTGGCCAATCACGCGTCTTATCTGGACGGGATACTGTTGACGGCCGCCCTGCCCGCTCGCTTTGCGTTTGTGATCAAAGACGGTATGGCCAGCACCCCACTGGTGAGCCTGCTATTACGGCGCCTTGGCTCCGCCTTCGTGAATCGGGATAATGCCCACAGTGGTTCTCGCGATACCCGGCGGATATTCAAACAAGCCCAAGACGGCCATAGCATGATGTTCTTCCCTGAAGGTACGATACACCGCCAACCCGGTTTACATGAGTTTAAGCTGGGAGCGTTTCTTATCGCCGCCCGCTTGAATCTACCGGTCGTGCCCATCACTTTACAGGGTGTTCGGCTGGCCCTTCCGGATGGATCCTGGTGGCCAAAAGCTGCGCAACTCACCGTGCAGATACACCCTTTTGTTTCACCGACCGGCAGTAAGCGTGTTGATGCGGGCTTATTACACGATGCAGCTCGTCAAGCCGTACTGACTTGCCTGAACGAACCCGATCTTGAGGAAAAACCATCGTGATCGACGATTCGACTCTCCATGCGGCTCGCCCTGGCCCCCTGGCACACTATCACGCCAATCTAAATCGCCTGGGCTTTGATCACGATATCTATCAAGAAAAAATCGTTGAAGAATTACAGCAGCTATTTGATCAATTGGTGGCCAGTTACCCAGCTCAACGTCGCTATCCAACCACGGATCAATCCCAAAATTGGCCAATGAAGTTGACAGGGCGACTGCAATCGATGCTCGGTCGATCCAAATCGACTGGCGAATCCACTGCTGCGGGCATTCAGGGCTTATACCTATGGGGCGGCGTAGGTCGCGGCAAAACTTATTTGATGGACTGTTTTTATCAGACCCTGCCCTTTGCCGAAAAAGACCGCATCCACTTTCACCGTTTTATGCGTGATGTCCATGATCGCCTGAAAAATCTACCTCAGCAAAGCAATCCGCTAAACCAGGTGGCCAGTGCTATTGCGAGCCGTACACGGGTGCTTTGTTTTGATGAGTTTTTTGTGTCGGATATTACCGATGCCATGTTGCTCGGCAATTTATTTGCGGGCCTATTTAAGCGTGGCGTGACGGTGGTTGCCACATCTAACGTTGCCCCGGATGATCTCTACAAAGGCGGATTGCAACGAGAACGTTTTCTCCCCACCATTGCGGAGATAAAAAAACACATGCGGGTGGTGCATATGCCGGAGGGGATGGATTTTCGGCTGCGCTCGCTGGATGCGGCCGAGATTTATCACACGCCACTGGACGATCAGGCAGAAGCCTGTCTGCAAAACAGTCTTCATCAGCTGGCCCACGAAATTGAACCGAAAAACGCCAGCGTAACCATAAATGGCAGAGAAATTGCCGTTCGTGCTCAAACCGACAGTATCGTCTGGTTCGATTTCGCCGCCCTTTGTGAGGGCCCACGTAGTCCCTTGGATTATCTGGAGCTGGCGCGCTGCTATACCACCGTGCTAATCAGCAACATTCCGATGTTCACGGCTCATGCGGACGAGGCCACCCGGCGATTCATTAACCTGGTGGATGTATTTTATGATCATGGTGTTAAGCTCATTGTCTCCGCCGCCGCCCAGCCAGATGAATTGTACCGGGGTGAGCGCCTGGCTTTTGAGTTTCAGCGTACCGCCAGCCGACTACGAGAAATGCAAAGCCGAGACTATCTGGCCAAAGAGCACCATTCTTAGGGTATGTAAATACTCAAGGCAATCATTCAAAAAATAGACTATACTGCCCCCAGTTTGACGTGCGCTCCGGTTGCGCCCCCTGCAGTTGATCCTCAATCTTTCTTCCGCAGCAAACCCGGCACCGTTATTTAACGCCTGCCTTATATCCCTAATTTTTTGCCTCCGAACCGGCGTCGCAGTTTACTGTGGTGCGGTGGCCTCAGGAGTTTTCATTGATTAATTTTAGTTCTCTGGGCCTCGCGCCCGAATTGTTGCGTGCCTTATCCGACGAAGGCTACACCGAACCCACCCCAATTCAACAACAAGCCATCCCTTTAGTACTTGAAGGTCGCGATTTATTAGCCGCCGCCCAAACAGGCACCGGCAAAACAGCCGCATTTACCCTGCCAATACTACAAAAATTGGCGACGGGCACGGCCAGGGTGCCGCGCGCCCTGATCCTGGTACCGACGCGTGAATTGGCCGCTCAAGTGGCCGAATCTGTACGCAGTTACGGTCGTCACATGAATCTAAAATCAGCGATGATTTTTGGCGGTGTCAGTATCAATCCTCAGATTGATCTGCTGCGTCGCGGTGTCGACATCATCATCGCTACCCCAGGTCGCCTGCTGGATCATTTACAACAACGCACTGTGAATCTTTCGGCTATCGAAATATTAGTGCTGGATGAAGCCGATCGCATGCTCGACATGGGCTTTATCCGCGACATCAAACGCCTGATTACTGTGATCCCCAGACAGCGACAGACTTTGCTGTTTTCGGCCACCTTCAATCCGGAAATCCGCAGCCTGGCAGAAAGCCTGCTTAAAAATCCGGCCTCGGTGGAAGTCGCCCCGCGCAACTCCACGGTCGAGAGTATTACTCAGCGCGTCCACCCGATTGATAAAGCCCGCAAAACGGCATTGATTGCTCACTTGGTCAAAGCCGGTGACTGGCATCAGGTGTTGGTCTTTACCCGCACCAAACACGGCGCTAACCGTCTGGCCGATCAGCTGGCCGAGGCCGGCATTGATACGGCAGCCATTCATGGCAATAAGTCGCAAAATGCTCGCACCAAAGCCCTGGCCGACTTCAAAAGCGGTAAAGTCCGTCTGCTGGTCGCCACCGACATCGCCGCACGCGGCATCGATATTGATCAGCTGCCGTATGTGATTAATCACGAGCTGCCCAACGTGCCTGAAGATTACGTCCATCGTATCGGTCGTACCGGCCGCGCCGGACACACCGGAGAAGCGGTATCGCTGGTTAGTGGTGAAGAGCGCGGTCTGCTCAAAGATATTCAACGGTTGTTACGCCGGGATATTCTGGTCGTCACGGTGCCCGGTTTCGAGCCGGGCTCAAGGCTGTTGCCCGATGAAGTGTATCGTCCCGCTGCACCCTCAAGCCCAACCAGAAACACACGAGCGCCTGATAACCGGAATCGTCCGGCGGCGGCGGGCTATGCTCGTCGCGATAACGGCAACCATCAGCGCAGCAACCGGCCCACCGGGTCCGGGTCATACTCACGTGATGGTAACGCAGGAAAAGCCTGACCGCTCTCCTTCCTGGCGTAGTTACTCAGGCCTCGTCACAACCGACGGGGCCTGAGAATTAACTATTAAGTTGTTTGGTATAAGACGTTGTCTTTTGGGTGAACGCCGGCTTAACAGCCATCGGTGCATAACGCACTTCCAGCGCTGCCGAACCCAACCAGCCAGTCAGCATTCGCCAAAGCTCACCGGTTAAATTGACGCGCCATTCCTCTGGCAAAGCAATCAAGGTTCGTGCCTGATCGTTTTGATGCACTACGGTGACCTGGCAACGCCCCCCTCGATACGGGCTAAGCTGATGCGCCAACTCCGCAACTGCGGTTGACCCCTGCAAATTTTCTGGCCAATACAGTCGCAATTGAATCGCCGCCGCTTCGCGGGCTTCGTCCAAATCCATCATGTGTTTGGGCTGAAGGCGAAAACCGCCCGAGTACTCGTCAAAACTAAGATTGCCTTCAACTATCAACAGCGCTTCTTTGTTGATGAGGTGTTTGTAGCGCTGGAACGGCTCCTCAAAAACCGGAACTTCTATCCGGCCACTGCGATCATCCAAGGTGATGAAGACTCGCTTACCCGCCTGACGTCGCAACCCCACCACCAGCCCAGCCAGCGTCGCTTCTTTGCGCGGACCACGGCCGGTGCTCTCCGGGGCGGGCATTAGGTCGGCTGTCAAATCGGCAATTCGGCCGCTGATCAAACCGCGTAGTTCGGTTTCGTACGCCGTGATGGGATGCCCGCTGAGATACAACCCCAGGGTCTCCTTCTCCGCCCGTAATTTCTGCGCCTCTGTCCATTCCGGCAACGGCAGTTCGACGGCGGCATCGTTGGGCGATGCGTTGCTATCGCCCAGCGCCATGCCAAACAGATCATCCTGCCCGACGGTCTGATCACTGATTTGTTGCTCGGCCTGCTTGATCGCCGAATCAAGCCAGGCGGTTAAGCTGGCACGATTAGGCCCCAAGCCATCCATCGCGCCGGCGCCGATCATCGCTTCCGTAACGCGACGGTTGGCCTTGCGTAAATCTACCCGGCGGCAATAGTCATAAATGTCTTTGTACGGGCCGTGGTCACGCCGCTCTGCGGTAATACCTTCAATGGCGCCCAGCCCGACTCCTTTGATTGCTCCTAAGCCATAACGAATGGTTTTTATATCAACCGCAGCAAAGGCGTATTCGGAGAAGTTAACATCCGGCGGCAGGATGGTCAGTGTCATCCGCTCACACTCCTCAACCAGTGTCACCACCTTGTCAGTGTTGTCCATATCCGCAGACAGCACTGCCGCCATAAACTGGGCGGGATAGTGTGTTTTTAGATACGCGGTCTGATAGGACAACAAGGCGTAGGCGGCCGAGTGCGACTTGTTGAAGCCGTAACCCGCAAACTTCTCCATCAGATCAAAAATGTGAGTGGCCGTGCCTTCATTTACACCATTGGCTTTTGCGCCGGTTACGAAAACCTCCCGCTGTTTGGCCATTTCTTCGGGTTTTTTCTTGCCCATGGCGCGGCGTAATAAATCGGCGCTGCCCAGGGTGTAGCCGGCCAGCACCTGAGCAATCTGCATCACCTGCTCCTGATACAGGATGACGCCGTAAGTAGGCTTGAGAATCGGCTCTAAAGCGGGATGGGGATAATCCACCCGGGCGCGGCCGTGCTTACGGTTGATGAAGTCGTCCACCATGCCCGATTGCAGTGGACCGGGCCGGAACAAGGCGACCAGCGCGATGATGTCTTCGAAGCAATCGGGCTGAAGGCGCTTAATTAAGTCCTTCATGCCGCGAGATTCCAACTGGAAGATCGCCGTCGTTTCATGGCGCTTAAGCAGGGCGAAAGTAGCCGCATCAACCAGAGGTAAGCGGCGGATATC
>_35_pt1 | contig 11129 bp, 8 predicted proteins | sample MGYA00084035_6733316 | MGnify analysis MGYA00084035 | reverse complement strand
GCCAAGAACCGTTCGTCCATCGGCATTTCAGGTTGCCCTTGCGCACGACGTTTTGTATTGTCCGCCACAAAACGCCGGCGTTGCTCAGCCGCATCGGCCAGTTCATGAAACCCATTGGCCAGTTCCATGCCCGCCAAAAACAGCTCAAACCGTGCAGCCACAACCGGCGTACCGGGTTTAAGTCGAGCCAAAGCCGACTGGCTGGCAGGGAAGTCCGTGATAAACACCGGCCCATCTCGCCCCAACTGAGGGGTGACGACTTCGCTCATCAACAGATCAAGCCAAAGATCAATATCTGGTCCAAGATCCGCAATTTGAATGCCCTGCTTGGTAGCCAATTGAGCACACTCGACAACGGTTGCCGTATGAGGATTCAATCCTGCGTGACGCTGAAACGCCTGTTGATAGGTTAAGCGCTGCCCCGGGCCCAGTGGACGACGACCTTGCGCCAAGCTACGCAGCAGGGATTCGATCTCACCCATCAATTGATTTTCGTCATAGCCCGGGCGGTACCATTCCAGCAGAGTAAACTCTGGATGATGTCTGCGGCCTCGCTCGTCGTCGCGAAACACCCGGCATAGCTGATAGATTGCGCCGCTGCCCGCAGCCAGCAATCGTTTCATCGGAAATTCCGGTGAGGTATGTAAATAGTAATGCTGACCCGCATAAACGGTACTCAGCGAAGCCAGGTTGGGATCGGTGGTTGCGGCAGCAGAGAGCAGGGGAGTTTCTACCTCCCACACGTCTCGTTCTGCAAAAAAAGTTCGGATTTCGCCAAGAATTTGGGCGCGTTCACGCAGTTGGATCATGGCGGCTGTAGGCCGCCAATCCGCCGTCAGCATAATTATTCCTTAACGCGAGACACGTAGTCACCCGTGCGGGTGTCAATCTTGAGCAGCTCGCCCTCACCCACGAACAAGGGCACTCTAACGACGGCGCCCGTTTCTACTGTGGCCGGTTTGGTGCCGCCCGTGCTGGTGTCGCCGCGCAGGCCAGGATCGGTCTGCGTGACGCGCAAAATCACAAAGTTAGGTGGCGTCACACTTAATGGCGCGTTGTTCCACAGAACCACCGTGCAAAGATCCTCTGACTTAAGCCACATCGAGGCGGTGCCGACCACAATCGGCGTGGCGGTATACTGCTCAAAGGTATCGGTCACCATGAAGTGCCAAAGCTCGCCATCGTTGTAGAGATATTGCATCTCCACATCCACCACGTCGGCGCCTTCCATGGAATCACCCGATTTGAGCGTACGCTCAATCACCCGGCCGGTTTTGAGGTTGCGAAATTTAACGCGATTAAACGCCTGCCCCTTGCCGGGCTTAACGTACTCGTTCTCGACAATGGATACGGGATCACCGTCCATCATCAGTTTGAGTCCGGCTTTGAATTCGTTGGTGCTGTAAAAGGCCATGGTGGTTTCTCAGTGGTTTATGTAGTGTAAAATCGCAGATCGCGAGATCATGGATGACAAACTCAGGACGACAGTCTGTCCCCTGATCCTTCATTAAGCTGGGTATAATACCCTGTCCCCAGGAAACATCGAAACCATTGATCGACAAAACTATCCGACCGCCATGGCAAATCGAGCTTAGTGAGGCGCTCACTCGGCCCGAAGAGTTGATCAAATTGCTCCACTTGCCCGAAGATTTGCTGCCCGCTGCTCATGCGGCGGCGCGGTTATTCCCGCTACGCGTGCCACGATCTTACTTATCCAGAATAGTGCCGGGTAATCCCGATGATCCCTTACTGCGGCAAATTCTGCCACTGGATTGTGAGCTCGTCGATCACGCCGGATTTAGCACCGATCCGGTGGGCGATCTGGCCAGCCAGCGACAACCCGGGCTGTTGCACAAATACCAGGGCCGTGCCTTATTGGTAGTCACTGGTGCTTGCGCCGTGCATTGCCGCTACTGCTTTCGTCGACATTTCCCTTACGGTGAGTCGCACGCCTTGGCTTCTCATTGGCCGGATGTGCTGGCTCACCTAAGTGCGGATACCAGCATCAAAGAAGTTATTCTAAGCGGTGGCGATCCGCTATCGCTCAGTGATGATAAACTGGCGGCGCTGGTAGCCGATCTGGAAGGCATCCCTCACCTGCGTCGGCTACGGTTACACACTCGCCAACCCATCGTTCTACCTTCGCGAATTGATAATCGACTGTTAAGTTGGCTGACTTCCTGCCGATTACAAAGAGTGGTGGTGGTCCATGCCAATCATGCTCGAGAACTTAGTCTCGAGGTGGCACAGGCTCTTCGAATGCTGGCTGAAAGCGGCGTGCAGTTGCTGAATCAAAGCGTGTTACTTAAGGGCGTCAACGACACCGTAACGGCTTTGGAGGATCTGTCAGAACGCCTCTTCGCTGTAGGTGTGTTGCCCTATTACCTGCACCAGCTGGACAGGGTGCAAGGTGCCGCACATTTTGAGGTCGAACGAGGTCGGGCGGTGGAGTTACTGGCGGAATTGGCCGCGCGTTTGCCTGGTTATCTCTTGCCACGCTTAGTAGAAGAAGTAGCCGGTGCGCCGGCTAAAGTCCCTCTGGCCTGGGAGATAATGCCAGCGAACTAGGCAGATTCACAGAAGATCACCCCTCCGTCAGGTATGTTTTATGCCTGAAAGCAGTTTTTAACGCCCGAGGTAGGGACATCGCGTATGCCGGATTTATTAAACCTTTGGCTTATCGACTCCGACAGCAAAGCTGCCGAGGCGATAGTAACCGCACTGGGCAACCAGGGTCTTGTCTTGCGTGTGCGAGTTATCGCTAAACCACAAGACATCACCTCCAGTCTTGCGAGCAACCCACCGCAGACCATACTCTGCCAGCGCGACATGCTTACCACCCTGATGACTTTGTTGCGCGAGGGTACGCTGGCCAGTCTAGCATCCTGTCCGATCATTGCCCTGTCACAAAACGCCGCCAGCCAGGATGAAAATGCCCTAGCCGCCGCGCTTACTGTGGGTGCTCGGGATTTGGTTCCAACCAGTACCCCCAAACATTTAGCTGCCGTTATTACCCGAGAAATCGCGCTTGCCGAACTGCACAACCAATTAAACGAGATTACTCAGCGCGCCAAATACGCCGAACTGGCTTGTCAAACTATATTGCAATACACCTCCGACGCGGTGGCTTTGATCAAAGACGGCGTACACGTCCAGGTCAATGCCAGTTATGCTCAAAAATTCAGGTATGGAAATCCCGGTGAAATGGAAGGATTGCCCTTCATGGACTTGGTCGACGCCGCTGATCGGGAAACCCTAAAAAAACAGACCAAGGCCATCCTTCGAGGCGAAGCCACGCTCGCTCCGAGCGAACTGTCCATGCAAGGAAAAGACGGATCAACGCTAAGTTTACGGCCTTTTTTTACTACGCTGCGCATCGACAGTGAGCAGGCCTTGCTGGTGTTTATCCCACTGGCGAGTGCCGCGCCTGGTAAGCAGGCAGCGCAAACGACCAAACCCGTCATGATGGGTATTGCTGCCTTTTTACAAGCCAGCGCCGAGCGCCTGCGCGCCAACACCACCCAGCGTTTGTTCACATTTTTAGTCATGCGATTAATCAATCTGGAACAACGCCTTACTCAGCTGGGCTACATTGAGAGCGAGGCTTTGCTGGAGCGCTCGCTGGCACGATTGCTAAGCATCCTGCCCGCCAATACGCTCTGGGCAAAATTGCGCGAGGATCGCCTAACCGTGTTAATGGATATGGAGTCGGGTGCGGACCCCCTTGCAGAAGCAAAAAAGCTAATCGGCCACTACACCGGATCAGACCAAGAAACAGCACCGCTGATCATTACCGCTGGACTACGGATGATTGGTGAAAATCAGAACGTGGATTCTTTGCTGACACAGGCCGAACAGACGGCCACGAAGGATGCCTCGGAAGAAAATCCAGTCGTGATGTACCAGCCATCAGCAACCCAACTCGGGAGTGGTGATAACAAAAACAATGCCGATTTCATCAAGCGGGCGTTTCAAGAAAATCGCTTTCGGATGGCCTTTCTTCCGATTGTGGCGCTGGACGGCAGCCCTGCCGACCGCTACGTCATACGGCTTCGTATGCTGGACCCCCAAGACAAGGAGATCCAACCCGATGAGTTCTTACCTGCCGCAGAACAAGCCGGGCTGATGCCGGCTATTGATCGCTGGGTTGTCCAAAAGGCGCTGAATTTTCTTCATAACCGCCAGGGCCATCAGCCTACGCTATTCATTAAATTTTCTGAGGCGACGATACTGGATGAGTCGTTTGTTCCGTGGCTGCTGCCACAAATCAATCAGGTCACTGCTAAAAAAATTCAGGTAGAAATTGATCAGGAGGCTCTGGAACGTAACATGAAATTAGCCCGCGAGCTTATTGGGCAATTGCGGCAAGTGGGCTGCGGCATCATGCTGGATCATTTTGGCTGCCATCCCGATTCGATTCGATTACTGGATCATTTAACCTTGGATTACATCAAACTCGATAAAAAATTCCTCGCCGAGCTGGAAACCAAGGAATGTCAGGAAGAATTGCAACAAATAATTCAAAAAGCCACGGAAAAAAATATCCAGACCATGATGGGCAAAGTCAATCGAGCCGAACATATGGCTATACTCTGGAACGTGGGCGCCGGCTTTGTGCAGGGTGATTATCTGCAGGAATCGGAAATGGTTCTGGGCACCCAGACCGAGCCGACAGAACCGCTGTAGCGCCTTGGCTTACCCCATATTAAGTATCTGCTAACACTGCATTACGCCGTTATATCGATAGTTAATAACTATTGAATGCTGTAGTTATTTTTCATTTTATTAATTTGCTGCCAGAGGCTAGACTGTCCCTACAGTCGGGTGCAGCCGTATTTATCGATAAACTTAATGCCTGATGTGTTGAACGCAACCCTAGCCCCCTGCGAGAGGAGTTTGAACAATGAGTACATTAGTAACCAAGGAAGCCCCGGATTTCACCTGTGCTGCTGTCATGGCGAATGGCAGCATTAAGGCGGACTTCAAATTGTCGAGTCTGCGCGGCAAATACGTGGTTTTGTTTTTCTACCCCCTGGACTTCACTTTCGTCTGCCCATCGGAGATTCTGGCCCACAATAACCGTGTCGCCAAATTCAAAGAAATCGGTGTGGAGCTGATCGGTGTTTCCATCGACTCGGAATTCACCCATCTTGCCTGGCGCAATACGCCTGTTGAGAAAGGCGGCATCGGTCCTATCCAGTTCCCACTGGTTGCCGACAAGAAGCACGAGATCTGCCAGGCCTACGGCGTGGAATTGCCCGGTGGCGTTGCGCTGCGTGCCTCATTCTTGATCGACAAGAACGGTATCGTTCAGCATCAGGTGGTGAACAACCTGCCTCTGGGCCGTGAAGTGGACGAGATGATCCGCATGGTCGAAGCACTGAAGTTTACTGAGGAGTTCGGCGAAGTCTGCCCCGCCGGCTGGCGTAAAGGCGATGAAGCCATGAAACCGACCGCTGAAGGCGTTGCCAAATACCTAGCCAAACACGCCAGCAGCCTCTGATCGCGGCGTTTCTGTAACGTCCAATACCAGCTCATCTAGACAAGCACGCTAGATATAAGCACACCGGCTGTTTACCGGATGGGCTGGTTGTTGGCTGACCCAGCGCAAAATCAGAGTTTTCTACCTCCACATCTAAATCAAGCGTCAACGGAGCATTGGCCCATGAGCGAAAAACCAATAAAACACAGCCGATTGCTAATCCTGGGTTCTGGGCCGGCCGGTTATACGGCAGCGGTCTACGCGGCGCGCGCTAACCTTAAACCCGTACTCGTCACGGGCATGGCCATGGGTGGGCAATTAACCACCACAACGGATGTCGACAACTGGCCGGGGGGACCTGAGGGACTGCAAGGCCCCGTGATGATGGAACAAATGAAGGAGCATGCCGAGCGTTTTGGGACGGAAATCGTATTCGATCACATTCATACCGCTCAGCTAGGGCAGCGCCCCTTCCGGCTGGAGGGCGATCAAGCCACTTATACTTGCGATGCGTTAATTATCGCCACCGGCGCCAGCGCCAAATATCTAGGCTTACCGTCCGAAGAAGCTTTTCGTGGCAAGGGCGTTTCCGCCTGCGCCACCTGCGATGGGTTTTTCTATCGCAACCAAAAAGTCGCCGTGATCGGTGGCGGCAATACCGCCGTTGAAGAGGCACTTTACCTCGCCAACATTGCCTCCCACGTCACACTGGTTCACCGCCGTGACACTTTACGTGCGGAAAAAATCATGCAGGATCAGCTATTCCGCAAGGCAGAAGAAGGCAAAATCACCCTGCTGTGGAATCACACCATAGACGAGGTGTTGGGAGACGCTACCGGCGTCAACGGCCTAAGAGTGCGTGATATCAACAGCGATGTTGCTCAAGATTTGGCGCTACAAGGCGTATTCGTCGCCATTGGCCATTCCCCAAACACCCAGATTTTTGCCGATCAACTGAAAATGGAAGGCGGCTATATCAAAGTACATACGGGTACCGCCGGTAATGCGACAGCTACCAGTATGCCGGGCGTATTCGCTGCCGGTGATGTGGCGGATCATATCTACCGCCAGGCCATCACGTCGGCCGGCACGGGCTGCATGGCAGCGCTGGATGCTGAACGCTATCTGGATCAACTATCCCGCTGATACTAAGGGCGTAGTGGCTAGGGGTAACGCAAAGATTGCCCCAGAAGCAGATTAAGATCCTTGCAGGCACGGGATAAACGCTCCGGGTCGGCCGCCTCCACCACCAGCTTGGCGACCGGTTCGGTATTTGATGCGCGCAGATTAAACCACCAATCCGCGTACTCCACGGTAACGCCATCCTGCTCGCTAAGCCGGCCGTCCCGATAGTGCTGGCGAACCAAATCGAGCAATGCCGCTGGTTCATCCGTCTCGATACGCTGCTCACCACTACTGGCGTAACGCTTAAGCGGGCTCAGCAGTGAGGACAGCTTAGCGCCCGTGCTGGCCAGGTATTGCAGCAGTTTGAGCGTAGCGAACAAAGCATCATCAATGCCGAAATTTTCTTTGTATAAGATGTGGCCCGACAACTCAGCCGCCAGTAACCCATCGTCATGTTGGCGCAACGCCTCCTTATAAAAAGGATTGCCGACCCGCATAGCCAATGGGATACCGCCCGCCTTCACGATCTCTTCCTTAACCACCCGTGAGAAACGCAAATCGTAAAACACTCGGCCAGGACGCACAGCTAAAGCTTGTCGCGCCAACAGCACAAAGACCAAATCGACGGGCACAATTTGTCCCGTTTCATCAACAAAAACGACGCGATCCGCATCACCATCAAACATTAAACCCAAATCCGCGCCGGTTTCTCGAACACAGCCTTGTAGCTGCACAAAATTATCAGCCCGCAAGGTATCGCAGCCGTGATTAGGAAACTCACCATTGGGAATGTGGTTGAGCAACGTGTAATTAATACCCAGTGATTCCAGCACACCCATCGGCAACCCGCCCACGCCGTTGGAGCAATCCACCACAACTTTAAGGTCACCAAAATCCGTCGCTTTGAAACGTTGAATGAGGTGCTGCTGGTAATCGACCAAAATCGATCGTAGATGTAATTTTGCGGGAATGTCGGCGCAGGAAGCAGCCTCAGAACGAACCAGTTGCTCCAAATCCATCAAACCTTTTGTGTCATAGATTTGCTGAGAATTGGAATCCACAATTTTGATGCCGTTATACTGCTTGGGATTATGCGAGGCCGTCACCATGAAGCCATAACAGGATAGTGTCACCGCCGCAAAATTAAGCATGGGGGTAGTGACTATACCGACATCCAACACGGCTACGCCTGCCGACCGCAAGCCGTCGATCAGTGCCTCGGTTAATGCTGGCGAAGTCAGCCGGGCATCACGCCCTACCACCGCCCGGTCTATCCCACGCCACAACACGGCCGCTTGGCCAACACTCCGAGCCAGCTCAGCATCTAACTGCTGAGGCACCACACCACGGATATCGTACGCACGAAAACATTCAATGCCTGCCTCCACGAGGACCCCCTTTTGATCATTGCAAGTTAGCTTGAGTTTAAACCATGCGTTCTCAGATTTATGCCTACTTCAAACCAGCAACGCAATTAACGGCAGAAACCAAGCGATACTTGGCGAATAGCCTCTTCGATCAACCAAAAGAGCGGTAATTTTCAGCGTATCCGTGAACAGGGCTGTTTCACAGTATCCTGCATGGTTTAGAATGGCTTTTTTATTTTGGCCACCCGAATAACCAAATCAAACCATTTCTCTGCTAATGGGAGCATGCATCATGTTGGATATCCAAACCCTGCTTGGGAACGAAACCACAGCGCTATTAGGGCACGAATGCAAAGGCGTTACGCGGGAAATGCTGTCTCTGCCCGGGCCGGACTACATAGATCGCGTCATGACAGACACGGATCGCAGCCCGGTTGTTTTGCGCAATATGCAAACGCTGTTTAATACCGGACGCTTAGGTGGTACGGGTTATTTATCAATTCTCCCAGTCGATCAAGGCATAGAACATACGGCCGGCGCTTCCTTTGCGCCCAACCCCCAATATTTCGATCCAAAAAATATCTGCGAGCTGGCCCTACAAGGCGGCTGCAATGGCGTTGCTTCAACGTTTGGCGTGCTGGCCACCGTGGCACGGCGGTATGCGCACAAGATTCCGTTCATTATGAAGTTTAATCACAACGAGCTGATGACTTACCCCAATATTTACGACCAAACGATGTTTGCCAGCGTCGAGCAGGCCTTTGACATGGGTGCCATCGGCGTCGGTGCGACCATTTATTTTGGCTCGCCAGAATCACGTCGGCAAATTCAAGAAGTCAGCGAGGCATTCGCCCGCGCCCACGAACTGGGCATGATGACCATCCTCTGGGCCTATTTGCGTAATCCCGGCTTCAAAAAAGACGGTACCGACTATCACCTTGCCGCCGACTTAACTGGCCAAGCCAATCACTTAGCCGTGACCATAGGCGCCGACATCGTCAAGCAAAAGCAGCCCGAGAACAACGGGGGCTTTAACGCCATCAAATTTGCCAAGACTCACGACAAGGTCTACAGCCAGCTCTCCAGCGACAACCCGATCGATTTAACTCGTTATCAATTGGCCAATTGCTATATGGGCCGCATTGGCTTGATCAATTCGGGCGGCGAGTCCTCCGGCCAAGGCGATTTGGCACAAGCGGTGCGGACGGCGGTGATCAATAAACGTGCCGGCGGCATGGGGCTAATCAGCGGTCGCAAAGCCTTCCAGAAGCCCATGAAAGAAGGCGTCGAATTGCTTAACACCATTCAGGATGTTTACCTTTCCAAGCAAGTCACCATCGCTTAATACGGCTGTTTATCAACACCCTATCTCATAAGGTAGGGTGTTTTTCTTCCTGACGACTGGCCGCTTTTATCTCAAAACGCAAATAGTCGGAAAGCTGCTTCGATTCGACAATTTCATCGTGTGGCAGCAACAGGTATTTCCATGGCTTGCCGCCCACAGCAACCGTGTATTCGGACGCATGCCGACACCACTTGGCTGCGGCTTCTGTCTTGGCCTGTACTTCTTTGGTATCAACGTCCGAACGCGCCTTGGTTTCTACCAGCAGCACATGCGCATCGGTCTCGACCACGAAATCGGGGATGTATTCCGGCTGTTCGGTGCCGAGCTTGTAGTAAATCTGGAACTGTCCTTTCGCGGGCTTGAACCACTTCTGCGCGTCGCGTTCCAGAATGATTGAAAAGCGCCGCTCAGTATCGGAATCAAATCGCTGGAGCGAATAGAGGCACTTCTGGAATCCGTCGAACAGCATCTGTTTGATACGCCCCGTTTCAGCAAGCGTTTCCCGGAAATGACTGGGCGACTGACCCGAAGCCACGGTGTATACACAAGGCTTCAGTTCGGTAAAACCACGGCTCACCTGCACTTCGTAACCGGCGGCCTTCTCCCAGAAATGGGCCATCATCTGGGCATGAATTTCCTTCGCGATCAGTCGGCGATCCCGATCCAGCACACTGCGGGCTTCTTCTTCGGAGAGATAACTCAGCAGATGCTTCACCATCTGGCCCGAGAGGTCGTAAAGCAGTTCGACAGTCGCTGGCTGCGCGACGCGTCAGCAGCCAAGCATAATATTGGCTCTGATACGGCGTCAGAAACTGCTGTGTCAACAACGACAACTCTCCCTTTTACCAAAATATGAACCGGTTGCAGATTTTGTAGTTGAGCGTAGCAGTTTTGCGCCATCAAGGACAAAACTTAAGTCATTCTGTTCGCTATGAGAAGTGAGTCTGACGCCTGACACTAACTTTGCTATTCTAAAGGCACAGTCACCTACGCAAAGGAATGCATCGTGAACAGCGCAAAAACCGCCCTCATTACCGGTGCCAGTTGGGGGCTGGGTTACGAACTGAGCAGGCAGTTTGCCAAGAACGGTCACAATCTAATCCTGGTTGCTCGCAATGCCGAGCGACTAGCTGAAGTTGCGGCCGAGTTAAGCACTGCCTATGGCGTGCAAGTCAAAACGGTAGCCAAGAATTTGGCGCAAGGCGGAGCGGCAACCGAGCTGCATCAGCAACTAAAAGCGGACGGTGTGGTTGTTGATTTTCTTGTCAATAACGCAGGTTTTGGCACTTATGGCCGATTCGCCGATTTGCCTTTGGCAAAAGAGCTTGAAGAGATACAACTCAATGCCGCCACTCCTGTGGAGATGACTCGCGTCTTTCTGCCCGACATGATTGCTCGGGGCGACGGCCACATCATCAATATGGCTTCCATGGCGGGATTTGTGCCCGGCCCCTACATGACCATTTATTTTGCTACGAAGGCTTTTTTGGTCTCGTTTACTGAGTCGATGTCGGCAGAACTTAAGGGCTCTGGCGTAAAAATAAGCGCCATTTGCCCAAATGTGGTGGCCACTCGTTTTCAGGAAACGGCGCTCAACAAAGCGTCTTATATCGGTGGGCGATTCCAGCCGTTGATGTCTTCCGCCGAAGCAACCATGGCCATGGCCTACGCGGAAATAAAAACCGGAAAAGTCATCATCATTCCAGGCCTCTCCAACAAGATTGCCGTCGCGTTTTTACGGTTAATTCCGCGCCGTTTTTTGCGGTTTGCGGTGATCCTATTTATGCGCGGACCGGACATTCCCAAGTAC
>_34_pt1 | contig 11170 bp, 6 predicted proteins | sample MGYA00084035_6733316 | MGnify analysis MGYA00084035 | reverse complement strand
GCCTTGGCCATACCGGCCAGCAAAGGATCATCACCCCACAAACCCTGCCAGGCAGACGACAAATTTGGCTTGGCGCAGCCCTCTCCCCACAACCAAAGGCTATTGATCAAAGGCTGACCCAAGGTTTCGCGACCTTGGTTAACCGGGTGACCATGAAATACCATCTGGATTTCGGTGAGCAGCGCCATTAACCGCCCCGCTGCCGAGCCAGTCGGCAAGGCGCGGTTCACGCCATGAGCCAAACTGAGGCTTAGTGACTGCGTCCGCAATGGCCATTCCTGCGCCAACTGCAAAAACCATGGCCCGGCCTGATCAGCCATTAAGTTAATCCCGTCGTGGGCCAACACATCTTGTAAGGCGACCGATAAGGCCCGGGCTTCTTCCGCCTGGATGGCCAACGACACCCCATCCAATTGACTCAGATTGGCCATCCCCACCGTTACGCTGGCAAGATCGGCCCGCAACACCGGCGAATCCGACCACCGGCCGGTAACACCCAGATAACTATAGGCCGCCGCGCCCCACGGTTGCTGGGTATCGACACCCATGAGGTGCGCAAAAACATCTTCCCAGCATCGTCCGGCTTGAGCTTTCGCCCGCGCTCGGCCTAGTAAAAACGGCAAGGCGATTAATGATTTTTCAAATGGCGTTGAGGTCAACGTTTTACCGGCCAAGCCCTGACTGGCCAGTCCGCGAAACGGATCAAGCAGCCCGGGAATCACCAAACACAGTCGACGGTTCTTGGCAGCGGCTACCATAATCTGCCAGACAGATCAGTCCATGGCACTGAGGATCGCCTTTTTGACCGCCGGCAAGGCCGCATCCACACTGACAATATTCTCGCACAGGCGTTGAATGGCGATGTCGGGATCCTTAAGACCGTGGCCCGTTAGCGTACATACCACCACACTGCCGTCGGCAATTTTACCGGCCTTGATATCCCGCAGCGCCCCGGCAACAGAGGCAGCCGACGCCGGTTCACAAAACACACCTTCACGACGCGCCAGGTATTTCTGGCCTTCGAGAATTTCTTCATCGGTAAGCTCGCCGAACCAGCCGTTAGACTCTTCTTTAACCTTCCAGGCTTGAGTCCAGCTTTGTGGATGGCCGATACGAATGGCGGTAGCCACCGTCTCTGGATTATCCACCATGACGCCGCGCATAAACGGCGCAGAGCCAGCCGCCTGATAGCCCAACATCCGTGGCCGATGTTCAATGACCGGCGTATGGGTCAACTGACATTTTCCACCGCAGAAAGCGCAAGCCTCGGTGGTGGATTTGCCGTGTTGAGTAGCCAGCTCAGTATAGCCAATCCAGTGCGCCGTAATGTTGCCTGCGTTGCCGACAGGCAGGCAGTGGTAATCTGGAGCACGCCCTAACTCTTCAACAATCTCAAACGCAGCCGTCTTTTGGCCCTGCAAGCGATAAGGGTTAACCGAATTAACGATGGTTACCGGGGCCTCGCCCGCCATTTCTTTAACCAAGCGCATCCCTTGATCAAAGTTGCCTTTTATCTGCAAAACCTTAGCGCCATGGGCCATCGCCTGAGCCAATTTGCCCAGCGCGATTTTGCCATCCGGCACCAGTACAAACGCGGTAATACCCGCGCGAGCCGCATAGGCCGCCGCCGCTGCCGAGGTGTTACCGGTAGAGGCACAAATAATCGCCCGGCTACCTTCCGCCACCGCCTGGGTGACCGCCATGGTCATCCCACGATCCTTAAACGAACCGGTGGGGTTTAAACCTTCAAATTTCACATAAAGTTGAACGCGCCCGCCGATATCTGCTTCTACATTATGCAGACGGATCAAAGGGGTAGCACCCTCACCTAAACTGATGGCCTTAACGCCATCGGCCAAGGGTAGGCGGTTACGGTAACGATCAATCAGGCCAGTATAACGACTGCGGAACTGCATAAAATCCTCTACTTGATAGGTAAAATGCCGATGCCTTAATGCCCAGCGGCTAGGTTAGTCGCCAAAATTCTCCAAACGTATCCTCACCACCGGGCCCGCCACCGTGGGCAAGCGCGCGATTTTTGCCAAAGCCTCATTCATACGACGCTCCAGCACTTCATGCGTCAACAGAATAACCGTCACTGTCGGCTGATCCTCAACAGCGGGCTTTTGCATTATCGCCTCAATGCTGATGCTTTCATCGGCAAGAATTCGAGTAATTTCCGCCATCACACCCGGATGATGCCGAACCGACAGGCGCAGATAATAAGAAGTTTCGATGGCATCAATCGGCAGGATAGGCAAATCAGCCATACCCTGCGGCTTAAATCCCAGATAAGGCACGCGATGACCCGGATCCGCCGTCAGTAACCGCACCATGTCCACCAAGTCGGCAACCACTGCCGATGCCGTGGGGTTCGCACCTGCGCCCGCGCCGTAATACAACGAATCACCTACCGCATCGCCATGCACCAACACCGCGTTCATCACCCCGTGGACGTTGGCGATTAACCGGCTGAGCGGCACTAAGGTTGGATGCACTCGCAACGCCACGCCGCGGGCATGAGACTGAGCGATGCCCAGGTGCTTGATGGCAAAACCGAGCTCCCAAGCGTAATCGATATCTTCGCGGGTAACGCCACTGATGCCTTCAATGTAAACCTTGTCGAATTGCAGCGGAATACCGAAGGCGATAGAAGCTAGAATGGTCAGTTTGTGGGCAGCATCAATACCCTCGATATCGAAGGTGGGATCGGCCTCGGCGTAACCGAGCTGCTGAGCTTGGGCCAGCGCCGTTTGAAAATCCAGGCCACGGCTGCGCATCTCGGTGAGTATGTAATTGCTGGTGCCGTTGATAATACCGGCTAACCATTCAATGCGATTGCCCGCCAAACTTTCCCTAATCGCCTTGATGATGGGAATGCCGCCAGCCACCGCCGCCTCGAAAGCCACTGCCACGCCTTGGCGCTCGGCTGCCGCAAAAATCTCATTGCCGTGCTTGGCAATCAGCGCTTTATTGGCTGTAACGACGTGTTTGCCGAGAGCGATTGCCTCCATGATGAGGTCATAGGCCGGCTGGTCGCCGCCCATCAGCTCTACCACTATTTGAATATCCGGGTCGCGCACAACCTGCCAAGGGTCATCGGTGATCGCGATGCCCTTCAGATCGTCGCCTCGATCTTTAGCCGGATTGCGCACCGCCGCCCAAACGACCTCTAGCCGACGCCCGGTTCGCCGCTCAATCTCCGCCGCTGAACGGCGCAACAAGCGTAGCGTACCGGCACCTACCGTGCCCAAACCCAATAAACCAATTTTGACGGCAGCCATACTCGCTTCCTTCGCCCTATCAGCCACTTATTTGATCGTGAAAATAAACCCGCAATCATGCTTATCCTGAGCGCATTTTGTCAATGGAAGAAGGCGTAATTAACTTGAGATTGTAGTTTTAACCAACTATGTTGATTAAGCAGCTTTAACTCAAGGGGAGTATTTATGAACGGAATCGCCGTTGCTTATTTTTTTGCCGGACTATTTCTTGCCAACAGCGTTCCCCACTTAGTTCAGGGCATCTGCGGAAATCGTTTTCCCAGCCCGTTTGCCTCACCCCCTGGTGTTGGGGAATCCTCGCCACTTGTCAATGTGCTATGGGGATCGAGCAACTTGGTGATCGGCTACTACTTATTGCACGGCGTGGGCGACTTTCAAGGTGGACTATCGGCGGACGTCGCTGCTGCCGGCCTGGGTGCGCTCGTTGTGGCCATTGGCCTGGCTATTCACTTTGGCCGGGTACGAGCAGCTTCAAAGATCGGCTAGAAATCGGAGACGGTACTCGATCACTTTGGTGGAACAATCGCGATCTTACTCTAAAGGTTTGGCCGGCGCGTTCCCAGACGACTTCTGCCGTGTAAATAGCCATGCGATGTACTCTAACTTAAGTCCAGATATACCAAGTTGCCCGGACGAGACGGCGTAACAACCCACCTTGGCCTTGTCGCAACAATGCCCACCAGAGATGCGAGCGTGCATGAGCTACCAAGGGCACCCTGAGCAACTCAGAATGTTTGTACCAGAGTCGCCACATAAGTGTGTGCGCCGAAAATACGTCACGCCAGGTGGGTGCTGTGGGCAGATCAATGACGACGTGTAGTACTTCGAGCAACATACATTCGACCCGGGACAGCTCGCGCAAATCCAGCGCTGCCAGCAATTCCTTATCCACATCGTGCCAGTTTTCCAGCGCCCGGTCGAACTGATCCCAGAACAACAGGTTGTGATGACTTTCGTCGCGCACCAGACCTTGCGCTTGAGCAGCGAACGTGCGGGCGCGTGACCAGTTGTGGCTCATGCGCCAGGCCACGCTACAGGAATAGACAGAACGCGCCGAGACACCTTCTGGAATCGCGGCTGTCTTGGTCAGCGCACGCAACTTGCCCCATGCCTCTTGGCCAGCGCGATATTTTACCAGCGCTGTCCATAAGCGTGCATCACTCTGGAGTTTTTTCTTGGTTTTTCGGAATAACGGCGCCAGCTGAGAACGGCTGGCCTCGCCCTGCCCCAGGGCATAAACGACGGCTTCACACCAGAAATCGTCGCGCCCAGCCACGAGTTGCAACTCTGAGAACACTTTGCCGCCTTTGGTTTTGTCTGCCAATACGCAGTACATCCAGGGGCGAGCGGCCATCAGTGGCGACGATTCCAGTTGGGCAATTTCCTGTAAGCAGGCCCACGCAGCGGCTTTCTGCTTGTGTTCGATAAACCAGCGCAGAGGTTGCAGCACCAGCCAGTCGTTGTCATCCACATGCTGCAGCAGGTAACGATAATGCTCCTGGGCTTCCTGGGTCTTGCCACGCAACAATGCCAGGCGTAGTCGGCGAGTCATGATGTAGGGGTTTTTTGCGTCCACCAGCAGGCGCGAGAAAAGCTGCTCGCAATCATCAATATCGCCTTCATCCAGATACAAGTCTGCCAAGGTCAGCAAGTTGTAGGTATTGGTGTGATCCTGGTTGATGGCGCGGACGAGGTATTCACGAGCTTCCAGCTTGAGTGCTGCTTTGTTTTGCTCGTCAAAATGACGCAGCAGAAAGTCGGCCGCCATGCCCAGCACATTGGCATTCTGGGGGAACAGTTCGACGCATTGCCGCGCACAACGACAGCAATCCGCGCTGTTGCCGGCAGCATCATGCCAGCGCGCCAGCAAACGCCAGGCGTTGTAGTGCGCCGGATCCTGCTGCACGAGGGCCTCCAACTGTGCGATTGCTTCAACCGGGCGGCCGGTCTGCTCGGTCATCCAGGCTTCTTGAGTGAGGATTTCCGTGGGTTTGATCCGATCCGCATAGGCGGCATCAATAAGTGCGCGGGCCTCATCGATACGGCCTTCTTCCGCATACAAATCGCAGCGAGCAAGCAAGAGATCACTACGATGCGGTGCCAACTCAATGGCTCGCTGCAGGCAGGCGTGTTTGCGCTCGGAGTGAGTGGCAATTTCGGCACCCTGCTTCCACAAGAAAATGGAGTCGGGAAATTTTTCGAGCAGGCTATCGACAAGTTTTTCCACTTCGGCAAAACGCTCCAGCTCTTTGCCCCATTGCTGCAACTTGGCCCAGGCCCAACCGTGTTCTGGATCAAAGTCAAACACATTAAGCAAAGCATCAAAAGCGTCGGTACGACGTTCCATACGCCATAACAGATCCGCGCGATAGTTATGGTAAGGAACGTACAGCGGATCCAGGCGCAGGCCTTGTTCGATAACCGCCAAGGCTTCTTCGGAATGCGCTCCCAGCTCCAGCACGTCGGCCAGAGTGGTGACGGCCAGTCCATAATTTGGATTGATGGCGATAGCCGCGCGCACGTCGCTTTCTGCGGCTTCCAGCTCGCCGCGCAGACGGCGAACTTCCCCGCGATCAAGCCACAGCCGAGGTAACAGTGGGAACTGGGCAACGGCTTTGTCCAGCACAGAAATCGCTTCTTCCAGCTGATCAGTTTCTTTGAGAAAACTGCCCAGCGCCACCCAGCTTTGCCATAGATCCGGTCGCGTTTCGACCGCCGCATCGAGAAACGTTCTGACTTCTGCATCGCTTAAATAACGGCGCGCCAACGACTGGAATTCGAGAATGCCGTTACCCATCGAGACCTGACGCATCAATTCGGAATGGATAAGTTGCAGTGCCTTGCGCTTATCTTCAAAGGAAACGTGTGTTGAGAGCAATTTTTCGAAAGCCCCATCAGCATCCACAGAAAGGGTAATGGCGCGTGAATAGGCGGTCCGGGCGTCCTCGACACGCGCCATCTCTAAATAGACATCGCCCAGTTCCAACTGCACGTTGACGGCATCCGCCTCTATCGCAGCCGCCTGTTGAAGTAGGCGCAACGCTTCGTCATGCTGACCTTCACCACGCAGCAGACGCGCCCACGCCATCGTTATGCGAGAGTCTTCGGGATGCAGCGCATGCATATCCGCCAGCATCGGTTTGCGTTCTTGCAAGGACAATTTGTTAGCGTAGCTCAATTTTTCATGCAGCAGCCAGAGATTGTGCGGATTATCCGCCAACTGTGCATTGATAAAGGCGAGTGCGCTTTCCACAGACTCGCTTTCGCGCAGCAGCCGCGCAATGTTCCCTGCCGCCCTCTCGTTGCGCGGCTGCAATTCCAGAATGCGCCGATAGCAGGCCAGTTCGGCGGCCATGTCGGCCCGCGCCGACATGATTCGCGCCTGCTTGTAGAGTTTTGTAACCTCGGGCAAAATCTCGCTCTTTTCCTGCAATAGCGTCTCGGCCCGTGCATATTCTCCGGCAATGCACAAAAAGCTAATTGCCTCATCTATTAGCCACGTATCCTTGGGATGACGCTGCAAGGCTTCTTCAAGCAGGGCAAGTACTTCCGGTGTACGCTCCAGCAGATCCAGAGCGCGTGCATAGGTAATGTAGGGATTGGCAGACCGCAAACCCAGCCAGTCAATACGGCGCTTCAGATGTTGCAGCGCCTCGTCCGTGCGCCGTAAATACCGAGCCGCTTTGAAGTAACTTGTGGCATAACCTTCTACTTTGTCTTCGAGGCACAAACAAAGTCGGTAGCACTCAAAAGCTTCTTCTTTTTGCAGGCTCTCCCAGTGCACGCCGGCCAGCGTCCACCAGGCGGCCGCGCTGTGCGGTTGGCGACGGAGAATTTCGTCCAGGACGGCAAGCGTTTCGGCATTGCGGCGACTATCCTGCGCCATCTGCTCGGCCAACGCCTGCAATAAATAGGGATGCCGAATGCCCGAACGCCGACAATCTTCGAGAAACTGCAAACGCTCGGTTTCTTTGCCGAGATCACCCAGCATGCGCGACTTAGCCGCGAGCAAATTCAGATCCTGAGGAAATTTTTCAAGTAGCGTATTCGTATGCTGAAGCTGACGTAGCGTGTCGTTATCGTAGCGCGCAATGCTGCGCTGCGCCCACAGCGAAAGGCGGTGTCCGGGCGACGCACTTTCCAGCCGTTTAGCGCAGGCCAGCGCCTCATCACGGTGATTGGCTTCCAGCGCCTGTTGCAGTTGAAAATATTCGTCGTAAAGCTCGGCATGGCGCAACGGCAACGCAAATAGCCATTCACGCCGCGCCGGCGGCACCGCAACAATGCAACGTGGCCCGCTGGCCGCATACGCTTCATGTGCGCCGTTGATAAGCATTTCTTGTACTGCGGGATAATAGGGATCGCGCAAAAGATAAATGCCCTTACGCGTGTCATATCCAATCACCGCCTGCATATGCGCCGATCCCGGTTCCACCGTCGCCAGACCCACGGGGCAACCTGCATCGATCAGCGTGGTGATGTTCTCCAGATTAAGCTCAAACTCACGCACCGCCCAGCCTTGCTGCTCCATCCAGCGGCGCTCCGCAAGATCAGAGGTGCCGTCGTAGCAGATCGCTTCCGCCAGGGTAAAGTGGTCAATGGAATGCCCGTGATAACTCCACAACGCCGTGATCGTCGCCGGTGCACAGGTCATGTGATGCTGCCGGATAAACGGAATATCCAACTCACGCCGGCGGCCGCTATGGCGCGAGGTCGCCAGGCTCTCTTTTACCTTGCGGTAAAAATAGCCATTAACCGGCGTTAGCGCGGCCAATGTTCCGTCAAAATCGCCCCGCTGATACAGCAGATCGGCATGAGCAATCGCAAGACCCCGGCCAATCCCGTAGGCGTCTGCCGGCGCCAACGCACGCATACGCGTCAGGCAAGCTTCAGCCGCATCCAGCTTGTCATCATCCACCAGCAAGCGATGTAACCGCATACCGATATCCACGGACTCGATACGCCCAAACGCATCTTGCAGTATGGATACCGCCTCGTCGCGCCGGCCGGTGATTTCGAGAAGACGTGAGCGACTCTGCACCTGCATTCGCTCCAAATTGAGCGTGCGGACAGCCATGGTATCCAGCGTCTTGAGCGCCTCATCGTAGCGATCCTGCATTTCGTACAACCATGCCCGCTCGAAGTGATATTTTTCTGGCGTCGCACTAAGCGTCATGGCCTCATCCACGCATTTATAAGCGACGTCCCAATCGCGGTAGGCCGCATGAATGAAACTGCTCAACCCAAGCCAGCGCGCCTGCTGTTCAGAATCGGCCTGCAAGTTGTCCTGTAGCTTGCGCATGGCTCGGCGCGCCACATAAGCCCCGCGCAGGTTAAACAGCGTGTACAAATAAGTGTATTTCAGATTAAAGGACGTTGTGGCGGAAGCACGCTCGCGCCGCCAGGCTGAAAGCACCAGCGCGGCGCTGGTACGAAACAGACCCAGTTGAGAAATGATACGGCTGCCCTGCAGTTGCTGCAGGTTGCCTTGCCAGTTTCGTGCCGGCCCCCAGGCAGCCTCCGCCGCATTCAGCGCTTGCCTATACAGGCCCTGCTCATACAGCTTATCCAGGAGAGCACTGACATCGTCGCCCTGTCCAAGAGATATCGGAATAACGTCACTCACGCTCACTCCTCGGCCTCTGCGTGCCGTTGCGCCCGGATTTTTATAACGCCCGCCTAAGGTTGGCTCTCAGACTGGTTAGCGGCCAGTGCTGATCAAATTTAACTAACCTCCGCATTAAAATTTATGTCGATCAAACCATTGCAAGGTCACAACAAATAAATCAGACTTCTTCAACTCTCTGGATCTAAGTACCTATGTTTAAAGCCTATCCGCGACCCATACGCATCGCCCTGACGATCATCAGCGTTTTCGCTGTTAGTGTCTTTGTGATCCTGCCGGCGTGGTTTATCAGCCAGCATTTTTATTTTGATGAGTCGCTGGATCTGGCCAGCTATAACTACCCGCAACTTAGCCTGGCAAAGGCGACCTGCCCGGCAGGGCCACGGCGTGGCGTGGCTGGGAAGACCCGCCAGCACACTCCGGCAGGTTTTGGCTACACCGTTAAAACCCCCGCCAACTATGACACCAGCCAATATCACCCGCTGATTGTGGTGTATGCGCCCGCAGGATTGGGCGCCCGTTTATCCGAGCGCTATCTGGGCCTAACGCAGGCGGCGACACAAGCTGGTTTTATCATCGCTTACGCTGACCATCGAGCACTCACCAATAAAACGGTGCGCGAATTGGGCAGAATCCCCGAGCTGATCACCCAAGAATGGTGTGTGGACGCAAATCGAGTCTACTTTACCGGCCATTCCGATGGGGGAACGGTCAGCTCGGCCACAGCATTTCTCAAAGAAACCCGTCACCTACCCGCCGCCATTGCTCCCAGTGCTGCCGGCATCCGTGGCGAAGATTTAAGTCAACAACGTTGTCCAGCGCCGCTTTCAGTTATGGTTATGCACAATGCCAACGACACACACTTTCCCGGCTACGGCAAACAAGCAGCTGACTGGTGGGCGCAGTGCAATCAATGCCAATCAACGCCGGAGCCATCTGCGATTGCAGGCTGCCAGGTCTATCGCCACTGCAGTGAAGGGGTGGAAACATTGTATTGCGAAGGGGCCGGTTCGCACTTGAATTGGCCAGCACGCAATGCGGAAATCATCGGATTCTTTAGTCGGGCGCGCCGCTCTGCTCATACTGCCGAGCAGAATTTACCTCGGTCAGACGAAACGACGCAGCAAGCCGAATAGGATTGTCCAGGCGGAGATCACCCCACACAGCAGGATGAGCAGCTGGCTTTCCAGGGAGTGGTAGTCGTCTCGCCGGAAATGGCCATTGTGCCCAGGGACGCTGGGCAAGGCCGTGCCTCCCCTACCGACAACCAACTCGCCTTTCATGCCTTTTTCCATATGCTGAGCAACGTCGCAATGAACCAGGTAGGTTTTGTCGTCACTAGGCACAATGAAGGTGCCGGTCTTAGTCGCCCCACCCACGGCCTCAATGTGCAGCATGCCTTGAGGATAGAGGTATTTCGGCAACCCATGGATCATAAACTGGTGACGCACCTCATCTTCGTTGGTGAAGGTCACCGTGATTCGGCTGCAGGGTTCTACTTCGAAACGATGTTCGCTCATCCCAAATAAGTTACCGGGAAAAGCAAGCGCGTACTTGGTTCCCGCCTTAACGGTAAACTGATAATCACGGCTAATGGCTTTGCAGTCGAGAGGCAGACGGTCGGAGTTGGCATTCATCACCATGCCTTCGGCATCCATTTCCATGCCGTCGTGCATATTGTGTCCGCTATGATCCATGTCGGCTTGACCAGAGTCCATCATGTGTCCCTGATGCGCCGAATGGTCAACCATGCCGTCAGCGGGGACATCTTCCGCCCGCACGGCTATTCCTGCCAGCAGCGCGGCCAGCAGAAAGCCAGCTAATAGGCTCGGGCCCAAAACCAACGCCTTCATACGCGACGCTCGCGAGTACGCCAAAGTGCGCCAAGAACCGCCAGCAGCGCCCCAAAAACCATGCCAAGAGAGGCGATACGCACTACCCTGCCCAACGGTTTTTCAACATCACCAAGAATGCCGGACGGATCGTAATCAAGCCAGATCGGCGTCTTCTTTGCGTAATATTCCGGCGTAAAAAACTTCTTCCAATCATCGCCTTGAGTCTTCGGAAAACCGCGCTCGTCCAGATATTCTTCAAACGCGATGGCAGAAATACTACCGCCGGGGCTAATACCATCGGTGACGAAGCCCTTCTCATCATGGTCGTGGAACATAAAAATACCCGGGCCGTCATTGTGCAAACCGTCGTCGATACTTTCCAACAGCAGGTCGACGCGTTGTGCCGTGGAGATCCACTGAGTATC
>_33_pt1 | contig 11425 bp, 8 predicted proteins | sample MGYA00084035_6733316 | MGnify analysis MGYA00084035 | reverse complement strand
TGCAAGTCGAGAAGCGCATCCGCGGCCGCGTCAAGCGTCAGATGGAAAAAAGCCAGCGCGAGTATTACCTCAACGAGCAAATGAAGGCTATCCAAAAGGAAATGGGTGAGCTTGAAGACGGCCCAGCCAATGAAATGGACGAGCTGGCTCGTCGAATCGAACAGTCAGGTATGCCCAAGGATGCTCGCAGCAAGGCCGAATCAGAGCTTGCAAAACTGCGGATGATGTCACCGATGTCGGCAGAAGCCAGTGTCGTGCGTAACTACCTGGAGGCGTTGACCAACGCGCCATGGAAGAAGCGGACCAAGGTAAGAAAGGACCTTGCCATGGCTCAAGAAGTCCTGGACGCCGATCATTACGGCTTAAAAGAAGTTAAAGAACGTATACTCGAATACCTTGCCGTTCAACAACGAGTCACCAGTTCACGCGGACCTATCCTGTGTTTAGTTGGCCCGCCGGGTGTGGGCAAGACGTCTTTGGGGCAGAGCATTGCCAGGGCGACCAATCGAAAATTTTCGCGTATGGCCTTGGGTGGTGTCCGTGATGAGGCGGAAATTCGCGGCCACCGCCGTACTTATATTGGCTCCATGCCCGGAAAAATTATTCAAAATCTAACCAAGGTGGGCGTAAGAAATCCACTTTTCTTGTTGGATGAAGTAGATAAGATGGCTGCGGATTATCGTGGCGACCCGGCGGCAGCGATGCTTGAAGTTCTTGATCCAGAGCAGAATCATCATTTTAACGATCATTATCTGGAAGTGGATTTTGATTTGTCTGATGTCATGTTCGTGGCGACCGCCAATACTTTGGATATTCCGCCGCCGCTTCTGGATCGCATGGAGGTCATACGTATCCCCGGTTACATCGAAGATGAAAAACTAGCTATTGCTATGCGCCATCTTGTTTCAAAACAGATGCGCGATAACGGTCTAAAAGATACGGAATTGGAGTTTTCTGAGGATGGCCTGCGGCACATTATCCAAAGCTATACCCGCGAGGCCGGAGTAAGAAGCCTGGAGCGGCAAATTTCTAAAGTCTGCCGTAAGGTAGTTAAGGAACAACTGCTGCGCAAAGGTGGCAATATAAAAGTTCTGGTCACGCCGGAAAATATGAATATTTATCTGGGCGTTGAGCGTTACCGTCCCGGATTGGCTGAAGAAAAAGATCAGGTCGGTCAATGCACAGGATTGGCCTGGACAGAGGTCGGCGGTGAGTTGCTGACGATTGAAGCCGCTATTCTACCTGGTAAAGGCAAGCTGCAACATACGGGCTCTTTGGGCGATGTCATGCAGGAATCCATTCAGGCCGCTTTGACGGTGGTGCGGTCACGCGCTGCCAGTCTGGGGATAGAGCAAGATTTCTATCAGAAGTATGATTTTCACTTGCATATGCCAGAAGGCGCGATCCCCAAAGATGGTCCCAGTGCCGGTGTTGGCATGGTCACGGTGCTGGTGTCGTCACTGACAGGCATCCCCGTGCATGCCAATGTGGCAATGACAGGCGAGATTACCTTGCGTGGCGAGATTTTGCCGATTGGCGGGCTTAAAGAAAAGTTAGTGGCTGCCCATCGTGGTGGAATTAAAGTAGTTTTAATTCCAGAAGAAAATCGTAAAGATTTGGCAGATATCCCCGATTCTGTAAAAAATGGTCTTGACATCCGTCCTGTACGCTGGATAGATCAGGTGTTGGAAGTCGCCCTGTTACGTATGCCTGTACCACTCGAAGAATCCAAGCCTGTAGTGACGAGCGCTGAACTAAGAACACAAGATGCAGCAGTGGAAAGCGGCGTGTACCGTGCCCATTAAGTAAATTATGCGGTTTTTTGTTGACAGGCTTTTTGTCATGCTGGTATAAAACCTTACGCCCTGTGGACTGTAGTCGAGGGTGGGCTGGCTTTAAGTTTGCTGGAGCTGATAGTTTTTCTGCTTGGCTTGAATAGCCTTAATATTTATTAAGGCAGGGCCAAAAGGGAAATTTAGAAAATATAATTAACAATTAAATTAACCAGAGAGCGTTCGTGCCGATCCATGGTTTAAACCTTCGTCCTGTGGATATATCAAGGAGTTTCTATAAATGAATAAATCAGAGCTGATTGAACAAATGGCCAAGCATTCTGGTTTGTCTAAAGCTCAGTCTGGAAAAGCTTTGGATGGTTTGATTACGTCGATAACAAAAGCCTTGAAAAAAGGTGATCAGGTCTCTCTCGTTGGGTTTGGTACATTCAGTGTTCGCGCACGCGCAGCTCGCACTGGCCGTAATCCTCAGACCGGCGCACAGATCAAAATTAAGGCAAGCAAAACGCCTTCATTTAAATCTGGCAAAGTCCTCAAGGACTCTGTAAACTAGCGCCCCTCTAGGGGTGCTTAGCTCAGCTGGTAGAGCGTCGCCCTTACAAGGCGAATGTCGGGGGTTCGATCCCCTCAGCACCCACCAGTGCAGCGTCTGCGGAGCGGTAGTTCAGTCGGTTAGAATACCGGCCTGTCACGCCGGGGGTCGCGGGTTCGAGTCCCGTCCGCTCCGCCATTTTTGTAAAAAAGGTGCCTTTTTGGCACCTTTTTTTTGCCTACTTGGCAGACCTTCCGTTATTGTTCTTGTCGCATTGCCCTATAAAGCATTATCTTGTGGGTTGAATCTTTCCCGGACATGATTTGGCATACAAATGCCTGCCAGGTGACGGTGAGACACCTCAAGAAAAACGGGCAGGGGCGCAACTTTAGAGTGACCTGTGATAATCATAAGGAGCTAATGATATATGTTGGAACGAATTCGCAGCGGGGCCAGTGGTAAGCTTGCCTGGATAATTATTGGCATGATAATGATCCCTTTTGTTTTTTTTGGGATCGAAGGTTATTTTGACCAAAGGCCCTCTGCGGGTGTGGTTGCTGTTGTCGGTTCGACCAAGATCAGCCAGAATGATTTGTCGGCGGCTTATAAACAGCAATATCAGCGGCTACAAGAGATGTATGGTGAAGCCCTGCAACCAGGGATGATCGACGAATCAGTGCTTAAGAAAGCCGTATTGGATGAGTTGGTTTCCCAGGCGATCTTGGCTCACACGGTTAAAGATACGCGATTTATGGTTAACGATAAGCAGCTGGCAGATTACATTCGCAGTCTGCCCCTGTTTTCGGACAACGGCAGTTTTTCCGAGGATCGTTACCGGCAGTTTCGTAGTCAAGAAAGCTATTCAGCTGAGCGATTTGAATCCAGGCTGCGTCAAGAGTTGATGATTGATCAGCTGCGTACTGGTATTACAGACAGCGCTACCGCAACCAATTGGGATATTGATCAGTATGTGCGTCTCAGAGACGAGAAGAGAAAAGTGGCTTATTTGCTACTGCCCTGGCAATCCAAGTCGATAAGAGACGAGGTCAAAGTAAGTGACGAAGCCATTAACGATTACTACAAGCAGCAGGGTGATAAATTTACTACGCCGGAACGAGTGCGATTGGCTTATGTTGAGCTGACTCCTGAAGCAGTGGCCGCCTCAGTCACCCTGGATGATAAGCAACTACGCACCATTTACGATGAAGAAGTTAGTAATTTTACCAAGCCTGAACGTCGGCAGATTAGTCATATCTTAATCCGAGGGTTGGATGATGCGGCCCAAGCTAAGGCTGCAGAGATTAAGGCTAAGCTGAAAGCCGGTGAAGCGTTTGATAAGTTGGCCAAAGAGTATTCGCAAGATCCTGTCAGTGCGATTCAAGGCGGCGCCTTGGGTTGGTTAAGCAAAGGTATGTTGGAGTCCGAGCTTGAAGTGCCGGCATTCGGCCTGAAAGCCGGTGAAACCAGTGATCCGGTGCTCACGGCGGATAGTTATCAGTTGATTCGAGTAGACGCTATCGAAGCGGGTGCCATTACACCTTTTGCTGAGGTAAAAACTAAGCTGGAGCAACAGGTGCGCGCCGAAAAAATCAAAGAGCTGCTTTACGATTTGGGCGAGCAGATTGATAACCTGGCGTTTGAGAATCCATCTTCTTTGGATGTGCTCGCTAAGCTTCCTATAGTGAAGCAGGGAGAGACGATCTGGTTGACGCGAGGCAAGCGGGATCAATGGCTGTTAGAAGATGCCAAGGTCTACGAAGCGGCCTTTTCCGTCGCAGTAATTAGCCAAGGGCAAAATAGCCCAGTTTTGACGCTGGCGGATGGTCGGCGGGTAGTGCTGAGATTGCTGGCGCACGAAGCGGCGGTGCAAAAATCGTTGGCGGAGGTCAAGGCTGAAGTCACCGCTTTATTTGTGGAGCAGCAGGCCAAGGATGCGGTCAAAAAATTGGCAGAGTCCTGGGAGGTAATGATCGCTAATGGGGATAACCCAGAGACTTTGGCTGGAAAACAGGGGGCTGTCTGGAAGTCTGTAGGCGAGGTAGGGCGTCGAGGTGGTTCGGCGGATGCGGCCGCTATCGTTGATTTTGCTTTCAGTATTCCACTCGCCAAAGATAATAAACCGGCAGTTAAGGTGATGGCCCTTCCCGGCGGTGATCAAGCCATTGTGGTGGTTTTGGATCGGCAGCCGGGAAATCCTGCCGATGTAACGGCTGAGCAGCGTACAGAGCTGCGTAAACAGCTAGAGGCAAATAAAGGCAATAACGAGTTGGGGGCTGTGGTCAAAGGCTTCCGGTCGGCCGTTGCCGGCAAGGTCAAAGTTTATTCGGATCAAATCTGAAGATTTCGCCAGCCACGGTTGGAGCGTTGACTCCAACCGTGGCTGAGGGTGTTTAGGCGACGATTCCAAGGATGTTGTACCCGGCATCGACGTAGGTGATTTCTCCGGTTACGGCTGAGGCCAGGTCAGAACATAAGAAGGCAGCGACATTGCCGACCTCATCAATGGTGACGTTGCGACGCAAAGGAGACGCCTCTTCTGCCTTGGAGAGCATGCCACGGAAACCGCTGATACCCGCAGCGGCTAATGTCTTAATGGGGCCGGCAGAGATGGCGTTAACACGAATGCCTTCCGGGCCCAGATCGTTTGCTAAGAAACGAACCGCTGATTCCAGGCTGGCTTTGGCGGCTCCCATGACATTGTAGTTGGGGATGGCTCGAACCGCGCCCGCATAACTCATGGTAAGCAGGGCGCCTTGCCGGCCTTTCATCATGGGGTAGGCGGCTTTAGCTAAAGCCACAAAGCTGTAGCTGCTGATGTCGTGCGCCAGGCGAAAGCCATCGCGAGTTACGGTATCAATGAAGCGCCCTTCCAGTTGTTCACGCGGTGCAAAAGCAACCGAATGGATGACGATGTCTATACCGTCCCAGTGCTTTCCTAATTCGTTGAATACATTTTGAATATCTTCGTCACTGCCGACGTCGCAGGGGAAACATAAGTTAGAGTCCACCTGACTCGCCATTTCAATAACGCGATCTTTCAGTTTGTCACCCTGATAGGTGAATGCCAGCTGAGCGCCTTGCCGGTGCATGGCTTGGGCTATGCCCCAAGCAATCGAACGGTTACTGGCAACACCCACAATAATTGCGCGTTTCCCTGCTAAAAATCCCATGGAATTATCCTTTGATTTGGTCTGGCATAGATAAGTTTAAGTAGAAATGACTAGGTAGGCTAATTTTCGTTTTGAGCGGAGGCGTCAGCCCGCATAACCAGGCGTTGTCCCACTCGAAGCTGATTATCTGAATTAATGTTATTCCAGCGACGCAAATTTTGCGGGCTGATATTGTGGCGCTGGGAGATTCCATAGATGGAATCTCCTTTTTGAACGGTATATTCCAGCATTTTGCCTTTGCTTGGCAAGGTATCGGCGTGGTTATCCTGGCGGAGAGTTAATTTTTGTCCCGGTCGAAGGGCGGTTTTAGTAGTCAGCTTATTCCAAGCTATGATTTGTTGGGTAGTGATGTTGTTTTTTCTGGCAATCGACCACAAAGTATCGCCTGGCGCTACGACATAGCTTTTCGATTTGCCGGATTGCTGGAGGGGCGTTTTGGATTTACCCTTGACCAATTTAGCGGTTTTGGTTGATGGATGATGGGCCGCTTCAGGTGGCAACAGCAGATCGCTGCCTGCCCGCAGTTGGCGGGATTTTAAGTTATTTGTCATGGCAATCTCATCGGCGGGCATGCGATAACGCCTGGCTATCCCTTGTAGAGTTTCGCCTTTACGTACTTTGTGCCGCATCCAGGGTATTTTTTCAGCCTCTGGCAGCTGGGCAAGGCGATCTTGAAATTGAGCCGTATGATTTTCGGGAATCATTAGTCGATAGGGGCCTCGAGGCATCATGGCGCGGCGACTATAACCGGCGTTGTAGCGTTTCATTTCTTCCGTTGACAGGCCCGCTAGATTGGCAGCAACGGAGAGATCAATCGGGCTGTCTAATTCAACCACCGCCAGAAAGCTATCGTTGGGAATCACCGGTAGCTGGACCTGGTAACGGGACGGGTGAGCGATGATGTGTGAGACGGCTAATAGCTTGGGTACATAACGCCGAGTTTCCTCGTACAACGTTAGATTCCAGTAATCGGTGGGTAAGCCCCGCTGAGCATTTTTCCGGATTTCCCGGCTGATGTAGCCCGGACCGGCGTTATAAGCTGCCAGGGCCAGCAGCCAGTCGCCATTAAACATGATGCTCAGGCTTTGCAGGTAGTCGAGCGCCGCATCGGTGGATTCAACCACATCCCGTCGGCCGTCGTACCACCAGTCACCGCGCAATCCCATTTCTTTGCCGGTCGAGGGGATAAATTGCCAAAGACCCACGGCGTTGCTGGTGGAATACGCCATCGGGTTGAATCCACTTTCTATGGCAGGGAGCATGGCCAATTCCATGGGCATGCGCCGTTTTTCTACCTCTTCGACAATGATGTGAATGAAGGGGCGTGAGCGGTCCAATATGGTTTGGATGCTTTTTGGATCCATCTGCGCCAGCTCGTATTCCACCGCAGGATGCAACCGATCCGGCAGGGCGTAACCTGATTTGATGCGCAGCCAGATAAGACTGGGGTCGGTAGTGATTTCATCTTCGGGTGGATCATCAGCAGGGGCTTCGATGGCACTAAGATCCGAGGACTGCGAGGTTGCCAAAGCGGTTGCCGCTTCGATTTCGGAGATGTCGGGCGCTTCCGACAAACTGGGCCGTTGACTGCACGCAGACAGCGCCAAGACCAGGCCGCAGGCGATCATCCTCACCAGGGTGTTAAAGCGCCAATTTACTGCCGAAGCGGCTGGAGGTAGAGTCATCTGATCGTTTGCCTTACTAGAGGGGCCTTCCCTGATAGGTCGAATAATTAATCAATCGGCCTTGGGGCTTAAAACCTTAGGATATGCTGTGGGTGATTCCATAGTAGAGCTTAATGCTTTTTATTCGGGCAACTTAGAGTTTGAAGTTGTTTTTCCAGTGGCGCAAGGCCGCCAAAACGCTAACATCATCTTTCAAAGCTTGGCCAGTGCGTCTTTCCATGGCTTGAATTATGCTGGGCTGATCCCATCGGAGGAAAGGGTTGGTTAATTTTTCCGTGCCGAGCGAGGAAGGCAGTGTGGGTATTCCACAGGTTCTGGCCTGTTCAGCGTCTTCTCGGCGACGATGTAGCCAAGTATTATCTGGGTCTACATGCAGGGCAAACTGGATGTTTGCCAGGGTGTATTCGTGGCCGCAGTAAAGGTTAGTCTGTTCAGGTAATGAGCGCAAACATTTTAATGAGGCCAGCAGATTTTCGGCGGTACCTTCAAAAAGGCGGCCACAACCCACACTGAAGAGCGTATCACCGGCAAACAAAGCGTCGGCGGCGGCTGCATAATAAGCGATATGGCCGAGTGTATGGCCGGGTATGGCGATGACAGCCAGCGTGAGATTCAGAGCGTCCAGATGGATGGTGTCGGCGTCTTTCAGCGCATGGGTGCGCCGTGGGATGGTCTCGTTCGCCGGGCCGTAAACGGAAACGCGGTGTTCATCGCATAGCGTCGGAATACCTGCAGTATGATCAGGGTGATGGTGAGTAACCAGAATGCCCGCGAGTTTTAATCCGCGATTCGTCAGATATTGCCGAACTACCTGGCCATCACCTGGATCGACAACATAAACTTGATCGGCGTCTGGTCGCTTGATTGACCAGATGTAGTTGTCGCGGAAGGCGGGCAGGGCTTCGATTTCGAGCATGTCATTGCCTTTTCAGGTGGCCAGGATATTTGTCGATTGTATCAAGAAGAGCGATTATAACCCCCTATATGAAAACAAAAATCACGGATGCAAAGGACAGCTTGTCTTGGCCTGACTGGCTTGATCAGCCCATGGGGCAATGGGTACAAAGCAAGGAGTCTGCGCTATTGCTCGAAGCCGTGCCTAATTTGTTTGGGTATGTTGCGCTACAGGTGGGCTATTGGGGTGGCACGAATGAGGTTTTTGCGCAGAGTCGGGTGCGTCATAAATGTCTAGTTTTGCCGCCACAAGTTGATTGTACGAGCGACTGTTCGCATGTGGTAGCGGATATGGAATACTTGCCTATCGCGACGGAAAGTGTTGACGTGGTGGTGCTTCCTCATACGTTGGAGTCGGTGCATCGTCCCCACCATTTTCTGCGTGAAATCGACCGTGTGTTAGTGGCTGAGGGCCATGTTTTAATATTGGGGTTCAATCCTTACAGTCTCTGGGGATTGGCTTGTCAATTGCCTTTAGCCTGGCAAATTTTGCCGGAGCGCCTACATTTACTGTCCCTATCACGGGTAAGTGACTGGTTGAGTCTACTGGGTTATGACATCGTGCTGGCGCGTCGACATCTCTACGAGCCGCCGTTGCGTCAAACACACTTATTTGCGCACTTTGATTTTCTTGATGCCGTTGGGTCTCGGCTGTGGCCGCAATTAGCCGGCGGCTACATGCTGTTGGCTCGAAAACGCCGATTCGGCCTGACGCCGCTACGTCCTCGCTGGCGTCCTCAACGACGGTTGGCTGCGGGTAAACTGGTCGTGGGACCGTCAAGCCGGGAATGCTGCGGAGAGGATGAATGAAAGAAGTGGAAATCTACGCCGACGGTGCCTGTCGCGGTAATCCTGGTCCCGGCGGTTGGGGGGTGTTGGTGCGTTATGGTGTGCATGAAAAAGAGTTGTGGGGCGGTGAGGCGATGACCACCAATAACCGCATGGAGTTAACGGCAGCCATCATGGGCTTGCGAGCATTAAAATCGACTTGTCGGGTTCGGCTCTACACGGATTCCATGTATGTGAGGGACGGCATCAGTCGATGGTTACCTAACTGGCGTCGACGGGGCTGGCGAACCGCCAGTAACGACCCGGTGAAAAATGTCGATCTGTGGCAGGTACTGGATGAGCTAAATCAGCAGCATCAAGTTGAATGGCATTGGGTGAAGGGGCATTCTCAACACCCGGAAAATGATCAAGCGGATGCTTTAGCTAACCGCGGCATTGACGAGTTAGCCACGCCAACTCGATAACTCCAGGCCGGTAAAACGAGTAGGTTAACGCCGGCGATAAAGTATGCCGGGACGACAATAAACGGTTTCGAAACGACTGGCGCCGTCCCCAATGGATTCTGAAGCACCCAGAATGAGATAGCCCCCAGGACGTAGGGTGGAGGCTATGCGACTGATGATGTCCTGTTTGGTGGCTTCGGAGAAATAAATCAGCACGTTGCGACAAAAAACAACATCAAAACGACCGAGCATGCCGTACGGCTCCAAGAGATTTTGCTGGCGAAAACTAACGCGCTCCAGTACGTGTGGCTTGACCTTCCAGCCGGTTTTTGATTTCTGAAAGAATTTTTTATGTCGTGTCGGCGTCACTCCGCGCTGAATCTCGCTGTCATCGTAGACGCCTTCTTTAGCGATATTGAGAGTGGTGGTCGAAATATCGGTGGCCATAATCTCTAAGGGGCCAAGATTTCGAAACGGGTATGCTTCGATATATTCTTGATAAATCATGCTGATGGAATAGGGTTCCTGGCCGTTAGCACAGCCTGCGGACCAGATGCGTAATTCCTTGTTAGTGGACTTAGATAGTTCGCTAAAAATCTTATTCTGCAGAACCTCAAAGGGTACGGAGTCACGAAACCAGGAGGTCTCCTGAGTAGTGACGGCGTCAATAACTTGCTGCTTTAGTGAAATAGGGTTGCCCTGATGCAGGCGTTTAGCCAGTTCTTCATAGGAGTGTAGGTCATATTTATCCAGCAGATGACCGAGACGGGTGATGATCAGATAGTTTTTGTCTTCAGCCAGAGGAAAGCCGGTCAACTTCTCCACGTAGGTGCGGATCGCTTCTAAAGTTTTCTCTGTGGGGTGTGGCCTGGTTACCAAAGACATCGCTCCATCCTGCAGTGTTGATCTTCTATTATCGGCACTTACTTAATTATCGTTAGGGGATGGTAAATTAGCGAGCTGCTGTGCCAGAAATGTACCCGTATTGTTCAGTTGGCTTACCAGTTTGTCTAGGGCGGTAAATTGGGCGATGTATCTTTGCTTTATTGCGTCCATGCGCAAATCTAGCGCTTCCCGCGTTTTGGCAATTCGTTTGATATTATCGTTTATGCCGTCGATTCTGCTATCTAGCGGACCATCATTCTCCAGCTGTTTGGTAACAAATTGATCAATCCGTGTCGCCATGCCCTCTGCGCCAGCAAAAATCTGGCCGATAGCATCAAAATTTTGACCCAGAACGGCATCGAGTTTACTGGCGTCAAGCAGGTATTTACCGTCAGCACCCGCGCTGATACCTAGATCGTTTAGAGTTTTGATGACGCTATTCCCTAAATTTTGACTAAGCTCTCGACGCAATTGATTTTCCAGGCCTCGGGCAGTGGCATCACCCAGCAAGGGACCATTGCCTTTAACAGTGTCGTACTTCATTAAGTTTCGAAGAGTATCTATGATGCCGTTTAGGCTTTTTACAAAGTCCTGAATTTTTGTCGTCGCCTGTTTTTTGTCGATATCAACGGTAAGCGTAGTGGTTACGCCGATATCGGCTTTTTTGAGATTGAGCGTCAAACCATCGATGACGCCAGTAATGTTATTGCTGCTGCTGGTAAAGGTTAGGCCGTTGACCTTAATGTTGGCATCGCTGGCTGGTTGTTTGGTGGTGACGCCGCCAACAAAAGTAGTCAGTGTCGCATCGGCACCCGCACCTGCAGTGAGGCTGATTTGATTCGTTGATCCAGGGTTAGTACTGGTGAGAATTAAATAGGCACCCGCCGGTTCTGCGCCGCCTTGACTGTTGACGATGACTGCGCTCACTCCAAGGGGCGCACCGGCAGTATCTTTGGCGGTATTGATGTTATCGCGCAGTTTTTCTAACGTGTTATTGGCACCAGTCAGTGCTAGATCGACGGATTTTGTGCCGACCTGAACGGTTAACGTGCCTGTGCCGATGGTCGCGCTGCTATTAGCTTGCGCGGCAAATGAGACTTGGTGGTTTTGCGCTAATGCAGTGACCTCCATAGTATAGCTGCCAGGAACAGCGCTGGAGCTGGCAGCCGCCGCA
>_32_pt1 | contig 11573 bp, 5 predicted proteins | sample MGYA00084035_6733316 | MGnify analysis MGYA00084035 | reverse complement strand
GTCCGCTGGTGAGTTTGCTCAATGTGGATCACGGACTGCTCGCGCGCAAGGCCGGCAACCGGATCTGCCGCGAGCAGTCCGTGATCCACATTGAGCAAACTCACCAGCGGACTGTTGGCGGGCACGCCGTGTACGGGCAGGTCGATGGCGACGGTGGCCACGCAGGTGTTACCGGCCAGAGAATGTGCGAGTGCAAGTACGCTGGCACGATCGGAAGTAATACCGTGAATGTAGATCACTACCGGATAACCACTGTTGCCGTACATCGAGCCGCAATTGGCCGGGAAGCCTGTGGGCGTCATTGATGGATTGGGTAGCGTGACCTGTAGCGGTACGGTGACGTCGCTGGTTTTTGCTGCAAACGGAAAGCGCCAGGTGAAGTTGGTGGTGACGTCATTGCCACTGCCATCGGCAATATCAGCCGGCACGTTGATGCCCAGTGCAGCGATCAGCGACGTGTTAGCCGTCCAGAATTTACCGAGGAAGCTGAAGTCCGTGTTGGTGGTAGCAGAAGTCAGGTAATAGGGTAGGGTGATGGTGCCCGTATACAGCTTGGCTACCCCCGCCGACAGTGCGCCGCCCGACAGGGCATTCAGATCGAACGTATTGCCGGAGACGCCGTTGAAATCTGCGGGTGCGGAGAATTCCACCGTACGGGCTTTTGGTGTCGGAAGCAGTTCTGCCGCATCAAGATTATTCACGGTGGACACTGCGGCGGCACCGCCAATGGTTGGTGCCAGGTTTGCAAACCAGGCGGCGCGCGGCGACGCCATACCCACCAGCGGGGTGAGCGGGTTGGTTGTGGTGAAGGTGTAGGTCAGCGCGAGCGATGCTTGCAACGTTGCTGCGCTGGTTGGCAAGCTGAGCATATATGCCGTGTTCAGTGCCGTGTTGCGGGCCTGCAGATAACCCACGGCCAGCTGCTCCCAGCCGCTGACAGCATCGCGCAAGGGTTGCAGTGCTGCGTCGGCCAGTGGTGCGCTGGAACCCAACAGATCGTAATTCGCTGCCGCAGTAATGGGTACGCCTGCTGCAGTAATACCATTGGTCACAATAACCAGATATTTGCGCGGGCCAGCCAGTGGTGCGATCGGGGTGATGCGCAACACATTGGTGGTGCCGCCGTCGAGCGACACGGCAGCGGCGGTTACCGGCACAGTGTAGGTTGCGTCGATGGGGTTGGCCGGGTCGATATCGCCAGGATCAAGCACATCACCGCCACTCACTGCATTCAGCGCAATGACAAAGACGTTCTGCCCTGTCGACATCGGACTGGCATCGATGCTGGTCGGGTCGATGGCGCCACTGAACGGGATGTTGAACGCGGCATTGACTGACCAGCCGTCGAGATCGTTGATGGCGGCAAGTACCGGGTTGGCCGGGTCGTTGCTCATATCAATGTATGCCGTTCCGTCGGTGGACCCGGCGAACAAAATATCCGTGTTCAGCGGAATATCGCTGACGGCCGGATTCCAGCGTGGGTGCGTGCCAGGAACAAAGTAGTCGCTGTTGCCGTCGCCATTCGCGTCCGGATTGGTCACGATGAGGGCGCAGTTGATCAGAGCCGCGAGATTGCAGCCAGCGCTACTGGATACGGGTATTTCGTCCTTGTCATTGATGTCGCAGGCGATGAGGAAAATCGAAAAAACAAGAACCACGCAGAGTGGCAATCGACTGAAGGGCAGCTTGATCATGGCGGAAGCTCCTTCGCGGCAGTTCGTTGTTGTTATTGTGCAGGGGATGCACGATCGTTCAGGAAAGAAGCCCTCAACAGACGACGCAACCCCACCTGCTCGTTTCAGTCTACACGCCTTCGTGACGCACGCAAGCAAGCTTCCCGGTAATGCCACGGGGAAATACCACAATCCAGCAGGGATGTAACGGCGATCACAGTATGGGGGTTGGCAGCGGTCCAGTATTGGTATTGAATGGAACTGGTGTGGCAATAACCAACTTGGTTGATGTCGCTGTGTAGGAGGCAGGCAGCGTTTGGTGGCGAGGGGGTTACGTGTGCGTGCCGTGTTTGCGGCTTGGCAAAATAAAAATTCAAAACGTCCAACGTCCATGGAGTCCGCTCTTATGTATCGCCAGTCGGATCTCACAGGCAAGCCTTTCGTTCAGGGAATGTTCAGTGCTTCATTGCGCCACGGGTTCTTGTTTGTCTCGATACTGCCGATTTGCATTGCTTCCCTGCATGCGCAGGAGCTCGGTTTCGCCGGCGGGGATGTAACGGGGCGATTCGATAACACGGTTTCTTATGGCGTTGCCGTGCGCACCCAAGGTGCGAATCACAATCTTGCCGCAGAAACTAGCGGCACTACCGATTTCTACTCCGAACTTTCTGGTCGCAACGTCAGAACACAAGCTAATAAAAACGATGGCGACAATAATTTTTCCGATGCCGGTGACATCGTTTCGCAAGTCGTCAAGTGGAACTCGTTGCTGGAGTTAAGCTGGAAAAATTATGGTGCGCAGGTCAGTGGGTTTGCTTTTTACGACGCAGCCCTTGCTGATCTCGAAGGCGCGTACGGTACCGATCAGGATTTCATCAACAGTATCGATAGTCAGGATCGCCTGACCAATCTCAGATTAAGTGATGCCGCTGCCGACTATGCGGTAAGTGATGTGCGGCTGTCCTCCGCATACGCATGGGGCGATTTCGAGGTCGGCAGCCATACTCTCAATGTCCGTCTGGGTGAGCAGGTGCTGAGTTGGGGAGAGGCATTGTTCATGCAGGATGGTATCAATCAGGTCAATCCGGCGGATCTGTCCGTGTTGCGTTTGCCGGGTGCGGAAATCAAGGATGCCCTGTTGCCATTGCCGATGCTGGTATTGTCTGCCGGCCTCACCGAATCATTGTCTGCCGAGGCATTTTACGAATTTGGCTGGCAGCGCTCCGAGCCTGATCCGGTCGGTACTTTTTATTCCAGCACGGACGCGTTGGTTGGCTATGGCTCTGTAGCGGCTGTAATTGATCTGCAGGGAAGTTCCGCAGAGCCATTGGCCGAGCTTTACAACTTTTACGTGCGTGGCGGCGGCATGATCGGCAATGCATATGTTGGTGATCCGGTGAACGGGTTCAATGAGCGGGCAACAAGGATCACCAGCAACAAGTTGAATGATGTGAAGCCGGCGGATGCCGGCCAGTACGGCTTTAATTTCCGCTACCTGGTCGGGTCGCTGAACAACACCGAATTCGGTTTCTACTTTTTGAACACGCACGCACGCAAACCGACGGCCGGTGCCGTGGCGGGCGAGGCCTTTGGCTCGGCAATTGACGTCCAGACCTGTCAGGCCGCGTATGCAGCGCTGGCGGCTATCGGTGTGACTCCGGCAGGTTGCGCAGATAATCTCAATATCCTGGGTGGCTCGCAGGGTGCGACTGCCGCGCAGATCGTTGGCGGCCTCAACACTATCCATTACATCGATTCGACGAGTTATTTCCTGCAGTACGAAGACAACCTGCAGGTATGGGGCCTGACTTTCTCCAGCAACATCGGCAAGGTTTCGTTGTCCGGTGAACTCGCCTGGCGCCCGGATGCCGAGTTTATTCCGGAAGTCGGTGACAACCTGCTGATCCGCAATGCTGTTCTCATTGCGCCCATAGTCGCAAATGGCGGCGCGATCAGCGTTGGCGGCAATGAGCTGGGCGATCACATTACCAGCGCCGATGGCAGCATATTGGTTTCTGCTGGCGACACCATGAATATCAGCGACAACAAAGACATGCTCAATGTGTCGCTGGTGGCCATCTACAACTTTGGACCTGCGCTGGGTACGGATGGCCTGACGGGCATTGCCGAATGGGGTGGCGCCTGGGTCAATGGGCTCGATTCAAACAAGAATTATGCCGCGGAAAACGCGATGGGGTATGTGCCAAGTGCCGGTTTTGCCGAGGGTAACCCCGGGCAATACCTGGATAAATTTTCTTGGGGTTACCGTCTTGTTGTGCTGGCAGAGTTCAACGATGCCGTTGCCGGGCTTAATCTGAAACCGCAGCTGCGGTTTGCGCACGACGTAGATGGAAACAGTGTTTTTGGCGGCAATTTCATGGAGGGCAGGATGTCGGCGACGGTGGCTGTAGATGCAGACATGAGCGGCGACTGGAGTTTTGGGGTTGGCGCCAATACATTCTGGGGCCGCGATGGCCAGAATGAAGGCAATCAGCTTGCTGATCGCGACAGTGTCTATGCCAACGTCAAGTATTCGTTCTGATTCGCCGTTCCGCCGGGATGATCGTTGCTTCATCCAATCATCCCGGTAGATTTATTGTACCCTAGCGTACACAGGAGACAGCCCATGTTGTTCAAGAAAGCTCTTGTTGTCGGCGCGGCGCTGGTGCTGGCCGTTGGAGTTTCGACAGCGACATATGCCAGAGTATCTGCCGATACAGCGAAGGAGCTCAGCTCGACGCTGACGCCGTTTGGTGCGCAACGTGCCGGTAATGGCAAGGATGCTGCGGGTGGCGACGGTATTCCGGATTGGATCGGTGGCATCACCAAGGCGCAAATTCCGGCCACTTACAAGCGGGCCGGCCAGCACCATCCAGACCCGTATGCGACCGACAAACCGATTTTCACCATTACCGCCGAAAATTATAAACAGTACGCAGAAAAACTTCCGAAAGGCATCCGGGCGCTGTTCGAAACCTACCCCGAATCGTTCAAGGTGCCGGTGTTCCCATCACGCCGTTCTCACTCGGCAGCTGATTGGGTTGATGCGAATACTGCGCGTAATGCTGTTAATGGCGAGCTGGTTGCTAATGGTAACGGCCTTGATGGTGTGTATGGTGGGATTCCGTTTCCGATTCCTTCCGGCAACAACGAAGAGCAGGCACTGCAGATTATCTGGAACCATACGATGCGTTGGCGTGGTGTTTTTGTTGTGCGCAGTGGTGCAGATGTTGCGGTACAGCGTAACGGCGATTACTCACTGGTTGTCAGCCAGCAGGAAGTCTACTTCCGCTACTACAATCCGAAAGGCAGCGTGCAGGATCTGAAGAACAATATCTCTTTTTACTATTTGGCCTTCACCAAGAGTCCGCCTCGTCTTGCCGGGGGTGCTGTACTGGTGCATGAAACCATCGATCAGAAGGCAATGCCGCGCCAGGCTTGGGGTTACAATGCCGGTCAGCGTCGTGTACGGCGCGCACCGAACCTTGCGTATGACACACCGATTGCTTCTGCGGATGGTCTGCGCACTGCTGACGATACGGATATATACAACGGTGCGCCGGATCGCTACGACTGGAAATTGATCGGCAAGAAGGAAATGTACATTCCGTACAACAACTTCAGGATGGATTCCCCCAGCATCAAATACAGCCAGATGCTCACCAAGGGCCACCCGAATCCGGATTACACACGCTATGAGCTGCACCGGGTCTGGGTAATCGAGGCGACATTGAAGCCGGAAGCCCGGCACCTGTATTCAAAGCGCACTTTCTATATCGACGAGGACAGTTGGGGTATTGCGGTTGCCGATTTGTACGACAATCGAGGTGAGCTGTGGCGTGTCAGTGAGGCTTTTCTCAAGAACTACTATGAAGTCCCGACAACCTGGTCTGCGCTGGACGTGTTCCATGACCTGCGTTCCAGGCGTTATCACGCTCAGTACCTTGACAACGAAGAGGCCACGACGCTGGACTTCAGCCAGAGTGTTCCGAACGATTCTTACTTCAGTCCAGCCGCACTGCGTCGGCGAGGTCGCTGACAGTTTCAAAGCCGGTACAGCAAATGGAACGCTGCGGCACTGCAAACAAAAGGGATGCGTCGGATCATGGGAGATGAGGCGGCGCATTTGCTGTGCAAGAGGGTAGCCTGCTGATGTATCAACACCTTCTGGTGGCGCGCTCGGTGCTTGCTGTGCTGAGCCTTGGTTTTTTTGTCGAGGTTGCCGACGCTACGGAACCCCTGCCTGCGATTCCTTCATCGCGCGCGGAGCATTCCTTGTTGCTGGATGTTGCCCGTGCCGGCACGCGACTGGTTGCCGTTGGCGAGCGCGGGCACATCGTCTTCTCCGACGACCAAGGCAGAACCTGGCGCCAGGCGAAGGTGCCGACGCGGGTCTTGCTCACGGCAGTATTCTTTCCGACTGCGGCAGACGGCTGGGCGGTTGGTCATGACGGCACGATTCTGCACTCCAGCGATGGCGGTGTCAGTTGGTCGTTACAACACACTCAGGTGTTTGATCCCGATGCTGCCGCCCAGGCAGAAGCCGATGCGCTTGCCGCTGCCGAGGTTGCCGGTATTGATATTGCGAGTGATGAGGGTACAGAGGCGGGTGCTGCGGCAGCTGCGCGTGTGGGTGCGGCCTTGCTTGATGTCTGGTTTGCCGATGCGCTGCATGGCTACGTCGTTGGCAGCAACGGCACCTTCATGGAAACGACGAACGGCGGTGCGGTTTGGGATGATCGCAGTGCGCGACTCGACAATCCGGACGGTTGGCACATTAATGCCATCGCGGTGCAGCCTGCCAACCCGCAGGTTCTGATTCTGGCGGGCGAAAAGGGCACATTGTACCGCTCAACGGATGACGGCCAACATTTTGTGCGGGTTCGTCTTGCCCACGAAGGCTCGTATTTTGGTGTGCTTGCGACTGCCCGGGAGATTTACCTGTTCGGTTTGCAGGGCAGGATTTTTCATTCGCCTGATGGCGGTGGAAGCTGGAGTCCGCTGGAAAGCGGCGTGACATCCGGCCTCAATGACGCAGTGGCGCTGGCCAATGGGACGGTTGCCATTGTCGGGAACGCTGGCGTGGTCGTCACAATAGCTCCCGATGCCGCGCGCCCGGTGACTGTGCACCGTGCCGACCGCAAGGTTGTTGCGTCACTGATCGATATCGACGACGGTTTGCTGCTGGTTGGTGAGGCGGGCGCGAAGCGCGCGCGCCGCAATGGCGAGCAGCCCTGACAAGCGCCCGGGATGACGCCCCGAACAGGCATAAGCGCAGGATCCTTACTCCATGAACGAGATACTCGCTGCGATCGAGAACCGGGTGTTCGGCAATCGCCGTACCGTGCTTGTTGTGTTTGCCATTCTGACCCTGTTGCTGGTTGCCAGTGCCAGCCAGCTTGCCACGGATTCCAATCTCAAGAAGATGGTGCCGTTGAGTCATCCGTGGATTCAGAATCTGTTCAAGTACAGGGATGATCTTGGGCTGGGCAACGATGTCCAGATCGCTGTTGAGACAAAAGACGGTGATATTTTTAATCCCATCTATCTTGACGTCGTCAGGAAGATCACGGATGAGGTGAGCAGGTTCGAAGGTGTCGATCCGGCTAATATCAAGTCGCTGTGGACGCCGAATGTGCGCTGGAGTGAGGTAACCGCAGAAGGTTTCCAGGGTGGTAACGTCATCCCGGACGAATACGATGGTGACCACTCGGCTACCAATCTCGAGAAGCTTCGCAACAATGTGTTGCGTTCCGGGCAGGTTGGGCGTCTCGTCGCTGACGATTTCAAATCGTCAATCGTGTTTGTGCCGCTGCTTGAAGCTGATGAAAAAGGTCAGGGTGGCGTCAGTTACCCTGACCTGCAAGAGAAGCTGGAGGGCCTGCGTGATCGCTATCAGGCAGAAAATCCGAGCATCCGCATTCATATTGTCGGCTTTGCCAAGAAGGTCGGCGAATTGATTGATGGTGTGAGGTCGGTGTTAGTGTTTGGATTTTTTTCGTTGTTGTTCACCGCGCTACTGTTGCTGCTCGATTTTCGTTGTGTGCGCGCGGTGTCAGCAGTCGTCATCTGCTCAGGGGCGGCTGTTTTCTGGCAACTTGGCCTGTGGCAGTTGCTGCGATTTGGGCTGGACCCATATTCGGTATTGGTGCCGTTTCTGATCTTCGCGATTGCGGTCAGTCACAGCGTGCAGATCATCAATGCGATTGCCAATGAGGCCGTGAAAGGCAACAGCAAGGAGGATGCGGCGCGGCTGGCATTTCGGGCCCTGTTTGTTCCGGGGATCGTTGCACTGATATGCGGTTCGGTCGGGTTTGCGACCATGTACATCATCGATATCGGTGTGATCCGCGAAATGGCAATTGCTGCCGGCCTTGGTGTGGCAATGATCGCTTTGACCAATCTCGTCGCCTTGCCTGTTGTGATGAGCTATGTCGGAATTACGCCAGCAGCGATCGAGCGGCGGCGTGCCCGGCAAGACCGTGTTGCGCGCGTCTGGACTTGGCTGGCACAGGCGGCAAGCCCGCGTATTGCGGTGATCTCCCTGGTTGTTGCGTTGGTGGGCGGTGCTGCGGGTTGGTATGTGGCGCGTGATCTGCAAGTGGGCGATCTTGATCGCGGCGCGCCGGAATTATGGCCGAATCCTTGCGCTGTTGACGCCGGACATAATGCCTGTGCGGCGGACTATGTTCCGAAGAAGCGTCATCGCTATAACGCCGACATGGACTTTATTACCGCCAATTACTCGGTTTCTGCCGATGTGCTCGTGGTGATGGCTGAAACACCGCCGGAGGGTTGTAACAGTTATGCGGTGCTCAGCCGCATGGATGATCTGCAGTGGCGCCTCGAGAACACGCCGGGGGTGCAATCGACCATTTCACTGGCGACAGTCAGCAAGTCGATCGCCGTGGCGCTGAATGAGGGAAACTACAAGTGGTACGCGCTCTCGCGCGATCAGAATATACTGAACAGCGCGTTGGGCACTGTACCCATGCCAACGAGCCTGTTCAACCAGGCATGCACTATGGCGCCTGTTTTTGTGTTTCTCGATGACCACAAGGCCGCCACGCTGGAGCGGGCAACGGCAACCGTTGAGGCATTTGCAAAGGAACACGACAAGCAAGGCACGGTGAAATTCTTGCTTGCTTCGGGCAACGCCGGCATTGAGGCGGCGACGAACCAGAGCATTGCGCAAGCCGAGAAAAAAATGCTCCTGTACGTCTACCTCGCGTTGATTGCGATGGTGTGGATCGGCTTTCGTTCGTGGCGGGCGGTGGTTTGCATGGTCGTACCGCTGGTGCTCACGTCGATCCTCTGTGAGGCGCTGATGACCGTGCTCGGTATCGGTGTGAAAGTTGCCACGTTGCCGGTGATCGCGCTGGGTGTTGGCATCGGGATCGATTACGGCATCTATATTTACAGCCGCCTGGAAATGTTTCTCAAGCAGGGGCTTGATCTGCAGCAGGCCTATCTTGAGACACTCAAAACCACCGGCAAGGCAGTGAGCTTTACCGGTATCACGCTCGCCATCGGCGTCATTACCTGGGCGTTTTCGCCGATCAAGTTCCAGGCAGACATGGGTATCCTGCTGACCTTCATGTTTCTCTGGAACATGATCGGCGCGCTCTGGCTGTTGCCGGCGCTGGCCCACTTTCTGCTCAAGTCGTCAAAATCCCCTGTTGCGTGATCTTCCCGGGCAATGGCCGGGGCGATCATGTGCCGGCCTGCGTATAATGACGCGCCGATTTTTGCCGGGATTTTCCCATGCTGTATGACCTGGCCCGTCTGGGCCTGTTTTGCCTGCCCGCCGAAACAGCGCATGAAATTACGTTGCGCTCGCTCGCCATCGCGCAGCAGATGCATCTGGTATCCCTGTTTGCACCGGTGGTGCCGCACAAGCCGGTGCGTATCATGGGTCTCGAATTCCCGAACCCTGTTGGTCTTGCGGCCGGCCTCGATAAAAACGGCGACTGTATCGACGCCCTCGGTGCGCTGGGTTTCGGTTTTCTCGAGATTGGCACCGTGACACCGCGCCCACAGCCTGGCAATCCGCAGCCGCGCATGTTCCGGCTGGTGCAGCGGCAAGCGCTCATCAATCGCCTCGGCTTCAACAATCACGGTGTTGATCATCTTGTGGCAGCAGTGAAGCGGGCGACATTTTCGGGTGTGCTCGGCATCAATATCGGCAAGAACAAGGACACACCCAATGCGCAGGCGCTGGATGATTACCTTATCTGCCTGCGTAAGGTTTACGACCATGCCAGCTATGTGACGGTGAACGTTTCCTCGCCGAACACGCCAGGTCTGCGGGCGCTGCAACACGGCGATGCCTTGCGCAGCTTGCTTGGCGGGCTGAAGGATGAGCAGGATCGTCTGCGGGTCGCGAGCGGCAGGCAGGTGCCGCTGGTCGTGAAGATCGCGCCGGATGCAACGGCGGCGGAAATATCGTCAATTGCGCAGGCGCTCGTCGAATTCGAGGTCGATGGCGTCATTGCCACGAACACCACGGCATCGCGGGAAGGCGTCGAGGGCTTGCCGCATGCTCAGGAGCAGGGTGGGTTGTCCGGCGCCCCGCTCATGGCGAAATCGACGGCTGTGGTGGCGCAGCTGGCCCGCGATCTTGGTGGTCGCGTGCCGATCATTGGTGTCGGCGGCATTTTGACGGCGGCCGATGCCGTCGCCAAGCGCGATGCCGGCGCGAAACTGGTACAGATCTATACCGGCTTCATTTATCGCGGCCCTGACCTGCTGCGGCAGGTCGCGGCGGCCTGGTGAAGATCGCCAGGTGTAAGCTCCCTCCGTCAACTGGACACTAGTGGACTGTAACATACAAAATGGTAGTATATTCCCTTCGTTATTGGAGGGCATGATGAAACTGACCAAAAGCGAAACTGAAGAACTGCAGCAGCAGGCAGACACTCGAAACGGTCGCGCCGATTCAGCACGACGCGCCCGTTTGATTTTGCTGCTGGCTGATGGCCTGACGTGGGCAGATATTCGCACCAAACTTGATTGCAGCGACAGTTACATCAATCGCTGGAGTAGTCGCTTTACTTCCGAGCGATTGGCTGGTCTGTTTTCGCGCCACGCCGGGCGCGAACGTTACAAGGTCAGCGACCGCATTGAAGCGCGGGTTCTGGCGCGGACTACCGAACGCAAGCCGGCAGACGGCTCCACGCATTGGTCTTCACGAAAGTTGGCTGCCGAATTGGGTGGAGCCATCTCACACATGACCATCACGCGTATTTGGGCGAAGCATGGTCTCAAGCCACATCGACTGGAAGGCTATCTGGCTTCCAATGACCCGGACTTCGAGACCAAGGCAGCAGACGTCATCGGGCTTTATCTGAATCCGCCGCAACACGCAGCGATATTCAGCGTGGATGAGAAGACATCGATTCAGGCACTGAATCGTAAGGATCCGGTTTTACCGCTTTCGCCGGGTCGTGCAGAGCGGCACGGATTTGAATACAAGCGGCATGGAACCCTGTCGCTATATGCGGCTTTCAATACCAAAACAGGCGAAGTGTTGGGGAAAACAGCGGCGCGTCACACGTCTGCAGAATTCGTCGCCTTTCTCACTGACATCGTGGCTACGCAGCCACGCGGCAAGGAGATTCACGTCATTGCCGACAATCTCTCGGCTCACAAGGCTGGGGCGGTAAGCGCGTTTCTGGAGCAGCACAAAAACGTACACATGCACTTTACGCCCACCTATTCTTCCTGGCTAAATCAGGTTGAACTTTGGTTCGCGAAAATCGAACGCGACGTCATTGCGCGTGGAGTGTTCACATCGCTGCATGACTTGAAGAGAAAACTCATGCGCTACATCCGCCAGTACAACCGGGCACCGAAAATCGTGAAGTGGAAGTACGCTGACCCATCACGACACATCAGTAC
>_29_pt1 | contig 12191 bp, 11 predicted proteins | sample MGYA00084035_6733316 | MGnify analysis MGYA00084035 | reverse complement strand
TGGCAGGTGTGCTCCGAGAGAATCTCCATGACGCGACCGTCCTTCGACAGGCGATCGTCGTCGTCATGCATCTCCGCCATCCAGGTGCGACGACTGACGTCCAGCACCGCGCCAAGTCGATTCGACGCTATCTCGTCGGGGCCGAACAGTCGGAAGTTGCGTTGCTCGGCGTTCTCCACGTAAAGGTCACGCAGGTAATTGCCCAGTACGGATGTCGATTCCGCCACCAATGAACCGCGCGTGCTGACCTTGAGTGCGTAGCTGTTGACTGAAGGTAACCTGAGCGCGGAAAGCAATGCGCCGCCGTTGGCGTGCGGGTTGTCACCCATCCGGCGACCTTCCCCCGGAATCGTGCCCAGAATGCCGGCACCTGGTGCGCCCTGCGCATCAAAAAGTTCGGCTGGCCGATAGCTCTTGAGCCAGGCGTCAAGCAGCGCCAACTGTTCCGCGTTGGTGTGTGGCTGCCCAAACGGCACCTGGTGGGAACGGAACGAGCCTTCAATGGCGAGCCCCGCCACAGACTTCGGCCCCGTCCATCCCTTGGGGGTCTTCAATACAAGCAACGGCCAGGCGGGCCGATCAAGATGGCCGGCATGAGCGGCTGCCTTGATATCCCTGATGTCATCGAAGATTCGCTCGAGCGTCGCGGCCATGGCCTGATGCATTGTCGGCGGGTCATCGCCCTCGACGAAGTAAGGCTTGTACCCATAACCGACAAGCAGCGACGTGAGCTCCCCGCGTGGAATGCGCGCCAGCACCGTGGGGTTCGCGATCTTGTAGCCGTTGAGGTGCAGGATGGGCAGCACTACTCCGTCAGTCGCGGGATTCAGGAATTTGTTCGAGTGCCATGCAGCAGCGAGCGGCCCGGTTTCGGCTTCGCCATCGCCGATGACGCAGCAAACCGTCAGCGACGGATTATCGAACGCGGCGCCGAACGCATGGGACAGCGAATAGCCCAATTCGCCGCCTTCATGAATCGAGCCAGGAACTTCTGGTGTCGCATGACTGCCGACACCACCGGGAAATGAAAACCGGCGAAACAACTTCCGCATGCCGTACTCGTCCCGGGTGACGTCCGGCCAGCACCGCGAGTAGGTGCCCTCAAGCCACGTCTGGGCGTTCAGCGCCGGACCACCGTGACCGGGACCCGCTATGAAGATCATGTCGAGGTCCCGCGACCTGATCATGCGATTGAGGTGCGTGTAGATGAAATTCAGTCCTGGTGTAGTCCCCCAATGGCCGAGTGGCCGCGGCTTGATGTGCTCCGGGCGCAACGGGACTCTCAGCAGCGGGTTGTCGAGCAAATAGATCTGCCCGACTGACAGGTAGTTGGCCGCACGCCATGACGCATCGAGTGCCGCCATTTCATCCGGCGCCAGGACAGCATTGTCCGTGACTATTTGCTGATTCACCGGTCACATCCTCACGGGGATCATTGATGTCGCTCCAGCAAGGAGCCTGCGAAAGCAAGCAAACGTTCGACTGGTGAGCGGTGAAGCGAGGCCGCATCGACCTTCAGCGACCTTGCAAGGTCGCTCTCAAAAGCGCGTTCCATTTCCATGGCGATCACGTTGTCCTGCAGTGCCAGGTTGACCTCATCGTTGAGCGCAAAGGACCGGTTGTCGAAATTCGTCGAGCCAACGACCGACCAGATGGAATCAACCACCATCAACTTGGCATGCATCATGACCGGCTGGTATTCGAAGATTTCGACCCCACCACGCAGCAGTTCGAGATAGCGTCGACGGCTCGCGCGCCGCGCAATGGGATGGTTGTTCTTCCGTCCCGGCACGATGACCTGCACCTGTACACCCCGCGCCACGGCAGTGGTCAGTTCCCGCATGACGCCGCGGTCCGGCAGGAAGTACGGCGAATGAATGCGGATCGACTGCCTGGCCGTCGCCAGGAGCACCTGAAACAACATCCGGGCGCGCGTCGCCTTGCCCGCCGACGGCGCACTCGCTACGACCAGACCGTTGGCCGCGCCCTCGTCTATTCGTTCCTGGGTCGCCCGGCATGCAGGGAAGTCTTCCTGGGCGACCAGCAATTCACCGGTACTTTCCAGCCAATTCTCGAGAAATGCGCTTTGGAGAGCCGAGGCAAGCGGACCATTGACGCGCACCATGGTGTCGCGCCACGCGCGCTCGCCATTCAGGTCTTCATCCCACCAGTCGTAGATGCCCGCACCGCCGATGAATCCCACTTCGCCATCCATCACCAGGAGTTCACGGTGGGTTCGGTGATTCCAGCGCTTCAACGTGCTCCAGCGGATTGGCTGGTACCAGGCCATACGGCCACCGGCGGCACGGAGTGTGTCGAAGTAGTTGTCCGGTGTTCCAGCCGAACCGATTGCATCGACAATCAGCCGAACCGTAATGCCCTCCTTCGCGCGCGCTTCCAGCGCCCGGAGGAATCGATCGGCAATCGGGCTTCTCCGGAATATGTAGGCCTCGATGTGAATGCTGTGCCGCGCTGTACGAATGGCTTCCAGCTCGGCCGCGTAGAAAGCACTTCCGCCATTCAGCAAATCAACGCTGTGTGCCGGCATGATGGCGACATCGACCACGGCGGAGACAATGCCACGCGATTCATGGCTGTCACCGGGCGGCAGTGCATCGCGGACAACATACTCAAGCCCAGGCTCGAACAGCAGGACCGAGAGCAGAGCCGCCGTGACGAGCAGGGCAAGGACCGCGAGGATATGGAATACCGAAACGTCCAGGAACATTACCGGCTGCCCTCCGCTGCGCAACACCGGATCTCTTCGGCGCGGGCAGATCCCCAGATGGATACAGCAAGTAGCCCCCCTGCCAGCAGGACGCCTGCCGCGAACCAGAACGGCACTGACGGACCCGCCTGGTACAACACGCCTGCTGTCAACGCGCCGATGGCCTGGCCGAGATTGCCGGCGGCCGCCTGCCGTCCCAGCACGAGCCCCGTTGCTGCCTTGTCGCGCTCAAGCAGTTCATATGACAACACCGGCGTCACCATGCCCGCACTCGTGGCCACGACCACGATCAACAAGCCGAGCGCCGTTGCACCGGGCGCAAAAGGTGCGAGGGCAAGCGCTACGGCGGCAAGCGCAAAGAGTGCGGCAATTCCCCTGTGATCGAGATGCTGGCGTATCCAGGGTGATACCAGCAGCCATTGCGCCCCCAGCATCGCGACGCTGCAGACGATGAACATCACGGCAATAACATCGCTGCCAAACCGAAGGACCTGTGTGCCAAACAGGTTGAACCCGACATCGAAGGCGCCGATGGCAAAGGAGACCAGCACGGCAAGAAGCATCGACACCAACAGGAAACGCCGCCGCCAGGGCTGCCGGGACACCGAATGGTCCAGCCGGGCACGATTCTCCGGCGATGCCGACCTCAGCAGTCGCGGCATCAGGAGCAGGACCGGAACTCCCACCAACAGGATGAGGAAGAACGGCCAGGGCAACATCGACGGCATATTGCCGACTGGCATGTCCATCACCGGGCCGGCAAGCCAACTGCCCAGTGCCGGGCCGGCAAGCAGTCCGAGAAAGGTGACGCTGCCAATGAGCACGAAACGCTTCCCACGCTCATCCGGCGAACTTCGATCCGCGATGTATGCCTGTGCGGCAGGAATGATCGCCGCAGCCCCCATTCCCGAAAGCACTCGCCCGACATAGGCAACCAAGAGGCTCGACGAAAAGGCGACGACAGAAGTCCCGATGAGAAAGGTGAGAAATCCCGCCTGCAGGACGACAACGCGACCGCGCGAATCTGAAAGGCGACCCCACCACGGCGAGAACATGAACAGGGAGAACATGTAGACCGCGCCCAGCGTACCGACATGCCACGAAACATCTGTCGGCGCTGGAGCATCCTGCAGAGCGCCCAGATAGGGCTGGAGCAGCGGCAGCCCCGCGCCGTAGGACAACGCGACCAGAAACGACGCCATGCACAGCACGGACAATTCCCCGATGCCTACAATGCCATCCCGTTGCAGGAGGCTCTCCGGTACGCCAGCCTGGTTCACGATGCTTTCGCTCCATGTCTTTCTGGCAGGAAATGAGCCAGCACGACAAAGCTCATCAACGCTGCGAAGAAGCACCACACGGAAATGAACCAGGACGAGTAGACCGCGTAGGCAACCGCGAACGACAGCCCTGCCAGAAACCCGAACACCCGCACCCACCGCAGCGACGAAACCATCAGGCAAACTGCCGTGGCCAGAAGGTATCCGGTCATCGTCATGGCTGCGTAGAAGTGTGGCGACAGGTACGCAATGTGCCCACCACTGATCCCGGCCGTGATCGGGACAACGATCATGGAGTACAGCAGGTACGCCGCAACAAGTCCGCCGATCAGACCGAATACGCCAAGGACACGACGCCGTTGCGGCTGCGGCTCCAGCAGCCATGTCGCCAGCGGGATGTATGCCGGCCAAATGACGTGCGAGAACAGCGAAAAGACCGTCGATGCGAAAACAGCGAGCCAGGCCGGATCGTTGCCCGAGAACGACCACACCAATCCTTCACTGAGTTGCTGAATCCCGAACAGCAACGGAATGGCGGCGTAGGCAATTTCACGCTTTTCGCGCACGCGGCTCAGGACGACGCCACCCATCCCGACCAGCAAAACGCCTGCCGTGTAACTCGCGGTGGCAGAGAAACACATGTCACGCCCCCTCCCGGGTGAAGGAGAAAACGTCGTGCTGCGCGAGGTACTGACGGGCGTAGGAGAGCTCACCGGGTGCCTGCGAATGCAACGTCAACAACGGCATGCCCTTCTCTATCCGGTCGCCGACGCGTACGTGCAGTTCAAGCCCGGCCGCCGGAACATTCGGCGCGCCTGCCAACTTCGCCACCCGTGCCAGTCGACGGCTGTCGATGGCTGCCAGTGTTCCAGAAACTGTTGCGGTGACCACTTCCCGGATCGCGGCAACCGGCGGTTGTCGGAGACCACCCTGCGCCATGCAGATGGACTGGAATTTTCGCCACGCTTGCCCGCTTTCAAGCAAGCGCGTCGCCTCGACGCCGCCCGCACCCGGCGGAGAGTGGCCCGCATGCTCCAGCAGGATGCCTGCCAGGAATACCGCCCGCTCCTTCAAGTCTGCCGGCGCACGAGCTGAACCTTGCAACACGTCGATGACGTCCAGCGCCTCGAGTGCCGGCCCGATGCCGCGCCCGACTGGCTGTGTACCGTCACTCTGCAAAATGCGCAGATGCAAACCATTTTGTTGGCCTACTGCCAGCAACATGGCGCTCAGATTCTCGGCATCTGTCTGTGTTCTGACCTTCGCCGTAGGCCCCACCGGTATGTCAATGATCGCGTGTGTGGATCCTGCCGCAATCTTCTTGGAGAGGACGGACGCAACGAGTTGCGCATCGCTGTCGATGTCCAATGGCCTTTCAACCCGGATCAACACGTCGTCGGCCGGGCTGAGCGTCAGCGAACCACCCCAGACAAAGCACCCACCTTCCTGCTCGACGACACGGCGCATGCCCGCCAGATCAAGATCGACCCGCGTCAGCGTCTCCATGACATCGGCCGTACCTGCGGGTGAGGTTATTGCTCTTGACGAAGTCTTTGGCATCAGCAGACCTGCCGCAGCAACGATAGCGACGACGATGGGCGTCGTCCTGTTGCCCGGCAGCCCACCCACGCAGTGCTTGTCCGCCACAATGGCACCGCCCCAATCAAGGCGGTCGCCCGCCTTCACCATGGACGCCGTCAGCGCGACGGTCTCATCGATATCCATCCGTCCACCCGCACATGCCGACAGGAACGCTGCAATGTGGATGTCGGAATATCGGCCCCGTGCGATATCGGAAATGATCAGGTCAAGGTCGTGTGGCGATAGCCGGTGCCCGTACACCTTGGACCGCATTGCACTGAGCGACTCCAGCACAGGAGCATGGCTTACCTCGACGATGCTCCCCTCGCTGACTCCCAGCGCCCGCACAGCATTCAAGGACAGGGCAGCTTCGCCGGGCTTGAGCAACGGAGGATCCACGACGTTCACCGTGGCCAGCACATTGCCGCCTCCGAATGACACCTCGACGCGTGACTGCGCTTCGAATCCCTCCGCACGACAAATGTGGCAATCGCGGCGCATATAGATGACATGCTCCTGCCGCGTATCGATTCCCAGCGTCGCAAGTTTCAGACCATGATGACTCACCTGAATTTCCTCATCCACGTCACGGCTCAACCTGCAGGTTCATCAAGCGATATGACGTCGCGATAGTCGGGAACCTTGCAGGCCCAGCCCAGGCGCTCCTCGATATGCTGCCGCAACGCATCTGCGGCATCAGGCTCCCCATGCGTGATAAACGTCCGGACCGGTTTGCTGCCTGCACGCGACAGCCAGCCGATAATTTCCTCGTAGTCCGCATGTGCAGACAGATTGCTGACGGTCGCGACCTCTGCGCGCAGCGGAACGTCCTGGCCATGAATACGAATTGTTCTGGCACCCTGCTGCATGGCAGCGCCGCGCGTCCCGCCTGCCTGATAACCGGCGAAAACCACCGTATTTCGCGGATCCGGCGCAAAGGCCTTTAGGTGATGCACCACCCTGCCCCCGGTCGCCATGCCGCTGCCGGCGATGATGACCATGGGGCCTCGCCGAGTATTGAGCTCCCGTGACTCCTCAACACTGTTGACGTAATGCGCGACATGGCACATGCCGTCGCACTGTTCCGACGTCAGTTTGTGTTCCACGCGGTGCCGGTGGTAGATCGCCGTCACATCCACCGCCATCGGGCTGTTGAGGTAGACCGGGATATCGCGCGGAATAAGGCCTTCCGCCTTTAACCGGTGAATGCACCACAGCAAGCTCTGAGTACGTCCAACCGCGAAGGACGGCACGACGACTACACCGCCCCTATCGGCCGTGCGGCGGATGATGTCGCCAAATTGTACGTGCGGATCAGCGGCATCATGCCGACGCGCACCATAGGTGGATTCGACGACGAGATAGTCACTGGCAGGCGGATCTGCGGGTGGGCGCATCAACGAATCATTGGGACGACCAACATCGCCACTGAACAGGACGCTGGTCCTCGAGCCGGCCAGGTGCAACATGGCCGAACCGAGTATGTGTCCCGCTGCATGAAACCGACCGCGCAGACCGGGAGCTGCTATGAATTCCGTGCCGAATTCGACCGGCTCGAAAAAATCGAGTGCCCGGAATGCGTCCTTCTCGGTGTACAGCGGTAGCGCCGGGGAATGTTTTGAATAGTTATGCCTGTTCGCGCTTTCAGCTTCCTCCTCCTGAAGGCGCCCGCTGTCCGGCAGCAGAATCCCGCAGAGCTCACGGGTGGCATCTGTACTGTAGATCCTGCCCCGGAATCCTCGTTTGACCAACAAGGGCAGATATCCCGTGTGATCTAGATGCGCGTGGGTCAAAACCACGGCGTCCAGGCTCGCTGGATCGAAGGGTGGCGACTCCCAATTACGTTCACGCAACTGCTTGTAGCCCTGGAAGAGCCCGCAGTCGACGAGCACTCGCTTCCCTTCGTGCGTCACGAGGTAGCGGGAACCAGTGACGGTTCCCGTTGCGCCATAGAAACCGATATCCATTTCAATTTTCTCCTGCTGCAATCATCAACCGGCTTTCGGCGTTTTTTGCCCGGACGAGCCGAACTTCGGAATAAAGCGCGGAAGCCCCGCAGCATACTGTTCGTACTCCGCACCAAAGCGAGCACGTGCGTCTTCCTCCTCGTGCTTCGCCAGGCGCACGTACATGACAACCAGCACCGGATACATCAGCAGGGTCAGCAGCGTCGGCCACTGCAGCAGGAATCCGGTCAGTACCAGAATGAAGCCCAGGTATTGCGGATGCAGCATCCGCGCATATAGCCCCGCCGTCGCAAGCACACCGGCCTTTTGTGCCTGGTACAGCGTTCGCCAGGCAGTCGCCGTGATCCAGAAGCCACCCATGATCAGCAGGTTGCTCAAGACATGAAAAGGGCCCCAGTGCGGATTGGCGTTCCAGCCGAACAACATCTCGAGCAAGTGGCCGGCGTCATGCGACAACCAGTTGACTTCGGGATAGTGGGATCCGAGCCAGCCAGACAGCAGGTAAATCGTGAGCGGGTATCCGTACATCTCCGCAAACAGAGCGACAAGAAATCCCGAGAACGCACCGAAGGATCGCCAGTCGCGCGCTGATTTTGGTGGCGCGAAACTGTAGGCAAACATGATGAAGATGGCCGCGTTGACAAACACCAATCCCCAGAGGCCATAGGCGGGTGCTTCACCGTTCATTTCGACTCCTCCTTGACCGGACCCTGCGACTTCTGACCCGGTGGCGACTGATCATTGTGATGGTGGTGTGATCCGCCATGCCCGTGATGAAACATGTGCATCAACGGACAAGCGAGCAGGAACAGGTACGGAAGAAACCCCAGAACATGCAACCGGTGCTCGGTGAAAAGAAGCGAGCCGATGATGAGCAGGAATCCCCATAACACCCATGTGCTTCTGTGGCTGTGTTGGTGAGTCGTCATTACTGTCTCCTGAAACTCCGTTGGGTTGCCGAATACGTGGTCAGTGGATCGCCGTCACCGGCCTAACAGAAATCCGTCCTCGCGAACCAGAATCAGCATGTCCGGGTACAAGGCAGGCCATTTCAAATATGCCTTCAGTCGTAAATTCCCAGATGAGCTCGACAGAACGTCCTGCCGCAACACGTCTTGATGACATTCCATCTTCGACAGACAATTCGCCAGACTTCACTTCGTCGAGCCTGTAATTAATATCGTCTGTTGTTCCGAGCATGAACGCATGAATTCCTCCGCTGGTATTTCTAATCACGAAACGTATGGTTTCACCTTTGTTGACGAAAACGTCAGGCGGGGAAATTCGGTTATCCGCCGACATATCAATTTCAACCGTTCTGGAAATTTCACGCGATGACCCCATTCTTCCAAATGGCGTCCCTACTGCCTCAATCGGATTATCAACACGAATATTTTTATCGACAGGCCCGTGCTCACCGTGAGCAAGTGCGGAACCTGCAAGCATCATCAGGACCGCACAGGCAGCAAAAGAACGCCACCTTGCACTCATGGCTGCTCCCTCGCGGTCAGAATCTGGTACTGATCCGGCGTCAACGCAGGCAACCGCTGCAGGAATGCCACCATTGCCCAGATCCGCTGGTCATCGTGCGAGTAGCCCCACGCAGGCATACCGGAGGCTTTGATGCCGTGCTTGATGATCCAGAACTGGCGAGCGGCCGCACGTGCGGAATCCGCAGGCGCGTTATTGCTGACAAGCGCAAGATTGGGTGGTTGCGGATACAGTCCCTGCTGCAGGTCAGATGAGGATATTCCCGGCTTGAGATGACAGCCCGCACACATGTCGTTGTAGTCCTGGCCACCACTCAACAACATGCCGGGATCGTCGAGTGTCGGCACTTCAATGTCTGCCGATGCAGCAAGAATCGAGCGCTCACGCAGTGTATCCAGCGCCCAATGAACCGGGCGCGTGTGGTGGTCGTCAGCACCCATCGGGAAGACGCCGGAGAAAAGAAACAGGGCCCCTCCTAATGCGCCCACCACGACGAGAACACCTGCCGCCTTAATATAGATCCACATGACTGCTTCCTCATTAACCGTTGTGACTTACATGCCGTGACTGTTGTGGTCCATCTGATGCTCGGACGCGGGGCTGGCTGGCGCGGCCGGCGCCGGAGCACCATACGGATGCAGGCGATGCGGGCTGCCAAAACCTGGATCACTGCTGACCCGTCGCGCCATTTTTCCTTCGGGTGATTTGTACCAGCCCGGGTCGCGGTAATCGCCGCGAGGCTGGTCATCGCGCACCTTCACAACGGTGAACATGCCGCCCATTTCCAGCGGGCCATACGGGCCTTCGCCGGTCGCCATCGGCAGGGTGTTTGCCGGGCCCTTCAACATCCCCATGGCGACATGACCTGCGTGCTCCGCCATGCCGTTCTTGCCCATCGCCATGTAATCAGGCAGGAACTTCTGCACTTGCTCCTCAACGCCGGACTGATCGACACCGACGGTATTGGGTATGTCGTGCCCCATCGGCCCCATCGTGTGGTGGCTCATGTGGCAATGCAGCGCCCAGTCCCCTGGCTCTGTCGCCACGAATTCGATATCGCGCATCTGGCCAACACCGATGATCTCGGTGACTTCACGACGCCACTGCGAACGCGGCCAGCGCCCACCATCCGAGCCCGTGACCCAGAACGGGTTGCTATGCAAATGAATCGGGTGGTTCCACATTGAGATATTTCCGATACGAATGCGCATCCGCTCACCAGTGCGCATCACGAGACTCTCGATCGCCGGAAATGCCTTGCTGTTGAACGTCCAGATATCGAAGTTCTGCATGACGGCCGGGTCCGGCCGGTAGGTGCCTGCGTGCAGCGCCCAGTTGTGCAGGATGAATGCGTAATCGCGATCAATCCGTACGTCGTCCTGCTGACGCGGGTGGATGATGAACAGCCCAACCATGCCGAATGCGATTTGGGTCATTTCGTCTGCATGCGGGTGATACATGTGCGTCCCGTGCTGACGCAGGGTGAACTCATAAACGTAAGTCTCGCCGGGCCGAATGTGCGGCTGGCTAAGCCCCCCAACACCGTCATAGCCGGACGGCAGGTCAATGCCATGCCAATGCACACTGGTGTGCTCGCCGAGCTTGTTGGTTACATAGATCCGCACGCGATCTCCTTCGACCGCCTCGATCGTCGGCCCAGGCGTCGTACCGTTATAACCCCAGCATTTGGCCCGGGCTCCCGGTGCAAATTCGTGTTCGACTTCTTCTGCTACGAGATGAAATTCCTTGACGCCATCCTTGATCAGGTAAGGCAGAGTCCACCCGTTCAGCGTGCGCACAGGCAGATACCCCTGTGGATGACGCTCCAACTTTGCAGGCGGCAACATATCTGCAGGGACATTGGTCTCAGCAGGCATTGCCGGTGCGTCCATACTCATGCCCGACATGTCGTGCGACATCGGCATTGACTGCCCGCCACGGGCAGCGCCGGCCAACAGGCCGGCGCCTCCGACGCCCATGATTTGCAGCAGGTTACGTCGGGAGATGCTCATCAGTTGCTCCCGTGGTCGTGGTTGTGCTCCGCCTCGGCCGGGGCAGCTACCGGAGCCTTCGTCTTGGCAGCTTCCTTCGCCGCAGGTTTGGTTTTCGCATCCTGGGGCATGGCACCCATTCCGCCCGCACCGGAATCCATTTTCATTCCACCCATGTCGTGCATGCCCTTCATGTCCATGCCTTTCATGTCCATGCCTTTCATGTCCATGCTCTTCATGTCATGCATACCTTTCATGTCCATCCCTTTCCCTGCACCCATGCATTTCTTGTGCATTGCCTGAACAACCGGGTCGTTCATGTCCATTTTCGACATGTCCATCTCCTTCATCTTTGCGCAGTCAGGCGCTGCATTTGCCGCAGCAGCCTCCTTCGCATGCTCGGCAGGATCGTGTGCCAGCGCAGCCTGTACCGAGAACGCCAGGACAATGGCAGACGTGGTTTTGATAATCGATTTCATGTGTTGCTCCTTGTGGATAGGACGCAGATGCGTCGTTTTGTGATCATTGGTGTTGCGCGTGCTCATCCGTGCTGTTCTCAACCGGCACATCCCTTTCCGGTTCCGGCAAACGACCACCCACGGCGCGAACCAGTTCCACGTATGAACGCCAGTAGTCGTTCAATGCAGTCAGGTAGTCGTCGTAAGCAGCGTATTCACCCTGTTTTGCCGCCAGCGCCTCAAAAACGCCAACCAGCATGTAGTTCAACTCTTCTGCCATCCGCGCGTTGGCTTCCTTGCTTTGCGGGATGATTTCGTCCCGATACAGCGTCGTTCGGGTGTACGCAGCGCTGGCTTCGGCCCATGCCGAGGCGACTTCTGCGCTGGCGGACAGGACGCGCTGGTCGAACGCCGCCTCAGCCTGGGTCAGCGATGCTTTCGCGGCACGCACACGGCCACCGCCCCAGTTGAACAAGGGCAATTCGAGCGATACCGAAGGCCCCTTGCTGATCGAGCCATCGAAATCTCGTTCGCGCTCGTATCCCAACTCAACGCCATTCACCAGACGCGAGTGGCGCTCCAGCCCATAACGCTTTGCCAAAGCCTTTGCACGGACATCCGCCTCGGCGATGTCCAGCCGCTGCTTCCGCGCCTGATCAAGCAGTGCCTGCATGGCCGGCAACTCGACCAACGGT
>_28_pt1 | contig 12668 bp, 12 predicted proteins | sample MGYA00084035_6733316 | MGnify analysis MGYA00084035 | reverse complement strand
TTGGTTGGGTTGTGCTGCGCAACGTCGTGCCAGTATGCTCGGTCGCAGTTGGGTTGTCACGAGTGCGGAGCGCCCACCCCTTCGTTCAAAGCCGACGGCCCTGACCGTGAACGTTCGGCGCCTAATCAAATCGCGCATTGACTTTATGTATCCTCCAGGATACAGTGCGGTGATGATCGAAATCCGCAAAACCGAAACCTATTTGCAGTGGATCGACGCTCTTCAGGATGCGAAGGGGCGCGCACGAATATTGGTACGCATTGAGCGGCTGGCAGCAGGTAATCCCGGAGATGTGGAGCCCGTCGGTGGAGGTGTTTCGGAGTTGCGCATGGATTTTGGGCCTGGCTACCGCGTCTATTACAAGAAGAGTGGTCAAGAGATCATCATCCTGCTTGCGGGTGGAGATAAGAGTTCGCAGGAAAAAGGCATTGAGAAGGCGAAGGAATTAGTGCGCAACCTATAGAGGCATGTATGAAAAAGAAAACAGTCACCACCCGGTATGACGTCGCGGAGCATCTGCGGACTCCAGAAGAAATGGCTGCCTATTTGGAGGCATGTCTGGAAGAAGCAAACGGCGATGCTGCCTTTATCGCAAAGGCCCTCGGAGACATCGCGCGGGCCAAGGGCATGAGCCAAGTTGCACGCGACGCCGGTTTATCTCGTGAAAGTCTCTACAAGGCATTGTCCGGAGACCGTGCGCCAAGCTTTGACACCATTCTTAAAGTCATTGGTGCGTTAGGTCTCAAACTCCACGCGGAAGCTGCGCAAGCGTAATACGTGGTGTAGGCGCGACGGCCCTGAGCTTTGCGTTGGGCCTCAAAATAGGGCAAAGGCATGGCATCAATCTGGCTCAGTCGACCCACCAAGAATCCAGTATCGGCACTGGTTCAGGTCGGCCAAATCGCGCCTCAAACCAGCGAATTGTCCGCGCCCGAACTACTGCGGGTTGTCGCATTTATTCGCCATGTTGGCTGTCCATTTGCAGAGAACACCGTCAAACAATTGCACCTATGGGCTGAGGCTCATCCGCAAGCTGCCGTATTCGTCGTTAGTCACGGTAATGAATTGGCAACCCAGCAATGGATCGCAACGATTGGTGGCACCGGTCGCATTCGGCTGGTTATCGACACTGAGCGCGCAATCTACGGAAAGTGGGGTGTCGGTCTTTCTACCCTGTGGCACTTCGCCGGGCCACAATCACTGCTTGGCGTTGTTGCGCTTCTCGCTAAAGGCATCCGCAACCGGAGCGCTGCAGGTACGCGCTGGCAACGTTCAGCAATGTTCATGCTCCATGGCAACCAGGTCATTTGGTCTCATGTTCCAGCTTCTGCGCAAGAATTTGAACTGCCACCCGAGCACATGGTCAATGCTCAAGCGAAATCAGCCTGAGGAGGTCGGAGTGTTTGCTTTGCGCTACAATCAACAATGGAGAAGAGTCGAGAATGCATGTACATGTGGTTTGTGTTGACGGCGAGGCGAAGTATTGGTTGGAACCGGATATCGAGCTTGCAAAGAATTACCGACTTTCGCGTGCTCAATTGAAAGATGTCGAACAATTAATCGAGGATCACCGCGATGAGATCAACCGCGCTTGGAAAAAGCACTTCGGTTGAGATCACAAACATCTCTGGTCACGGTGTCTGGCTGCTCACCGACGAGCAGGAGTTATTTATGTCCTACGAGGACTTCCCGTGGTTCAAAGATGCCACCGTAAGCAAAGTGCTCAATGTTGAGGAGCCAAAACCTGGACACTTTTACTGGCCGGATCTGGACGTTGATCTTACGGCTGAGATCATCGAACATCCGGAAAGATTTCCCCTGAAATCAAAGTGACGCATAATTCTGCGTTAGGCAATCAGAAACGATCCACATCGAAGAGCCCGCACACATGCGGGAAGGTCTACGGCGTTCGGTTGTTGTAGTTAGGTGGCTGTCCGGCATCTGCCTTACCATGGGCGGCAAGGCTAGCATCGAGAGGCGCGTTTGGAACGGGGTTTTTCTACAGCTTCGTTATGACTTGCCCGCAGATGCGACATGATCCCGCGTGGCATGAAACCGCACTTGCGGCCAACGCTCTTGAATAATTTGTAAGTTAACCCGGGTCGGCGCGAGATAAACCAGCGCCCCCGCATGATCGATGCTCAGATTGTCGGCCGCCTTATTGTGGAACTCTTCCAGCTTTTTGACGTCGTCGCATTCCACCCAACGGGCCGCCGCCACGTTAATCGCCTCAAAGCTACAATCCACGCCATATTCTGCCTTAAGCCGAAAGGCCACCACCTCAAACTGCAGCGGGCCAACCGCGCCTAATATCAAATCATTGCCAAATACCGGGCGAAAAAACTGCGTGGCGCCTTCTTCACAAAGCTGCGCCAATCCCTTCTGCAGCGCTTTCATCCGCAACGGATCACGCAACACAGCGCGGCGAAACAACTCCGGTGCAAAATTGGGTATGCCGGTGAATTGCAGCGTTTCACCCTCGGTGAAGGTGTCGCCAATCGCAATCGTGCCATGATTATGGATGCCAATAATGTCGCCGGGATAGGCTTCTTCGACGCGTTCACGATCCGATGCCATAAACGTTAACGCATCATGGATCTTCATCTCCCGGCGCAAACGTACGTTCCAGGTTTTCATGCCTTTGCTAAAGCGCCCAGAACAAACCCGGAGAAATGCCACCCGATCCCGATGCGCCGGATCCATATTGGCCTGCACTTTAAAAACGAAGCCGGTAAACCGCTCTTCCGTAGGCTCAACCACACGCTGCAAGGTCGCCCGTGGGCAAGGCGAGGGAGCATATTCAACAAAATCGTCGAGCAACTCTTTGATGCCAAAATTGTTGACAGCAGAGCCAAAATAGACCGGCGACAACCGCCCGGCCAAATACTCGGCCTCGTCAAAGGCATTACTGGCTTCACGGACCAGAGCCACTTCATCACGCAGTTGCTGAGCGACCTGCGCGCCTAAGCGAACATCCAAAGCCGGATTGTTTAGCCCATCGAGAAACTCGCTGTCATGAGCCCGGCCGTCCTTTTGCGGCGCGTAGAAATAAACTCGGTCTTGACGTAGATGATAGATACCTTGCAGCTGTCTGCCCGAACCAATCGGCCAAATCAGCGGCGCACAGCGAATTTTCAATACCCGCTCGACTTCATCAAGCAACTCCATAGGATCGCGGCCTTCCCGATCCAACTTGTTGATGAAAGTAAAAATAGGCGTATTTCGCAGGCGACAGACATCCATCAACTTAACCGTGCGCTCTTCCACACCCTTGGCGCAGTCGATCACCATCAGTGCCGAGTCAACCGCCGTCAGGGTGCGATACGTATCTTCGGAGAAGTCCTCGTGGCCTGGCGTATCCAGCAAATTGACGATGCAATCTCGATAAGGAAACTGCATAACGGACGTGGTGACGGAAATTCCGCGCTGCTGCTCCAGCGCCATCCAGTCAGAGGTCGCATGACGCGCCGCCTTGCGCCCTTTCACTGCGCCGGCCAGCTGGATAGCGCCACCGAAGAGCAGAAGTTTTTCTGTCAGTGTGGTTTTTCCTGCATCGGGATGCGAGATTATGGCGAAGGTGCGACGGCGCTGGGATTGTTGGAGAATCTCTGTCATTAGGAGCAGCCACCAAGACAACAAGTGAGTGAGCCTGCAGGATGATGCCTGCGGGTAAAAGCCGGGGATTATACCCTAACTTGCCCTGCTTGATCGTCCTCGGCCGCCCACAGAAAAATGGCGGCGTTGGCGTCACACAACATGTGTTTTAGACAGCCAGAAGTTGGGTTAGACTTGCCCAACTAAAGAATCGCCATTCACGCACGCAATAATTATTACGTTCAAAAAAACTAAGGAGAATACCCATGAACCCTGACGAAAGCCGCCGCCGCTTTCTACAAACCTTTAGTGCCCTGCCTCTGCTCGCCGGTTTTGGTTTCAGTTTAACGCCAGAAACCGCCGCTGCGGCGATACGTTATGGTTCAGGACGTGCCTTCGATTTCAATTGGCTAAAGACCGAGGCCAAACGCCTGGGCCAACTGCCCTATCGGGATGACAAACCACCGGCTCCGGATTTGCTGGATAAGCTCGATTTTGATGCCATGCAAAAAATCCGCTACAACGCAAAGAATCAGCTTTGGGGCGACGCCAAGCAGCCACAAGGCGTGCGGTTTTTTCATATGCACCGCTTCGCCCGCCTGCCCGTGCAAATCAACCTGGTAGAAAACGGCGTTGCTAAAGAAATTGAGTACCATTCATCGTTGTTCGAGTACGGTGGCCTGCCGCTGGCCAAAAAGCTACCCGATGACTTGGGTTTTGCCGGCTTTCGCGTCCTCAATCCCGGCAAAGAAAGTGACTGGATCGCTTTCCAAGGGGTCAGCTATTTCCGCACCTCGGGTGAGCAGGATCAATACGGACTGTCGGCACGCGGATTGTCGATTGATTCCGGGCTGGACCCAGAAGAATTTCCCCGCTTCTCGGAATTCTGGTTAGAGCGCACTAGCGACCCCCAGGTTATCTATATTTACGCACTGCTCGAAAGCCCCAGCGTCACCGGTGCTTACCGTTTTAAATGCGTGAATGCTAAAAGCATCACCATGGAGGTGGAATGCCAACTCCACTTCCGCAAAGCCACGCAACGCCTGGGCATCGCACCGCTCACCAGCATGTATTGGTATTCGGAGAAAGATCGCTGCCGCAACAGCGACTGGCGACCAGAAATTCACGATAACGACGGCCTGGCCCTATGGACCGGCGGCGGCGAGCGAATCTGGCGACCACTCAACGCCCCACCGCATGTGATGACCAACTCGTTCTTCGACAACAACCCGCGTGGTTTTGGCTTGCTGCAACGTGACCGCGATTTCGAAAACTATCAGGACGACGGCGCCTACTACGACCGTCGCCCCAGCCTTTGGGTAGAGCCCATAGGCCAATGGGGTGAAGGCGTTGTAATGTTAGTAGAAATTCATACCAACGACGAAATTCATGACAACATCGTCGCCTTCTGGATGCCCAAAGAACCCACCAAACCCGGCAGCGAATATCAATTTGCCTATCGCCTGCATTGGACGGCCGAAGAACCCTTCCCGCCCTTCCCCGCAGCACGGGTATTTACCACGCGCATTGGTCGAGAAGGCCTGGCCGGGCAAGAAACCGAGCGCAATTCTGTCGGCCGCAAATTCGTGATTGATTATCAGGGCGGCGACCTTGCCAATATCGCGCAGCGTTACGACCTGGAGGCCGTGGTCAGTAGCTCACGCGGCGAAGTCACCGACCGTCACGTGCTTAAAGTGCTGGGTACTGATCGCTGGCGTGTCAGTTTCGACCTTCGTGTCAGTGGACAGGAAGCCGTCGATCTTCGCTGCTATATTCGTCTTGGGGACAAAACACTGACGGAAACGTGGTTGTATCAGTTTCATCCCAGTCAAGGTTGCAGCTGAGCCCCGTTCCGTTAAATTGTCGCAAGGTTAATGTAGATATAGGATATTGATATGGCTAGAGATTTAAACCCAATCACTGGCAGCTGGTACCTGGATCTGGATAAGGATATCGAGTTTCAGGTAATCGGCCTTGATGAAGTCGAAGGCACCATCAACATCGAATACGACGACGGGACGGCGGAAGAGCTGGATCTGGCGGATTGGGACGAAATGGACTTGGAAATCCTCGAAGACGAGGACGAAGACGAAGACGAGGACGAAGACGAGGATAATGACGACAACGAGGAAAACGATGACGACTACGATGATGAGGATTACGACTAGCTTCGCCCGCTAGACGGACCTCTCCTCCCCCTCTTTTCGATAACTCAAGTATCCAGCCGTTTCCGTTCGAGCCAGGACAGGAAACGGCTGGATTGATCTGCCGCAACGCGACTCACACTCCGCTCAATAGAGATAAACAGCCCCCGAATAAAAAGCACTGTTGTTGGTTTGCGTGCCGTTAATCCCAGTTGCCGAGCTATCCTCGCCCCAGGCGCCCACCGCCAGCGCATGACCATCCCGGCTTAAGGCCAGCGAATTACCAAAAAAATCGCCGGCTTGAGTGTTGGTAGCCTTAATATACGCCGTCTGTGCCCAGCGATTCGCCGATTGAGTGAACATATAGGCAGCGCCGGCATCTGAGTGGCTGTTGTCCATCGCATTACCCCCCACACCGACCGCCGCACCGTCTTCATCGCGGGCCGAGACAGCTAACTGGCCGCCCGCCGCATTCAAGGCCACCCGCAGACCAAAATGATCTTCAATGCCTGGGTTAGATGCTTTGAGATAGGTAGTTTGCTGCCAAATCCCACCCGGCTGGGCAAATAGATAGACCGCGCCAGAATAAGTCATACAATTGAGTCCATTGATGCCACAATCATCCCGTGAGTCACCGTTAACTCCAAATGCACCGCTGCTTTCATAAGGCGCACCGACCGCCACCACATCGCCCGTCGCATTTAAAGCCACGGAATAACCAAACCCATCGCCGTCCTCTAACCCCACATCCGTATTGGCGGCCTTCACATAGGCCTGTTGTGACCACCCGAAAAATCCTCGTTGGAATACATAAACAGCGCCGCTTCTGGAGGCAGAATTATCCGCCTGATTCCCATTAATCCCCCGCGCCGAGCTGTCTTCTCCAACTGCGCCAACGGCCAGCACCTGGCCATTCCCATTCAAGGCCAGCGAAATTCCGAATTCGTCGGCGGCCTCCGCATTGGACGCTTTTATGTAAGCTTGATGTGCCCACAATCCCGCTTCTCGCCGATAAACATAAACTGCCCCGGAGCCCTCCACACAGTGCGCCGGTTCTGGATCAATACAATCCCTGGCTTGACCACTATTGATGCCGCTGCCTGGGCCATCCTCTGCGCGCGCACCCACCGCCAAGGTATCGCCATCGCCCGATAAGGCTATGGCACTACCAAATCCATCTTCGCTCGCGGCATTACTGGCTTTTACATAAGCCTGCTGATTCCAGTCGCTGGCTTGGCGGGTAAACACGTAGACAGCACCCGCACCTGGCGTTTCGTTATCCGTCTGATTAGCATTGATGGCTGTCCCAGACCCTGCTTCATAACGAGCGCCAACCGCCAGCGTATTACCGTCATCGCTGATTGCCAGCGAAAACCCAAATTCGTCGCCCGCGTTGCCATTAGATGCTTTTAGGTAGGCTTGTTGACCCCACGTCCCTGAGGCATGGCTGTACACATACACGGCTCCGGAACTGGCAGCACTGTTATCGGCTTGATTGCCATTGATACCGGTCGCGTTACTGCCTTCCCAGGGGGCGCCCACCGCCAGGGTTTTGCCGTCGGCACTAACCGCCACCGCCATGCCGTAAGTATCGCCATAGCCGGTATTGGAGGCCTTGAAATAGCCTATGGTTTTAAGCATCCCCGTTGCCGCACTGATCTGCTTCGATGCGGCACAACCCTGGTTGTTGCAGGCCTCCAGGATGTACCGGGCATTAATCCAATCTTGCTGATACACCGCAATAGGTAAGGTATACATTTTGGCGTCGGCTGAAATTTGATCCGCTAGAGGTGTAAATCCGGAAACACCGTTTGAATCGACCAAAAGACGGTAGTAAGTCGCGCCACGGCTGGCTTGCCAGGTGAACTTAAGCTGCTTGATATTGTAACTCAGTTGAAGCTTAGGTACGGCTGGCTTTGCCGACATGCCAAGCAATCCCGCCTGCGCAGTCTGCCCGGCCAAAAACAAACTTATGCCTACCCAACCAGCGACCGCATTTCTCAGACTTGTCCTAATACGCATGGCCACTCTCCTTGGAGAAAATCACTACTGAATGCTCGGCAACTCACCCCGTCATTTTGGAAGTTAACAGACTACTATTTTTATAGTTTGATCTAGCGCAAGTTTAGCAGCATGCTAAAAGTTTGCCATGATCTATACTGAAACTAGTCTAATGTTCATACGTAGGAGGCTAACATGCAGCACGTAACTGATGCATTGGGTTCTTTATGGAAATATTCACGTTTTGGGTTGCCCTTTCTGCTCGGCTGGGCAGTCGTTTACGCCCTATTTGTTAGCCCCAGCGTTAGCTTGAGTGGGTTACTACTCTGGCTAACCGTAGTTTTGGCTATGGAGTGGGGTGTTGGCGAAGATTTCTCAACCCCGGAATATCGCTATCCTCGCATCTTTGTATGGCTGATGTGGACTTATCTACCCATTGTTCTCCTCGCCTTTACGGGCTTTGCCTGGACCATGTCGCATGCCGTTCACGCAAGCGATTTATTTAACATTGCGGCGGGCGTTCAGGCCTTAACCGGATTTGACATGATCGCTGCTCACGCCAACGACGGCTTGATGACTTACGTTCTGAGCACACTGTTGTTTTCTGCGATTACTGGCATTGGTTCGGTATCGGTAGGTCACGAGTTGTCGCATCGAACCTGGGAGCCCATGTCCATTTGGGTTGCCCGCATCTGCTCAGCTTTTGCCACCTTTAGCTACTACGCGATCGAACATCCCTACGGCCATCACTTATCGGTCGGAACGGATCGTGATTCCAGCACGGCGTTTCGTGGCGAAAGTGTAAATCGCTATTTTTTGCGTACTATGCCGCAGGATTATCAGGTAGCCTGGGAAATTGAAACCGGCCGTTTACAAAAACTCGGCGCGCCCATTTGGTCTCTGAAGAATCGCTTACTTCGCGGCTGGGCAGGTGAGCTGGCCATTGCCGTGTTCATGCTGTGGATCAGCGGACTGTTTGGTCTATTCTGGTTTCTGATAGCCGCCCTGCATACCCATTTCACTTACAAATTGGGCACCTATGCTCAGCATTATGGCATCGTTCGGGTGCCCGGATCGGAGATCAAGATTCACCATTCCTGGACCTGCAACAACCGGATGACCAACTGGTTTTCTGGCAATATCGGCCGGCACACCGATCATCATCTGGAGCCGGAACGCGAGTTCTGGCATTTACGGCCATTTGCTGAAGCGCCTCAGAATCCCTACCCCTATCTCAGCTTGCTGCTTATGGCGACTATTCCATCGCTTTGGCATCGAATCTGGGCGCCGGTGTTGATCGAATGGGATGAGCACTGGGCGTCGCCAGAAGAGCGCGAAATAGCCCGGCAGGCCAACCGTCGCAGCGGAGTCCCTATGCTGATGGCGCAGGCCGCGCGGCAAGATGTGCATATGATCGAAGCAGAGGCAGCCGCCGGCGTTTAATACGCGAGCGCGCGCAAGAAAAGGCCGGTAGCTCAAAAGCCGCCGGCCTTTTTATATCTCACTTTTATACCTCACTAGGCAACCGCTAGCGGGCAGCGGCCACCTTAGACGCCTTGGTTTTTACGGTGGCGGTCTTGGCTGCCTCCACGGGCTTTTTTGCCCGCGCCGGATCATAGGCGTAAGGCATCGGTGAACCCGACCGCACCAACAGCCGGCCGTAGGTTTCCTTGCCAAAAGCCGGCGCATAGCTTTGGCCATCCCAAGCTACTTTGCCGGCGATCACGACCTGAGTCACCACGCCATCCGAGCGATTAACCATCTGCGGATGATTAAATACTTCGCGATGAATGACCGTGGTGCGAGCCTCTGGGTTGTAAGCTTGCAGCGCCTTCGGATCGATCAGGACCACGTCGGCTTGAGCACCTAAATCTAAACTTCCGACGTCGATATTAAACAAGGCCGCCGGATCACGGGTCAACCGCTTAACCTGGCGACTTACCTCCGCCAGACCTTCCTCAGCGGCCAGTTGCAAGGTACGCAAATTGCCGTCAAAAAACGCCATATTCATTAAATGAGCACCGCTGTCGTTAAACCCAGGCAGGGTATCTTCGGCAAACAAAATTTTCTTGAGCACATCGCGCCGGGTGTTGGCGGTGGTAACCGACCAACGGAAAGCCCGATCATATTCCTTCAATAGATGCAACATGACATCGGCATCGTCTTTAACAGGGTTGGGGAATCGAGAAAAAGCCCGCGCTTCATCCGCATCCAACGCGCCTTCCCGGCCGCCACTGGCCTGATAATGCTGCAAGCGGCGATACAACTCGCCCATGTTGATATTCGCCCAAGACGGCACATCCGGCACCGAAACCAGCACCATGTCATCCAAATCGCGACTAAACGTGGTCGGCTCCACACCCAGCTTGCGCGCTAACCGGGCTAGATTGAACCCGACTTTGCCGGCCATCCAATCAGCGCGGAAGCGCTCACGATACGCGGGATCGTCGAGTAGCCGTTGTCGGCTCGCTCTATCATCCAGATCTAGGCAATTCAGCTCGCGAAACGCCGGTTTTTCCTCCATCAACGGCGACGTGGTGCCGTCGGCATAAACAACAAACGGCGCAGACAGAGCTTGAAAGACGAATCGTCCCTGCATCAGGCGGGAATTGACGAACTTATTCAGCCGCAGCAGCATACCCCAGGCTCGCTTGTTAGCGATCAGATCCATTGCAGCCGTCGCAGTCATCCGCATCGGCTTGCCATGCAACCGCCCAGAGCTCATCAGCAGCAGGTCCAGGGTGGCCATTTTGGCATCGGGGTTGGGGGTAAACTGGATCACGCCGTCATTGTGACGAACGATCTCGCCCAACGCTTTTATTTCCTTTCGAGTGGCATGCTGAGCGGGAATTCGAGCATTTCGATTGGGATCATTAGCCATGTAATGCAGGGGCAGACCGTCTGTCGACATGCCCACGTAACCGATTTGCATGGCCTCTTCGACGATCCGGCACATGGCAATGATCTCGTCATCAGTGGGTTCGCGGCCCGTCGCATCGGGCATGCCCATCACCTCCACTCGCAACATGCTGTGCGGAATCATGGGGCAGACATTAGGGCCCAGGGGCACGTCTTTGAAGTGCCGCAAATACTCTGCCGGCGTCCGCCATTTAATACGGTCACCGATAGCATCTTTAAGCACAAACTTAGGGATATTCTCCACTCTAGCAAAGCAATCAACGATGGGATTAAATTCGGTTTCCGGGCCGTTGCCATACGGTTGCAACCCAAAGGCGATGCCCATACTGCAATTACTCATTACCACGGTGGTGGTGCCGTGCCGTACGGACTCCGGCAGGCCGGGATCAACCTCTACCTCCAAATCAAAATGGGTATGAATATCAAGCAGGCCAGGCATTAACCATTGTCCGCGCCCATCAATCACTTGGCTTGCCAGCGTAGACTGCAGGTTTACGCCCTTGGCGGCGATCCGGCCGTCCTTAATACCCACATCGTACTCCGTGGGTGCCGCACCTGTACCATCAAACACCAAGGCATTTTTGACCAGAATATCCCATTCCATGCTTGTCCCTCCTCCGTTCAACAATCTGCCCTAATCACCTATAAATGCAAACACCTGTCGACAGATACCGACAGATCAATGCCATAAATTTTTCTTGGCTACCCCCTGATTAAAGCACAGCTTGGCCCGCTTTTCCCGCCTTTTCAAAACTCAAGGGCAGGCCAAGTAAAAACGTCTGATTAAGCCGGCCCTGTGGCATAATCATTGGCCTTTATTGCCGTCAATTTCTCGCCTGCTATGGATCCAAATCACTACTGCGAAGATAAACTACGTCGTCGTGCGCCGGAATATCACTTGGCGCTGATGTTCACACCCGTGGCACAACGCTCGACACAGCAAACACTCTATGCCTTGCTGACAGAGTTACGTGAAATTACCCAGACAGTGACCGACACTCAGGTAGCTGGCAACAAATTGCAGTGGTGGCGGGATGAAATTCGCGCCGCCTTCGTGGGCCAGGCCACCCACCCCGCCAGCCTGGCTTTATCCAAAGATGCCAAAATTTGGCAGCCGCATACGGCATTGTTTATGGAATTCGCCGAGGGAATCGCTATGGACTTGGGACATGGCGGCTTTACCGATATCCATGACCTATTACTGTATTGCTACCGAACAGGCGCGATTCCGGCCATGCTCAGCAGTATCGCCGGCGGGGGTGATCAAGCCAGTTTGCGCCTGGCTCAACAACTCGGCACGGCCTGCCGACTCGTTGAGTTACTGCGCGACACTACCCGACTTTCAAGCGAGGGTTACTTTTATCTGCCCGCTGATTTGATTGAACGCCATGGAATAACAGGGCAGGATTTACATGGGCCAACGACGGCGACACCGGTCGCTGCGGCGTACCGTGAGTTAGGAGAGCGTGCCGGGGGGTTATTTCAATCCGTTCAAAAAGAGATAACCCAGACTCAGCGCACGGCATTACACGTGCCCATGCTTTTGGCCCGTTTGCGTCAGCAGGAACTCAAACGAATAGACAAAAACCAGTATCATCTTTTAGAAAGCCGTCACGCGCTACACCCCGTGGCCCGCCTGTGGCGACTGTGGCGCACTGCTCGGCAATTAACGCGCTAGGACAGTCCACTATCGCGAAGTAGCACCCATCATCCGACGGGGCTCGATTTTTCCACCCTGGCCAACTTCACCCATGCCAAGAAAATCATCGCTGGGGCCGTAGAGTCTTACCCATTCGGCTTCTGGCAACTCTGCCACTACCACGGAGTTTCCGCGCACTATGGCGAATGCGCTCTCACGGCTGAGATGAACCGCCGGCCAGCGTTGCAGGGCGCTGTCTGTCTTTAAAATACAAGCGTCCAGCGACGCTGATCCTGTTTCGGCCAAAGCCTCAAGATCGGCAAAAGTCCACAACGGCGAATCATCGGCGTACGGTCCAACCGCCCATCGTC
>_27_pt1 | contig 12782 bp, 11 predicted proteins | sample MGYA00084035_6733316 | MGnify analysis MGYA00084035 | reverse complement strand
CGAGGTCACCCTGCAGGTCACGGTCACTGCCACCATTGGTGGCAGTGACCGTGACCTGCAGGGTGACCTCGCGTATTGTTTGTCGCCAACGCGCGCAGCACCGGAATTAAACTGAACGCTGGTTTCTGCGTTCCACTCCTGGGTAAAGGCCGCCGGCGCCCCCGGCGCCTCGAAGGAAATGTCCTTGGTATAGACACGCTGCAACGTAAACTGCGCCTTATGTGCTGGTGCTGCCGGCACCGGCGGCGCGTCATTCTGCTCGCTCATGTTTTTTTCAAATCCCGGAACTGGTTGTTGGTAGGACTGCCTGGCTCAGTTGAGCGTGCCGCCGGCAAGCAAGGCGTCCAGCGTGCCGGCTCGCTCAAGCGCATAAAGCTCGTTGAAGCCGCCAACATGGTACTCGCCGATCCAGATCTGCGGAACGGTGCGCTGGCCGCTGCGCGCCATCACCTCGGTGCGCAGGGCGCCATCGCGCGATACGTCTATCTCGCGATACGCAACACCTTTACGCACCAACAACTGCTTGGCCTGAACGCAATAAGAACAGTTCGGCGTGGTGTAAAGGACGACGTCGACGCTCATGCCCGCTCCGGAGCGCTGCTGATTGGGAGATCTGGAGATCATCGGGCGCAGGCCATCCGCATCACGCCTTGACCACCGGCAGGTTTTCCCCGCGCCAGGCATTGATGCCGCCCGCCAGACAGTAAACCGGCGCATGGCCGGCCTTGATCAATTGCTTCGCGGCGTCGCCGGCACTATGCCCAACATGGCAGACCATAATCAGCGGCTTGCCTTTGTACTTCTCCAGTTCGCCCAGGCGAGAGGCGAGCTGCGCCAGCGGGATATTCACGCTACCGGCAATGTGGCCGCCGCGAAAATCGCTGTCGACGCGCACATCAAGCAGCACGGCGTGCTCACGATTGACCAGCCCGCCAACCAGGGCCGGCCCCAGCGACTTGCCGCCACGGCGGGACTCGATAATGACCAGCACGATCGCCAGCACCACGAAGGCAGTAGTAAGCATCCAGTGATTGGCAAGGAACTCGGGAATACGATCCATGGGCAACAGCTTCAGCGGGTGAAGAAAATGGAGGCCGGGAGTATAGCCCACCGTCGCACCGTCTTTGTTGGATCAGCCTTTGCTGGATCCACCCCTGCTGACTACCGGCTTATCATTGGTCGGCTCGTTCCGGGGCACCGGCTCCGGTAAAATCCGCAACCTCTTCCCGACCCTGATCCGCCCCAACCATGACCTCACCCAAAAAATCCTTCGTGCTGGTCGTGCTTGACGGCTGGGGCCACCGCGAAGAGCGCGAGCACAATGCCATCCTTGCAGCGCATACGCCGGTATGGAACCACCTGTGGCGCGACTATCCGCACGGACTGGTTTTGAGCTCCGGCGAGGACGTCGGCCTGCCTGACGGCCAAATGGGCAACTCCGAAGTCGGCCACATGAACCTCGGCGCCGGCCGCGTCGTCTACCAGGACTTCACCCGCATCACCAAAGCCATCCGCGACGGCGGCTTTTTCACCAATCCGGCGCTCACCGGTGCCGTTGACAAGGCGCAGGCGGCCGGCGGCGCGGTACACATCATGGGGCTGCTGTCGCCGGGCGGTGTGCACTCGCACGAAGACCACCTGATCGCGATGGTCAACCTCGCCGTACAACGCGGTGCGCAGCAGGTATTCGTGCATGCGTTCCTCGATGGCCGCGACACCCCACCACGCAGTGCTGAGGCCTCGCTGACGAAAATGCGTGATCACTTGGCGCGTGTGCCTGGCAAAAATGGCAGCACCTGCCGTATTGCCACTATCGTCGGCCGCTATTACGCCATGGATCGCGACAACCGCTGGGAACGCGTTGAGGCCGCATACCGCCTGCTCACTGAAGCAAGTGCCAATTTCCGCAGCGCCGATCCGGTACAGGCACTTATGGATGCCTACGGCCGCGGCGAGAACGACGAATTCGTGCAGCCAACCGTCATTGCCGGCACGGATGAACAACCCGCATTCATTCGCGATGGCGACAGCGTGGTATTCATGAATTTTCGCGCTGATCGCGCCCGCCAGATCAGCCGCGCATTCGTGCAGGACGATTTCCGGAACTTCGCGCGGCGCGTGCGGCCGAAACTTGCCGCCTATGTAATGCTTACCGAATATGCTGCGGATATCCACGCTGCCTGCGCCTACCCGCCATCGCCACTGACGAACGTGCTCGGCGAATATCTGGCAAAACTCGGCAAGACCCAGCTGCGCATCGCCGAGACAGAAAAATACGCACACGTCACTTTCTTTTTCAACGGCGGCCGTGAAGAGCCATTCGCCGGCGAGGATCGCATTCTTGTACCAAGTCCGCAGGTCGCCACCTACGACCTGCAGCCGCAAATGAGCGCCCCGGAAGTCACCGACAAACTGATCGGGGCGATCATGAGCGGCAAGTACGACGTGATTGTCTGCAACTACGCCAACGGCGACATGGTCGGCCACACCGGCATATTCGCCGCCGCCGTGCAGGCAGCCGAAGCGATTGATGTCGCACTGGGCCGTCTGGTCGCGGCAGTTGAAAGCAGTGGCGGCCGGATGCTGATCACCGCCGACCACGGCAACATCGAGCAGATGCACGACAACGCAACCAGGCAGGCGCACACCGCGCATACCTGCGGCCCGGTGCCGCTGATTTACGTAGGGGACAAATCGGCGCGCGTGCAACCCGTCGGCGGCGTTCTGGCGGATATCGCGCCAACCATGCTCACCCTGATGGACATCCCGGTGCCGGCGGAAATGACCGGGCACGTACTTGTGCGGCCCGGCCACTGACGCACATGACCCGCCGGCTGGCAATCCGTGCGGTGGCGCTGGCGATACTGCTGTGTGTCCCGGCCGCGCACGCTGGCCGCAATGCCGGTAGTGAAGATCTCGCGCGCACGCAAGAGAAGATCGCGCTGGCCCAGCAACGTCTCGAATCGACCCGGGGTGTGCTGACCGCAAACCAAACGCAACTGCGCGACGCAGAAAAGGCCATCGAGCGCGTTACTACGGCAATGCGCGAACTGCGCCGCCAGGAACGCTCGCTCGCTACTGCACTCGCGAAACTTGAAATGCAGCGCAATGCGCTGGTGACGAAAACGCAGGCTCAGGCAGCGGCACTGGCGCGCGATGTGCGGGCTGCCTGGCTACTCGCCCGTCAGCAACAATTGCGCTTGTGGCTCAACGCCGACGACCCCCAGCAGCTAGCCCGTATCGTCCGCTATTACGACTATCTGCAGCGCGATCGCACCAGACGCATCGCCGAATACAACGAAGCAACCGCCTCATTGGCGGCAACCCGGATGCGTGTCGTTGCCGAGCAACAGCAACTTGCCGAGACCCGCGCCAAGCTGGCGGCTAACGAACGTGAACTGGCGCAAGCGCGGGACAAACGCAAACAGGCCGTCGACATACTCGCTGGCGAACTGCGCTTGCGCAGCAACGAACTCAAACGCCTGCGGGAAGACGCAGCGGCATTGCGCCGGCTTTCCAACGCGGCGCGTGAAGCCTTTCGCGACCTGCCACCGGAAGCAACCGACGCCCCGATCAAGGCCCGCAAGGGCAAGTTGCGCTGGCCTGTTATCGGCCGCATTGCCGCCCGCTATGGTTCGCCGCTCGCCGAAGGCAAGCTGTCGCTGAATGGCATCCTCATCGCTGCGCCGGAAGGCAGCGAGGTACGGGCCGTGCATCCCGGGCGCGTGGTCTATGCCGACTGGCTGCGCGGTTACGGGCTGCTGGCAATCATCGATCATGGCGACGGCTACCTCACCATCTACGGCCACAATCAGGCCCTCAATCGCGCCACCGGCGACTGGGTCAAGGAAGGTGAAACAATCGCCACCGTCGGCGCGTCAGGCGGCAATGCAGCGCCGGGCCTGTACTTCGAATTGCGCCACGGCGGCGACCCCCAAAACCCGGCACTCTGGCTGCGCCGGTGAAATACTGGCCGGACGCTTTGACGACAAGGTATAAACGGCCATTGTCTTCCCGGAACGCACACCCCATGAAAGACCTCGCACACCGCCAGCCACGATTTCCATTTCTGCGCGACCGATATCCCTTCACGGCCCTCTTTGCTCACGCCGTCCTGATTACCCTCCTCGCCCTGCCCGCCGCCCGCGCCGCCAGCGAGACTGCCGCCGATACAACGGGGAAAGACAAGCCGGCAACAATCACCACCAACGCGCTGCCGCTCGACGACTTGCGCATTTTTGCGCAAGTGCTACAGCAAATCCGTGATTCCTATGTCGAGCCGATCAGCGACGAGAAACTGCTTGCTGCGGCAATTCACGGCCTGCTCTATGAGCTCGATCCGCATTCGTCCTATCTCGAATCGAAAGAATTTTCCGATCTGCAGGTAACCACTTCCGGCGAGTTCGGCGGCGTCGGCATCGAGATCGGGATAGCCGAGGGTTTCATCAAGATCGTGTCTCCCATTGACGACACGCCAGCCAGCCGCGCCGGCCTGCGTCCGGGCGATTTCGTCATCCGCATTGACGGCGACAGCGTCAAGGGCATGAGTCTTTTCGAAGCGGTCGACCGCATGCGCGGCAAGGTCGGCACGGAAGTGGAACTGACCGTCATGCGTGAGGGCAAGGGAAAACCGTTCGACGTCTTGCTGATGCGCGAAAAAATCAAGATGACCAGCGTGCGCAGCCGCGAGCTGACGCCGGGTTTTGCGTACCTGCGCGTCACCCAGTTCCAGACGCACACCGGTGCCGATACAGAAAAAGAAATCAAGGCATTGTTGGCAGCGTCGGAGCCGCTGCAGGGGCTCGTGCTCGACATGCGCAACAATCCCGGCGGTGTGCTGAGCGGCGCGCAGCAGGTCGCCGACCTGTTCCTTGATGGCGGCAATATCGTCTACACGCAAGGGCGCGACAATTCCGCGCAACAACGTCTTGATGCCACACCCGGCGATTTGCTCAATGGCCTGCCCATGGTGGTACTGGTAAACGCCGGCAGCGCCTCGGCAGCGGAAATCGTCGCCGGAGCGCTGCAGGATCAGCAACGCGCGGTGATTGTCGGCACGCCAACCTTTGGCAAGGGCTCGGTACAGACCGTATTCCCGCTGCAGCAGGATCGGGCGCTGAAACTCACCACCGCGCGCTACTACACGCCATCAGGGCGTTCGATTCAGGCACAGGGAATCGTCCCGGATATCCGTGTCGAGGATGCACGCCTGACGCAACGCGACGAAGACGCGTCATTCCGCGAAGCGGATCTGCCGGGACATCTCAAGAACAGCAACGGCGCGCCCGAGCGCAAGGGCAAGAGCCAGAAGGCGGACGGCGAAGAAAAACCGAAGACTCTGGCCGAAGATGATTACCAGCTCTACGAGGCGCTCAACATCCTGCGCGGCATGGTGCTGGCGCGCGCAGCGCACGCAGAAGCAGGCGCCACAAAATAATCAGTCGAGCCGCATCTCGATTCCTTGCGCGGCCATATATTCCTTGGCCTGGCGGATCGTGTACTCGCTGAAATGAAAGATGCTCGCGGCAAGTACCGCATCGGCCTTGCCGATGCGGATGCCATCGGCAAGGTGCTGCAGATTGCCAACACCACCGGAGGCGATTACCGGCACGTTAGTCGCCTCGCTTATTGCGCGCACCAGCGCGTTATCGAAGCCCGTTTTGGTGCCGTCGCGATCCATGCTGGTCAGCAGGATTTCACCGGCGCCCATTTTTTCCATGCGTCGCGCCCAATCCACCGCATTGATGCCGGTCGCCTTGCGGCCGCCGTGGGTAAAAATTTCCCAGCGATCACTTTCTTGCGGCGCACTCACCTTCTTGGCGTCAATGGCGATGACGATGCACTGGGCGCCAAAACGTGCCGCTGCTTCACCAACGAATTCGGGGTTGGCAATTGCCGCTGAGTTGATTGAGACTTTGTCGGCGCCAGCGTTGAGCAGATTGCGGATATCCTCGATCCTGCGAATACCGCCGCCCACGGTGAGCGGGATAAACACCTGGCTGGCCATACGCTCAACGGTGTGCAGCATGATGTCGCGGCCTTCGTGGCTCGCGGTGATGTCGAGGAAGGTGATCTCATCAGCGCCGGCCTCGTCGTAACGGCGCGAGATTTCCACCGGGTCGCCCGCGTCGCGAATATTCTCGAATTTTACGCCCTTGACCACCCGGCCCTGGTCGACATCGAGGCAGGGAATAAGACGTTTGGCGAGACCCATGATGTGTTGCTCCGCGCTCAGGCGTTGACAGGCGGCTGGTCGGCAAGCGCCTGCGCCGCGCGCAGGTCCAGCGTGCCTTCATAAATGGCCCGGCCGGTGATGGCGCCGACGATACCGTCGTGCGCCGCAGCCTTGAGCCGGTGGATGTCGTCGAGATTGGTGATGCCGCCGGACGCAATCACCGGCAGGCCGGATTCGCGCGCCAGCCGCGCCGTTTCCTCGACGTTCACACCCTGCATCATGCCGTCGCGAGCAATGTCGGTGTAAACAATCGAACTCACGCCGTTGTCGCGGAACTGGCTGGCGAGGTCGATCGCACGCACGCTGGAAACATCGGCCCAGCCATCGGTGGCAACCATGCCGTTCTTCGCGTCGATCCCGACCATGATGTGCCCGGGAAATTCACGGCACGCTTCCTTGACGAACTGCGGTTCCTTCAGGGCTTTCGTGCCAATGATGACGAACTGCACGCCAGCATCAAGATAGGCGCGAATCGTTTCCAGCGAGCGGATGCCGCCGCCGATCTGGATCGGCAGCAGCGGCAATGCCTGCGCAATCGCCCGCACGATGCTGCCGTTCACCGGCGCGCCAGCAAACGCGCCGTTGAGATCAACAAGATGCAGGCGCCGCGCGCCGGCATCGACCCAGCGATGCGCCATGGCCACCGGGTCATCGGAAAAGACGGTGTCGTCCTCCATGCGACCCTGCTTCAGGCGCACGCACTTACCGTCTTTCAGATCGATAGCCGGAATAATGAGCATGGAATGACTCAATGCACTTTCCGCGCCGGCACGGTGCCATCCCAGCGCGCGAAATTGGCGAGCAGCGTCAGACCGGCAAGCTGGCTCTTCTCCGGATGAAACTGCACGGCGAAGATGTTGTCATGCGCGACGGCGGCGGCGAATTCCAGACCATACTCGCAACGACCGGCGACGAATTTCTCATCGTCCATCCGTACATAGTAGCTGTGGACGAAATAAAAGCGCGAATCCTGGTGGATCCCCGCCCACAGCGGATGCCCGTCTGCCATATGCACCTGATTCCAGCCCATATGCGGCACTTTGAGCTTCTCAAGACGCTCGCCGAGCAGATTGTCGCCGAAATACTTCACTTCCCCCGGCAGAACACCGAGTGCGTCACAACCACCATTCTCTTCGGAATGGCGCATCAACATCTGCATGCCTATGCAGATGCCAAGAAACGGCTTCCGGGTAATGACTTCGCGTACCACCTGATCTATGCCAATGCGCACAATGCCCTGCATGCAATCGCGAATTGCACCGACACCAGGCAGCACCACGCGATCGGCGTGACGGATAATCTCCGGGTCGGCGGTAATCAATATTTTCGCGTCACACACTTTCTCGAAGGCTTTCGAGGCCGAGCGCAGGTTGCCCATCCCGTAATCGATGATGGCGATGGTCTCAGCCATTGAGCGTGCCCTTGGTGCTCGGCGTGATGCCGCCCATGCGCGGATCGTGCTCCATGGCCATGCGCAGCGCGCGGCCAAACGCCTTGAACACGGTCTCCGCCTGGTGGTGCGCGTTGTTGCCACGCAGATTGTCAATGTGCAGGGTTATCGCAGCGTGATTGACGAGCCCCTGAAAGAACTCGCGAAACAGATCGACATCGAAACCACCGACATTGCCGCGACTGAAATCGACATGCATTTCAAGGCCGGGGCGCCCGGACAGATCCACCACGACGCGTGACAACGCTTCGTCGAGCGGAACATAGGCATGGCCATAACGACGCACGCCTTTCTTGTCGGCCCACGCTTTGGCGAGCGCCTGACCCAGGGTAATGCCGACATCCTCGACTGTGTGGTGCGCATCGATGTGCAAATCGCCATCGGCAACGATAGCGATGTCGATGAGGCCATGACGCGCCACCTGATCAAGCATGTGCTCAAGAAACGGCAAGCCAGTGCGGAATTCGCCCTTGCCGGTACCGTCGAGGTTGACGCTGACCTTGATGCGGGTTTCCAGCGTGTTGCGCTCCACGCTGGCGGTACGCTCCGCCATGCTGCTCTCCGCGATGCTGCGTGTCCGGGGCGGGTATTATAGGCTCCGCCATGCGCCCCGGCACCCGCCGGCGCAGAAAAGCGCAGCAGGACTCGCCATGCCCGTTATTGTTGAGCCCCGTTACGATGTCGCCGACCTCGAAGCGGACCTCGCGCATGTCTACGCCGACTTTCCCGGCCGGACGCCGCAGCAGTGCCTCACCACAATCCGGGACGCGCTGCGCGCAGGCGGCGTGTTTTATGCGGCAGCGTTCAACGGCAGGCAGGTGGCCGGCGCACTGGTCAGCGGGCCGACCGATGCGCGCCGCATCGCGCTGGTGGCGGTGCGGGCTGTCACGCGCAACCGTGGCGTCGGCCTGCGCCTGATCGACGAGATTTCCCGCCTTGAAAAACTCACCGGCGGCCGTGAATTGGTCATTACCGCCACCCCCGACGCAGTCGCGGCCCTGACTGCGCTGGGCTTCACGGCATCGTCGGCCGGGGATTTGCGGAAGCCGCTACAGGCAGGATGATCGAAAATTCGGCGCCCTGGCCACGGCCTTCACTGCGTACCCGCATGTCACCGCCCATATTGGCAACCAGCAATCTGGCCGTGGCGAGGCTCAGGCCAAAGCCGCCTTCGCGATGATGTGACCCCACCATAAAAAATGGTTCGAACAGGCGGCCGATGTGCTCGCCATCGATGCCCTTGCCCTGGTCGCGCACCACCAGTACCCCGCGCGTGCCATAGGTTTCGGTACCGCCGGACACCACAATTTCCTGGCCATCGTCACTGTAGTTGATTGCATTCTCGATGAGAAAGGCAAGCGCGCGACGCAGTCGCTGCTCGTTGGCAAACAACACAAGATCCGCCGGGACGCTGTTGCGCACCGTCAACTTTTTCTTCGCAATGACTTCAACACGCTCACGCAACAGTTCGTCAACGACCCACATCGGCGCTATCGGCGCCAATGCAATCTGCGCGGCATTCTCGCTGGCGAGGTCAAAATAACGCAACACAGTGCTGACCAGGTCAATCATCCGTTGATGCCCGGCCTCGACCATTTCAATCATGGCCCGTATTTCCGGATGCACCGTCGTTGCATCGACAGTACGCGTGGCAGACATCCAGTTCAGCGGTGTGTTCAACTCGTGGCTGAGATAGTGAAGAAAGCGCAACTTGTCGGCGTCGAGGCCCTTGATTTGCGCGAACATGCGCTCAAGTTGCTCGTGCGACTCCTGCTGGATTCGCTCATTCTCCACTTTCAGCAACTTCATCCGGTCGCCCAGCGCGAGCGACAGCAGTACAACTTGCAAAACCGCGCCCAACTGCGGTGAATACGTGGTGAATGCGTTAGCCGGCAAGATGCCCAGATTCGCCAGCGGCAGCAGAATCGCGCCGCTCAGCAGCACACACCAACCGGCCACAAAGAGGCGCGCCGGCCGGTAGCCCTGACGCAACCGCATGACGCCCGCGCCGAACATCACCATTGCAAAAAGCAACGGCAGCACCGTGCCCAGAATGTAGGCCCAGTGTCGCGGCAGCATCAGGCCCAGCAAAAAGACCAACACCACGGCGTGCGTCATCCAGCGAAAGCCGGCATCGACTTTCGGGTTGTCCTTGCGGATATCAAGGAAGCTGCGCGTGAATTGCAAAGCGCCCCACACCGCAATGCAGGTAAACACCGGAAACCAGCCGTTGGCCGCCGGGAAATCCGGCCACAGGTATTGCAGCGCTAATCCGTTAAGGCTCAGGAAGAGCAGAGTGAACCCAGCAAGAAAAATGATGTAATGAAGCTGTGCGCGCTCGCGCGTCGACCAATACAGCAAGGCGTTGTAGAGAAGCATGACGAGCAACGCCCCGTAAAAAAGCCCGAAGCCCCACAACTGCATGCTGGTGCGTTCGGCAAGCCCCTGGGCGTTGGTGAGCCGCAGATCGACATTGAGCGCACCCTGGCCGGCAACCCGCACGAAAATCGATACCGGCTGCGTCTTGCCGCCAATGAGCCGGTACGGAATCGGCAGCACGAACTCGCGCAGCTTGTATGGCCGCGCATCGAACGCGAGCGTGTCGCCCATCGGCACCGTGTTCCAGCCGCCGAAGCCATCGGGCGTGTAGAAAGTGATTTCGTCGATGATCGGATGGCTTTCGATCAGGTGCCACTCGTGTTCGGGGCTGCCCGAAAAATCAATCTGAATGCGGAACCACAGTGCGGCGCGGCGGAAGCCATAGTTTGGGCGCTCCTTGCCAACCGCATGGAAACGACCGGCATACATGGCGGCCGATACCGCCTCGATATCCAGCGACGCCGTTTCGTCCTCGAGAACATCCATGTGCATCCCGAGCGGGTAATCCCGCTGGTCGGGCCCCAAGGTGAGCACATCGGCCTGCACCGGCTGGCCGCTGCAAGCAATGAACAAGGCCAGCGCCGGCAACAATGCCGCCAGCAGGAAGCGATGCAACATGGGCACGCGCATGGACAGGATCCCCGATCTGCCGGCACCGGGAGGCGCGGGCGCGTCAAGAATAGCGGCATTCTTCGGAGACGCCACGCCTTGTGGCACACTCGCCGCCATCTGCATGCTGCATACCGATCCACATCCCGGATCGCAATAACGGAAGACCCTCGGGGGGAACAACAAGATGGCCAGCACCTGGAAATACCTCAAGTGGACGCTCATCGGCATTACCGGGCTGTTTCTCACTCTGGTGTTGTTCCTGTTCTTCTGGATCGACCCGAACGACTACCGGGATGACATCACCCGGGTGGTCAAGGACAAGACCGGCCTGATCCTTGAGATCAAGGGCAACATTGGCTGGAATTTCTATCCGGCTATCGGTTTTTCCGTCGAGGGCCTGTCACTGGCCACCGCCGAAGACCAGACGCCGCTCGCCACCGTCACCAAAACGGTGGTCAGCGTCGAGCTGCTGCCACTGTTCAGCAAGCAGATAACTGTACGCACGCTCTATGTCGATGGCCTGGTCGCCAACCTTGTCGTCAATGAAGACGGCAAGGGCAACTGGGAAGCCCTCAGCAGCGGCACCGAAACGACGCCCGAACCCAAGCCAACTGAAACCGGCAGCAGCGACCTGATCATCAGCGTGCCGAAAGTCGTCGTCACCAACACGGTGATCGACTACGACGACCGCAAAGGCAAGGCGCGCTACCGGGCGACGGTGAAAGAGCTGGTCGCCGAAAATATCGGCCTGGCCACGGAATTCCCGTTTCACCTCGTCGCCACGGCCGAAGGCGGCAATGGACTCAGGGTCGATGTCGACACCCGCGCCTTCGTGCGCCTTGATCCGGCCGCGCAGGTCTACATCGTGCGCGGCCTTGACCTCAAGGCCGACATTGCCGGCATTCTCGCCAAACCATTCCACCTCATCCTCGCGACCGATATCGACGCCGACCTGAAGACGCAGAAAATCATCGCCACCAATTTCTCGCTCGATGCCAGCGGCCTTGCTCTCGCCGCGCAGCCATTGCGTGCAACAGTGAACGGCCCGTTGGCACTGAATCTTGCCGCCGACACGGCAACGATCGGGCCGTTGCAGTTCTCGGCAGCAAATCTCAACGGCACGCTCGCCCTCGACGTGAAGGATCTGACCCGGGAGCTGTCGTTTGCCGGCACACTCGCTGTCGCACCGTTCAATGCCAAAAGTCTGCTGCGCGAGTTCAGTATCACGGCACCGAACACGACCGATCCCGCCGCAATGACCAAGGTCAGCGTGAAGACTGCGCTCGCAGGCGCACTCACGCACGCGATGCTCAACAACCTCGAAATCACGCTCGACGACACCCACATCAAGGGCAGCGCCGGCATCACCGACCTCGCCACCCAGGCACTGGTATTCGATCTCGCCGTCGACGCCATCAATGCCGACCGGTACCTGCCGCCACCGGCAAAGCCCGTTGCCGGCAATGCCGAGGGTGCCGCCGCACCGACATCAGCGCCGGCGCCGACATCAGCGCCGACCGGCGGCGGCAAGCCGGAGCCGTTGCTGCCGGTGGCAATGCTGCGCACGCTCAACGTTGACGGCAAACTCAGCGCCGGCAAGATCACTTTGATGGAATGGCCGATGACCAATCTCGCGGTCGCCGTGCGTGCGAAAGATGGCAATATCCATATCGATCCACTGGCCGCCACCGTGCTCGACGGCACCGTCAAAGGCAACGTCCAGATTGATGCCCGCGGTACCGAGCCACGCATCGTCACCCACCTGAAACTCGACCGGGTCGAGATCGGTGGCGTGGTCAAGCGCTACGCCGGCCGCGATCTTTTCGCCGGCAAAGCTTCGCTCAATCTTGATCTCGATACTACCGGCAACGACATCGACACCCTGCTGAAGAAAGCTGTCGGTGGTCTCGATTTCAGTTTTGCCGACTCGCTGCTCAAGGGCATGAATCTCAACAACATGTTGACCGAGACACTCACCCAACAACTCGGTGCCTTCTCCATGCTGGTGCCTGACTACCAGCAGAAACTGCCGAAGGAATTGCAGCAGGACACCGCCTTCAACACGCTCGCGGCGTCGGCAAAACTCAAGGATGGTATTGCCCAGAC
>_26_pt1 | contig 13263 bp, 12 predicted proteins | sample MGYA00084035_6733316 | MGnify analysis MGYA00084035 | reverse complement strand
GCCGAAGAGCAATTACTCCACGATGCCCTGCATGATGCACTGACCGGTCTGCCTAACCGCAACCTGCTGACGGATCGCCTGCAACGCGCTATTGAACGTTCTGAGCGATATGAACACGAATCTTTTGCCTTGTTGTTTCTCGATTTGGACGGCTTCAAAGTTGTCAACGACAGCCTGGGTCATCCTGTCGGTGACCAGCTGCTCATTGAGCTGAGCAAACGCCTGGCCGCACTGCTCCGGGGCTCCGACACCCTGGCCCGTTTTGGCGGCGACGAGTTTGCTATCCTGCTCGAAGAAATCAAAGACGAAAGTGAGATTGAGATAATCGCACAACGCATACTGCACGATCTGCAACAGCCTTTCTTGATCGACGACCAGAAGTTATTTGTCGGTGTAAGTATCGGTATTGCGGTGAGCAAAGCAAAATACGGCCATACCGAAGACATGCTACGTGATGCCGACATTGCCATGTACCGCGCTAAGAGCCTGGGTAAAGGGCGATACGTGGTGTTTGATAACGTCATGCATGGCCATATCGTCAAACGTTTCGAGCTGGACACTCAGCTGCACCATGCGGTGGATCGTCAAGAATTCGTTATCCATTATCAGCCCATCGTGAATCTTCAAGATGGCGGGAAGCTGACGGGCTTCGAGGCCCTGTTACGCTGGAATCATCCCGAACTTGGATTACTTCCGCCGACCGACTTCATCCCATCGTTAGAAGAAAACGGGCTCATCGTGCGGGTCGGCGAATGGACCCTGACAACCGCCTGCACGGCAGTTCACTCCTGGCATCGAGCAGGCTATGCGCCCTCCGTTTCGGTAAATGTTTCTGCGGTGCAGCTGCGCGAACCCGGCTTATCAGCGGCCGTGGCTCATGCGCTTAACGTGAGTGGCCTGCCAGCGCACTGCTTAACGCTGGAGATCACCGAAAGCAATGTGATGCAGAACGAGGCGTTGGCACGCTCCCTGATCACTGAAGTTAAACAGTTGGGGGTCAAATTGTCGATGGACGATTTTGGCACCGGCTACTCTTCACTGAGTTATCTCAAACGCTTTCCTTGGGACTACATCAAGATTGACAGCTCATTCGTGCGCGACATCATCACCGACCCTGAAGATGCTGCAATCATTAGAGCCATCGTCGCCATGGCCCATACACTACGTTTTCAGGTGGTTGCGGAAGGCGTGGAAAATCCGGCGCAACTCGAATTTCTCACGCTATATGCGGTCGATCTGGCGCAAGGCTACCTCTTGGCCCAGCCAGCAGCCGCCGAACACTGGACTAATCGGGCGAATATCCCGGCGTTAGCCGCAAAAACAGGGGCGGCAAAACGTTCATCATGAGCGAAAGCTGAAAATCTTCAGCTAAAGACGGCCACGTGTCTTGCCTAGTTCAGCGTGCGCTGCCCTGCCTTGGGTATTTTGGTGCTTGAGTAACCGCACTCGTCATAGACACACTGCACGGCGGCACGAACGTATTCCACCAGGTCAACGTAGGCGCTTTCTTCGTCTTCACCGTCGCTGTCATACCCGGCCTGGCCAATGGCGGTGATATCCTGCAGTGACTCTTGCACTGTCAAAGACGCAGTACGGTTGCCTTGTAGCGGGTAGCTGATCCCAAAACCGAACACAAACCCCTGGCACCAGACCGCCAACGCTTCGACGCGAAGCTGCAATGCCTGCTCATCGTCCGGCAACATCAGCTCAAAACCCAGATCACCGGCTTGCAGATCGTCCAGAACGAACGCCATAAGATCTTCAAAAAACAGCCGATCCTGTTCATCAAGCTCAAATTTGGTGCTTTGATCTGTTAATGACTGAGTTACCCAGGATTTAAGCTCCGTCTGGCCACCACACACCAAACCAAACATTTCGCCATGCGCTTGCGCTGGGCTATACAGCGATCCGATACGCTGCAAGGCAGTCTCCAGCGCCAGGTAACCAAATTGCGACATTTAAATCTCTCTTGAATCATGAGTGGGTTAGATGCAGAGCATTTGCAAACAACCGACAACAAAACTATAGTCTGCGGGTTATGTCAGTCAGAATCAGCAGGGCGCATTCTACCACCGCTGCGGGCGTCCTAAAACGAGAGCCTAAAAAATGGCTGAACAAAACTTATCCAAAATTGATCTACTGGAGCAGCGAGTTTCGCAGTTACTCGCAGAACGTCAGCGTTTGGCTGAGGAAAATCAGCAGCTCCGTCTAAGCAAAGCCAAGCTACACCAACGTGTTACGTCTATACTAAACAAATTAAAGGAGATCGAGCAATGCCAAGAATGAATACCGATTCTGAGAAGCAGGGCTCCGTCGCCGTTACGGTCCGTATCCTGGGTAAAGAATACCAGGTTGCCTGCCCGCCCAGCGCACAAAGCGAGCTTTTGGATGCCGCCCGCCATCTCGACGAAAATATGCGTCAGATCCGGGATAGTGGCAAGGTCGCCGGCGTTGATCGCATTGCCGTCATGGCGGCACTGAATCTGGCTCACGAAGTGCTCGCCCTTAACCGAGAGCTACAGCAGCAGGACGAGAAACAAGTACCGGACGTCCACGGGCAGTTAGATTTGAGCCCGCCGGCTGAGCAAAAAAAATCCAGGCATTGATTCGCGCAAAAGAAATAACGACAACTCGCCGTGGCTGAGCTATCATTTCTCTGACGTCTCCTGCCCGGTTTGTGAACGTCGGGAAACCCCTTGAGCCTAATTACTTATCCAGGGGCTGGCCGTGTGATCTCTTTGTGCATGTCTGCTTAATCGCAGAAAGCCTTCCGCCATCACCACTAGCCCCACCTGAACCTTGGGTTCAGGGTCGAAGATTTTCACGGCCACGGCGGGAGACGTCACTAGACTGCAACTGATCTCTAATGACGATCAATCATCCTATCGCGCCTTCGGCCAGTCACCTTAAATCTCAGCTTAGGCAAACGCTGCGAGCCCAACGGCGCGCCTTGCCCGTCAGAGAACGTCGTCGACGCGCCTTGGCAATGGGTAAAAAACTAACACAGTTAAGTGCCTTTCGGTCAGCGCAACGAATTGCCGTATTCTTCGCCGCTGATGGAGAAATTGATCCCGCCTGGCTAACTCAACTTGCCTGGCAACGTGGCAAACAAGTCTTTCTGCCCGTGCTGACGCCCTCCAAGCAACTGCTGTTTGCCGGCTACCAGCGAGGCACGCCGCTGCGCAAGAATCGCTATGGCATCCTTGAGCCGATTCCAAATCGTCGCAACCTATTGGATCCCCGGCAGTTAGATTTAGTGTTAACGCCGCTGGTGGCCTTCGATACCTGCGGTCATCGCCTGGGTATGGGCGGTGGATTTTACGATCAAACGTTTGCTTTTCTGAAGCAGCACCCAAGACGCCGGCCTCGTCTGCTGGGTCTGGCCTACGACTTCCAGCGTTGCCAGAACCTCCCCAGTGAAGCGTGGGATGTCCCGCTATCGATTGTGGTTACCGACAAACAGGTCTATCGCAATCGCATCCAGCCTAGCCTGACATAGGAGCATTACATGGCTTATTGGTTACTTAAATCCGAACCTGAAAGTTTTGGCATCGATCATTTGAAACGCAAAGGCCGCGACTCCTGGGATGGTGTGCGCAACTATCAGGCACGTAATTTTATGCGCGACCGGATGCGCCTTGGCGATTCGTGCTTTTTTTATCATTCCAGTTGCGATGTTCCCGGTATTGTCGGTATTTGTGAGGTGGTGCGCGAAGCCTATCCTGACCTCAGTCAATTCAATCCCGAATCCAAATACTACGACCCGAAAAGCACTCCCGAACAGCCACGCTGGTTTATGGTGGATGTCGCCTATGTTCGGCATTTACGTCGCACTATCCCGTTGACTGAGCTAAAAACCTACCCGCAATTAGCGGACATGTCCGTGCTGGCTCGTGGCAGTCGGCTATCGATCACTCCCGTAACCGAACCTCAATGGAGGTTTATTCTTAAGCACGAATAAGCCTGTGCCAACCGGGTGCAAATAGCGTCGCGCGCATCTAAACGAGCATCATAATTGTGCAACATTATCCGCATAAACTATCCGTAACAAATCACAGTCATTTGATTTAAATGATTTTTATTAATTGGCTTGATTTGTGCTTTTGTATAGATGTCGCAGCTGTTGATCCAAATCACCAGACGTTCAGTTTGCCTATGGCGCTATCCATTTTTTGAACTAAGCTTTACATAGGCGCTGGACAGGGAGGAAATGCCATGATTGTTAATCTTCGCATAGGACAACCCAACGATGTGTTGATGAAGTTGTCGGGTGAGGTGCCCGTCTTTGTTGGTCAAGAACGTGAGTCGATGAGGCTTTACAACGAATTGCGCGAGGATATAGAAGCCGTGATGGGCAAGGTTATGACCACGGTTGAAAAGCTTTGCGCTAACTTAGAGCCGTCAGATGATTCCTTACAAAATGCGATGGTTGCGCTGGCTAAGCAGTACCATTTTATCGAGCTCTTATACGCCCTCGACAGTGACGGCATCCAACGCAGTAACAACATCATGATGGATCGGCAGCTGGCCACCCATCGTGGCCAGGATCGCAGCAGTCGTCCGTATTATCAAAAGGCCAAAGAATCCTCTGGCCGAGTAACCACTGTGCCTTATGTTTCTACCTTCACCGGGATGTCGTGCATCTCTTCTGCTATACGGTTGACGGACGTAAACGGGGTTACCCAAGGTTACGCCGTGGTGGATGTAAACTTTGATGATCTAGTGGAATATTTAGAGCGCAGCAACAGCTTCAGCGGTTCCTGGGCATTTTTGTCGATGTCCACTTTGGTGATAGTCACTGTCGCTACGATTTTGTTTATTCCACATTTCTGAATTTCTAAAGGAATCGTGATTTATTCGATCAGCGCAGCTGCAACGAATAAATCAGCTTCCTTTGGTATCGACGCCAAGGAAAAACCGATAGGCCAGGTTATCTGTGTCCTCAGCAAAGGCGTAGCCAGTGTTTTCCAGCCATTTGAGGTAGTGAGCCCGTTCACCAACGGGAACCTGCAAGCCCATAAGTACCCGACCGTAATCAGCACCATGGTTGCGGTAGTGAAACAGACTGATGTTCCAGGTACTACCTAAGCTGTCGAGAAACTGCGAAAGTGCGCCCGGACGTTCGGGAAACTCGACCCGCATGACCATTTCGTCAGTGGCCAGTGGCGCTCGTCCGCCGACCATATAGCGAACATGTGCCTTGGCCATTTCGTTGTCGGTAAGATCGGCCACGACATAACCTTTATCACGCAGATGCGCGACTAAGGCCTCTTTTTCTTGAACGCCCTCTTGCAACTTGATCCCTGCAAAAACATTGGCTTCTTGAGAATCGGCATAACGATAATTAAATTCAGTGATCACGCGTTTGCCAATATCACGACAAAACCGCCGAAAGCTGCCAGGCCTCTCCGGCAATGTAACCGCCAACAAAGCTTCCCTGTGCTGGCCCAGTTCGGTACGCTCGGCAATATAGCGTAGTCGATCAAAGTTCATGTTGGCGCCACTGACCACGGCAGCAAGCGCCTGACCGTCCAACTTGTGCCGGGCAGCGTAACGTTTCATTCCGGCGACGGCCAACGCACCTGCGGGTTCGGCAACGGAACGGGTGTCTTCGTAGATATCGCGGATAGCGGCGCAGATTTCATCGGTACTGACCAGCACGGTATCGTCTACCAATTCACGGGCGATTCGGAAAGTCTCTTTGCCAATTTGTTTGACGGCCACGCCGTCGGCAAACAAGCCCACCTGGCCCAGCTTAACCCGGCGGCCAGCTGCCAGTGCCGCATGCAGCGTCGGGGCATCTTCGGGCTCCACCGCGATGATTTTGGTCTCTGGGCAAACGTATTTAACGTAAGCCGCCATTCCAGCGATAAGACCACCCCCACCCACGGGCACAAAGATGGCGTGCAGCGGTTCACCGTGCTGCTGAAGTATCTCCATGGCGACGGTACCCTGGCCCGCTATAACATCGGGATCATCGTAGGGATGGATAAACGTCATGCCGCGTTCATCTGCCATCACCAGCGCCCGCTCACAAGCCTCGTCATAGTTATCACCGTGCAGGACCACTCGGCCACCCAGCTTGCGAACGGCATCGACTTTGATCGACGGCGTTGTGCGCGGCATCACAATGATAGATTTGATGCCCATCTTTTGTGCCGCGAGGGCAACGCCTTGTGCATGATTGCCGGCCGAGGCAGTGATCACGCCGCGTTCGAGAATTTCTTGTGGCAATTGAGAAATTTTGTTGTAGGCGCCACGCAGCTTGAACGAGAATACCGGCTGAAGATCTTCTCGTTTCAGGAAAACCCGATTGCCGATTCGTTCCGATAGATTGGGCGCAAAATCGAGCGGTGTTTTTTCCGCGACGTCATAAACACGAGCGGTTAGAATTTTCTTGATGTATTGATGATTCATAGAGCGTTAAAGTAGCAGTAATTGCAAGCGTTGCCTAGCGGGTCTGGACAGCGCATTTCCCCAACAACGACAAGGAATACAGCGTGTCGGAAGAACAAAAGCGACGTGCCGCGCAGGCGGCATTAGATTACATAATAGACGGCGAAGTGGTTGGGGTAGGTAGTGGTAGCACGGTTGATTTATTTATCGACGCGCTGGCTGATCGTCGCCATCAAATCAAAGGCGCCGTCGCCGCCTCAGAAGCCAGCGCCACACGGTTGCGCAAGCACGCCATTCCCGTGTTCGATTTAAACGAAATTGACGTGCTTGACGTGTACGTGGATGGTGCGGACGAAGCCGATCACCACCGTCGATTAATCAAGGGCGGCGGCGGCGCACTAACCCGGGAAAAAATCATTGCGGCAGTCAGCCGTAAATTCGTTTGTATTGCCCATGCGGCCAAGCTCGTCCCGATGCTGGGGGACTATCCCTTACCTATCGAGGTCATCCCCATGGCGCGCAGTTTTGTGGCGCGGGAACTGGCCAAGTTGGGCGGACGGCCAGCCTGGCGAACGGGATTTACCACCGACAATGGTCAGCACATACTGGACGTCAGCGGCTTGGATTTTGTCGACCCGGCACGGCTTGAACAATACCTCAACAATATCCCAGGTATTGTTACTGTCGGCATCTTTGCCTTACGACCAGCGGACGTGCTGGTCATCGGTAATGACGCAGAAACAAAAATCATCTAGTCGAAAAATTTCAACGAAGGATAGGGCTCATGAAACCCGAAGTAACCACCGTTTGGCCAGGGCAGCCCTACCCTCTTGGAGCGACTTGGGATGGTCAGGGAGTCAATTTCTCGCTGTTCTCTGAAAACGCCGATAAAGTCGAGCTTTGCCTGTTTGATCCAAAGACTCGGCAGGAAATTTCTCGCATAGAAATGCCTGAACAAACCGATTTAATTTGGCATGCCTATTTACCCAATGCACGACCGGGGCTGCTTTATGGCTATCGAGTTCATGGCCCGTATCAACCGCTGAAAGGACACCGCTTTAATGCCAATAAATTGTTATTGGATCCTTACGCTAAAGCGATCGATGGCGAGATGGAATGGCATGATCACCACTACGGCTATCGTTTAAATCAAAACGACAACGATCTGGTGATTGATCAGCGCAACGGCGCGCCCGGCATGATTTTAGGCAAAGTTATCGACCCCGCCTTCAATTGGTGTGACGATCATCCACCGCGCACACCCTGGCACGACACCGTGCTCTACGAGCTGCATGTCAAAGGTTTTACCATGCAGCACCCGGACGTTCCACCCGATTTACGCGGAACCTATGCCGGGCTGGCTTCCCCGGCGGTAATCGAGTATCTGCAACAACTTGGCGTCACCGCCATTGAAATCATGCCGGTTCATGCTTTTGTTGATGACCATCGCCTGATAAAAAACGGCCTGCGCAACTATTGGGGCTACAACACTATTGGCTTTTTTGCGCCGGAGAACCGTTATTCGGTGTCCGGGCATCTCGGCGAATTCAAATCTATGGTTAAAGCCATGCATGCCGTGGGCATTGAGGTAATTCTTGACGTTGTCTACAACCACACGGCCGAAGGCAATCATCTGGGGCCAACGCTGTGTTTTCGCGGCATAGATAACGCCTCCTACTATCGGCTTGATCCCGAAAATTCTCGTTACTACCAGGATTTTACCGGTTGCGGAAACACCTTAAACATGCAAACCCCGCGAGTACTCCAGCTCATCATGGACAGCCTGCGCTATTGGGTCACCGAGATGCATGTCGACGGTTTCCGCTTTGATCTGGCTTCGGCGCTGGCACGAGAACTCTATGAGGTTGATCGGCTATCCACTTTCTTTGATGTTATTGGGCAAGACCCTGTGCTTTCGCAAGTTAAACTGATCGCCGAACCATGGGATGTCGGCCCCGGCGGCTACCAGGTCGGCAACTTTCCGGTGCGTTGGGCAGAGTGGAACGGACTTTATCGCGACTCCGTGCGAGCTTACTGGAAAGGCCAAGGTGGTTTAATTGACGACCTGGCCTATCGACTGACCGGATCGTCGGATCTCTATGAGCGCAGCGGCCGCCTGCCCTATGCCAGCATCAATTTTGTCACAGCTCATGACGGTTTCACGCTTAATGATTTGGTAAGTTACAACAACAAATACAACGAAGCCAATGGCGAAAACAACCAGGATGGCCACAACCACAATCTATCCTGGAATTGCGGGGTGGAAGGCATCACCCATGACCCAAAAATATTGAATTTGCGGCGCCAGCAAATGCGTAATTTTCTGGCGACACTGATGCTCTCGCAAGGCGTTCCCATGCTTTTGGCCGGTGACGAATTTGGTCGTACCCAGCTTGGCAACAACAATGCGTATTGCCAGGACAACGAGCTAAGCTGGATCAACTGGGATATCTCTGAGGAAGACAAAGAACAGCTGGAATTTACCCGTACCTTAATCAAATTACGCCGCAAACACCCGGCATTTCATCGCCGGAAATTTTTTCTTGGCCGCAGGCTGATCGGCGCGGATATTAAGGACATTATGTGGCTAACGCCCAGCGGTAACGAAATGAGTGACGACGACTGGAATCACTCCTATGCCCGATGTCTGGGGATTTTTTATGGCGGTCAAGTGCTGGGCGAAATTGATGCGCATGGCCAGCCCGTCACTGACGACAATTTCTTGCTGTTATTTAACTCGGATCACAGCCCGATTAATTTTTACCTGCCCAAAATCGGCAGCTCAACCCACTGGCAGCTGATGGGCGACACCCATACTCTCTACAACAGAAAGCAAACACCGCAGCGACACTATAAAAGCGGTCAAATCTACCCACTGGGCGGGCGATCTATGGCGCTGCTAATTCAGATCAGGAGAGACTGAACCACTCATCCGTATAGATGGCGCTTCTGGCAAAGACTGTTTGTTTTCAAACCTAATTGCCCCTAATATCACCGACCAATCATCCAACCGGCACAGGTTTGTTAGTCATTGCATGTTAAAGTCCTTAGGCGTCTCCCCCAGCGAAACACTTTTTTCAGAAAATCAACAAGCGCGATTTGCGGCCGACTTATCGACATTACAAAAAAAAGCTTACAGCAGCTTAAACATGGATGACTACCGGCATTTACGTAAAATCGAGCGCTGGGGCCGGCTTTGCACCGCTCTCGGTTATGCCACCGCCTGGATGATTCCTAATCCGATCTCCGCCTTCCTCATCAGTCTTGGCAACTTCAACCGCTGGACGAATGTCAACCATCCGGTGTCCCATGGTGGCTACGATGGAATACAAGGAATTCCGCCGCAATACGCCAGTCGCCGCTTTGCTCAGGGTTGGCGCAGGGCCATCGACTGGCTGGACTGGATTGTTCCTGCGGGATGGCATGAGGAACACAACCGAGCGCATCACCTTACGTTAGGCGAGGAGCGCGACCCAGACCAGGTGGAACACAATCTGACCTGGCTGCGGGATTCAAAGCTTCCCATGTGGCTGCGCTATGTCGTGGTTGCTTTGTTTGCGTGTGTGTGGAAGCCTGTCTACTACGCGCAAAGCACCCTCATAGAGATGAGAATTCAAGAGGCGAAAAGGCGCGGCGAATCCGCCAAGGTATCTTCTGCGTTTTCTATTCAGGCATGGAGCCCTCTCCATAAAGAAGGCAGGCAGTATTGGCTACGTTCTATTCTTCCCTATGTCACGGCACGGTTTGTGATCATTCCGGCCTTGTTTCTGCCGCTGGGCATGTCCGCCGCAATTAATGTCCTTCTGACCTCCTTACTGGCGGAGGTCTTAACCAACCTGCACACTTTTCTGGTCATCGTGCCCAATCACACCGGTGACGACGTTTATCGATTCAATGAGCCCATAAAAAACCAGCAGGAGTTTTACTATCGGCAAGTGGTGGGATCGGTCAACTACAAGACGGGGTCTGATCTGAATGACTTTTTGCACGGTTGGCTAAACTACCAGATTGAGCATCACCTGTGGCCTTCACTGCCCTTAAGTCAGTATCAGAAATTACAGCCTGAAGTAAAAGCGCTTTGTGAAAAACACGGCATCGTCTATCGGCAGGAATCGGTATTTAAACGGCTAATCAAAGCCGTTGACGTCATGGTTGGAAAAACCTCCATGCGCTGGGATGACGCTGACGGCAATATCAAACCTCAAGTGCAACGCCAGCCGCTGTCAAAACTTGTGTCAACAGCGCTAATGGACTCCTGATTCGTTCAATAAAAACCGGTGCAAGCCGCTGGTTTTTCGCTATGCTTGTGTCATTGCTTCGGCAATAGGAAAGGAATCCACGACCAACCATAGGGAATGACATGGGACCATTAAAAGGAATCAAAATTATTGAAGTGGCAGGGATAGGGCCAGGGCCGTTCTGCGCCATGATGTTGTCTGACATGGGTGCAGAGGTGCTGCGTATCGACAAAAAGAACGCGCCCTCCATGGCGGGAAAATACGACGTGATGGGCCGTGGCCGTCGCTCCGTCGCCGTCGATTTAAAAAACCCACAAGGTGCTGAACTCGTTCTGCGACTAATCGAACAAGCCGATGGCCTCATTGAAGGCTATCGCCCCGGCGTCATGGAGCGGTTAGGACTGGGGCCAGAAGTTTGCCTGGAACGCAATCGTCGCCTTGCCTACGGCCGCATGACCGGCTGGGGCCAGTTTGGCCCGCTGGCCCACGCTGCCGGGCACGACATGAACTACATTGCCATCACCGGCGCTTTAAACGGCATCGGCCGGCCCGGCGAACGCCCCGTCCCTCCCATCAACCTGGTTGGCGACTTTGGCGGTGGCGGCATGTTGCTGGCCTTTGGCATGGTCTGCGCATTACTGGAAGCTCAACGCTCCGGCAAGGGTCAGGTGGTGGACGCTGCCATGACCGACGGCTCAGCCTTATTGATGGCGATGATGTATGGCTTCAAAGCCGGCGGCATGTGGAAAAACGAACGTGGCACCAATTTGCTGGATGGCGGCGCGCACTTTTACGACACCTACGAATGCAAAGACGGTAAATACGTAGCGATTGGCTCCATCGAACCGCAGTTTTACGCTCTATTGATGGAGATCACCGGCCTTAAGGACGACCCTGAATTTAAGCAACAGATGAATCCACAAAAATGGCCAGCCCTCAAAGAAAAATTGGGTGCCGTCCTAAAAACTAAAACCCGCGATGAATGGACCGCATTGATGAGCGGTACCGACGTTTGTTATGGCCCCATTCTGGATCTGGACGAAGCGCCAAAGCACCCACACAACGTGGCGCGTAAAACCTTTGTCGAGATTGAAGGCGTGGTTCAACCCGCCCCGGCACCGCGCTTTTCGCGCACCGCGCCGGAGATCCAAGGCCCACCGCCCAAAGTTGGTCAACATAACGATGAAGCACTGGCCGATTGGGGATTGAGCAGCGCCGAAATCGCCAGCCTCAAAGAAAAGAAAGTTGTTTAACGACTAAATCGCTTTCGTACTTCCTAGTGGTCATCTACATACCCAGTACCCATCAGGCACGGGGTATGTAGAATAGCGAAGAACACCGCTAAACCCTGAGGGTAACCGCATGAATAACGCGTCTAAGAATACGGTTGTTATTCTGGGTACTGGGGCAACCATCGGCTCGGGCTACACTCGCTGCGGGAAATCATTGCCTGGCGACCAAGGGTTCTTTGGACATACGGTGGTGCAGGCGCTGTTGAAAAGCGGAAATTATTTCGCATTGGATGCAATGCTCGATACGTTCCGCCGCATATACGGGGATGCGCTTACCTACGTTTCGCTTGAGGAAGTGTGGACGTTCCTTGAATTCTCAGCGATTGATTTATACAAGCCTTTGATGGACCTAACCGAAGAGCGAAGTGATTGGCTTAAGAAAATCCAGAAACCTGAATCCCATTCTGACGACGAACACTGCCTCTGCAAGCAATATCGTAAAGATAGTACGATCCCGACGCCAGCCGATATTGACTTGCATTTGCTCGCTGGCTGGGATCTACGCAGACTGCTGTGTCAGGTCTATGGTGAGATTGTTTCCCCTGAAAAAAACTGTTACGAGCTGTTAATCAAAAAATACAATCTGGTCAAAGACAGCTCTACAACAACGTTCATTAGCCTTAACTACGACACCATACTTGAACAGGAGCTGACTCGTGCTGATTTGCCCTGGCATTACTTGCACGTGCAAACAGACCAACCAAGGGCCGAGTCCGGGATACGAATCCTTAAACCACATGGCTCGTTCAACTGGTTATTCAAGGGCAACGAGCCGTCAGTCAACATCTCCACGGACTACCGCCTTACCCCTGTCATGCACCACTCGTGTACGATAAACCGCTTCAAAGAAGCCATGATTATTCCACCAACGCAGTTGAAGCAGGCGATCAATGTGCCTAAAACACAATCGCAAGTGACTTCGGATTTATTATCGAAAATTTGGCAAAGTACGAGTGATGCCTTGGCGGACGCGTCCCGCGTTTTCATTATTGGCTACTCCTTCCCTGCAACGGATCATCACCTGCGCACGCTTTTCCATCAGATACGCCATACCCGTGATAGAAAAAAAACTACCAAGTACGACAAGACTTATTGCTGCACGTTAGCAAATGGCGGCCAGGAAGGGACTGTATTCACTAATGCCAACCATTTTTTTCCGGCGAAGTGCTTTCATCCACACGATCGGGGTTTTGAGGAATTCGTTAAGGTTCAGTAGGCAGTAATATTGTCTTCAAATTGACCGGAATCGGCTAGACAATAACATGCGGGACAAAGCGCGAAGTATCCTGGGTAATTAGGCCGGCATCTTCGCGTATTCCTATGCCGACCGCCTCGTC
>_24_pt1 | contig 13535 bp, 10 predicted proteins | sample MGYA00084035_6733316 | MGnify analysis MGYA00084035 | reverse complement strand
CTTCATAGTCGTAGATTTTGCCCAACTGGAAGGAGGTAGAACGGATTTGCGGCATACCGTTGATCCGGGTATCCAGCCGCAAAAAAGTCGGGCCTGGCACACCGATATTGAGGAAAGCCCAACCCCCATCCACCGAAGCCAGCCAAGCTGGCCAGTGATTGGAGACCATGAACTTTCCCTTAACCGTCACGATGTCGTTAACGGCAACCTTGCGAGGAGAAATTTCCAAGTCATACCAGTGAATCGTCTGCATACGGATGCCCGACATTTGGGCGATTTCCCCGTGCGCCCAAGCGGTCACCGGAAGCAAACTCAACAACATAAGCAGGCAGCCAAATACTTTCACGCCAATGCGTGTGAATCGAAAAACCTGGGTCATAGCCAATTCCTTACGATGTCAAAATGCTTTGTTAAATGACTTTGTCCATCCACTGCGGACGTGTGACCTTCGATCCCACCCACACATAAATGTAGTAGAAGACAATGGATGCAAATCCCGCCATGGCGACCGTTACCGGGGCAACGTGGTCACCGAACGTTCGTAAGGTTCCGGTTTCGATAATGCGAACGTATTCCGGCATCGCCGTGCGAGGATAGGTAAAGCCCATGTAATCCGCTAAAGTAACCACCATGCCGTGGAGTTCTACCGGAACGTGCATAGGGGCAATACCCGGCCAATTGAGGGAATAGAAAAGAACACCCCAGAGCATCCCTCCAACCAAGCCTGTCAGCGCAAAACTTCGCGTAACCAACAAAATGGCGTCCATCACCACCGCCGCACCGATCCAGGTAGCGGGCATAACAAAATTCATCGTAAATGGGGTAAACATCACAAAATTGACGTAGCGGCTGAGCATGCTGGAGATGATGAATCCCAAAGCTACCGTGGTGAAGGCAACAGGTAGCTTTAGATACTTCCAAAAGAAATAAGTGAGTATTCCAGGCAAACTCATCAACATGAGGGGGGTTACCAAGGGCCACCAGCGGCGATCACGCCAATCCTGCCAGTAATCCCAGTCGCCGACAGTGAGCGCAATAACAAATACATAAATACCACCCAGCAGCAGTAAAAATATCGGATAGATCACTCTATCAACGTTTTTCCAGGCCTCCCACTGCTCTTGAGCACTGTTTACTGCGGCGCCTGGTATGTTATTTAACGCGCCCGCCGGTGCGCCTTTTGGTCCCAAACGAATACCCATGCCTTATCTCCTTAGATTATTTTAGTAGACCGCCCTACTAGCAACGCAGTGTTTCTCTGAGGACCAAACAAATCAGCCCGACACTACGGTCGGGCTGATTTGACGGACTTTTGTTATACCTTCATGGCTTTGTCCAACTCGGTCAGCGACATTTTTCCGGTTAGTTCACGCATCCGCTGCAGGCACTGCACAACAAATCCTGTTAGGAATACGAGATTGCCAGCAGCCACTACGAAGAACCAGTGGACCGGTGAGGAAAACAGCTCCTCAGCGTAGAAGAAAGTGTGGCCCCATTCGTTGAAGGCAACCACGGGCCCCGCCATCAAAAAGCCAAGGAAGGCTAGAGAGAGCGGTATAGACACCCGATTGGCAAAATAAGGCAATCGAGTATGGATCCAAATCCAGGACATTGATAAACCGACAAATCCACCAGGAATACCAAGATAGAACAAGAAAATATGAGTTGGCGTGAAATCCGTGTCACGAATCACTACTTGGTGCCACGAAGCATCCGCCTCTGTGAGCAGGCCCAGCGTAGCGATCAGGACGAAAGACAGCACGGCAAGTATGCCGAAGGTGGTGTAATAACGGCGAAGCTCCTCACGGGCCGGCAACTGTTGGATATTTCGATCCCGAGAGAACCATAAATAGGCCGAACCTACCACGCCAACCGTAGGGAGAATGGTCATCTGCGCATAAAGCACAGTCATCCAGTAAGTCTCAAATTCTGGCGACCAGGCATCAAGGCCGACACTCCAGGAATATTTATGCTGGTACCACTTAACCAGAAACAGGAAGGCAAATACGATAACTGCCAGGATACTGGCAAACCCCCAGGGAACCTTCAAGCTTACTTCGGCCCCTGCTGTTTTTTCTGGCATATCTCTTACTATTGTCGCGCTCATTTATATCACCTCCGATACGACCAAAGCGTTGGTTTGCTTGTGGTCTTACATATATTGAGCGAAGAAGTTGGGTCATCGTGACGACCGCGATAAATGACCTGCCGTTTAATTTAAATTCACATCACGGCCGTCAGAGTAGCTTCCCTGCCCTGTAATCACGACAAGCCCCCTCCTGGCTCCGCCTCAGGCTTCACAACCAGCCTGCACGAACTGCCTTTATCAGGTAGCTCTAGGTAATATATAGCGTAAATTAAACAGATGTTCAATAAGTATTGTGCGTTTAGCCAAAATTTAATACCACACGTCGGAAAATCATATTCTCAACTCCACTATTCTTCGTTAACAAACCTTGGCAACTCAAATTATTACAAGCCATGGATGACAGATCACAGTAAAAAATAATACTATCCAGCGGCTTTAAGGTCCGCCAGACTTTAATCGTCAGCCTCACAAAATCTACGACTAACGGTACATTACTTATGCGGGATGCTCGCACTCAGGCATTGCTCCAGGCAGTTAAACAACGAATCCTGCTGTTGGACGGCGCCATGGGTACTATGATCCAGGGCTATAAGCTGGAGGAAGCCGATTTCCGTGGCGAGCGCTTTGCTGACTGGCCGCAAGACCTTAAGGGCAATAACGACCTGCTCAGCTTGACTCGGCCGGACATCATCCACGCCATCCACGACGCGTATCTGGCCGCCGGCTCGGACATCCTGGAAACCAATACGTTTAACTCGACAGCGATTTCCCAAGCGGATTACGGTATGGAGGCGCTGGTCTATGAGCTCAATCGAGACGGCGCGCACCTGGCAAGGCGAGCAGCCGATAGCTGGTCGGCTAAAACGCCTGATCGGCCCCGATTTGTTGCCGGCGTGCTTGGCCCCACCAGCCGCACTTGCTCGATTTCTCCCGACGTTAACGACCCGGGCTTTCGCAATGTCAGCTTTGATGCTTTAGTCGAAACCTATACCGAAGCCTTGCAGGGTTTGGTCGACGGGGGTGCCGACATCATTATGGTGGAGACGATATTCGACACCCTCAACGCCAAGGCTTGCCTGTTTGCCGTCGAATCTTATTGGGATCAGGTGGGTTTTCGCCTGCCGGTGATGATTTCTGGAACCATCACTGACAGCTCTGGCCGCACTTTGTCTGGCCAAACCACGGAAGCGTTTTACAACTCCTTGCGGCACGTCCGGCCCTTATCGATTGGCCTTAATTGTGCACTCGGCGCCAAGGAATTGCGGCCTTATGTCGAAGAATTGTCCCGCATCGCCGAATGCTGCGTCAGCGCCCATCCTAACGCCGGCCTGCCCAACGCCTTTGGCGCCTACGACGAGACTCCGGCCGATATGGCGGTGCATATTCGTGAATGGGCGGCTTCGGGCATGCTTAATATTGTCGGCGGTTGCTGCGGCACAACGCCAGATCACATTCGCGCCATGGCCGAGGTGGCAAATAATTATCCGCCTCGGGCGCTACCTGACATCACACCAAAATTGCGCTTGTCGGGCCTAGAGCCCTTCAATTACGGCGAGGGTGATTTGTTTATCAACATCGGAGAGCGCACCAACGTTACCGGCTCAAAACTTTTCGCCCGGCTGATTCTAGAAAACGACTACGAAACCGCCTTGGACGTAGCGCGCCAACAGGTGGAAAACGGCGCCCAGATTATCGACGTCAATATGGACGAAGGTATGCTGGATTCCAAAGCCGCCATGGTGAAGTACTTAAACTTGATCGCGGCGGAGCCAGATATTTCCCGGGTGCCCATCATGGTTGACTCATCCAAATGGGATATTCTGGAAGCTGGATTAAAGTGCCTACAGGGCAAAGGCATCGTCAACTCCATCAGCTTGAAAGAAGGTGAAGAGGAATTTATCGCCAAGGCCCGCCTGGTCCGTCGTTACGGTGCGGCGATGGTGGTGATGGCTTTCGACGAACAAGGTCAGGCCGATACCTACGAGCGCAAGGTAGACATCTGCGAACGCAGCTACCGCATTCTCACCGAGGTGGTGGACTTTCCGGCCGAGGATATCATCTTCGACCCCAACATTTTTGCACTCGCTACCGGTATTGATGAGCACAACACCTACGGCATCGCCTTTATCGAGGCATGCCAAGAAATCAAACGTCGCCTGCCTTACGCAAAAATCAGCGGTGGCGTCTCTAATATGTCCTTTTCGTTTCGCGGCAACGAGTCGATGCGCGCCGCCATGCACTCGGCGTTCTTGTACCATGCCATTCGTGCCGGCTTGGACATGGGCATCGTTAACGCCGGGCAGATCACGGTCTACGACGACATCCCCAAGGACTTACTAAACCGGATAGAAGACGTGCTGCTCAATCGTCGGCCCGACAGCACGGAACGCTTGCTGACGATTGCTGAAGAGATCAAAGGCGTAGGCGGCCCTGCCAGTAAAGAAAAGGATCTGGCCTGGCGACAATGGTCTGCGGACAAACGTTTGACCCACGCCCTAGTCAGCGGCATTACCGACTATATCGATGAGGACGTGGAAGAGGCCCGTTTGCAGACCCGTCGGCCTTTAGACGTGATCGAAGGCCCCTTGATGGCGGGCATGAACGTGGTCGGCGATCTGTTTGGCGCCGGCAAGATGTTTTTGCCTCAGGTGGTGAAAAGTGCCCGGGTCATGAAAAAGGCCGTGGCCTATCTCATCCCTTATATCGAAGCCGGCAAAGCCGAAGGCGAAGCCGCACAAACGGCCGGAAAAATCCTGATGGCGACGGTTAAAGGCGATGTTCACGACATCGGCAAAAACATTGTCGGCGTGGTTTTGCAATGCAACAACTTCGAGATTGTCGATCTGGGTGTGATGGTGCCCGCGCAGAAGATACTGGAAATCGCCGAACAGGAAAAAGTCGACATTATTGGTCTGTCTGGGCTGATTACGCCCTCGTTGGATGAAATGGCTTATTTTGCTGCCGAGTTAGAGCGCAAAGGCTGGAACTTGCCTTTGATGATAGGGGGAGCGACAACTTCACGAGTTCATACAGCCGTAAAAATTGCCCCCAATTACAGTGGAGCGACGGTCTACGTCAAAGACGCTTCGCGGGCAGTAGGCGTCGCAAGCCAATTACTCAGCAACAACGACAGCGTTAATTATTGTGCGAAAATTCGCGAAGAATACGTGCAAGTTCGGCAACGCCACCTTGAGCGGCAAAACCGCGAGCGCCTGCTTAGCTTGACGGCGGCCCGCGCCAACAAGCCAAAAATCGATTGGGCAGCCGCACAGCCCGTCCCACCCAAACATCCAGGCATCACGATTTTTGACGACTATCCGCTGGAAAAATTAGTCGGATTTATTGACTGGACGCCGTTCTTCAAATCCTGGGAGCTAGCCGGTAGTTACCCGCGCATTCTGACAGACGAGGTCGTTGGTGTGGAGGCCAGCAAACTGTTTGCGGATGCCCAAGCCATGCTGAACAAAATCATTAAAGAAAAATGGCTACGCGCCCGCGCCGTCATCGGCCTATTTCCAGCTAATACGGTCGCAGACGATGATATCGAGGTTTACAACGACGAAACTCGACAATCAGTACGACTCACCTTGCACCATCTTCGTCAACAAACTGAGAAGCCTGGTGGGCGATCCAATCACTCTCTAGCCGACTTTCTGGCACCAAAAGATAGCGGCGTGGCGGATTGGCTGGGCGGTTTTGCTGTTACCGTCGGCATCGGTGTCGACGAACATGCCGCACATTTTGAAGCCGATCACGACGACTATCAATCGATCATGGTCAAAGCCCTGGCCGATCGCATGGCAGAAGCCTTTGCCGAACATTTGCATCTGCGTGTGCGCAAGGAATTTTGGGCTTATGATCCGCAGGAAAACCTGGACAACCAGTCGCTTATCGACGAAACCTACAAAGGCATACGCCCTGCCCCGGGTTATCCAGCCTGTCCTGAACACACAGAAAAAGCCTTACTCTGGCAATTATTGGATGCTGAAGCGAACACCGGCATCCGCCTTACTGAAAGCTATGCAATGTGGCCTGCCGCATCGGTAAGTGGCTGGTACTTTAGTCACCCACAGTCTCGCTATTTTGGTCTGGGTCACATTGGCCTGGATCAAGTCGAAGATTATGCACGACGTAAAAACATGACCGTCCAGGAAGCAGAGCGCTGGTTGGCCCCCAACCTGGGTTACGAGCCTTAGTGAGTGAATACCTGCGTCAAAAAGTGAAATTTACCGCGCATTCCTGTAATATTCGGCTGCCAATTGGCTGTTAAGATAAATAACTTATCTTTTCAATTAGTTAATGAAGGAGCATGAATTGAACAGCAAAATCTATCCCTTGCTTTTAGCCGCTGCCCTGTTACCCGCCGCAGCCGCTACCGCCAAACCGCTGAGCTACGACTATATCGAAGGCCAGCTGATCAGCAGCGATATCGAAGATGAGGACGGCACGGGTCTTGGCATTGGCGGATCTTTCCTGCTGCAACCTAGTCTTTTCTTAACGGGCAGTTACGAAACTGTCGATTATGACTCTGCTGATTTTGACGTCATGATGGTGGGTATTGGTGGCCGCACCCCGCTAAGCCTGTCATCACCTGTCAAGCTGGACCTGTATGGTTCGTTCGGACTAGAAAATTTGACGATCGATTTCGATAACCGTTTTATCGACGATTATGATGATAGCGGCTTTGGCTTGCGCGGTGGTTTACGTGCTGCTCTGACGCCCCAGTTAGAACTGGTCGGCGAGCTGCGCTTTGTTGATTATGGCGACATTGAAGGCCAGTTCCTAAGGGTTGGCATCGCTTTAGATTTGGCCAATAATCTGGCCCTTACGGCTGATTACATCACCGGCGAATACGACTTTGACGGCAGCAATGGAGATCGCGACGACTTGCGCGTCGGCATCCGTTTTAACTTCCGTTGATTTAGTATTTAGCTGAGTTTTTATTATTTTTTTGAGGGGGTTCCAGCCAGGAACCCCCTCATTTTAATTGCCTCGTATTCTGGGAAGAAAATCACCACCGTTTACCCGCCAATCCCTTGCAGTTGGAGTGTTTGCGTAGTCTACTGCTATCATGGATGCGCTAAGCTTAGCTAGCCTACGATCGACTTGGAAACTCCGGATTTTTGCTGGGTGCTTGTTGCTGTCTAATTCTGGCGCATTGATGGCGGATGAACTCGCCATTGAACCCGATTTAAACGCCACTTGGTACACTCCCTACCTCACCCCACTGGTCGGCTATCACACGCCTGTATCCCAATCCGTAGGTAACATTTCGCGACGCATTGACAGCTATTTCGGTAACGATACTCCATCAGAAATCTCAGAAACTTATGTCAGGCTTCGAGTGGAGCACAGTTACCTGGAAGGTGGCGAATGGGGATGGTCGCCGAATTTAAACGTGCGACTTGATCTACCAGGCACCAAGAATCGATTCAAACTGCTCCTGGAAAGTGAAGCCGATGATCAAACAACAATAGATCGAGTTCGCGGCCCCACCGAAATTCCCTCGTCCCAGCCCGCAGAAACCGACCTGTTCGCGGGTGTACGCCAGATCACCGATCTGCGCAAAGACTGGAAAGTTCAATCAGATACCGGCATTAAACTGCGCTGGCCGCTAGATCCCTTTGCACGAGTACGTTTTCGCCGGGATCATCCCCTGGGGCCTTGGACAATGCAGTTTCGCGAAACTTTTTTCTGGTTTGCCCAGCAAAGCGCAGGGGCAGATACGCGGCTGGATTTTTATCGGCCGATCACTACCAAGCTAAGCGGGCGACTAGGCAGCCATGCGACTTGGTACGATGACGGTGATTATTGGAAGCTGTCGGAATCGGCAGCCATTTATCATCTGCACAACGACAATCATGCCTGGGCTTATGAAGCCGCTGTCAGCGGTAAAACACAACCCATAGGCCAGGTCGATGCCTACGTTCTGCGTATACGTTATCGACATCGGCTTTATCAACGCTGGTTATTCGGTGAAATTGCCCCAGAAATTGCCTGGCTCAATGATCGCGATTACATAGCAAGGACCGCGATATTTCTTCGCATAGAAGCTCTGTTCGGCGAGGAATATGCCGACACTCCACTACCGGCAACCCTACCTAGCAATGAGGGCATAGCAAGCGAACCCACACCCGAATCGGTTAGTTATTCCCCATAGTTTATCGGGGTTTAATAAAGCCTGGCGGCAACTCCAGGCAGCTGCCATCGGCCCGGCGGCCGGTTTTTCTGGATGGATTCTCGGCTAAATCCGGTATGGTTGTGCTCGGGTCTTCACCCGGCAGACTTAATCCAGACGGCGCTACCAAAGGGGCGGCCATCTGACTTTGACGATAATAAGTATCGCTGCTGCAACGATCTGTGGCGCATCCAGCCAGCAGTAAAACGGCCGATAAAATTAAACTTATTTGTGTTTTCACTTTAGTTGTCCTGCAACTCAATTTATACAACCAGCGACTTGTAATGCTTCTCGCACCGTCGCGTGATAGCCGGCGGATAAGGGGGTCATCGGCAAACGGATGCCTGCCGGTATCAGTCCCATTTGCTGTAATGCCCATTTGACCGGTATGGGGTTGGCTTCGACAAACAAACGCTGGTGAAGCAAGACCAGTCGTTGGTTGATTTGCTCCGCACTGGCACGATCCCCCGCCAAGGCAGCCGCACACATCTGGCTCATCAATCGCGGGGCGACGTTGGCGGTTACGGAAATATCCCCACGAGCGCCGCGCAGTATAGCCTCCAGCGCGGTGGCATCATCCCCTGAATAGATGATGAAATCTTCACCGGCAAGCTCACGAATCCGGTCAATCCGGCTTAAATCTCCCGTGGCTTCTTTGATGCCGATAATGTTAGGTAGTTTCGCCAGTCTGGCAACCGTCTCCGGCAGCATGTCACACACCGTACGGCCGGGCACGTTGTAGAGAATTTGCGGCACAGCCACCGCTTCTGACACCGCTCGGTGGTGTAAGTACAAGCCTTCTTGAGTTGGTTTGACGTAATACGGGCAAACCAGCAGGCAGGCGTCGACGCCTGCATCATAAGCCGCCTGGGTTAGCTGGATAGCCTCCAGGGTAGAATTTGAACCCGTGCCACCAATCACCGGGATGCGTCCGGCCACCCATTTGACGGTTTCGCGTATCACCTGGATGTGCTCGTTAAAATCTAAAGTAGCCGACTCTCCGGTGGTTCCCATCGACACAATGGCGTGGCTACCATTGTCCACATGAAACTCAATCAGCTTAGCCAGACTCGCGTAATCAATCGCCCCATTCGTCTTCATGGGGGTTACCAACGCCACCATACTACCCTGAAACATCCAGCGTCTCCCTGTCAACTATCCGTACTATTCTCTGCTAACAACAGACGCTTTCGGCTTACGGACAACCGAAACTTACCCGGCTATACTAAACGAAATCCGTCGGCTGCGCCCTGCGCATCCACACCGCTAAGGAAGGACTATGGCTCAGAAAAATAACCTGCTCAACCATAATGCACCCGTATCAAACGTGCGCCGCGCCGGTCGCCCACCGCTGTATGGGCCAGCGGCGAGTGCCAATCCGCTAAACACGCTGAACGCGGCGGAAAGGCGCGATCTCTTTCTGGAAACAGCTGCTCGCTTGTTTAATGAGCAGGGTGTAAAAAACACATCTATTAGTCATATAACCCAAGCACTTGGCTTATCAAAGGCAATTTTCTACTACTATTGGGGTACCAAACAAGAAATTATTGAAGAAATCCATGCGCGGGCATTAAATTTGTTAAATCAGCGTCTGGACGAAGTGCAAGCCTTATCCCTTTCAGCCTCCGAGACTATCCGTCAGGCGATCCGCGTGCATTTGGATGGAGTAATAAACTGCCGCTCACTGGTCAGTATAACCGCAGATAAGACGGTTTTGTCGAAAGAACTGCTGGCTCATCAGCGGGCATATACTCTGCGTTTTCAGAAGCTAATAGAATGGGGTATGGAGCAAGGCGTGGTTCGTCACGGTGATCCTCGATTGATTGTTTTTGCCGTCCTGGGCATGTGTAATTCCGTGGGTCGCTGGTTCAAGGACGGGGCCAGCTCAAAAGCAAATCAAGTAATTGATTTATTTACTGATATTGCAGCTCGTGGTTATACCAAAGATTAGTGCGCCGCAGGGGAATTGCCCGCCATCTTGACCCGCTTAACAAGTAACGACGGCCTGCGAACCCAATACTCGGATCACTTCTTCTGCCGTGGTCAGGCCTGCGCTGACCTTATCGCGAGCGTCTTCGAGCAGCGTCTTAATCCCCTTTTGACGTGCCAGCCGATCCAATTCCAGGACACTGCCACTGCGACTGATCAAATCACGGATGTCATCATCGAGGCTGAAGATTTCGTATAACCCAATGCGCCCCTGATAACCCGTGCCGAAACACTCTCGACAACCAGCACCTTTGTAAAACGACAGGCTAGCCGTCTGAAATAACGGCCCCAACCGTAAAACCAGTAGCGGGTTTGGACTATCTACCTGTTTACAATGCAGGCAAATCCGTCGCACCAAACGCTGCGAGATAATGCCTTCCAGCGATGTTGCCACCACATAGGGCTTTACGCCCAGATCGAATAACCGAGCCACAGTGGATACGGCCGAGTTGGTGTGCAGTGTTGAATAAACCAGATGCCCCGTCATCGCCGCGTGGAGGGCCACTTCGGCCGTCTCATCATCACGAATTTCTCCTAACAAAATCACATCAGGATCCTGCCGCAAGACTGCTCGCAACGCTTTAGCGAAGGTCATGCCAATACGTTGTTTAACATGGACCTGTCCGGCCATGGGTAAGAAGTATTCCACGGGATCTTCAAGCGTGATGTAGTTCTTGGTGGATGTGGCATCCTGCTGCAGCAACGCATAAAGCGTCGTGGTTTTGCCGCTACCGGTGGGCCCGGTGGCTAAAATCAACCCGTGAGGTCGACTAATCATATGAATGATTTTGGCGCGCTCAACGGGGTCGGTGAGCAGGTTTTCCAGTTTGTACAGGGAGGCCTGGCGGTCGAGCACACGCATGACCACCTTTTCGCCGGTGAGGGTAGGCAGGGTGGAGACTCGCAAATCCACTTCTTTACCATGCACTTTGAGCATGATACGGCCATCCTGAGGCCTGCGCCGCTCGGCGATGTCCAGCTCTGCCATGACTTTGATTCTGGATACCAGCGCAAGATGGTAGGTGACGGGAAACTGAATCTTGTCCACCAGCACACCGTCGATACGATAGCGCACAATCACTCGTCGTTGCTGAGGTTGGATGTGAATATCACTCGCACCCAGACGCAAGGCATCGCTAATAATCGAGTTAGTCAAACGGATGGCCGGTGGCTCGATGGAGCTGCGCATAAGCACATCAAGTGAGGTGTCGTTCTGGTCGTCGATGACGACCTCAATGTCATCTCCACCTTCAAATTTGTCGGTATCGACAGATAATGTCTCGAAATTAAAGCGGCTTTGACGCTATGCTTGAGCGATCCAAGACGCTCCTGCAGCTGACTCGCCAGTGTCAACAGGGCCGTTACCTCTAACCCGGTCAGGTGGTTTACTTCGCGTATCAAACCTTCATCCAGTGGATCCGCCATGGCCACCCACAATCGGCGTTTATGGGCTTTCAGCGGCAGCAACCATTGCTGCTCACAAAACTTAAGTGAGACTAAATCCAATACCTGAGGATCGATTTCATAGTCGATGACATCGACCGGCTCGGCAAATTTTGCTTGTTTGAGGGTATCGTAGATAAATTCTTCAGTGAGCCATTCTTTTTCAAGTAATAACTTGATGACTGGGTCTTTTTTTGTTTTCAGCTCGTTGGTGATTTGATTGATTTGGATCGCACTCAGGGCCTCTTGACGACGCAGAAAAACGGCCAGCTGACCACGATCCGTGGGGCTGTGTCGGGCACTTCGACCCGCCTGAACTTTAGTTTCTGGGGTTTGAGTTACATCAACAGCAGCAAGCCCGGTCGCCGATTCGACCGCATGCTCGATTCTTTCCGGACCCGATGCCCAACCCAACTGACTCAAGCCGCCTCCTGAGGTTTCTGTCCATGATCAACAAGACTCATTCTTATCCGGCTGCGATTTTAGCTGATTTTCCAGCATGCCTGCCAGCTCGGCCGCCGGTACCGGTCGGCCATAAAAATACCCCTGACCTTCATCACAACCAATTTCACGCAGAAACTGTCCCTGACTCTCCGTTTCAACACCCTCTGCAATGACTGACAAATGTAAGTTTTTGGCCATAGCCACAATGGTCTGCGTGATACTGGCCTGGTCAGGATCACCGGGCAAATCCTTAATGAAGGAACGATCAATTTTAAGAATATGAACTCTGAATTCCTTCAAGTAACCAAGGGAAGAATAGCCCGTGCCAAAATCATCAATGGCAAAGGTAATACCCAACTTACCTAAATCAGCAAGTAACGTTTTTACCCGTGCCGGATTCTCCATTAAGACGCCTTCTGTAATTTCTAACTCCAGATAACGCGGCTCTAATCCCGTTTTATCCAGCGCTTGCTGGATAATGTGGCAGAGATTGTTATCCCTGAATTGACGCGGAGATAAATTGACAGCCATCCGCATTGGCGGATATCCCTTGTCAATCCATGCCTTAGCCTGCTTGCAAGCGGTGATTAATACCCATTCACCAATGCCATTAATCAAGCCCGTGGATTCAGCAACCGGAATAAAAGTTACCGGCGATACCATGCCAAAAATGGGGTGATTCCAGCGCAACAATGCCTCCATCCCTTGAATACGACCCGTTTGCAGATTAATGCACGGCTGATAATGCAAAGACAACTCGTTACGTTTCATTGCGTAGCGCAAGTTGTTCGCTAGCAAAAGATACTCGTGAGTTTGCGCATTTATTTCGGTGGAGAAGAAGCGATAAATATTCCGACCGTCACGCTTGGCTTGATACATGGCCGAATCCGCACTGCGCATCAGCGCGGCGGTATCCACACCATCGTTAGGTGTACACGCAATGCCAATACTGACGGTGGTAAACAACTCGTAGTTATCAAAAGCGAACGGCTGCTTTAAGGCTTCCAAAATTTTCTCGGCAACCCGAGCGGCATCATTAATGCTCTCTGCATCCTCTATTAAGATGGCGAATTCATCGCCACCAAGGCGAGCCAGCGTGTCCACTTCCCGGATCATCGTTCTGAGACGCTGGCCCAGCAGCTTGATCATTTGATCGCCAATTTTATGCCCCAGAGAATCGTTAATTGCTTTGAATTGATCCAAATCCAGAATCAGCAAAGCGAGCATGGAGTTTCTCCGCTGGGCCCGAGCCAGTGCGGATTCCATTTGCTCCTGAAGTTTGGTTCGGTTAGGCAAGTCGGTAAGTGCATCGTAGTTGGCCAGGTGCTCCAACCGATGCTCGAAGTGCCTGTTCTGCGAAAGATCATTAAAAATAGCAACATAGTGAGTGAT
>_22_pt1 | contig 13939 bp, 11 predicted proteins | sample MGYA00084035_6733316 | MGnify analysis MGYA00084035 | reverse complement strand
ATTCTACCGCATTCACGGCACAGACTCGAATCAATAACAACAAAGCGTAACTGCTAGGCAGACATTTTCAACTTAGGTAGACGGCGAACGAGTCGCGACTTCAACGACTTGAGCAATTTCGTCGATAGGGCGATGACGTACATCCGTGCCCCCCACGAGATAAATCACGTATTCAGCGATATTTCTGGAATGGTCGCCAATACGCTCTAGCGCACGCACGCACCAGATGGTATCCATCACGCGGCGGATAGTCCGTGGATCTTCCATCATGAAGGTGATGTACTGACGAACGATGGCCTCGTATTCACGATCAACCTGGGTGTCTTCGCGAAGAATTTTCAGCGCCATCTCCGAATCCAGACGTGCAAACGCATCCAGTGAATCGCGCAACATACCGCGAACATGATTGGCGAAATGTTCGACTTCCACATAGCCTTGTGCCGGACGATCAAGTTGCGCAAGTTGGGCGGCCATCCGGCCAATTTTTTCAGCTTCGTCACCGATCCGCTCAAGGTCAATAACTGCTTTTAACACGGTCAACACCAGACGCAAATCACCGGCGGCAGGCTGGCGGCGCGCCAATACGCGAGTGCACTCGTCATCAATGGTTAATTCAAGACGATCAACTTGATCGTCTTTACGACCAACATCTTCGCCGCGCTGACTTTCACCCTGAACCAAGGCCTGAATGGCCTGGGAAATCTGATCTTCTACCATGCCACCCATGATTAAGACATGGCTGCGGATGGTCTCGAGCTCTTGGTCAAACTGACGCGAGATGTGGTGCCCTAATTCTTTCTTTTCCATGATATCGCTTCCCTCTTGATCTACGCGCCTGACTCGGACGATAACCGGTTAACCATAACGGCCCGTGATGTAATCTTCAGTACGCTTCTGCGATGGATTGGTAAACAGCAAATCCGTACTGCCAAACTCCACCAGCTCACCCAAATACATAAAAGCAGTATAGTCAGAGACGCGGGCGGCCTGTTGCATATTATGGGTAACTATCAAAATGGTAACCTTACTTTGAATTTGCCCGATCAAATCTTCGATATTAGCCGTCGCAATGGGGTCAAGTGCGGATGTTGGTTCATCAAACAACAAGATCTCAGGGTCCGTTGCCAATGCACGAGCGATACATAGACGCTGCTGCTGACCACCCGACAGATTAAACGCCAGGTCATTGAGCCGGCGCTTAACTTCGTCCCACAATGCCGCATCCCGCAATGCTTGCTCAACCTTCTCATCCAGCACGGCGCGTTTGGTGATTCCACGCACTCTTAGCCCATAGGCTACATTTTCGTAGATGGTTTTTGGAAACGGGTTGGGTTTCTGAAAGACCATGCCAATGCGCATCCGAACTTCAATCGGATCCACCGACGAATCAAGGATGTTGATGTCGCCCGGCTGCAACATGATCTCACCGTCATAGCGATTGCCCGGGTAAAGATCGTGCATGCGATTAAAGCAGCGCAGCAACGTTGACTTACCGCAACCGGACGGCCCGATCAACGCCGTTACTCGGTTTGCAGCCAAGGTAAAATTAACGTTCTTTAGCGCCGCCACCCCGCCCGGATAAAAGAAGTTGAGGTTAGTTACCTGAGCTTTGGGTAAGGGGTTCGGATCGTTCACCAGATTGTTATCCACAAGATTGAATTTGCTGATATCTAAGCTATTTATCACGACATCACCATTTAATCCGTTGACGATAACGATAACGCAGCCAGATAGCCAGGCCATTCATCAGCAGTGTGGCGGTGACTATGATAATACCGGTGGCCGCTGCGTTTACCAGAAAAGCGGCTTGCGGCCGGGACAACCAGTTGAACATCTGTATGGGTAACACCGTGAACGGAGAAAACAGCCATTCAAAATTCACGAATGGCGCCTCGGTACCGATGGGCGACGGTGGCAAGAAAGCAATAAATGTGAGTGCGCCTATGGTAATTACCGGCGCCGTTTCACCGATAGCTCGGGATAACCCAAGTATCACGCCGGTCAAAATACCGCCCATGGAATAAGGCACCACATGGTTGGAAACGACCTGCCACTTACTGGCCCCCAGGGCATAGGCCGCTTCACGGATAGTACCGGGAATGGTGCGAATAGCCTCCCGGGTGGCGACAATAATCACCGGCAAAGTCAGCAATCCCAACGTCAGGCCCGCTGATAATACGCTGCGGCCTAAATCCAGCATTTGCACAAAAAATCCCAACGCTAGTAGGCCGTAAACAATAGAAGGTACGCCCGCTAGATTGGAGACATTGATTTCGATAAAATCAGTAAATCGGTTACGTGACGCGTACTCCTCCAGATAGATGCCTGCGGCTATGCCCAGCGGTATCGCTGAGGCCGCAGTCACTATCATCACCATAAGCGTGCCAACCATGGCCGAAAGGATGCCTGCGGATTCCGCCCGCCGCGAAGGGAACGACGAGAAAAAATCCCAACCCAACCGAGGGTAGCCATCCGTGATTAGATCGCCAAACAGGCCAATCAAAGTTAACAAGCCAATGGACGTTGCAAAAAAACCAATAAATACGAACCAACGATCTCGGCGTTTGTGCAAAGTAATTAGTTCACGCAAACTTTCCAGCTCGTTGGGTGGACGTGACATCTAATAAACCTCCCGGAAGCTCTTACGTAAAAAATGCCCAAGAATATTAAACGCTAACGTCATTGCCATCAGTACCAGGCCTGCCGCAAAAATACTTTGATATTCAAGGCTGCCGTGCGGCAGATCGCCCATACTGACCTGGACGATAAATGCAGTAATGGTCGCTGCGGGCTCCATCGGATTCATGGTTAAATTGGGCTGTTGTCCTGCTGCAACGGCAACGATCATGGTTTCACCCACCGCGCGGGAAAGGCCCAGGATATAAGCGGCGACAATGCCCGAAGTGGCTGCTGGAGTAACCACTCTAAGCGCCGTTTGCAACCGGGTCGCGCCCATGGCGTAAGAGCCTTCACGGATGTGCATGGGAACAGCACGCATGGCGTCTTCACTCACCGATGCGATATACGGCACGATCATAATACCGATCACTATGCCGGGGCTAAGCATATTGAACCCCGGCAAATCAGGAAAAATCACCTGCAGCAGTGGCGTCACCATGAGTAGCGCAAAATAACCGTAGACCACCGTCGGGACACCGGCCAGTAACTCCAATATGGGTTTGACTGTTTCACGCACCCGAAAAGAAGCAAATTCACTTAAATACAAGGCAGTGATGGTACCTACTGGCACGGCAACCAGCAGTGCAACCGCAGAAGTAACCAACGTGCCCGAAACCAGCGGCATGATGCCGAAGTGCTTATCATCGAACATCACTGTCCACTGGGTATCAGTGAAAAATTCCACCAGCGATACGTGAGTAAAAAATCCCATGGATTCTTTTAACAGGATGAAGACCGTGATAACCGTCACTAATACGGCGGACATCGCTGCCATCAGCAAGGCGCCTTCGATTATTTTCTCTTTAATTCGGCGGGACCGCTTGTGACCGAAACCGGTTTCACGTATTTTCTCTGAAACCATTTGTTCTGCGCTTGCCATAGGCGATGCAATCTTAATTGGTGGAGCGGTGGCTTACTATATTTCAGTTATGTAACAGTATTGTTACAACAACGCAGGCTACAGAAAAAATCTGAGGGGGCCAAGCCCCCTCAGCTTAATCTGACACTTAAAGCTTGCCTTCGCGCTTAAGCAGATCTTCGATCAACACGCCCACTTCAGGCTCACCACCAAATGCAGTGCCCAATTTATTGGCTTTGAAATTTTCTTCGGCCATTTTATAAGCCTTAGGTGGCAGCGGTACGTAACCAATTTCTTGGGTTAATGTGGTCGCATTACTCAGGTAAAACTCAATAAATTCTTTAACCTCAGGCTTTTCGGCAACAGATTTTGCGCTGACATAGATAAATAGCGGACGAGACAACGGCTGATAGTCGCCTTTGATCACCGCATCCAAGGAGGGTAGTACCGCAATCTGACTGTTCTTGGCAACAATCGGAACAGCCTTCAGTTTGCTCTTATTTTCTTCGTAATAGGCGAAGCCAAAATATCCTAGACCGCCTTTGTTCATTGAAACACCCTGCACCAGAATGTTGTCGTCTTCACTGGCGGTGTAATCGGTACGGCTGGATTTAGCCTTACCAACAACGGCCTCAGTAAAATAATCAAAGGTGCCGGAATCAGCGCCTGGCCCAAACAGCATGATAGGCGTGCTGGGAAAGCCATCACGAACCTGAGCCCAGGTGGTCACCTTGGTTTGAGCATCGGGTTCCCAGATCTTTTTAAGCTCTGACACGGTGAGATTATCAACCCAAGTATTCTTTTTGTTGACTACCACCGTCAGCGCATCATAAGCCACGGGCAATTCGATATATTTGATGCCCGCCTTGGCGCAATCTTCCATTTCTTTTTTCAAGATGGGTCGAGAGGCGTCCGCCACGTCAATTTCACCGCGACAAAACTTCTTGAAGCCGCCGCCGGTACCTGAAATACCTACCGTGACTTGCACCTCACCCTGCTTGGATTTTTGAAACTCTTCGGCAACCGCTTCGGTGACCGGATAAACCGTGCTGGAACCGTCAATCTGCACCATCTTGTTTGCCGCAAAGCTGGGGCTAACCGCCATAACGCTGACACAAAAACCCAAGGTGGATTTCAATCCAAATACCGTTGGTAATTTTTTAGACGACATGCTCAAACTCCTTGTTTAAAACAATGAACGGATTTAACCCGCCTCAGAAACCGTGAACGATACCCAATGAAAAGATATTGAGGTCATCGCCTGGATTGACCACGGAATAAACGTCACCGTCATGACCACCGCCGCCGCCAATGGCAAAAGCAGCGTTATCGCCGTTATTAATCTGGGTAACCATGCCATACAGGGTAGTGGTTTTAGCCAATTTGTAATCCACGCCTGCGGCGGCTTGTATGACATCGGTATCATCTAGCGTGACGCCATTTTCCAGCTCATCGGCTTGCAGTACCTGAGCCTTCAAGACGTAATCACCCAGAGTCAACGCCGCGTTTAGTCCATAGGCAGAACGGGAAAACTCATCACCGGCAGTTGCGCCGAATATTGCGCCGTCAGCGGCCATTGTTTCGTAGATACCACCTACGGTTACTGACTCCCAGGAGTACTTGGCAACCGCCCGAGCACCTTGAATACGCTGATCAGATTCGATAAGCGTCCTGGCGTTACGACTGCTGTCTTCATAGCTTAAGCCGGCAAAGAAAGCATCCTTCTTAAAAGTAAGGCTGCTGCTCATCAGCTGACGATCATTGTTATCCGCCCCTTGATCGGTCGTCGCATCCGCATCGGTCTGATACTGCGTTGAATACAGGGTAGTGAGCATCAGCCCGTTCCATGCGGGGGTTTGGTACACCAGCGAATTGCGGGCGCGGATATTACCCAGATTCGATACCTTACGGCCGATTGTCGTCTCTAAAGGACTGGTGACTTCGGGAGTACCCCAAGAGCTGTCGGGAAATACACCAAGAATGTTCCTGTCATCGCCCGCCGTGTCACGGAACATATCGAAATCACCGCCAAGATTTTTAAATGGGGTATCGATATAACCAAACTTTACCGTGCCGAATTTGCCTTTAAGGCCGGCAAAGCTATCGCGCGACGCCAATGTATCACCACCCTCGTCAAAGCTAATGCGTGATTCCACTTGAAAAATGCCGTTAACCTGTTCACTCAGCTTGGTTTCGCCACGGAAGCCGAGGCGCGCGGAGTTGGCAGACATACTTAGATCGCTAATATTGTCGTTGTCCACCTGGTCAAGTGACACATGGGCCTTGCCGTAAATTTCCAGCTGCTTGCCAATGACTTCATAAGCCTGCGCTGTTCCATTGATAGCCAAGCCTGCGACGGCGGCCACTGCAAATTTGTTCTTCATTGACTATGTCCTCTAGGGCTTCCATCCGCAGTTGGATGTTTTAGCAACGTGAGTAAGGCTAGTTCAACGAACATTCATCATGTTCGCTTCGGGTGGCAAGAATATGGCTTTTTTATTACATTTGTATTACAAAATTCAAAACAAAATAGGCAGATATCAGCCATCACGACGCGATAGATGTCGATACAAGCTTTGATGCATCCGTCACCGCAGCAATTCGCTGACTGGGGAAATAGCAGGAAAACGTACTGCCTTGGCCTAGCTTGCTCTCAATTCTTAGCTCGGCGCCGTGGCGCTCCAGGCCGTGTTTAACAATGGCCAGTCCCAACCCCGTTCCGCCCTGATCACGCGACCTGCCTTTATCCGCCCGATAAAAGCGCTCGGTCAGTCGGGGGATGTTTTCAGGCGCAATGCCCATGCCGGTGTCGGTTACTGAAAATACAGCGCCGTCATCTTCTCGACGCCACGACAGATGCACGCTACCTTCGGTAGTGTATTTTAGGGCGTTGGACAATAGGTTCACAAAAACGCTGTGAATATCTTTTTCGCCCCCGAGTAAATTGAGAAGGTCATCGATATCCATGGTCACTTGCACCCGTCCATCCGTGCCTGCGCTTAGCTCGCCACAAACGCGACGAATTAACTCAGGTACGGCTATCGGCTCTAGCGGAGCTTTATTGCCGGTTTGCTCCAGGCGAGACAGCAACAATAAGTCTTCAATCAAATCCGACATGCGCTCGGCTTGCTGGTATATCGACACCAGCGGCTTGTTCCAAATCGATGCCGATAATTCCGGATCTTCTCGCATGGTTTCGACATAACCACGAATCACGGTGAGCGGGGTACGCAGCTCATGTGACGCATTGGCAACAAAATCTCGGCGAACCTGCTCTAGCTGCTGTAGCCGGGTGACGTCTCGCGCCAGCAGAAGCAGTTGCTGTTCGCCGTAACCTACCAACTGCAACGACAGGATGATACCGGGTTTATTCGGGGAATAAATTAACACCGGATCGTGATATTCACCGATATTCAGGTAGGTCTGGAAATCCGGATGACGAACTAGATTAACAATTCGCTGGCCAATATCTACGGGAGTACGCAAGCCCAAGAGATTTTGGGCCGCTTTATTGAACCAGACGATGGAGAGGTCTCGCCGTAGCACCACGGTGGCGTCTGGCATGGCGGCAGCGGAGTCGAGAAATTCTTTGAGGATCACCACCAATCGGCGTTTACGTCGACGATTTTTGCGGCGCAGTCTATCGTAGTGGGCAAACAGTTCACCCCATATATCCTGCCCTTCTGGCGCAGGACGGTGACGCTCACCGCCCAGCCAACGATCTAGTTGATAGGCCTTTCTACCCTGCCAAACCACATAAAGTAGTAATCCAATGGCCAGCCCCCAGGAGGGGATGCCCAGCGCGACCCCGCCAAGCAGGCTAAGAAAGACAACTAAGATCAGGCGCCATAGTTCCAGGGTCCATGTGGACATTAGATTCCTTAACCTTGGACAGAAAAACGATAACCCGAACCACGGACCGTTTGCACCATAGCGTCCACGCCGAACTCTGACAATGCCTTACGCAGGCGACGAATATGCACGTCCACGGTACGCTCCTCTACGTAGATGCTCGGGCCCCATACCTGGTCCAACAGCTGACTTCGGCCGTAAACACGATCCGGATGACTCATAAAGAAGTGTAGCAAACGAAACTCCGTTGGTCCCAACGTGACGGTTTGTCCATCTACACTGACGCGGTGGCTGGAACCATCAAATCGCAGCGATCCAATTTCTATAATCTGATCCTGTTGATCCCCGTGGGTGCGCCGCAAGACGGCTTTGATACGAGCAATTAACTCTTTTGGACTGAAGGGTTTGACCATGTAATCGTCACAGCCGACGTTTAATCCTCTGATTTTGTCTTCTTCCTCACCTCGTGCGGTGAGCATGATGATGGGGATTTCCCGAGCATAGCTGTCTTTGCGCAAGGCCCGAGCTAATTCAACGCCGCTGACGCCGGGCATCATCCAATCCAGCAATATCAACTGCGGCGTGCGATCAGCAATCATTGAACGTGCCTCGGCCGCATCGGCGGCTTCCGTGACGGTAAAGCCTTCCCGCTCCAGTGCGAATGCCACCATTTCCCTGACTGACCGCTCATCATCAACCACCAATATGGTTTTTTGCTCCATAACACCCTGGCCTCTTTGGATCTGCGCCTAACATGACTCGCGTAATTAAAGATGGAGTGTGTGACAATTTGATGACAAATTGAATTACTTCAGAATCAATCGGCTAACTTCCTCGTCAGTTTTCGTGTCACCCGCAGCTTCCGTCTCGGTAGGGCATATGCTACCCTCAGCCCGTAAATAACCGCCATGGAGGGCGCTGTCATTACGGGAGCATCGTCTCATGTCAGAGCCTCTTCGTGCCGAGCAATCGGCTCTTTTAATTCGAAAATACCCGAATTACTTAGCCTGGCTTAGCCTATTTGCCGCTGCCGGTTTACTATGGGCGTTCCTTACCAATACGCTGATCATGATTCTCACCGACGATCCTATCGTCTACCGCAACATGAGCATGGCCAAAGATGCTCTGGGTGTAGCCATCGCTGCGGCCTGGATTGCAAGCTTACTGATAAAACACCGTCGACAACATCACCAAACAAACCATCTGATTCAGACCTTGCTCACCGCTTCTCCAGGCACTGCCGTTACTAAGGAAAGCCCCCGTTTAAAATCGGGGTACGACGAATCATTTTTTCATGCCGTACTGGAGGCCCTGCCCTATCCAGTATTCATTCAAGTCGGTAAAAATCAGCAATGGCTACACAATGGTTCCGCCCGTGATCTTCTCGGACTGCCTAAAGATGCTTTGCCGACGGATCAATTTGCTATCGAACTAATTCTTGATGCTCAATCACTCAAAAAACGCCACAATGAAACGTCAGGTTGTCCTAAGATAGCGACGGCGTACCTACGTCTTCATCTTCAACAAAAAACCTGCCTGGTCACCACGATTACAATAGAAGAAACACCCACCACGCCTCGCAGCTTGCTCTGTCTAGCCAATAACGATTGACCATAACTAACAACTTTTAACTCATGCCTATTACTGTGACTTCTCACCAACGCTTGCTCGACCTCTCGTCAGAGTTTTTTGTTATCACTAACGATACCGACGCTCAAATTCAATACAGCAATTCTGCCTGGACTCAGCGATTCAATTTGGCAGCAATGATCAATCAAGCGATTATTGGCTTCCTGGATAATACTCATCCGGATGATCGACAGACAATTCAAGCCTTATTTGATCAAGTCAGGCTAGATAGAGACGCCGCGACATTTACACTGGAAGGTCGCTGGCTGGACAGCCACGAGCGCTATTGTCCACTGGTCTGGCACGCTCAACACGATGCCCCTAGTCAGCTGATTTATTGGACGGCAAGAGATGTCGGCGAGCAACGTAAACAAGAGCGGCGGCTGACTCGATTACTCCATTACGATCCGCTCACCGGTCTGGCCAATCGATCACTGCTGTATCAACACCTTAGTAAATCATTAGCCGATGCCGAGGGGACGTCGTTAGTCGTCGCCGTTATCGACATGGATAATTTTCGCATGGTGAACGAAGGCTTGGGTCATGCGGCCGGTGACCAGCTTTTAAAATGGGTTGCACAACGTTTGCAATCCCTGACTAAAGCAGGCGATATGGTGGCTCGACTGGGCGGCGATGAGTTTGTGATGGTGGTTCGTCTTGAGGGCCCCATGGCCATCGCCACAGCTAAGCTGGCAGAATCAATCAATCGTGATTTATCACTGCCCTTTCACGGCGCAGAACAAACCTTGCATCTGTCAGCCAGCATCGGCATGAGCCTTTATCCGGAGCATGGCGATACGGCTGAAGCGCTGCTACGCTATGCAGAAATGGCGGCGTATCAAGCGAAATCTGCGGGTAAAGCTTGCGTGCGAATTTACGAACTGCCCACACAGGACGAATCCGAATCGCGGCTGCGACTGCACTCGATGTTGCGGGCGGCGGTGACTAAACAGAAACTGGTGCTGTACTACCAGCCGGTGGTGAATGCCCAAACCGACCGGATAGAGGTCGTTGAGGCACTGCTGCGCTGGAATGATCCCGAATTAGGCCAGATTGGCCCGCAACAATTTATCCCAATTGCCGAAGAAATTGGCATCATCGACGAGTTGGGCGAATGGGTATTACGCGAGGCCTGTCGTCAAGCGCGCGAATGGGAGCGCAGCGGACTTTGCCCCCAAGTGGCTGTAAATATTTCTTTTCGGCAATTTCATCGCCAAGATCTTTCCAAACAAGTACAGCGCGCCCTGATCAGCAGCGGCATTTCTCCTGAACACCTGGAGCTGGAGTTTACTGAATCGGCCGTGCTGCCGGACAATGAAACCACGCTGCAGACTCTGCAAGAGCTGCGCGCAATGGGATTAACGCTCACACTGGATGATTTTGGCACCGGTTATTCCAGCCTATCCCATCTTCTGCACCTGCCTGTCCATAAAATCAAAATGGATCGCTCCTTTGTGAGCCATTGCGATTCCGACGCCAAGCAGGCGGCAGTGATAGCCGCCGTGACCACACTGGGGAAACGAATGGGACTGACGGTCGTTGCCGAAGGCGTGGAAACTCAAGCACAACAGCAGTTCCTGCGCAACCAGGGCTGCCAACTTATGCAAGGCCTGTTGTTCTCACCACCCCTTTCAGCCACGGACATCACTGAACTATTACGCCGTCAGAACACCACTTCATCCACTTGACTACCCCGCTTTCGCGACTAGGCTTTTTTCCAGCACTTCGACAATGTCTCTGGGTAAGTTAGATTCTCTGCCGATTTTTTCCAAGCTGCCGCGCATCTGTTCTCGCCATGGGGATTGATAACGCTGCCAGTGGCTGAGCGGACCGATCAGTTTGGCGGCGATTTGCGGATTTAACGGCATCAGATGAATGATGGCATCGGCGAGCAAACCGTAGCCCTCGCCGCCTGGCTGATGAAAATGCAACGGGTTACTACGGGCAAAACTACCCAGCAACGACCGCACTCGGTTAGGGTTTCGCCAGTTAAATGCCGGGTGTCCCAACAGTTGTTTAACATGAGCTAAGGTATCGGCACGGCGGGAGGCCGCCTGAATGCTGAACCACTTGTCAATCACCAGTTCTTCATTCTGCCAACGGTTGTAAAAATCGGCCAAGGCATCATCCGCCTGCGCACCGCCAGCCTCAACTAACAGACCCAATGCGGCCACTGTATCGGTCATGGTGGTGGCGTTTCGATATTGACGATTACACAACATCCGAAGCTCGTCATTCTGACCATCCACCATAAGAAAACCAAGGCAACGACCCTTTAGAGCGCGCGCACCGGCGTCATCAACATCGATCAGCTGCCGATAGGCGGTCAGCAGTTCGTCACGCAGACCCTTGCCCAGATGCGAACGCACCACCTGCCGCGCTTTATCCAGTGACAAGGGATCTAAGTTATCCACGAAATCAGCTAAATAATCATAATTAGGCAGGCTCAGTATTTGCGCCTTCATGGCGAAATCAAGCAGCGTAGTCGTCAAATTATGGCGCAGAGCCGCTAATAGACCGGCATCCGAACTCGCGGCTGTTCGTCCATCCAACATCCCAAGAATCAAATCGCAGAGATAAGACTGAGCGGCCTCCCAACGATTAAAATCATCGGTGTCATGGGCCATCAGCACCAACCGCTCCGCCGCGCCCATGGTTCCATGAAGACGTATCGGCGCCGAAAATCCTCGGAACAGTGAGGGGATGGGTCGTGACGGCAGATCGACGAATTCGAAGGTCTGATCTTCATTCGTTATTTCGAGCAAACGCTCTTTGGTCGCCGGCCCGGTTTCCCCGGCAAGTCGCAGGGGAAATTCCGCCCCGTCGTAACCAATCAAACCCAGGCGCAGTGGAATAACCAATGCTTGCTTTTCCGTCGACTCGGCCTGGCCCGCGCTGGTTTGAAGAAATCGCAATCGATAGGATCGATCCTGCTCATCGTAGCTTTCTTCCACAGTTAATTGAGGCGTTCCTGCGCGCTGATACCAGCGCAAAAAAGACCCTAAATCGCGGTCATTCGCATCCGCCATGGCGGAAAGAAAATCTTCCACTGTCACGGCTTGTCCATCGTGCCGGGAAAAATATAAATCCATCCCTTTACGAAAGCCGGCCTTACCCAGCAAGGTACGCAGCATACGCACCACCTCTGCGCCTTTTTCATAGACGGTAGGGGTGTAGAAATTATTGATCTCCAGGTAAGAGTCAGGACGCACCGAATGGCGCATCGGACCGGCATCTTCGGGGAATTGCCGAGACCGCAAAAAATTCACCTGACGAATCCGCACAACACCGGCGGAGCCCCTATCCGCAGAGAAACTTTGATCACGAAATACCGTCAGACCCTCTTTCAAACTCAACTGAAACCAATCGCGGCAAGTCACCCGATTACCGGTCCAGTTGTGAAAATACTCATGGGCAACTACCGCCTCAACTTGATCAAAATCATCGTCTGTAGAGGATTGTTCGTCCGCCAGCACGCATTGAGTGTTGAAAATGTTAAGCCCTTTGTTCTCCATCGCCCCCATATTAAAATCTGAAACAGCAACCATCATGAAAACGTCCAGGTCGTATTCCCGGCCGTACTGTTCCTCATCCCAGCGCATTGCTCGCTTCAACGATGACAAGGCGTGGCCACATTTCGGCTCATCACCCGCACGGACAAACATGCGTAAATCGACGCGCCGCCCCGATGCCGTCACAAACTCATCCTCCACTCTTTGCAGATCACCGGCCACCAAAGCAAACAGGTAACAAGGCTTGGGATGGGGGTCCTCCCAGGTCGCCCAATGCCGGTCACCTGTCAGCTTGCCAGAGGCGACGAGGTTACCGTTCGACAACAACACCGGAAAGCGCCGGTGGTCGGCCTCGATGGTCGTACTGAATCTAGCCAGCACGTCCGGGCGATCAGGATAATAGGTGATGCGCCGAAAGCCCTGAGCTTCACATTGCGTAAAATAGCTGCCACCCGACTGATAAAGTCCCTCAAGCGCCGTGTTGTTCTGAGGATAAATTAGATTTTCTATGGTTATCGTCGATGGCTTAGTCAGATCATGCGGCAGATTCGGAATAATCAGCTGCTGATCCGTGCATTGATACTGCGAGGGCAGTAGCGGCTTACCATCCACTGCAACTGAAACCAGCGTCAGTCCTTGACCATCCAAGCTTAGTGGGACATTCATCCCAGGCCAAGACGGATGACGGCGCACCGCCATTTCGTTGCGGATTCGAGTAACCTCATCACGAATATCGACATGCAACGTCACTCGATCCACTAAATAAGCGGGTGGACGATACTCGCTTAGCCACACACGGCCAAATTCGTACTTACTCATGGGAACTTCCTCCAATTGCCCGTGTCCTGTAGTTGGTAATATAATTACCCGTTCGACGCCCGCCTGTCGAACCCGCAAAACTCAAAATGATGGGTAGGATATATGCCGGGGGGGTGCATTGTATTTTGTAGATCAATCACACAGGACGTGTTAGTTTGAGCGCTTTCTTAAAATACCTAAATAAAATATAAATTTTCCAAACCGACGAACTGAAAGTCCGGGTAAATCACCACCGGCACAGTTTGGTCTGTTTAGTCTGGTATTAATCAGCTAAATATCCGTTGTACTGGAACCGTATTAGCGTAAGGAAACACACTTGCATGCCAAAGAATAAATATATTCGCTATGTACTCATTGCTGCCGCCGGCATCGCTGTTTTTCGTGTTGGAATATGGCTATTTGGCGGAAGTACTGGCCAAGAGGCTCAAATCGGCGTGGCGGTTGAGACGCAAATACTTGAAAAAATCCCCGTCAATGACGCACGCATTTTTTCTGGAACCTTACAGTCTGCCGACAAATTTATCGTTTCTGCCAAGGTTGCCGGCCTGCTGCGTGGCCTGCAAGTCAATATCGGTGACCGCGTTGAGAA
>_21_pt1 | contig 14075 bp, 14 predicted proteins | sample MGYA00084035_6733316 | MGnify analysis MGYA00084035 | reverse complement strand
GTCGCCATCGGCGCCAGCATCTGGGTGCCGGTGTACCTGTTCATGGTCGGCGTGATCATCGCTGCCACACCAATTTTGTCGCAGCATATCGGGGCCGGCCGTCATCACCGGGTCGTACCGACCGCCTGGCAGGCACTCTGGCTGGCCGCCGGGGTCGGCATCAGTGGTTTTCTCGCAGTGCGCCATGCCGACCTGTTGTTCACCGCGCTGGACGTGCCCACGCCATTGCGCCTGATGACCGGGCATTATCTTGCCGGCCTCTCTTGGGGGCTACCTGGCGTGGCGCTGTTTATCGGGCTGCGCAGCTACACCGAATCGCTTTCGCACACCCTGCCGGCCCTGGCCATCAGCCTCATCGGCCTGGGTGCCAACATTCCGCTCAACTACCTGTTCATTCATGGCTTTTCCATTCCCGGTGTCATCGATGTTCCGGCGCAGGGTGGCCCGGGCTGCGGCATTGCCACCGCGATCGTGATGTGGCTGATGGCCACGCTAATGTGGCTTTACGTGCGCCACGCCCGCCACTATCGGGGAAAAATTCCGCGCGGCACGCATATCGATGGCCGCCCCCACGTACCGGACCTGCGTGTACTCGGTGCGATGCTGGCGCTCGGCTTGCCCATCGGCCTTGCCATTTTTTTCGAGGTGAGTATTTTCTCGATCATCGCCGTACTGCTCAGCACCCTCGGCGCAGATGTCGTCGCTGGTCACCAGATTGCGCTGAACTTTGCTTCGCTGACTTTCATGTTGCCGCTGTCGGTCGCGCTCGGACTCACCGTCCGCACCGGGCTCGCCGCTGGTGCCGGCGATCTCGCCGCAGCTCGTCGCGCGGTGCGAACGGGCATCGCGCTCGTCACCGGCGTCGCCCTGTTCAATGTCACCTTGTTGCTGCTCGGCCGGGAAGCAATTCCCGGGATTTATACCCAGAGCAGCAGCGTCCAGGCGCTGGCAGCATCGTTGTTGGTATTTGCCGCCATTTTTCAAATCCCCGACGCGCTGCAGGTAACAGCCAGCGGGGCGCTACGCGGCTTCAGGGACACCGCCGCGCCGATGTGGATCACTCTGATCGCCTATTGGTGTATTGGTCTGCCGCTGGGCTGGCTGTTGGGATTCGGTTCACTGTTCGGGATTGCCGTCGGCACGCCAATGGGGCCGCAAGGGTTCTGGATCGGACTGATCGCCGGGCTTGTTGTTGCGGCAGTGCTGCTCAATCTGCGCCTGGCCGGTTTCCTGCGCGGTGCGCACCCGAGATCGCAAAAAGACTGAGTACAGCACTGTGACGCGCCACACGTCCTGGGCACTTTCGTCGCGGATTTCACACCGCCAACCACCGCCAATCTTGCTGCCTGCCACAGTCGGCGCTATCTTCATTCCAGCATGCAACGTACGGCATGCAGGCAGGTGCATATGAACAGGCCGACTGGCGAACCACAGGGTTCAGGCGGCAAGGTCATCAACCTGAACTCCCGACGGCCATCTCGCGACGAGCCTGGCCGCATCCTCAGGATCGCTCCGGAAAACGATGGGTTGCGTACCCTTTACAGCAACGACAGCCATCCTGATCGCCTCATGTCACTCGACATCATCGGCTGGGCACTGCATGAATCCGGTACCGTCACCGCTCTCGTTCCCTGGCTTAAAGATGTCGTCGCCGCAACACTGCTTGCTGATCCACTCAATGGCCGCTGCGAAGGTTACTGGGATCCATGGGGCACCCGGTTGCTGCCAGCAGCTCCTGCGCACAAAATTTCCGAACTCAAGGGCGCGCTCGATTTTTTCCGCCCGGCAGCCAACAACCACGCCGTGATCGTACAGACGATTCCCGATTCGCCCGGCACACATGCAGTGATGTCGTCAGATGGATTCCAGTCCGTGCAACTGCTGGAAGTGGTCGGCTGGCAATTGCGCGGTGACGGGCGCGTGCTGGCCATGCTGGCTGACGGTGCGCAAATTACCGATACCCCGATACTCGCAACCGACCGCTGCCTGTATCCAGCCCAGGAACATCCGGCATTTCGCTATTTTTTCCAGCATGGCGTCGCCAACCAGCTCAAGCGGCACGAACCGGAAGCCCTCGCTTGCCTGGCTATGCTTGCCGGTCGTGGCGGCGGCAGGGATTAAAGACCGACGCCTGTCTGAAGGTGGACCGCAGCCTGCCTGCAACAGCGTTTTCCCTCAACCGCGCTTGCGCACCACAAAGACAAACACACCATCGCTCCCGGACTGTTCGATCAGCGCGTGCCCGAGATGTGCGCAAAATTTCGGGATGTCGCGCAGCGTCGAAGGATCATCAGCGACAACACGAACGGTTTCACCGGCAGTCATCCGGCGGATCTGCGCATGCAGGAGCATCACCGGCTCCGGACAGCGCAGCCCGCGCGCATCAAGCTGCTGTTCACCTGCCGGGTTTGCGCTCACGGCACCTGCTCCACTGATGGCGATACCGCGCGCGCTGGCGCGGCGGAAGCTGCCAGCTTGAAATAAACCAACACCGGTACCAGCGCCAGTACTGTGAGCAGCGCACCGGCAATAAACACCGCCGCATAACCTGCCTGCTCGGCAACAACGCCGCTAAGGAGAGCGGCAATGCCCACGACGACAACCTGCGCTGACGCCTGCAACGTGTAGTCTGTACCCGGCGAGTGCGCACGGCACACATCCATCATTACGGTGAACAACGCCACCGTCGACAGCCCATCGGCAAACTGTTCAAAACACACCACGGCATAGAGAACATGGTCATCAGGCCTGCCTGCAACAATCAACAGGTAGCCCAGCAGCCCGGCCGCCTGCATGCCACCGAACAACAGCAAGGCATGGCGATGACCCAGCCGCAACAACAGCGCACCGCCGAGGAACGCACCGGCAATGCCGGCGCTGGCGCCAATCACACCAACCAGCATGCCGATATCGGCAAGTGACAGGCCGGCATCCAGCAGCAGCGGTCCGATCATGCGCGAGGCGAGTGCATCACCAACCTTAAGGGTCATCACCGCAAGCAACCACCAGTGCAAACCCGGACGGGCGAGAAAATCGCGAAACACCCGCCAGTATCCGCGCACACCATGCCAGGAGGTATGCGTTGCAGCACGTTCGTCCGCCGCGCGCTCATCACGCATGAGCAGTACCGGCAGCAGCGCCAGCAGTAACAACGAAGCAATACCTGCATAAGACGACTGCCAGCCAAAGCGGGCTACCAGCCACAACAGCAAGCCGCCACCGACCATCATGCCGACCTTGTAGCCGATCACCTGCACGCTGTTGCCAAGCCCGCGCAGGCGCAGCGACAACCGGCTGACTGCCAGACCATCGGTGGCGATGTCCTGCGTCGCCGCGACCAGATTGAGCAAGAACAGCACAACCAGCAAGGGCACGAACGCCTGCGCAACCCAGACCGAAAAATCCTGCACCGCGATCAGCAGCATCAATACCAGCGTGGCAACGTTGAGCGCCAACAGCCACTGTTTGCGCGTAGCAAAGCGATCAACGAAAGGCGCCCACAGGAATTTCAGTGCCCACGGCAATGCCAGCAGACTCGTGAAACCGATCGCGGCGAGCGAGACACCGCTGTCACGCAGCAAGGCCGGCAGCGCCTTGCCGAGCAAACCGGCCGGTAATCCCTGCGCAAAATATAGTACGGCCAGCAAACCGAGCAGCCGTGTGTCGACAGCGCGACCGGCGTTCACTCGCCGCCCACCCGACCGGTCACACGCACATAGACGGTGATTTCTTCGCGGTCGTGATAGAGCTGACGCGCACGCATGTCGAAGGTAAACCCGGCAGCTGCAAGTTCGTCACTCAGCCGCCCGAGATTGAGCTGCGCTTCCGCATAACGGCTCTTCATCGGCAACTTCAGATTGAAGATTGCCTGCCGGCACCACCTGCTGGTCAGCCAGCGTCCCACCAGCGCCGTGACCCGCGCTGGTTTCTCGACCATGTCGCACACCAGCCAATCGACGGGGCGGCGCGGCTGAAAAGTAAACCCGTCGGCCCGCTGATGCGTGACCAGCGGATCATCGCCCACGATCGGCGCCAGCGGCCCATTATCGACCGCCTCAACGCGCATCCCGCGGCGCACCATCAACCAGGTCCAGCCGCCGGGCGCAGCGCCGAGATCAACCGCCGTCTTGCCGGCAACCAGCCGGGTCGCCCACTCTTCGCGGGGAATGAACAGATGCCACGCTTCTTCAAGTTTCAGCGCCGAGCGACTCGGCGCTTCCCGCAGCAGTTTCAGTCGCGGCACACCCAGCGGCCAGGGTGATGCATGCGCCACAGCACCGACACAGACATATGCCGTGGCACCATCCGCGAGATACAGCACGAAACGCCAGGGACTTGTCGGCGTCATCCGGTTACCGGCTTCGGTCAGCGCCGCGCGGAGCGGCTTTTCCAATTGCCGCACCAGCGCTGCCAGTTCGCGCCCCTCGTTGGTATCCGGCGCGCCGACCAACAGCTCCCGCACATCGGGCAAGCCGGCAAGATGCGGGCGAATCGACGCCAACCGGTCCGGCGGGGCAATCGCAATCGGGCCACTGGCGGCAAACAGATCGCGCGCGAAAATCAGCTCATCAAGCGACACCGTTCGCACGACATCACGGGCGTCACCTTCGTGCAGCTGGAAGCAGGCATAGCCGCTCTCCGGAACAGCCCGGCCGAAGCCCGAGAAGCCGCGTTGCGCGCAGGCATCTGCCATGGCTGCTACACATTCCTTTTCAAAACCTGGGCGACAGGTGGCCAACAGCGTCTGCATGTACATGCGGGTTACGGTTTTTAACTATAAAGGGGGTGGGTGAGCCAGTATGATCGACTCCCATGATCTCACGACACATTTCACAACATGCTGCGGGCCGCCATGGCCTTTTCCTCTTCCTGGCTTGTCTTGCTGCTCTTGCGCTGCCGGCACCGGCCGGCGCCGAAGAATTCATGCCTTTCGATATCCCGGATGAAGCCAGCCCGTTTGACAGCCCCGGTTTTGATACCTCGCTACCCGAGTTCACCGAGCCGGAACCTGCCGTCCCCGCCGTACCGCAGGCAACAACGGAAACCGCACCGCCACCCGCCGCGCCAGCCGATACCGGCCCCCCGTTGATGGCGCCGAAAATTGACGCTTACGTCGATGTGTCTTTCAACGATTCCGACCTCAGCGCCATCGGCTATGCTGCCACGCCGAGCGGCTATCGTTTTGTTGTCGGTTTTGTTTTTCAGGAACTCGGGAACGAGCGCTGGACGATCGCGCCGGAGGCGGGCTACTTCCGGATCGACACTGCCGAACAGGACAACGTCACCGTTGATCGGAACAGTCCCAGCCTGCCGCAATATATCGTCACCACGACCCACCGCTTATCAAGCGAAATTGCCTCCCTGGACTTCGGCGGCCGCTTCGGCTTCAGGATCAACGATCGGACACTCATGTATGCCCGTACGGGCCTGGGTTTTTACCATCGTGCCGATACGCAGGAAACGACGCGTGCCTACGAGCCAAAAAATTTGGGGACCGCGCCCAGGGACAGCGACATCCTGCCACCCGACTCGTTCAGCAATGCCGGCGTTGCACCCTACGGCACTCTCGGTATTGCCATCATGCTGGGCCAGGTGCCGTCCGTTTACGTCGAATACGGTTCGCGCCGCATTGAAGGCGAGCTGCTCAATACCACGTCGCTGGGTTTGCTGCTGAATTTCTGAACGCGCCAAACCACCCTGGATGCTAGCGGTGCCACTGCGGTCACTGTTCGGGGTTGGCCGGATCGGGGGGCGGAACCACACCCATCGCCTGATCGCGTATCGCATCGCCCTGGTTAGCCATCGACGCCGACATCTGGCTGCTTGCCTGCGCCGCCGCTTTCGCCATTTCGATATCCTTGACCTGCTGTTCAAGTACCTTGTTGTTGTCGTTGCCATCCTTGAGCATGAACCAGACAACGGCAAACACCAGCGCCAGGGAAATCAGGATACGCAGCATCATTTGATCCTCGCCGGTTTGTTTTTAATGTGAGTTGCCCGCGTTACTTGACGAAAACGACCGTTTTGCTGCCATCCACGATCACGCGATCCTCCAGGTGCCACTTTACCGCGCGCGCCAACACCCGGCGCTCGACTTCCTGACCGAGCACCCGCAACTCATCAGCCGAGTGACGGTGCGATACTCGCGCCACATCCTGCTCGATGATCGGCCCCTGATCGAGCTCGGCAGTAACATAGTGACTGGTGGCGCCGATAAGCTTCACACCCCGCTCATAAGCCTGCCGATAGGGGTTGGCACCGGCAAATGCCGGCAGGAAAGAGTGGTGAATGTTAATGATGCGGTTGCGGTGACGGGCGATGAAACTGCCGGTTAGCACCTGCATGTAGCGCGCCAGCACAATCAAATCGATCCCGTCGCCGAGCAATTCGAGCATACACCGCTCGGCATCGGCCTTATTGTCCTTTGCCACCGGCACCCAATGGAACGGGATGCCGAAACCCTCCACATCGGCCCGCAAGTCCTCGTGGTTGGAAATCACCATCAGGATATCGCCGACCAGATCCCCGCGACGGACCTGCCACAACAGTTCCATCAGCGCATGATCGTATTTCGAGACCAGCAGCGCCATCTTCTTGCGATCAGCCGCATAGGCAATATGCCAATGCATGTTGTACTGGTCCGCCACGGCTTTCCGGAAGGCATTGTGCAGCACGTCACGGCTGACATCGAGGTGCGGAGTCTGGAACTCCAACCGCATGAAAAACGTGCCGCCTTCGGCATCGGACGAATGCTGATCGAGATCGGTAATGTTAGCGCCATGATTGTAAAAAAACGTCGACACCGCGCTGACAATACCCGGGCGGTCCGGACAGGTGATCAGCAAACGCGCCGTCGTCTCCGGTTTCGGAGTCGATTTTTTTTTGTCCATGTCAGTCGGGATCGTTGAACATTTCTTTGCGGAAGGCAGATGGCGTCTTGCCAGTCCACTTCTTGAAGGCACGGTGAAAAGAGCTGGCCTCGGAAAAGCCCATCAACATGGCAATTTCGTCGATGGAAAGGTCGGGCTTGGAAAGATAATAGATGGAAGCATCCTTGCGGATCGAATCCTTGATCTCCTGATAACTGGTGTTGCCCTCCTTCAGTCGGCGCCGCAGCGTCTGCGGCGTCATGTTGAGCTTCTCGCAGATCACCTGGAAATCCGGAAAGTTGTTGCCGTATTCCTTGGAGATAATCGCGCGAATCTGCGCCGGCAGGCCAACACTATGGAAATTACCATCGATCAATTGCGCCAGTGAATCCTTGAGGAACCGCGACAATGACAGCGAGTTCTGCACCAGCGGCATGTCCATATAGGTGCGATCAAGCACAATCTGGCTACGACTCTGGCCGTACAGCACCGGGCACGGGAACAACTCCTTGTACTGCTCGGCTTCTGGTGGCGGCGGGAAATCGAGGGTGATGCGCATCGGCACGATCGGCTTGCCGATCAGCCAGCCGAAAAAACGGATGGAGATAAAGACCAGTGTCTCGGTGATGAATTCGCGGAATTCAATCGGGCCAACATTGAACAGGATCACCGCCTCGGCCTCGCGCACGTCGACCCGCGCAACGGTCTCGACACCGAACAACTGGTAGAAGCCGAGCGCGCGGCGAATCGCCTTTTCAAGGGTTGCGCAGTTGATGACCGCGTGGGCCATCATCGAGAACGTACCCGGACGGGTACGGTAATAACCCTGCCCAAAACCCATGAACTCGTCTTCGGTCCGCTGCATGACCGCCAGCATCAGGTCGATAAACTTGCGGCGCTCAATCGGCGCGGAAGGATCGGCGAGTATGGCCGGATCCAGTCCGATTTCTGCGAATAAACGCGCAAGATCAATGCCGCTGCGCGCAGCACCCTGCAACACTTTCAACGCGACTGCCACCGGCAGACTACCGCCGGTCACTATGCTTTTCTGTACCAAAGACAAATGCCGATCTCCATGGGCAGACTGCGCCGCGCAGTGATTTCCAATTACGCAGCCAACTGTTTGAAAGCACCGAAAAATATGCCGGCGCCATGATAATTAATGTCAACCAAATTGGCACATTGCGTCATTGATGGGGGTAGACCCCTTGGCCACCATCATGGCCCTGCCTGAACCCACTGGCTTTGCGGGTGGCGTGTTGTCCGTGTCGTCTGAAGCCGGCCCGCTGACCTTGGCCATCTGCTCAGCGCAGGCATGCCGGCCCAAGGATACAACCCGTTGATTATACAGAGTTGGAAGTCGCCGGCCATGGGCGTGACCGCCATTTAAAGACACCTGAGGGAGCCGAACACCATGCAAAACCGGGCTATTTTCGAACAGGATCACAACATCTTCCGCGAGAACTTCCGCAAGTTCCTTGATGTTGAAGTGAAGCCGAACCAGGAGCAGTGGATCAAGGATCGCTCCGTCTCCCGCGAAGTGTGGAAAAAGGCTGGCGAGCAGGGCTATCTCTGCCCGTTCGTCGACGAAAAATGGGGCGGCTCCGGCCTCAAGGATTTCCGCTATCCACAGATCATGGTTGAAGAACTGGCACGCATCGGCGAGTCGGGCTTCGCCATCAGTCTGCACAACGACATCATCGCTCCCTACATAGACAGCTTCGCCAACGACGAACAGAAGGCACGCTGGCTGACGAAAGCCTGCTCCGGCGAAGCTATTCTTGCCATTGCCATGACCGAGCCGGGCACCGGCTCCGACCTCAAGGGCGTCAAGACGAGAATCGAAGACAAGGGCGATCACTATCTGCTCAACGGCTCCAAAATCTTTATTTCCAACGGCATTCTGGCCGACATCGTCATCGTCGTTGCCCAGCACGGCGACAAAGGCATTTCCCTGGTGGTAGTCGAGCGCGGTATGCCCGGCTTCAAGCGCGGCCGCAAACTCGACAAGATGGGTATGCCCTCGCAGGATACTGCCGAGCTTTTCTTTGAAGATGTAAAAGTTCCCAAAGCCAACCTGCTCGGCCAGCCGGGCATGGGCTTTATGTACCTGATGCAGAAGCTGGCGCAGGAGCGCATCGTCTGCGCCATTGGCGCAATCGCCGGCGCCGAATATGCACTGGAACACACACTGAACTACGTCAAGGAACGCAAGGCGTTCGGCAAGCCAATCGGCAGCTTCCAGGCCAACCGCTTCAAAATGGCCGAAATGAAAACCGAAATCACCATCGGCAGGGTCTTTATAGACAATCTGGTGATGAAGTGCGTGAACAACACCATCACGCCGGAAGAGGCGTTCATGGCCAAGTACTGGTCTACCGATCTACTCAACAAGGTTGTCTACGATTGCGTGCAATTGCACGGCGGCTACGGCTACATGATGGAATACCCGATTGCCCGCGCCTATGTCGACGCGCGCATTACGACGATTTTCGCCGGCACCAACGAAATCATGAAAGAGATGATCGGTCGCGGCATGGGTCTGTGACCGGTTGATTAACCACTGCAAGCCAAGGAGAAAACAGCAATGTCAGAGATTCGCTTCGACGACCGTGTCGTCATCGTCACCGGCGCAGGCAACGGCCTCGGCAAGAGCCACGCCCTGCAATTTGCCAAGCGGGGTGCCAAGGTTGTTGTCAACGACCTCGGCGGCTCCACTCACGGCGAAGGCGCTTCAAAATCTGCGGCCGATGTCGTGGTCGATGAAATTCGCGCCATGGGTGGCGAAGCTGCCGCCAACTACGATTCAGTCACCGATGGCGAGAAGATCGTCCAGTGTGCACTCGACAACTTCGGCAAGATTGATGTCGTCATCAACAATGCCGGCATTCTGCGCGACGTGTCATTCCACAAAATGACGGATGCCGACTGGGACATCATCTACAACGTCCACGTCAAGGGCGCCTACAAGGTGACTCACGCTGCCTGGCCGCACATGCGCGACAAAGCCTATGGCCGCGTGGTATTCACGGCCTCAGCCGCCGGTATCTACGGCAACTTCGGCCAGGCCAACTACTCCATGGCCAAACTGGCCGTACACGGTCTGTGCCAGACGCTGGCGATCGAGGGCAAGAAATACAACATCCTGTGCAACTCGATTGCGCCGATTGCCGGTTCACGCATGACGGCCACCGTTATGCCGGCGCAAATTCTGGATCAGCTGAAACCCGAATTTGTATCGCCGCTGGTACTGAAACTCGCCGCCGAAAACAACGCCGAAACCGGCGGTCTGTTTGAAGTGGGTGCGGGCTGGGTCGGTAAACTGCGCTGGAACCGCACCGTGGGCCAGGGCTTCCCGATCAACAAGGAAATCACCCCGGAACAGATCGACAGCCAGTGGGCTGCCGTCACCGACTTCTCGAAATCGACCTTCCCGACCAATGTTCAGGAAGCGCTCGCTCAACCCATGCAGAACCTGCAGAACAAGTAATTGCTGTCCTGAGGCTCCGGCTTTGGCCGGAGCTCACGTTCACCTGCGAGTGGTCCCATAACTTACGAGGAAACGACAATGAGCAAGAAAGTCTATGTGATCGGCGTCGGCATGACGAAGTTCACCAAGCCGGGCGATCCAGCGGCACCCGAATATCACATCGCCGGCAAAGAAGCCGTCCTGGAAGCACTGGGTGACGCCGGCATCAGCTACAACAAGGTCCAGCAAGCCTGGACCGGCTACGTGTACGGCGACAGCTGCTGCGGCATGCGCGCCATTTACGAAGTCGGCCAGACCGGCATTCCTATCTTCAACGTCAACTCCAACTGCTCGACCGGCTCCTCCGCGCTGTTTGGCGCCCGTCAGGCCGTTGAAGCCGGCGCAGTCGAGTGCGCGCTCGCACTCGGCTTCGAGAAGATGGAAAAAGGCATGTTGATGAGCAAGTGGAACGATCGGATGAACCCGATGGAACTGCACGCCATGACCATGATGCGCCTGCAGGAGTTCACGCCTTCGCCGCCCGCCGCGCAAATGTTTGGTGGTGCCGGCCTTGAGTATCAGAAGAAATATGGCGCCAAAAACGAGACGTTCGCCAAAATCCAGGTGAAGGCCCGCAAACACGCCGCCAACAATCCCAAGGCGCTGTTCACCGAGCAGGTCACTGTTGAGGAAGTGCTCGCTTCCCCACACCAGTACGGCCCGCTGACCCGCCTGCAGTGCTGTCCGCCAACCTGCGGCGCCGGTGCCGCCATCCTGGCCAGCGAAGACTTCTGCCGCAAGAACGGCATCGACGTGAGCAAGGCCGTGTACATCGCTGCCCAGCACATGGAAACCGACGGTCCAGACAGCTTCAAGGACAGCATGATAGACATGATCGGCTACGGCATGGCCAAGCGTGCCTCAAAAGCGGTTTACGAGAAGGCCGGCATCGGCCCGAAGGATGTGAACGTCGTCGAGCTGCACGATTGCTTCACCGCCAATGAACTGCTCGTCTATGAAGCGCTCGGCCTGACCGGCGAGGGCACCGCCGAGAAATTCATCAACGACGGCGACAACACCTACGGCGGCCGCGTCGTGGTCAATCCGTCGGGCGGCCTGCTTTCCAAGGGACACCCGCTGGGTGCCACCGGCCTCGCGCAGTGCTACGAGCTGGTACATCAGATTCGCGGCTCCGCCGACAAGCGGCAGGTTGCTGGCGCGAAAGTCGCGCTGCAACACAACATCGGTATCGGCGGTGCCTGCGTCGTCACCATGTATCGCAAGGGTTGAATCGGTACGGGCCAGGCTTGAGCAGGCTTGCAGGAGGCCTGCAAGCGCTACACAGCCCCGCCACAAAAAGGTCGCCTCCGGGCGGCCTTTTTGTTTGTGCCGCCTGCAGCAGGGCTATGATCGTTCTATGCCTCGCTCGCAGGCTCCTGCTGCCGGCCCTGCCGCTCCCCGCATCCCGGGCTGTTCTGCGGTCTCTTGCGCGGCACGATCGAACGCCTGCAAAACTCGCGCGTCATGCACCAGCAAAGACGGGAATTCGCCATGACCTTCTCGCTGCACGAGCGGCTCGCCGCCGACACCATACTTATCGACAGCCTGCCGTTATGCGAATTACTGCTGATGAACGATGCGCGCTTCCCCTGGTGCATCCTGGTACCGCGCCGCACCGGTATGCGCGACATCATTGATCTCGCGCCTGTCGATGCTGAACAGTTGTTCCGCGAGTCGCTGGCGTTGCAGCGCGCGCTACGCGCTGCGTTTGCGCCCGACAAGCTCAATGTCGCGGCGATCGGTAACCTCGTGCCGCAATTGCACGTCCACCACATTGCCCGCTACACCGGCGACAGTGAATGGCCGGCACCGGCCTGGGGGCGCGGCACCCCCTTGGCTTACGATCCCCTCGTGCGCACACAAAGAATCGTTGCCCTGCGTGACCGCCTCGCCGACAGCCTGCAGGGCAACGACCGACGCTGAGCGTCACTGCAAGCGAATGTCCTGCCGGTTCTTCTCGATTGTTTTCGCGCCGAAGCCTTTCACATCGCGCAACTGTTCGACCGACTTGAACGGGCCGTGCTTTTCGCGGAACGCGACAACATCCTGCGCCTTCTTGATGCCAATGCCCTTGAGCGCAACGGCGATTTCCTCGGCGCCGGCCTTGTTGATATTGACCGGCGCGGCAAAAGCCCCGGCAGCAATGCCAACGAGAAGTGCGCAGGCAACCATCAGCGTTGCGACGATTCGCTGGGGGCCGAACCGCTTCATGGCGACTTTCTTCATGATGAGATGTTTCATGGTGATCTCCCTGTTTTTTCCGTGGATTTTCCCTGTGTGTTGCTGCGGCGCGCACCGGTAAGGATGCACAACAGCAACGCGGGAGGAGATTGCCAATGGCAACACCAACAATGCAGTGGCAGATCCAGCGCACACGCGTGGGAGGTTGTCGCAATCAATCGGCGGTAAATGCCTGCTCGACCGGGCCGAGCCTGGCCATCTGGCTCTGGATCCATACCGCACGCGCCTGCACATAGCCTGAAGGCTGGGCCGGGTTGCGCTTGCGCGGTGCCGGCAGCACCGCTGCCAGCAAGGCGGCCTCTCGGGATGAGAGTTTCGCTGCTGGCTTGTGGAAGTAAATTTGTGCGGCCGCCTCGGCGCCATAAATACCGCGGCCAAACTCGGCGCTGTTCAGGTAGACCTCGAGGATGCGCTCCTTGCTCCAGAGGGTTTCCATCAGCAGCGTCAGGTAAACCTCAAGGCCCTTGCGCAAATAACTGCGGCCGGGCCACAGAAAAAGGTTTTTGGTTGTCTGCTGCGAAATAGTACTGCCACCACGAACACGCTTGCTGCGTTTGTTGTGCTGGAGCGCTTTTTCCATTGCCGCAATGTCGAGCCCATAGTGCTCGATGAATTTCTGGTCTTCACTGGCGATAACTGCGCGTTGCAGGCGCGGCGATATTTCTGCCAGCGGCACCCAGTCACGATGCAGGCTGTAGGGCTTGTCGTCACGCAGGCCATCAAGACTGCCCAACAGCATGAAACTGGTCGCCGGCACCGGCACGAAACGGAAGATCGCAAAAAACAGCAAGGGCAGCACCAGCAACACGACGATGCCAAAAATGGCGAGTCGCTTCAACCAGCGCCAGAGGAAGACGCGCGGGCGGCGGCGACCGGAACGCGTCGCGTGGCGCTGCCAATTCGGTGCGCGCCTACCGGAAGCCATCGGCCGATCCCACACCTTCGCGCAGCACCTGCGGCGCGCCATCGACCAGACTCACCACCGTGGTTTCTTCGAGCGAACCCAAACCACCATCGATGATGAGGTCGACCAGGCGCTCGAGCACCTGACGAAATTCGTCGGGATCGCTGCGCGCATACTCCTCGCCCGGCAGCAGCAGCGTGGTGGTAATCAAGGGCTCACCAAGCTCGCCTAACAACGCCTGGCAAATCCTGTTGTCCGGAACACGAATGCCGATGGTTTTGCGCTTCTCGTTCAACAGCCGGCGTGGTACTTCGCCGGTGCCCTGCAGCACGAACGTATAGGGGCCGGGCGTGTGCGCCTTCAGCAGGCGATACTGACTGTTGTCGACTTTCGCATAGGTGGCGATATCGGACAGATCGCGGCACAACAACGTGAACAGGTGTTTGTCGTCGAGACGACGGATACGGATGATGCGATCAAGCGCAGCCTTGTCGGCAATATGACAGCCAATGGCGTAAGCGGTGTCCGTCGG
>_20_pt1 | contig 14203 bp, 9 predicted proteins | sample MGYA00084035_6733316 | MGnify analysis MGYA00084035 | reverse complement strand
GGGGAGCCGAAAGGCGCTTGCACCCAAGGGAGAGCCATAAAATGGCAAAGAAAATTGACGCTTATATCAAGTTGCAGATTCCTACCGGCAAGGCTAATCCGAGTCCGCCCGTTGGTCCGGCGCTAGGTCAGCGCGGCGTTAACATCATGGAGTTCTGTAAAGCATTCAATGCCTATACGCAGAGTATGGAGCAGGGGATGCCGGTTCCCGTGGTTATCACGGTATACAGTGATCGCAGCTTTACTTTCGTTGTTAAAACCCCGCCCGCAAGTGTGTTGCTCAAGAAAGCTGCTGGTATAGCCAAGGGCAGCTCGACGCCGGGTAAAACTACCCAGGGCAAAGTGACGCGGGCGCAGATTGAAGAGATCGCCAAGGCCAAAGAACCCGATCTTACGGCGGGAGGCCTGGAGGCAGCCATTCGAACAATTGCTGGCTCTGCTCGCAGCATGGGTATGGAAGTTGAGGGAGTATAAGCCATGGCCAAACTAACCAAACGTCAGAAAATGTTTGCTGAAAAAGTTCAGCTGGGCAAGCAATATTCTATTGATGAAGCTTTGGGCTTGGTCAAGGAATGCTCAATGGCAAAATTTCCGGAATCTGTTGATGTCGCGGTCATTCTCGGCGTAGACGCGCGCAAATCTGATCAGATGGTGCGCGGTTCCACGGTGTTGCCGCACGGTGTAGGTAAAACAGTAAGAGTGGCTGTGTTTGCGCAGGGTGCTAATGCCGAGGCTGCAAAAGCAGCCGGCGCAGACATTGTTGGCTTTGAAGATCTGGCTGAGTCTATTAAGTCCGGTAATCTCAATTTTGATGTTGTGATTGCAGCTCCCGATGCGATGCGTATAGTGGGCCAGTTGGGCGCCGTGCTGGGGCCTCGCGGATTGATGCCCAACCCCAAGGTTGGTACGGTTACCCCGGATGTGGCAAATGCCGTGAAAAACGCCAAGGGTGGACAGGTGCGCTATCGAATCGACAAGGCTGGAATTATTCATTGCAGTATTGGCAGAGTCGGCTTTGAAGTGAATCAGTTACGTGAAAACTTGCAGGCATTGCTGGCTGATTTGCAGAAAGTAAAGCCGAGTACTGCAAAGGGCCAGTATTTGCGCAAAATTACGCTTTCATCGACCATGGGGCCGGGCGTGCTTGTCGACCAAGCATCGCTGGTAACCAAAGTCGCTTGATGGAGCGTTGATATCGATTGATTACGCCAAGATTAAATCTTGGCGCGTCAAAGACCGCAGGTGCCGGGTTCGCCCGGCTTAATGGCCGTTGCCGGCCTGCGCAGACGATGAACCCGGTCAGAATACTGGCGCAGGGCATCGTCCAGGGGTGAGTATCTTCGCGGATATTCACGGGCCATGCTTATGGCGAAATCCGTCATTTAGCCAGGAGGTAAATCCATGCCACTTAAGCTGGAAGGCAAAGTTGCCTTAGTTGCAGAAGTGAATGGGATTGCCAAAGAAGCACAATCCGCCATTGCGGCGGAGTATCGTGGGTTGTCTGCTACGGATATGAATGATCTCCGTGGCAGCGCTCGCAAAGCGGGTGTCTATCTCCGCGTGGTAAAAAACACACTTGCACGTCGTGCGCTTGAAGGGACTGCCTTCGAGTGTATGTCAGAGCAATTGAAAGGTCCGTTAGTTTTGGCCTTTGCCATGCAGGAGCCCGGCGCTGTTGCCCGCGTGCTTAAAGACTTTGGTAAGACCCATGACCGATTGCAGGTCAAGATCGTAGCGATAGGCGGAAAATTAATTCCGGCGGGCGATATCGACCGTCTGTCTAATCTGCCGACGCGTGAACAAGCATTGTCAATACTCATGGGAGTGATGAAAGCACCCATCGAGAAATTGGTTCGTACTATGGCAGAACCACATGCCAAGTTGGTGCGTACCGTGGCAGCTGTTCGTGATCAGAAACAAGCAGCCTAACTTGGTGTAATACCAAGTTAACTGCCTAAAACTACTTATTTTGAATTTTTTGAGGTTTGTGTAATGGCTATTTCTAAGGATGATGTTCTTAACGCTATCGCCGGCATGACGGTGATGGAAGTGGTTGATTTAATTTCCGCTATGGAAGAGAAATTTGGCGTATCTGCTGCCGCCGCTGTCGCCGCCATGCCAATGATGGCTGGCCCGGCGGCTGCTGCCGCTGAAGAGCAAACTGAATTTAGCGTCTTGATGACTGGATTCGGCGCCAATAAAGTCAACGTGATTAAGGTGATTCGAACGATCACTGGCTTGGGTTTGAAAGAAGCCAAAGATCTGGTTGAGGGCGCTCCTTCTATGGTTAAGGAAGGCATTCCCAAGGCAGAGGCCAATGACATTAAGAAGCAATTGGAAGAAGCTGGCGCTTCTGTTGAGATTAAGTAAATCTTTGTCAATGCCTGTTTAGCAGTACAGGAATAGAAAGGCTGGCAGCAGTTTGCTTCCAGCCTTTTACTACTGGCTGAAAATTTATAGATGGTAGCTCTTTGCTATCCTTGTCGATAACCGTAGAGGAATGCCTAATGCATTATTCTTTCACGGAGAAGAAGCGTTTCCGTAAGGATTTCGCCAAGCTGCCGGAGGTATTGGAAATTCCTTACCTCCTCTCAATGCAGCTGGATTCATACCGAGAATTTTTGCAACTTGATCTGCCGCTTGGTCGCCGTGAGGACAGAGGTCTTCACGGCGCGCTAAAGAGCGTTTTTCCTATCGCAAGTTATTCAGGGTACGCCATCCTTGAATACGTCGACTATCGTCTTGGCGAGCCGTTATTCGACGTCAAGGAATGTCAGTTGCGGGGTATGACCTACGCGGCTCCTCTGAGAGTGCGCGTGCGGTTAGTGATTTACGACAAGGAAGCCGGGCCGGCTGGCCGCGCCATCAAAGATGTGCGCGAGCAGGAAGTGTACATGGGCGAGCTGCCACTGATGACCGAAAACGGTACGTTTGTGGTCAACGGTACTGAGCGGGTCATTGTTTCCCAGCTTCATCGTTCGCCTGGCGTATTTTTCGATCATGATCGTGGCAAAACACATTCGTCCGGGAAGCTGCTCTTTTCCGCCAGAATTATCCCTTACCGTGGGTCCTGGTTGGATTTTGAGTTTGATCAGAAGGACAATCTCTTTGTCCGTATTGATCGTCGTCGCAAGCTGCCGGCTACCATTTTGTTGCGAGCGTTAGGTTACGAATCCGAGCGGATTCTTAAGACATTTTTCGATCATAACGTTTTCCGCTTCAGCGGCGAAAAGGTAACTTTGGAGTTGGTTCCAGAGCGTCTGCGCGGTGATGTGACAACTTTTGATATCAGGGTGGGTGAGACCGTGCTGGTACCCGAAGGACGGCGCATCACCGCTCGCCATGTTCGCGAGCTGGAAAAAGCGGGCGTCACTGAGCTTGAAGTTCCCGACGAGTATCTTCTCGACAAAATTGTTGCGCATGACGTTATTGATCCAGCGACCGGCGAGCTGCTAGCGCGCGCGAACGATGTATTGACCGAAATTCATGTTCGAGAGATCCGTCGTGCCTGCATTGCGGAAATTCGCACGATTTTTGTCAACGATCTTGATCGTGGACCCTATGTTTCGAATACGTTGCGCATTGATCCATCGACTTCACAGCTGGAAGCATTGGTGGAAATCTATCGCATCATGCGTCCCGGTGAGCCGCCGACTAAAGAGGCTGCCCAATCGTTATTCCATAACCTGTTTTTCTCCGCTGATCGTTATGATCTTTCTGGCGTTGGACGGATGAAATTTAATCGGCGTCTGGGTCGGGATAATTCCAAGGGTCCTGGCGTGCTCTATGACAGCGTTTATCTGGGTCGGCGCAACGACGATGCCTCCGGTAAGCTGGTCGCGGCGTTGGGCGAGACATCGGATTTTATCGACGTATTAAAAACACTTTGCGAAATTCGTAATGGCAATGGCCAGGTTGATGATATTGACCATCTTGGTAATCGACGGATACGTAGCGTCGGCGAAATGACCGAGAACGTCTTCCGCATCGGCCTGGTGCGTGTTGAGCGCGCGGTCAAAGAGCGTTTGTCGGTTGCAGAGAGCGAAGGTTTGATGCCTCAGGAAATGATCAATGCCAAGCCGGTGGCGGCGGCGATCAAGGAGTTCTTCGGGTCTTCGCAGTTGTCGCAATTTATGGATCAAAACAATCCATTATCTGAGATCACTCACAAACGTCGTGTTTCCGCGCTTGGGCCGGGTGGATTGACTCGAGAGCGTGCCGGCTTCGAAGTGCGTGACGTTCACGCGACTCATTACGGGCGTGTCTGCCCTATCGAAACGCCTGAAGGTCCAAACATCGGTTTGATTAACTCGCTTGCGGTGTATGCCAGAACAAACAATTATGGATTTCTGGAAACGCCTTACCGCAAAGTCGTTGATGCAGTAGTCAGCAACGAAGTGGATTATTTATCGGCGATTGAAGAAGGCAGATACGTTATCGCCCAGGCCAATGCGCGCCTTGATGACGGCAAGAAGCTGGTCGATGATTTGATTTCCTGTCGCCACCAGGGTGAGTTCTCCATGATGCCTCCGGGCAAAGTGGATTACATGGACGTGTCGCCAAGACAGATTGTTTCTGTGGCGGCTTCGCTCATCCCCTTCCTTGAGCACGACGATGCTAACCGCGCCTTGATGGGATCGAACATGCAGCGTCAGGCCGTTCCCACGCTGCGTGCCGATAAACCATTGGTCGGTACGGGTATGGAGCGTGCGGTTGCTATCGATTCCGGCGTGACGGTAGTTGCGCGTCGCGGTGGCATAGTGGATTTGGTGGATGCTTCAAGAATCGTTATTCGCGTCAATGATCTTGAGGCCGGCGTTGGGCAGGCGGGCGTAGATATTTACAATCTGACCAAGTACACCCGCTCAAATCAGAACACCTGTATTAACCAGCGTCCGCTGGTAAAAGCTGGCGATTTGATTGCCCGAGGGGATGTGCTGGCAGATGGACCGTCAACGGATTTGGGCGAGCTTGCGTTAGGGCAAAACTGCCTTGTCGCCTTTATGCCCTGGAACGGTTACAACTTCGAAGATTCCATTTTGATTTCGGAGCGTTTAGCACAAGAGGATCGGTTTACCACCATCCATATTGAAGAGCTCACTTGTGTTGCTCGTGACACCAAGCTGGGGTCTGAAGAAATCACCGCTGATATTCCCAATGTGGGGGAAACCGCTTTGGCCAAGCTTGATGAGGCAGGTATTGCTTATATCGGCGCCGAAGTGAAGTCGGGCGATATTCTGGTTGGCAAGGTCACCCCCAAGGGCGAGACTCAACTGACGCCAGAAGAAAAACTGCTGCGCGCCATTTTTGGCGAAAAAGCTTCGGATGTTAAAGATACTTCCTTGCGTGTTCCGCCGGGCATGGATGGCCACGTTATCGACGTTCAGGTCTATACCCGTGATGGGGTGGAAAAAGACGGTCGTGCCCTGTCCATCGAAAAGATGGAGCTGGATAAAGTCAGAAAAGACATCAATGACCAGCGTCGTATCATGGAAAATGATGCGTATCGCCGCATTGAAGCCGTTCTGGTTGGCAAGGCTGCTGACGGTGGTCCTAAGGGTATGAAGGGTAATTCGAAAGTTACCAAAGAGTATCTGGCCGGCCTGGATCGGGATAAGTGGTTCGATATCCGCCTGCGAGATGAGGATGCAAACGCTCAGCTAGAGCGGATGGCCGCTCATCTTAAGACGATACACGAGGAATTAGAGCGTCGTTTTGAGGAAAAGAAGCGCAAGATCACAGCCGGCGATGATTTAGCGCCGGGCGTCCTCAAGATGGTCAAAGTGTATTTGGCTGTTAAACGGCGTATTCAACCGGGCGACAAAATGGCTGGCCGTCACGGTAACAAAGGTGTGATTTCCCAGATCGTTCCGGTAGAGGATATGCCCTACCAGGCTGATGGAACGCCCATGGATATCGTGCTCAACCCGCTGGGCGTGCCGTCACGTATGAATATCGGTCAGATTTTAGAGGCACACTTGGGCTTTGCTGCCAAGGGCTTGGGAGAGAAAATTGCCAAGATGCTGGATGCTCAGCGTCAGACGTCAGAGATTAGAGAATTCCTGGATCGTATCTACAACTCAGGCGATGAGATTTGTAACAAGGTAGATCTGGATTCTCTGAGCGATGTTGAGATTTTGGAGCTGGCCAAGAATCTTCGTGGTGGTGTGCCCATGGCGACACCGGTGTTCGATGGTGCCGGAGAGCAGGAAATCAAAGCCATGCTTGAGCTGGCGGATCTGCCTGTCAGTGGTCAGTTGCCTTTGTATGATGGGCGAACGGGTGACCAGTTTGAAAGGCCAGTCACGGTGGGTTATATGTACATGCTCAAGCTTAACCATTTGGTCGATGACAAGGTTCATGCCCGTTCAACAGGCCCCTACAGTCTGGTAACTCAGCAGCCTTTGGGCGGTAAAGCCCAGTTCGGTGGCCAACGCTTCGGAGAAATGGAAGTGTGGGCGCTGGAGGCTTATGGGGCGGCATACACGCTGCAGGAGATGCTCACGGTCAAGTCAGACGACGTGGCCGGTCGCACCAAGATGTACAAGAACATCGTGGACGGAGATCATCGCATGGATGCCGGTATGCCGGAATCATTCAACGTGTTGGTCAAAGAAATACGTTCTCTGGGGATCAATATCGAGCTGGAGCAGGATTGAGCTGCGGAACTGTTCGATCTAAAAAGTTCAAGAGCCTAGATAACGCGCACGGTTGCAGGTGAGACGACGATGAAAGACTTACTGAATTTGTTAAAGCAGCAGGATTATGTCGAGGATTTCGACAGTATCCGGATCGGGCTGGCGTCACCGGAGAGGATCCGTACCTGGTCCTACGGCGAAGTCAAAAAACCAGAAACCATCAACTACCGGACATTTAAGCCGGAACGAGACGGTTTGTTCTGCGCCAAAATTTTCGGACCCGTCAAGGATTACGAGTGCTTGTGTGGTAAGTACAAGCGACTCAAGCATCGTGGCGTGGTCTGCGAAAAATGCGGCGTAGAGGTTACTCAGACCAAAGTTCGTCGTGAACGCATGGGTCACATCGAGTTGGCCAGTCCAGTGGCTCATATCTGGTTCTTGAAGTCGCTGCCTTCGCGTATTGGTCTTATGCTTGACATGACGCTGCGGGAAATCGAGCGGGTGCTGTATTTCGAAGCTTATATCGTCATTGATCCAGGCATGACCCCGCTGGAGCGAGGTCAGACTCTATCCGAAGAAGCCTATCTTGACGCTATCGAAGAGTATGGTGATGAGTTCGACGCTCGCATGGGCGCAGAAGCCATAGATGAGATGCTACGTACGTTGAGCCTGCAGAAAGAAGCGGCTCATCTGCATGATGAGATCGTCGCAACCTCTTCAGAAACCAAGTCTAAGCGCTTGACTAAGCGCGTGAAGCTTATCGAGGCTTTCCTTGCTTCGGGGAATCGCCCCGAGTGGATGGTGTTGAAAGTTCTGCCCGTGTTGCCGCCGGATTTGCGTCCGTTGGTGCCGTTGGATGGCGGGCGTTTCGCAACGTCGGATCTCAACGATCTGTATCGGCGCGTGATCAATCGCAATAATCGCCTAAAAAGATTGCTGGAGCTTAATGCTCCCGACATTATTGTGCGTAACGAAAAGCGCATGCTGCAAGAATCCGTTGATGCCTTACTCGATAATGGTCGCCGTGGTCGCGCTATTACCGGCAGCAACAAGCGGCCGCTGAAATCTTTGGCCGATATGATCAAGGGTAAGCAGGGCCGTTTCCGGCAAAACTTGTTGGGTAAGCGTGTCGACTACTCGGGTCGTTCGGTTATTGTGGTCGGACCGACTCTGCGCTTGCACCAGTGTGGATTACCCAAGCGTATGGCGCTGGAGTTATTCAAGCCGTTCATATTCTCTAAGCTGCAACACCAAGGCTTGGCGACCACCATCAAGGCGGCAAAAAAATTGGTGGAACGTGAAGATCCCGCTGTTTGGGATATTCTCGAAAATGTTATTCGCGAACACCCGGTCTTATTGAATCGCGCTCCGACCTTGCACCGTTTGGGTATCCAGGCTTTTGAGCCGGTGTTGATCGAAGGTAAAGCGATACAGCTGCACCCTCTGGTCTGCGCTGCGTTCAACGCCGATTTTGACGGCGATCAGATGGCTGTCCACGTCCCCTTGTCTCTGGAAGCACAGCTGGAAGCCAGAGCCTTGATGATGTCAACGAACAACGTCTTGTCGCCCGCTTCCGGCGAACCCATTATCGTTCCTACCCAAGACGTGGTTCTGGGGCTTTATTGGCTCACCCGTGAGCGGATCAATGCCAAGGGCGAAGCCATGGTTTTCAGCGACGTGGACGAAGTTCACCGCGCTTATGGCAACGGCGCCGTTGATTTGCAGGCGCGCGTCAAGGTGCGTATTTCCGATGCGATCATGCTGGAGTCGGGCGAGAAACAACTGCGGACTCGTATAATCGATACAACCGTAGGCCGAGCTTTGCTTTCAGATATTCTTCCGGAAGGCATGCCATTTGAGGCGATCAATCGTGAGATGACCAAGAAGGTTATCGGCGGCGTGCTGAATGATTGTTATCGCCGTGTCGGGTTGAAAGAGACGGTTATTTTTGCTGACCAGTTGATGTATACGGGCTTCCGTTACGCCACCAAGGCGGGAATCTCGATTGCCGCTGATGACATGGTCGTGCCCGAAAGCAAGGCCGACATCCTCAAGCAGGCGGAAGCTGAAGTTAAAGAAATTGAGCAGCAATATTCTTCAGGTCTGGTAACCAACGGCGAACGCTACAACAAAGTTATCGACATTTGGTCGCGCACCAATGACCAGGTTGCCAAAGCCATGATGGAGAAGCTGGGATCTGAGAAGGTCATCAACAAGGATGGGGTTGAGGTCAAGCAGGCTTCATACAACTCGATCTTTATGATGGCGGATTCCGGCGCTCGTGGCTCCGCCGCCCAGATCCGGCAGCTCGCCGGTATGCGTGGCCTGATGGCCAAGCCGGATGGATCGATTATTGAGACACCTATCACCGCGAACTTTCGTGAAGGCCTCAACGTGCTGCAGTACTTTATTTCTACTCACGGTGCCCGTAAAGGCCTCGCGGATACTGCATTAAAGACCGCAAACTCAGGTTACCTGACCCGTCGTTTGGTTGACGTATCTCAGGACGTGGTTGTTACCGAAGAGGATTGCGGAACCGGACGTGGCCTGCGGATGACGCCTATCGTTGAAGGTGGTGACGTTTTAGAGCCGTTGCGCGAGCGGGTTTTGGGCCGAGTTCTTATCGAGTCCATCTACGACCCTGAAAACGGTGAGCTGGCGATTGATGCCGGCGTCATGCTTGATGAGCGCCTGGTAGAGATCATGGAGAAGCTACGTGTCGATCAGGTTGACGTCCGTTCCCCGATTACCTGCGAAGCTCGTTACGGTGTCTGTGCGCAGTGTTATGGTCGAGACTTGGCGCGTGGTCACCGAGTTAACATCGGCGAGGCGGTCGGCGTTATTGCGGCGCAGTCCATCGGCGAACCGGGTACCCAGCTCACCATGCGTACCTTCCATATTGGTGGCGCGGCATCCCGGTCGGTAGCAGCAAATAACGTTCAGGTAAAGCATGCGGGCATTTTCCGCCTGCATAACTTAAAGGCAGTGGCCAATCAGTCTGGCAACCTGGTGGCTGTTTCTCGTTCCGGCGAAGTAGGTATCGTTGACGAGCACGGACGTGAGCGTGAGCGCTACAAGGTTCCCTACGGCGCCATTCTGACCGTCCATAACGATCAACAGGTGGTAGCGGGGCAGGTGGTCGCCACCTGGGATCCGCATACCCATCCCGTGGTCACAGAAATCGCCGGGCGCGTGCAGTTTGTCGAAATGGTTGACGGACTGACTGTTCAGCGTCAAGTCGACGAAGTCACCGGGTTATCACAAGTTGTCGTGATTGATCCTAAGCAGCGCAGCGGGGCAGGACGTGATCTTCGGCCTATGGTCAAGCTGGTCAATGACAAGGGCGTGGATCTGAGTTTCCCGGGGACCAGCATACCGGCAGCCTACTTTCTGCCGCCCGGCGCGGTAGTAACGGTGGAAGACAGCTCCGGCGTGAATGTGGGTGACGTGCTGGCGCGTATACCTCAAGAATCAAGCAAAACCCGTGATATCACCGGTGGTCTGCCGCGAGTCGCCGATTTGTTTGAGGCGCGCAAGCCCAAGGATCCTGCCATTCTTGCAGATTGGACCGGCACAGTCTCGTTTGGTAAGGACACCAAGGGTAAGCAGCGTTTGATTATTACTGATGATGCTGGTGAGCCTCACGAGGTTCTTGTTCCTAAATGGCGTAACGTCGCTGTGTTCGAAGGTGAGCACGTCGAGAAAGGTGACGTCATTGCCGATGGCGAACCAAACTCGCAAGACATACTCCGGCTGCTTGGGGTGGCGGCATTGGCTGAATACCTGGTCAAGGAAATTCAGGACGTCTATCGACTGCAGGGCGTAAAGATCAACGACAAGCACATCGAAGTCATCATTAGACAGATGTTGCGCAAACTGGAGATCGTCGATCCGGGAGAAACTCGCTTCCTTAAGGGTGAGCAGGTCGATAGAGTCAAGTTCCTCGAAGAGCAAGACCGTATGATTGCCGCAGGCAAAGCCGTTGCTGTCATGGAGCCTATGCTGCTGGGTATAACCAAAGCATCGCTGGCAACGGAGTCCTTCATCTCTGCGGCCTCGTTCCAGGAGACCACTCGCGTATTAACAGAGGCGGCGGTGCGTGGGACTAAGGACGACCTCAGGGGCCTGAAAGAAAATGTCATTGTTGGCCGGTTGATTCCGGCTGGCACAGGATCAACCTATCATCTCGTTCGCAAGCGGCAGCGTCAGCTGGCGACACTTACGTACGAATTTGATATGGGCTCAAGTGCGAATGATTCGGTGACACAAGTGGAAGATGGTTATTCTGAATCATAATTTTAGCTGGCGAGACCTCTTGTAACGCAGAGCCCGCTCGCATGTCCTTGACACTGCGGGGCGGGCTCACTAGAATCTCGCCTCTTTCGTCTGCCAACCAGATTATTTTTTAAAGACGGGTTATCCCATGCCAACAATCAATCAATTGGTCCGCAAGCCGCGGCAGAAGCGACGGGTCAAGAGCGACGTCCCGGCGCTAGCCGGATGTCCGCAAAGACGTGGCGTATGCACCAGGGTTTATACAACGACGCCAAAGAAGCCGAACTCCGCAATGCGTAAAGTAGCGCGCGTGAGGCTGACAAACGGCTTTGAGGTTACCAGCTATATCGGTGGTGAAGGCCATAATCTCCAAGAGCACTCTGTGGTGCTGATTAGAGGTGGTCGCGTAAAAGACTTGCCAGGTGTGCGGTACCACACTGTTCGCGGAAGTCTGGATACGGCCGGCGTGAGCAAGCGACGTCAGGGTCGTTCCAAATACGGCGCTAAGCGTCCCAAGAAATAACTTTAGTAGCGGATAAGGTGTGTTATGGCAAGAAGACGTGTAGCCGCCAAGCGGACAATTCTTCCCGATCCAAAATTTGGTAATGAGCAATTGGCTAAGTTCATTAACATGATTATGTTGGATGGCAAGAAGTCTGTGGCAGAGCGGATTGTTTATGGTGCCTTGAGCGAGATTCAAGCCAAGAAAGGCGCTGAGCCAGTCCAGTTTCTTGATCAGGCGCTTGATGCGGTACGGCCGTCTGTCGAAGTTAAGTCGCGTCGGGTCGGTGGCGCCACCTATCAGGTACCCATTGAGGTTCGCTCAACGCGTAAAAACGCCTTGGCCATGCGCTGGATTATTGATGCTGCTCGTGCTCGCGCCGAGAAATCCATGATTAAGCGGCTTGCTGGCGAGCTGATGGACGCGGCAGAAAACCGGGGTAACGCTGTCAAGAAGCGTGAAGATACGCACCGTATGGCTGAAGCCAATAAAGCTTTCTCTCATTTTCGCTGGTAAAGCCATTGTTTTTGGCAAGAGGATTTTCAAGTGCCACGTATTACTCCCATCGAGCGATATCGAAACATTGGTATCTCGGCCCATATTGATGCCGGCAAGACCACCACGACTGAGCGCATTCTTTTTTATACCGGCGTCAGTCATAAAATTGGTGAAGTTCATGAGGGCGCTGCCACCATGGACTGGATGGAGCAGGAGCAGGAGCGTGGGATTACCATCACCTCTGCGGCTACCACTTGTTTTTGGTCCGGCATGGGTGATCAGTACGACAAGCACCGTATTAACATTATCGATACCCCCGGGCACGTAGACTTTACCATCGAGGTAGAGCGTTCCATGCGTGTACTGGATGGCGCTTGCATGGTTTATTGTGCGGTGGGTGGTGTGCAGCCGCAGTCAGAGACTGTTTGGCGTCAGGCAACCAAATACGGCGTGCCACGCCTCGCGTTTGTTAACAAGATGGATCGTTCTGGCGCCGATTTTTTTAAAGTCCATGATCAGATGCATAGCCGTTTGCGCGCCAATCCTGTTCCTGTGCAGATACCCATCGGCGCAGAAGAAGAATTCAGAGGTCTCGTTGATCTGGTCAAGATGAAGGCCATCATCTGGGACGAAGAAAATAAAGGCACCACGTTTGTCTACGGGGAAATTCCCTCGGATCTGGTCGAGCTCGCAAAAGAATGGCGTGAGAAAATGCTTGAAGCCGCCGCTGAAGCCAGTGATGAGCTGATGGAAAAATATCTGAACGAAGGTGATCTCAGTGAAGATGAGATCAAGTTTGCAATACGCAAACGCACCATTGCGCTTGAAATTGTTCCTATGCTTTGTGGCTCAGCATTTAAGAACAAAGGCGTTCAGGCTATGTTGGATGGCGTGATTGACTACCTGCCTTCGCCCATAGATGTCCGTCCTATTCATGGAATAAATGCAAATACGGGTGATACTGTCGACTGCCCTGCGCGTGACGATCAACCATTTTCTGCGCTGGCCTTTAAGATCATGACGGACCCCTTTGTCGGTACGCTCACCTTTATACGCGTGTATTCGGGGGTCTTGAATTCTGGCGATACGCTTTACAACTCACAGAGCACGAGCAAAGAGCGTATTGGCCGAATTCTTCAGATGCACGCCAATCAACGCGAAGAAATTAAAGAAGTTCGAGCTGGCGACATTGCTGCCTGTGTTGGCCTCAAAGACATTACAACCGGTACAACGCTATCAGCGCTGGATAGGCCTCTGGTGCTTGAGAAGATGGAATTCCCGGAGCCGGTTATTGCAGTAGCTGTTGAGCCAAAAACCAAGGCTGACCAGGAAAAAATGGGCATTGCGCTGCAGAAACTTGCGCAAGAAGATCCTTCATTTCGAGTTCGTACTGACGAAGAATCCGGGCAAACAATTATTTCCGGCATGGGTGAGCTTCACCTTGAGATTATTGTTGACCGCATGCGCCGCGAATTTAAAGTCGAAGCGAATGTCGGCAAACCCCAGGTGGCTTACCGTGAAACAATTCGCCGCAGTGTAGAGCAGGAAGGCAAGTTTGTGCGTCAGTCCGGTGGTCGTGGGCAGTATGGACACGTCTGGCTTCGCATTGAGCCTCGCGAGCGTGGTGCCGGCTACGAGTTTGTTAACGGTATCGTTGGTGGCGTAGTACCCAGAGAGTACATTCCGGCTATCGATAAGGGTGCAAAAGAACAGTTAGAGAACGGCGTTATTGCAGGCTATCCCATGGTGGATATTCGGGTAACAGCGTTTGATGGTTCCTACCATGATGTTGACTCTTCCGAAATGGCGTTTAAGATTGCCGCCTCGATGGGTATCAAAGAAGGCGCCAAGAAAGCGGACGCCGTTATTCTTGAGCCCATGATGAGTGTCGAAGTCGAAACCCCAGAAGATTACATGGGTGATGTAATCGGCGATCTCAGTCGGCGACGCGGCTTGGTTCAGGGCATGGAAGATGGCCCGTCCGGCAAGATAGTCCGCGCCGAAGTTCCACTTTCGGAGATGTTTGGCTACGCTACGGATCTTCGTTCGCAGACCCAAGGACGCGCCAGCTACACGATGGAATTTTCGAAGTACTCGGAAGCGCCGTCAAATGTCGCGGAGACGATCATCAAGTCACGTAAATAGAACTAACCATCAGGGTTACCAGTTAAAGACAGAGTTATTGAGGACAGAAGATGGCCAAGGCAAAATTTGAGCGTACCAAGCCGCATGTAAACGTGGGCACGATAGGGCATGTGGACCATGGGAAGACGACGTTGACGGCGGCGCTG
>_19_pt1 | contig 14325 bp, 5 predicted proteins | sample MGYA00084035_6733316 | MGnify analysis MGYA00084035 | reverse complement strand
CGTCGAAAAGATAGCGAAAGCGAGCGATCTGCCCGAGATCGAGATTGCGGCAAAAGCGATTCAGTTGGCGCAAGAAGGCATGGCTAGTACAGTGGGGGGGTATAGCAACACTCGTGGCGGTCGCACTTCGCACGTTGGCTATTACCTGATCGATAAGGGTCTGCTACAACTCGAACACGCAGCGGGGGTGCGTTTGTCGATCACTGAGGCCATGCAGCGTGCCGGTCGTCGACTTCCTTTGGTTGTTTATCTGGGCACGATTTTGCTGTTGATGCTGATTTTTTCTGGGAGTTTGTTGGCACAAGGGCATGTCGGCCAACTATCTGGCTGGATGCTCACGTTGATAGTGATTCTCGTAGTTTTGAGCACTAGTCACTTGGCGATTGCACTGGTCAATTGGGTGGCCACCTTGCTAGTGGCGCCCAGACGACTGCCGCGCCTGGACTTTTCCGAAGGAATCTCGCCTGACTATCGCACTCTGGTTGTGATTCCATCCATGCTTATAAACACTCAAAATATTGAGGATCTGATTGATGCGCTTGAAGTACGGTTCCTGGCGAATCGGGAAACAAACCTACACTTTGGATTGCTGACCGATTTTTGTGACGCGCAACAGGAAAGCTTGCCGGAAGACGAATCGCTGTTGTCCCTAGCCAGGAAACGGATCGAAGACTTAAATGAAAAGTATAAGATTGATGAAGGTGCTGCATTTTTCCTCTTCCACCGCCCGCGTTGCTGGAATCCTTATGAGCGGCAGTGGATGGGGTATGAGCGTAAACGGGGAAAGTTGGGAGATTTAAATTCGCTGCTGCGCGGCGGTGGACAGGATTGTTTCTCGCTGATTGTTGGCAAGACTGAGATGTTATCCAGTGTCAAATACGTTATTACCCTGGACACGGATACACAGTTGCCGCGTGATTCGGCGCGCCAGCTTGCAGGCGCAATGGCACACCCACTTAATCATCCTTACTTTGACGAAGAGCGGCAGCGAGTCACCAAGGGTTATAGCATTCTGCAGCCACGTGTGGCGGTGAGCCTTCCGGGTACGAATCGGTCGCGGTACGCACGACTGTTCGGGAGTGAGTCTGGCATTGATCCCTATACACGCGCCGTGTCCGATGTGTACCAGGACGTGTTTGGCGAGGCTTCGTTTATTGGCAAAGGCATTTATGATGTCGATACTTTTGAGCAATCGCTTAAGGGGCGTTTCCCCGAAAACCGGATACTTAGTCATGATCTGCTGGAAGGTTGTTACGCCCGGGCTGGGTTTTTGAGTGATGTGCAGTTATTCGAGGAATATCCATCTTGCTACAGAACGGACGTCAGTCGCCGGCATCGCTGGATACGCGGGGATTGGCAGATTGCATCCTGGGTACTGCCGCGCTCACCTAACAATCGGACGTATTCTAAAGCTGGCCACCAGCAGAGTTCACTCTCGGCGCTATCCCGTTGGAAGATCTTGGATAACCTGCGGCGTAGTTTGGTCCCCTCGGCATTGACGCTCTTATTGTTGTTGAGCTGGACTACCTTATCTCCAGCTTGGTTGTGGACTTTGGCAGTGATCAGCATCATTCTGATTCCACCTTTGATTGCCTCGATTCTTGATTTATTTCGCATGCCACGCGATGCGTTGCTTGGTCAGCATATGGTGGCTTCCCTGCGCACATCTGGCGGGCACTTTGCACAGGCAATGCTGACATTTGCCTGCCTGCTCTACGAGGCGTATTTCAGTCTGGATGCGATCATACGCACTAATTGGCGGGTGCTGGTTTCGCACAAACGGCTACTGGAATGGACTCCTTCAGGTAGTAGCGATCATGATAATCCCACTAGCCTGGCCGCTTGTTACCAATCAATGTGGCTGGCGCTCGTTATCCCCATCGCCTTAGCCGCTTACCTGGTGGCATACTCGCCGGCCGCACTAGCAATGGCAGGACCAATTTTGTTCTTATGGATTGCCTCCCCGGCGATCACTTGGTGGGTTAGTCGGCCTCTCGTCCGCCGTGAAGCGCAGCTGACGACCGATCAGATTATTTTTCTGCAGAAAATATCGCGCAAGACCTGGGCGTTCTTCGAGACCTTCGTTGGTCCGCAGGATCACTGGTTGCCGCCGGACAATTTTCAGGAATACCCGGTTGCCACGGTCGCTCATCGTACATCACCGACTAATATGGGCCTTTCACTGCTGGCAAATCTATCCGCATATGACTTCGGTTACATACCGATCAGAGTGCTTATCAAGCGAACTGCGAATGCGCTTCATACAATGCAGGGTCTGGAACGGTATCAGGGTCATTTCTATAACTGGTACGACACGCAATCATTGCAACCACTACCACCTCGCTACATTTCGTCTGTAGACAGCGGTAACCTTGCAGGCCACTTGCTCACATTGCGGTCGGGATTACTCGCGTTACCCGACCACCCGATTCTAAGTGCGCGATTGTTTGATGGCTTGCTTGATACTTTGTATGTGCTTATCGACGTTACTGCGGAAGCGCCGACGGCTCCACTGGCTCTACTTGATCAATTGCGTAGAGATATAAAGGCCGCCTGCGATTCCCGGCCAACCACGCTGGCTTCGGCACAAACATGGCTGGTTCAGATGGAAATGTCCGCAGCTGAGGTCGCCCGTATTTTCGACACCAAGCCTAATGCGGGTAACCTCGTTGAGCCCAAGAATGAAGCGGCATGGTGGGCGCAGGCGCTGACTCGGCAATGCCGGAGTGCCCTTGACGAACTGATTTTGCTCGCCCCATGGCTGGCGTTGCCCACCACACTGAGTGGCCTCGAAGATTTCTCCGGTGTTGGCGAAATCCCAACGCTGCGCCAACTGGCAAAATTAGAGGATGATCTGTTACTGGTGATCGCGCCTCAGCTTGATGGCGAAAGGACGTCCGAGGACGTCAAGCCTCTGGATGAGTTACGACAATACCTCATCATAGGGAGCCGTAACGCTCAGGAGCAGGTAGCGATGCTCGAACACCTGGCGCGACAGGTGAGCGAACTTGCAGTCATGGCGTATGACTTCTTGTATGACAAGGCGCGTCATCTACTTGCGATCGGCTACGACGTTGGCGAACACCGGCGGGATTCTAGTTACTATGATCTACTGGCTTCCGAAGCACGGCTGTGTAGTTTTGTGGCAATTGCGCAGGGACAGTTGCCGCAGGAAAGCTGGTTCGCTCTTGGCCGATTGCTCACGACCGCCGGCGGTGAGCCGACGCTCCTGTCGTGGAGTGGGTCGATGTTCGAGTACCTAATGCCGCTGTTGGTAATGCCAACGCACGAAAACACGTTGCTTGATCGCACCTATCAGGCGACAGTTGAGCGACAGATTGCTTACGGGTTACAGCGCGGTGTGGCGTGGGGTATCTCGGAATGCGGTTACAATACGGTCGATACCGCTTTTAACTACCAATATCGAGCATTCGGGGTGCCCGGCCTGGGGCTCAAGCGCGGACTGGGCGATGATTTGGTAATCGCGCCATATGCTTCAGCGCTTGCACTGATGGTTTCGCCAGAGCAAGCATGCTTGAATCTGCAGCGACTTGAAGTTGAAGGGCTGGTGGGGGAATTTGGTTTTTATGAAGCGGTTGATTATACCGCGTTACGTCTGCCACACGGGCAATCGAGAGTCGTAATTCGGTCATTCATGGCACATCACCAGGGCATGATCTTTTTATCTCTGGCTTATCTGCTTCTGAACCGTCCGATGCAAAAGCGCTTCGAGTCGGATCCAATCTTTCAGGCGACTAGTTTGTTGTTACATGAACGGGTACCTAAGGCTGGGCTATTTCATATGCACACGGCCGAGGACTCCAGCATTTTTGCACCTGCCAATAATATGGAAATGCCGGTGCGCGTCATCAGTAGCCCAAACACTCCGGTACCTGAGTTACAGTTGCTGTCGAATGGAAGATACCATGTGATGGTTACGAACGCAGGTGGCGGCTACAGCCGCTGGAAGGATCTTGCTGTCACCCGCTGGCGCGAAGATACAACATGTGACAACTGGGGTACGTTCTGTTACATCCGCGACGTGAAGAGCGGAGTATTTTGGTCGAACACCCATCAACCGACGCTTAAACGAGCGCAAAATTACGAAGTAATTTTTTCGGACGGTCTGCCCGAATTTCGTCGCCGCGACCTCGATTATGATACGCATACGGAGATTGTTGTTTCACCTGAAGACGATATCGAGCTTCGTCGGGTGCACATTACTAACCGTGCGAAGTTTCGGCGCACGATTGATATCACTAGCTACGCTGAAGTGGTTCTTGCCACGCCCATTGCAGACGCGCTTCATCCGGCATTTAGCAATTTGTTTGTTCAGACTGAGGTGATCCACGAACGGCAGGCCATCCTATGCACACGTCGCCCACGATCTTCTACCGAGGATGCGCCGTGGATGGTCCATCTGATGGCCGTGCGTGGGGCAGAAGTTGGAGTAGTTTCGTACGAAACGGACCGTATGCGCTTCATTGGTCGTGGGCGCACTGTTGCCGCGCCCCAGGCGATGAGTGGTTTCGAAGCGCTCTCTGGTAGTGCAGGATCAGTACTGGATCCAATTGTCGCAATCCGGCATCGAATTACCCTTGAACCGGAACAAGTGGCAACGATAGACATGGTCTATGGAGTCGGTGCAACCCGCGATGATGCCCTAAGCCTGGCTGAAAAATATCAGGATAAGCGTCTTGCAAATCGGGTTTTTGAGCTGGCGCGGACTCATAGTCAGGTGACTTTGCGGCAGATTAATGCCACCGAGGCTGAAGTACAACTTTATGGAAGTCTTGCGAGCTCTGTTATTTACGCCAATTCGAGTTTGCGTGTAGACGCAAGCGTCATCATCAAGAATCGTCGCGGTCAATCCGGTTTATGGGGCTACGCTATTTCCGGCGATTTGCCGATTGTGTTATTGCAGATTGGCGATCCGGCGAATATCAAACTGGTACGCCAACTTGTTCAGGCTCATGCTTATTGGCGATTAAGAGGGCTTGCTGTCGATCTGGTGATCTGGAATGAACATCACGCTGGGTACCGACAGTTGCTGCAAGATCAAATTATGGGGCTGATTGCTTCTGGCGTCGAAACTCATGTGATAGATAGGCCCGGCGGAATTTTCGTGCGACGAGCGGAACAGATATCGGACGAAGATCGCATTTTGGTCCAATCGGTTGCGCGCGCCATCATCAGCGATCGTCGGGGAACACTGGCGGATCAAGTCAATCGCCGCAGTCTGGTAAATATGCGCGCACCGCATTTGAATATGCCACGTTTCAAGCCGAGCCGAGTCTACAACGTCGGGCTTGTAGGTACGTGGCCGTCTCCGTACCCACACCGCGATCTGCTTTTTGACAATGGACTTGGCGGGTTCACCCCTGATGGGCGTGAGTACGTCATCACGACTGGCCATGGCAAAATAACACCGTCACCTTGGGTAAATGTGCTGGCGAATCCGCATTTTGGAACCGTCATCTCTGAAAGTGGTATGGCCTATACGTGGAATGAAAATGCTCATGAGTTCCGCCTCACGCCGTGGCACAACGATCCTGTAACCGATGCAAGCGGAGAAGCTTGTTACATTCGTGACGAAGAAAATGGTCACTTCTGGTCTCCGACGCCATTGCCCAGTCGTGGCGCCACACCCTACGTCACTCGACACGGCTTCGGTTATAGCTGCTTTGAGCATGTGGAAGACGGCATTAGCACAGAACTTACGGTCTTCGTCGCGCTGGATGCCGCAGTCAAATTTTCGGTATTGAAAGTGCGCAACGATTCAGGTCGCGAACGCAGGCTCTCTGCAACCGGCTACGTTGAGTGGGTGCTGGGCGACTTACCGTCGAAATCGGCTATGCATGTGATTACTGAAGTCGATTCACTCAGTGGCGCGCTCTATGCGCGCAACTCTTACAATACCGAGTTCGCGGAACGGATTGCGTTCTTTGACGTTGACAATATGCCTCGTTTATTCAGCGGCGACCGCGCCGAGTTCGTCGGGCGCAACGGTACGCTCGGGAATCCGGCAGCCATGACCCGAGCTGGACTTTCTAACAAAGTAGGGGCTGCCTTGGATCCTTGTGCGGCGATCCAGGTTGCGTTCGAGTTGGCCGACGGTGAGGAGTGTGAGTTTATCTTCAGGCTCGGTGCTGGCCGCAATCTCGACGATGCCCGCGGGCTGATACAGCGCTACCGTGGCTCGACGGCAGCTCACGACGCTCTGAAAAAAGTGCAGGAATACTGGCGACACACGCTAGGCGCGGTCCAGGTGGAAACACCCGATCAGTCTCTCAATGTGCTGACCAACGGCTGGCTTTTATATCAAACGCTGGCCTGCCGTTTGTGGGCGCGCAGCGGCTACTACCAATCAGGCGGTGCGTTCGGTTTCCGCGATCAACTGCAAGACGTAATGGCGCTCATCCATGCCGAGCCAAAGCTAGTGCGCGAACACTTGCTACGCTGTGCGGCCCACCAGTTTCAAGAAGGCGATGTCCAGCATTGGTGGCACCCGACCTTTGACCGTGGTGTGCGCACTCATTGTTCAGATGATTATTTGTGGCTGCCGTTGGCAGTGTACCGCTATGTTTCGAGTACTGGCGACGTCGGAGTGTTGGACGAATCTATACCCTTCCTTACTGGACGAGCGGTGAACCTCGAAGAGGATTCGTACTACGACTTACCCGGCCACTCTGAAGAGTCAGCCAGCTTATATCAACACGCTGTTAGAGCCATCCTAAAAGGTCTGAAGTTTGGTGAGCATGGTCTGCCACTCATCGGCTCCGGTGACTGGAACGACGGTATGAACATTGTGGGTATACAGGGCAAAGGCGAGAGCGTGTGGTTGGGTTTCTTCTTATATGAAGTACTGATGCGATTCACCGAAGTGGCTCGTATGTGCAGCGACATTCCTTTCGCCGAGCGTTGTCAGAAAGAGGCCGAACAATTGCGCCAGAATATCGAACACAATGGCTGGGACGGCGAGTGGTACCGTCGTGCCTACTTTGATGATGGGACGCCGCTTGGATCATCGAGTAACGTCGAATGTCAGATTGATGCAATTGCACAAAGCTGGGCAGTACTGTCTGGTGCAGGGGATCCCAAACGCTCGCGCACCGCGATGGCAGCGGTGGACCGGCGTTTGGTGCGTCGTGATCACTCGTTGATCCAACTTCTGGATCCACCGTTCGACAAATCGACTTTGAACCCTGGATATATAAAGGGCTACGTGCCGGGCGTTCGCGAAAACGGAGGGCAATATACGCACGCGGCAATCTGGGCAGTGATGGCGTTTGCCGCCTTGGGCGATAGCCGGTGCGCGTGGGAGCTATTCGATATGATAAACCCAGTCAACCACGGCAGCTCTGAGGCTGCGATTGCTACCTACAAGGTAGAACCTTACGTGGTTGCGGCCGATGTGTATGCGGTAGCGCCGCACGTTGGCCGCGGTGGTTGGAGTTGGTATACCGGCTCGGCCGGTTGGATGTACCGCCTCATCGTGGAGTCGTTGTTGGGCTTGAGACTTGAGGGCAACAAGTTGCATCTCACACCCTGCCTGCCCACGCAATGGCAGGAGTTCAAGATACATTATCGTTATCGAGAGACGATGTACCATATTGCTGTAACACAAACGCCAGCCGATGCTGTGCATCGCGAGGCAATGTGCATGACAGTGGATGGTGTCGAACAACTCGACAAAATCATTCCGCTAATCGACGATCACCTGAATCACGCAGTTGAAGTGAGAGTAATGGCGCTACCTCCAGTTAACTAATGAAAAAACTACCGGCACGAGTCGACAGATATCACTGGCCTATGCCCGTCAATATCCAGCTGCCGAGCAGGGCGAATATCAACGCCGTGATTTGACGGATGAGTTTAACGGGTAGTCGATCAGCAATAGCCTCTGCCGCTAAGACGACCGGGACGTTAGCCGCCATCATCCCCAGCGTGGTGCCGGCGATCACCATTAATAAATCAGGAAAACGAGCCGCCAGAACAACGGTGGCAATTTGTGTTTTGTCGCCGATTTCCGCGAGGAAAAAAATCACCAGCGTAGTTAGGAAAGCACCATAACGAGATGGGGCTGACGATTCGTTGTCCAGTTTGTCTGGGATGAGTATCCAGCCCGCCATCAGAATAAATGACAGGCCAAGCAGCCACTGTAAGGTCGAGGGAGAAAACCAGCTGGCAGCCCAGGCGCCGGCAAAAGCGGCGATAGCATGGTTGGCCAGGGTCGCTATTAATATGCCGAATATAATCGGCACCGGTCGGCGAAATCGGGCCGCGAGTATCAGGGATAATAACTGAGTTTTATCCCCGATCTCTGCCAGAGCGACGATCACGGTTGATGTGAGCAAAGCCTGCATGAATGGGTTTACAACACCGTTTTTTTGATGATCTTGATTTGAGTCTCGCTGACTTCTAAACGATAGACAATGGGGATGCCGGTGGGGATCTCCAGGCTGACAATGTCGTTATCAGAGATGTTTTCCAAGTCTTTGGTCAAGGCGCGTAGGGAATTGCCGTGGGCGGCGATCAACAGGGTTTTGCCTAGGGCCAGCTGCGGGCGGATTTCGCGGCGAAAATACGGAGCGACGCGGGCGCAGGTATCCTTCAAGCTTTCGCCGCCGGGAGGTGGAGTGTCGTAGCCACGACGCCATATTTTGAACTGAGCCTCGCCGAATTCTTTTAACACTTCCGCTTTGTTTAAACCTTGCAGGGCACCGTAGTGACGTTCTGCCAGGGCGGTAATGTGCAGATAAGCGGGGAATTCGTTGTCGCGTGGTTGATAGCTTTCACGTGGGACGGTGCCATCGGCGGGCATAAAAATAGGCTGACGACCGGAGCGGCTTCCCCGCATTATCATCTGCATGGTGCAAATGGCGCGCTGCAGATGCGAGGTATAGGCCGCATCAAAGGGATAGTCGGCCAGCTTTTCGCCTGCGTGTTGGGCTTCTAGCCAGCCTTGCTCGGCGAGAGGCACATCAACCCACCCGGTGAAGCGGTTTTCTGCGTTCCAAACGGAATGGCCATGGCGAATTAGTACAAGCGTGGACTGCATGTTGTTCCCCTGTTGCGGTTAACTTCTGATAGTAACTGGGTATTCAGAAAACGCCGAATTCTAACCCAGCCGCCAGGGTTTGACCTAGCTCATGGCATAGGTCGAGGTGCTCTGGGGTTAGATCACCTTGGGCGATGATAGGCTCGGCGACTAGCTTGAAGGGGTAGCCGCGCGCAATCCGCTGAATCTGGCTGGACGCTCCGGCGCCATCATTGCCGGCGCTGATAAAAATGCTGTAGGGCAGGTTATTGATCTTGCCCTGCGCCGGGTAGAAGGTGCGGTCGAAGAAATCTTTGATGGCGCCTGACATATAACCCATGTTCTCGGGTGTGCCCAGCAATAGTCCGTCTGCCCAGATGAGATCTTCGGTGGTGGCATTAAAGGCGCGTAAGAGTCGGTTCTCCGTGCCACCGGCCGCTTCGGCGCCCGCCAGAACAGCGTCCGCCATTTTCTCGGTGTTTCCAGTCTGGCTGTGATAAACGATAAGCAGATGTTTCATTTTGCTAAACCGACCGCCTGGGCTACCGAAAATCTTCTTGGGCTTGACGGTATAAATTCAAATAAGCCTGCGCACTGCGAGCCCAGCTAAAATCCTCTTGCATCGCTCGCTGAATCATCATTCGCCAGCGATTAGGTTGCCGATAAAGGCTGACGGCGCGGCGTAGCGTGTCGATGAGGGCCTCACGGCTTGCTGACTCAAACACAAAACCGGTGGCGATGCCGTTGGCGAGATTTTCTGCCGACGCATCAATAACGGTATCCGCCAAGCCGCCACAGCGTCGTACGATGGGTAGTGTGCCATAACGCAAGCTGTACATTTGATTCAGACCGCAGGGCTCGAAGCGTGATGGCATTAAAAACATATCGGCACCTGCTTCAATGCGATGCGCCAAGCTTTCGTTGTAGCCCAGATGAACAGCTATCTGGCCAGACCAGCGCCCAGTGGCCTCGATTAAGGCTTGCTCCAGCCAGGATTCGCCGCTACCGAGGATAGCCCATTGTAAGGGGAGGGTCATCAACTCGGGTAGGGCTGCCAAAAGCAAATCCAGGCCCTTTTGATCAACCAGGCGAGAGATAACACCGACTAAAGGAATTTCCGGGTTTACCGTTAGCCCGAGTTCTTGTTGTATCGCGCTTTTACACGCGACTTTGCCACTTAGATCGTTGCTTTTGTAATGGTTTGATAATTCCGGGTCGGTTTCGGGATTCCAAATATCGGTATCAATACCATTGAGTATGCCGTGCAAGCGGTTTTGCCGATGTCGCAGCAGTGCGTCCAGGTGGCACCCCTGTTCGGGTTGGAGAATCTCCTGAGCATAGGTTGGGCTGACGGTAGAAATGCGTTCGGCAAAGCAGAGCCCGCCTTTGATAAACGATAATTGACCGTAGAACTCCAGTGCCTGGGGATGCCATAGCCAATCCGGTAGACCGAGTTGCCGCAGCGTGTCGTAGGGGAAAGTGCCCTGATAATGCAAGTTATGGATAGTAAAAACACTGGCAACAGGCGCTCGTTCCAACATCATCCGCACGGGGACCAACCCCGTCTGCCAATCGTTGCAATGGACAATCTCTGGCTGCCAGTTCAAGTTAGCCGCGTCGCGAGCAAGCAGCGTGGCTACTTTAGCCAGGTGGTCGAAACGTTGGGCATTGTCAGGCCAGTCGTTGCCTTGGTCATCGTGGTATGGATTACCTGCTCGATCCCTGTAGATGGGCGCGTCGATAAACCAGAAGGTCGGCAGATGCTTGCGTTTTTTAGATGGGCTGGTCAGCAGGTGAGTGTCGCCAAACAATGCGGGGGCGTGAAAGTTAGCGACCGCCGTGAATTCTGGATGCTGGTTCAACAGGCTTTGATAGGCCGGCATCAGCACGCGCACATCATGGCCCAGGTGGGCGAGGGCCTTGGGTAAAGCGCTACTGACATCGGCCAAACCACCGGTCTTGATCCATGGGCTGACTTCACTGGCCACGAATAATATGCGCATGGGTCCTGGATATCCGTGATTAATCCGAATGTTTATTGGGGGATAGGAGGACGCCGGCCAAGGGCGGCAAGGTTAGCGACACGGAGTGGGGTTGCCCCATCCAGGGCAGGGGGTCGCTGCGTAACGAACCGCCATTGCCGATATTACTGCCGCCGTAATAGGCCGAATCCGAATTGAAAACTTCGGTGTAGACGCCAGGTAACGGTACGCCGATGCGGTAGTTGTGGCGTGGCACGGGTGTAAAGTTGAGCGCGACAACAATTAGATCGTCATCACCCCGCCGCAGGTAGGAGATCACGGATTGCGCCGCGTCGTGGCAATCGATCCATTCAAAGCCTTTGGGGTCAAAATCGTGCTGGTACAAGGCTGGGGTGTTGCGGTACAGGTGGTTAAGATCGACAAGGGCGCGATGGATGCCTTGGTGTTCGGGCGTGTCGAGCAAAAACCAGGGCATGGCTACCGTGGCGTTCCATTCCCAGGGATTGGCGATTTCGGCCCCCATAAATAGTAGCTTCTTGCCGACGTAACTGAACATATAAGTGTAGAGCAGGCGCAGATTGGCGAACTGCTGCCAGCGGTCGCCGGGCATTTTGCTCAGCATGGAGCCTTTGCCGTGGACAACTTCGTCGTGAGAGAACGGTAGGACGAAGTTCTCGCTAAAGGCGTAGAGCATGCCGAAGGTGAGATCGTTATGATGGTAATGCCGGTGGATGGGCTGCTTGCTGATGTAGCGCAAGGTGTCGTGCATCCAGCCCATGTTCCACTTCATTGAGAAGCCCAAACCGCCTACATACGTTGGTTTGGTGACTTGCGGCCAGGCGGTTGATTCTTCCGCCATTACCACGCTGCCCGGGGCTTCCCGATGAGTGACGACATTTAGCTCACGCAGAAACTGCACGGCCTCAAGGTTTTCGTTGCCGCCATAGACGTTGGGCAGCCACTCACCGTCCTTGCGGGAGTAGTCCAGATAGAGCATAGAGGCGACGGCGTCAACTCGCAGGCCATCAAAATGAAACTCCTCAAGCCAATACAGGGCGCTGGAGATCAGGAAGCTTCTTATCTCGTTGCGGCCATAATTAAAAATCAGCGTGCCCCATTCCATGTGCTCGCCACGGCGCCAATCGTCGTGTTCGTAGAGAGCGCTGCCGTCGAAGCGGGCCAGGGCGAATTCGTCTTTGGGAAAGTGCCCAGGCACCCAGTCCAGGTAGACACCAATGCCGGTCTGGTGGCAACGATCAATCAAATATCGCAGGTCGTCGGGCTTACCGAAGCGTGAGGTGGGCGCAAAGTAACCGGTGCACTGATAGCCCCACGAGCCGTCAAAAGGATGCTCCAGAATCGGCAGCAATTCGATGTGGGTAAATCCCAGTTGCTGGATATACGGCACTAAAGCATCGGCGATGTCGCGATAATTCCAAAAGCTGCCATCGGCGTGGCGCTGCCAGGAACCCAGGTGAAGCTCATAGATGGAGATAGGTGCGTGTTGCCAACCCTGTCGCCCGCTCATCCAGGCTTGATCCTGCCAGGTGTAGCGGGTATTTTCGACTACGACGCTGGCGGTGGCGGGGCGATGTTCGCTGGCTTGGGCGTAGGGATCGCTTTTGATATGCAGACTGCCCCAGTGGCGGTTGCGTATTTCGAACTTATAGAGCGCGCCGGCACTCACACCGGGTAGAAAAAGCTCCCAAACGCCGCTGCTGCCACGGCAACGCATGGGATGACGGCGACCGTCCCAGCCATTGAAGTTGCCAACAACGCTGACGCGATCAGCGTTAGGCGTCCATACTGAGAACAGGGTGCCGCTGATCCCATCAACAACCTGGGCGTGGGCGCCGAGTAAACGCCATGCCCGATGATGCTCACCCTGGTTGAACGAGTCGATTGCTCGCTCGTCCAAAAGCAGAGGGAAGGTGTAGGGATCGACCTGACGGCAGGTCGTGCCATCCGGCTCGGTCCAGGTGATTTCGTAGTGTTTTGGCAGCAGGCCGGGCGCACCTTCCCATATAAGCAGGCCGGAGTTGCCCAACGGCTGCATCGCCACACCGAGTGGTTCGATGCGAACGTTGCGGGCGCCCGGTAATAAAACGCGCACTACCTCGATGGGTCCGTCAAGATGGCGGCCTAGGATTTGACTGGGGTCGTGATGCTGTCCGCTCAGTAGTCGCTGGACATTGGCGTCGGATAGATAGTTAAGCGTATCGGCAATCATGGGATGGGCATCTATGTGATTTTCGTCAAACGACCTTACACCATTTTTAAATACAATGGCTATTGCCCTGCGGTAAAAGCCGCACTGTCGAGGCAGATTGTCGTCGAAACATAATCTGTTAATTGTTAGGGCTGGACGTGACGATGGTTGTGTGATTGTTTATGACTATCAATTATTGAGACTGGGGTAGATCAAATATGAATACTGAGTCCTCGCAGCGATTTATCAGCCTGGTTACTCGCGACACGCTGGCCCTTATCCTGGCGGGCGGCCGAGGCAGTCGGTTAGGTGATTTAACGCGTAAGCGGGCAAAACCAGCCATACCCTTTGGCGGTAAGTTTCGAATAATCGATTTCCCCCTGTCCAACTGCATTAACTCGGGTATTCGCCGCATCGGCGTGCTGACTCAGTACATGGCGCATCCGCTGATTCGCCATCTTCAGCAGGGCTGGGGATTTTTGCGCGGCGAGTTCAACGAATTTATCGAAATTCTTCCCGCACAGCAGCGTATTAGCGAAGCCTGGTATCAGGGCACGGCCGATGCGGTATATCAAAACCTGGATATTATCCGTACTCATCAACCGAGTTATGTACTAATACTGGGGGGCGACCACGTCTACAAAATGGACTACGGCGCCATGCTGGGTTTTCACGTTAGTCACCAGGCCCAGGTGACGGTGGGTTGCATGGATGTGCCGATCACCGAGGCCACTGCGTTTGGAGTTATGGCGACGCAAGCCGATGGGCGCGTAGTCGCCTTTGACGAAAAGCCGGAATATCCAGCGCCGATGCCAGGCCGCCCTGATCGAGCTTTGGCGTCTATGGGCATCTACATCTTTGATACCGACTATCTCCTGGAACAACTAATTCGCGACGCCGCTGATCCTGATTCCAGCCATGATTTTGGCAAAGATTTTATACCCAAGGCGGTGCGGGAAGGCGATCAAGTATTTGCCTACCCGTTCTGCGATCCCAGGGCGGATCGACGTGCCTACTGGCGTGATGTCGGTACCATCGATAGCTATTGGCAGGCCAATCTGGAGTTGATAGGCGTGGTTCCCGAGCTGGATCTC
>_18_pt1 | contig 14376 bp, 13 predicted proteins | sample MGYA00084035_6733316 | MGnify analysis MGYA00084035 | reverse complement strand
GTCATCATCGGCGCCATCACGGTCACGATCGCCCTGCGATTATCCATAAGCACGGCCACCATCGCCCCGTGATTGTTCATGAGCATGGGCACCGCCGTCCTGTGGTTGTTCACCACCGTTCGCCGGTGATCGTACACCAGGATCATTATTACGCGGTTCCGGTTTACGAAGATCGTCATTATGTCGATCCTTCGCTTAGAATCACCTGGGATATCGATTTATTCCACTAACGATTAAGCGAAGTAACCACACGGGCGCACCCTTAACCGGTGCGCCCGTTTTTTATTTAAGCTTTCCGCGCTGCAGCCGTCAGGAGCAAGCGCACTTTGTGTAGGATAACGCACGAAAATTTGGTGTTAATACCCTTGCATAGGTAATTTCGCACTTGGCCTGACGCTAACTGCACGCCATAATGACGCGGTATTTCTCCCAAGACTGAAAAATAGGATGCGTACTCAAATGGATATGAAGTCGCCAAAAAACACCCTCGCAGTCATCATTGCTACCGTGACACTATTGTTCTCAATGGCGCTGCAGGCCGCTCCTCGCTACATCAGCGATCAACTGCAAACCGGTATGCGATCCGGGCCAGGCGTCCAGTATCGAATTGTCCGCATGCTGGAGAGCGGCACACCCATCGAAGCGCTGGAAGACAGTGAAGAATGGACTCGTGTGCGCACCAACAACGACCAGGAAGGCTGGGTGCTAACCCGTGAGCTAATGGGAGAGCCGCCCGCCCGCAATTTGCTGCAGCGAGTTAGCAACGACAGTGACAAAAACAAGACCACGCTGATTGAACTGCAAAAGCAGCAGGAACAAACCCAGAGCTCTTTGAACTCAAGCCAAAGCAATATTCGTCAACTGAGGCAAGAAAAAGAAGCGCTCGAAGAACAGCTACGCCGTGCTGGCGAAGGCTTGCAGCTCGCCAATACCAATCAAAGCCTGCGCGAGGAATCTGCAAAGCAGAAGCACGAAATTCAAGTACTCAAAGAAGAAAATGAACAACTGATCAACCGCAGCCGCCAGGATTGGTTTCTGAAAGGTGCCGGCGTTACAGTGCTGGGCATCATCCTCGGCTTGATTCTGCCTCGACTACGGTTACGCCCAAAAACGTCTTACGACCGCTGGTAAGCTCCGCGCGGGTGAAGCCAACCTAAACGGCTTCACCCGCCGCCTCGGCAACCTAAACTTGCCGATAGATCTCGCTGCCCTGCTCACGAAACTCCTTCGCTTTATCTTCCAGCCCCTGCTGAACCTCTGCATCCAGACGGGCAGCGTAATCACGCACATCCTGGGTGATCTGCATGGAACAGAAGTTAGGCCCGCACATGGAGCAGAAGTGAGCCACCTTGTGGCCTTCTTTGGGCAAAGTTTCGTCGTGAAACTCCCGCGCCTTTTCCGGATCGAGCCCCAGGTTGAACTGATCCTCCCAGCGAAACTCGAAGCGCGCTTTGGATAAAGCGTTATCGCGTACTTGCGACGTCGGGTGACCCTTGGCCAGGTCAGCCGCATGGGCGGCTATTTTGTAAGTGACAATACCTTCGCGCACATCCTGGCGATTGGGCAATCCCAAATGCTCCTTGGGCGTGACATAACAAAGCATGGCGGTGCCGTACCAACCGATCTGCGCCGCGCCAATAGCCGAAGTAATGTGGTCGTAACCCGGCGCGATGTCCGTAGTAAGCGGCCCTAAGGTGTAGAACGGGGCCTCGTAGCACTCGGCCAGCTCTTTCTCCATGTTCTCTTTGATGAGCTGCATGGGAACATGGCCAGGCCCCTCGATCATCACTTGCACATCGTGCTGCCAGGCGCGCTGGGTAAGCTCACCCAGGGTTTTGAGCTCGGCGAATTGGGCCGCGTCATTGGCATCAGCAATCGACCCAGGGCGCAGGCCGTCGCCCAACGAGAAGCTGACGTCATACGCCTTCATGATCTCGCAAATTTCTTCGAAGCGGGTGTAGAGAAAATTTTCGCGATGATGGGCCAAACACCACTTGGCGAGAATCGAGCCGCCACGCGAGACAATGCCGGTGACGCGCCGCGCCGTCAGCGGGATGTACGCCAGTCGCACGCCGGCATGGATAGTGAAGTAGTCAACACCTTGCTCGGCTTGCTCGATCAATGTATCGCGATAAATTTCCCACGTCAGATCTTCCGCTTTGCCGTTCACCTTTTCCAGGGCCTGATAAATCGGCACGGTGCCAATTGGTACGGGCGAGTTGCGGATAATCCACTCGCGAGTTTCGTGGATGTTTTTACCGGTGGATAGATCCATCACCGTATCCGCGCCCCAACGGATTGCCCACACCATTTTCTCGACTTCTTCGGCAATGCTGCTGGTGACGGCCGAATTGCCGATATTGGCGTTCACCTTGACGAGAAAATTGCGGCCAATGATCATCGGCTCACTTTCAGGGTGATTGATATTAGCAGGGATGATGGCCCGACCCGCCGCTACCTCAGCCCGCACAAACTCCGCCGTTATTTGCTCTGGCAGCTTCGCACCAAAAGCCTGGCCAGGATGGCGATGCAGAAATCCCGCCTGACTATAAATCTCGCGCAGAGCTTCTAAGCGTTGATTCTCCCGAATAGCGATGTATTCCATCTCAGGAGTCACCTCACCACGCCGCGCATAGTGCATCTGAGACACGTTAACGCCGGGCTTGGCCCGTAGCGGCAACGCCACCTTAGGAAAGCGCAGCCCCGCCAATCCAGATGTCTGCTGCCGCGCCTGCCCATAGTTGGAGGTAAGCCCAGGCAGGGTCTCGGTATCCGCACGAGCGGCTATCCAATCGCCACGAACGGACGCCAGGCCGCTGGTCAAATCGATCACCGCCCGTGGATCCGTGTAAGGCCCAGAGGTGTCGTAGAGGGTAATCGGCGGATTGGCTTCCAGGCCACGCGAGGTGCGAGTTGGTGATTGCGCGACTTCTCGCATCGCTACTTTAAGATTGGGCTGCGAGCCCTGCACGTAGATCTTTTGCGAATTGGGGTAAGGCTGCGTCAGCCCCTCACCCAGTTGTTCGATACTCAGGGCCAGCTCATTGGTGATGGCGTTCATGGTTTGCAACCTCTAAAAATGTGGCTTAGTCGCAAACGGGAACGTCATCGAAACTGACTGTTCAAGCTCCCTGCGCCGGCATTGCCCGGACAGGTTCAAAGGGTCTGATCTCAGCCGCTGCCGATGAATGAGGTCGGAGCAGCACCCCCGCTTGCGTATCGTGCGGCCATTAGAGCACAAGCCTTGGTAGCGGGAAAGAGCCCGACCGGTTGCATCGGGCACATTGATGCCGTAGAAGTGGGTAGGGGTCCTACATCACTGCGGGCGCGACGTCCCTGACGGGCCACAGCTTGAGCTCAAACGTTATGTGTTTTTGGGATAGGTTTCAGTTCCTGCTTCGAAAGGGTGAATTCGCAGCAGGTGTTTTTTAATTCACCATTAATTTTAAGAGAATCATATGAGTAAAGGTACAGTTAAGTGGTTCAATGCAGACAAGGGTTTTGGTTTTATTACCCCAGAAGATGGCGGTAAGGATCTGTTTGTTCATCACTCAGAAATTAAAAATGGCGGAGGCTATGCTACGTTAAACGAAGGTCAAGCAGTTGAGTATGAAGTTGGGCAAGGACAAAAAGGTCCTTGTGCTAACAACGTTGTTCCTGTCTAGGAAGAGCACATAACAAACAAAGAAGCGGATGGCTTTGCCACCGCTTCTTTGGGCGTTGGTCGTCAATCTAGGGTACTGCGTTATGGAAATAGATAAATCGATTAATGTATTTGGTGAGCAATTAGACGTATGTGGCAAAGATCCAATGACTGGTTTTATTCGAGACGGCAAATGCAATACGTGCAAAGACGACATTGGTTCACATACCGTTTGTATTGAAGCATCGCAAGAGTTCTTGGAGTATTCCAGATTTCGAGGCAATGATTTGTCTACGCCTGTGCCAGAATTTAATTTTCCAGGTTTAAAGACGGGAGACAGTTGGTGTTTGTGTGCTTCTAGATGGCTTGAAGCAGCGAAAAACAATATGGCTCCTAAAGTTCATCTCAAAAGAACTCATATCAAAGCGTTAGATATTGTTCCTCTAGAGCTACTAAAGAAATATGCTGTTGATCTTCATTAGTGAGTAGTGAGGCTATCTGTTGGCTGCAGACCCGAACCGGGACAACCTGCGTGCTTCGGTTTCGGTTATATTTTTTGGCCGGTGATGCCGAAGCAAAGTTGCGATTTTACCTGGCAAGAGTGATAAACTTTTGCGCCTCTGGGCGGCGAATAATTTTATCCAAAATTTATCTTCAACGAAGGCGTGATTCATTATGACCGAGGCTGCAACTGAACGGGCCCAATTTAACATGGTCGAGCAACAAATACGCACCTGGGATGTGTTTGATAATCGCGTGCTGGATGTTTTTCGCGAGCTCCCCAGAGAACACTTTGCGCCGTCGCCCTATCAGTCTCTGGCCTACGCGGACACCCAGATTCCTTTGGGTCACGGTCACGTGATGGAAGAGCCAAAAACCCAGGCTCGCTTGCTGCAGGCACTCAACGTTGAGCCGCATGACCGAATTTTGGATGTAGGTACCGGCAGCGGTTTTTTAGCGGCCTGCTTATCGAAATTGGGCGGGCTGGTGCATACGGTTGATATCCATCGAGAGTTTGTCGAAAAAGCCAGAGAGCGCATTCGCGGACTTGGCCTTTCCAGAATTACCTTGGAAGTTAGCGACCTGGGTCGCGGCTTGGGCGATTTGGATCAGCATTACGACGTTATCGCAATCACCGGCGCACTGCCCGTGATGCATAAGGGATTTCATCGCGCCCTTAGACTGGGCGGTCGGATGTTTGTGGTCACCGGCACCGCGCCGGTTATGGAAGCGCTGCTGATCACTCGTGTTGACGTAGCCAGGTGGGCCAGTCAAAGCCTGTTCGACACCTACTTGCCCGCCCTGGAGAACACCGAGACTTTACCCGGCTTCGTTTTCTAATCCGGCGCTTAAACATAAGAGACGGCACATGCTTAATATCACCCCCAAGGAGCTGGCAGAACGGCTGGCTGGCAATCAGTCGCTTATCCTGCTGGACGTGCGTGAAGATTGGGAACGGCAAATCGCTCATATCGCCAACGACACCCACATTCCAATGAGCCTGGTGCCAGTACGAGTTAGCGAACTGGATAAGTCCAAGCCACTAGCAATCTATTGCCATCACGGTGGACGCAGTGCGCAGGTGGCAAATTTCTTAGAGCAACGCCACGGCTTTACTAACGTGATCAATTTGGCGGGCGGGATAGACGGCTGGGCGCAAGAGGTTGATACCTCGCTAGCCCGTTACTAATTAGGGCGTCTCAGCGAATTTGCTCGATAGATCGGCCGTCAACGACATGCAGTCTGGCGGCCATTTCTTTGGTAGCTTGCAGCTTGCCGGTCTCATCGACCACCAAAACCTGAGTGGCACCCAGTGCTGCGGCCACTTTCGGCCAGTCGCTAGGCCCGGCCACCAGAAGGGCCGTGGCGGAAGCATCCGCCCGTGCCGCACGTTTACCCACCACGGTCACCGAGATCAGCCCACGCGCGGGATAACCGGTGCGTGGATCAATGATGTGATGATAACGCTGACCATCCACCAGCCACATGCGCTCGTAATCGCCGGATGTGAACACACACTCATCTTCTGCGATATCCAGGTTGGCGATGCTGCCTGTGCCACGCGGGTTACGTATACCGATGCGCCAGCGCCGTTCGCCCGCCTGACCAATGGCTCGTAGATCGCCGCCGCCACTGACGATGGCGTTTTGTACACCCAAGCCACGCAGAATATCTATGGCGCCATCAATGGCGATGCCTTTGGCGTAGCCACCCAGATCGAGCCAAGTACCCAGTGGAGCAACAATTTTCTGGTTTGCTACTTGCAGGCTTGCCATGTCTGGCACGGGCAGCAAGGCGGCGACCTCCGCAGCTGTCGGCAGGGGAAGCGCGGGATCGCGTGGCGCCTGGTGAAATCCCCAAAGTTTGACGAGTCGGCCAACCGCTGGATTAAACAACCCGCCACTGGCGGCGGAGATAGCCTGTGCGTCGAGCAATGCCTGTCGCATCGGCTCCGTCAAGGATGCGCGGCCATGCTCCGCTAACTCTCGGTTTAATCTGGCCAGCGCGCCATCACCCCAAGCCCACCAGTCGCGACCAAATTCAGCAAAGAACTGCCCAAGTTGCTGCTCGGCGGCATGGGCTGTTGGTGGCGTGACGTCGTATAAGACGACTTCCACCACCGTGCCCATGGCTAAAATCTGAAACCGAGTTTCTGTGTTCTGGCGAGGGTCAAGGGTGCGAAGTCCAAATACGGCAAGCAACGCTATCGCCAACAAGACGAGTAACAACCACCTGCCTTTAAAAGGCACTAACCACACCGCTTTGCCTGTATCACGTCCATTAACTGGCCCGCAATGTTAAGGCCATAAAGCTTGTCTAGTTCACGCGCACAGGTGGGGCTGGTGACATTAATCTCGGTAAGGTAATCACCAATAACGTCTAGCCCGACAAACAACAGGCCTTTTTCTTTTAGCACTGGCCCCACCTGGGCGCATATCCAATAATCACGTTCGCTGAGCGGTCGACCTTCGCCATGCCCCCCAGCCGCCAAATTGCCCCTGGCCTCACCGGCAGCAGGTATACGCGCTAAGGCGTAGGGTACGGGCTCACCATCAATCATTAGGATGCGTTTATCACCGGCCGTGATTTCTGGCAGATAGCGCTGGGCCATCACATGTTTCTGGCCATTTTCGGTGATGGTTTCCAGGATGACGCTGGTGTTTAGGTCTCCATGCCGGATGCGAAATACGGACATCCCGCCCATGCCGTCCAGAGGTTTGACCACGATATCACCGTGCTCATGGAGAAAGTTGCGGATCCGCGCCATATTACTACTGACCAAACTGGCTGCGCAGCACTGAGAAAACCAAGCGATATAGATCTTTTCGGAGACATCACGCAGGCTGTCTGGCCGATTAACCACCAAGACGCCTTCTGCGGCGGCACGTTCCAACAAATAGGTGGTGTAGATGTAATCCATGTTAAAGGGCGGATCCTTACGCATCAGAATCACGTCCAACGTGTTCAGTGGGCCGTCAACCCCCCGCCCCATCTGAAACCAATCATTATAAGAATCATTTACCGTGAGCTGACGCTGGCGAGCCATGGCTTGGCCGCCTTGCAGATACAGGTCGCCGAGCTCCATATAGCTCAAAGCCCAGCCTCGGCGCTGACATTCCAGTAGCATGGCCAAGGTGGTGTCTTTGGCGGGTTTGATTTGGGCGATGGGGTCCATGACCACACCGATCTTCAACGTCATGGATGCTCTCGCTTGCTTTGATCAATTTCACGCGCAGCGGCAAGTGACGCCAGCCGAGCAATCAGGCCATAGGTATACAGCCGATTTTGCGGCGCGTGCGGGCTGGATTTGGGGTCGGGCAGCGTACAGCATTCGCTAAAGGCCAAGGGCTCAAAATGCATGCCGGGGGCATTGAGATTTTCGGTTGGCCCACGCTCTTTGTGGACGCGATAAAAGCCACCCACGACCCTTCGGTCTATCATATACACCACCGGCTCCGCGACGGCGCCGTCGGCTAAGGTTTCGATGGTATGCACGCCTTCTTGAATCAAGACTCGGCTAACTTCGAGCCCCTCTTTGCCGGCGCTCATTTTAACTCGCTGCTTGCGGTTGATTTGTACGATGTCATCGATACTGGTCACGGTCATAACGTTCATGCCATAGGTACCCGCATCGGATTTGACCATAACAAATGGCTGTAGATCGATGCCGTATTGCCGATATTTACCTTTAATGTCGCTCAGCAGCTCTTCCACATTGGCAATCAGGCAATCCTGGCCCTCCCGAGCTTTGAAGTTAACCTGACCGCAGTAGCGAAAATAGGGGTCGATAAGCCATGGGTCGATACCTATCACTTCGGCAAACTCCACCGCGACGTCCTGGTAGTGGGTGAAGTGCTCGGTTTTAGTACGGCGATGCCAACCCATGGCAGGCGGCGGCAGGATCGGCTGAGCGACGCCCGTGAATACGGCAGGAAGACCACCCGATAAGTCATTATTAAGAATAATTAAATCGGGGTCGTAACCCTGAATACCCACCCGATTCCCCGTGCGCAACACAGGTTCCAGGATAACTTTTCCACCCGATGGCAAATCCACAGTGACGGATTCGCTCAAGTCATCAATTAATGAGCCGATACGTACCAGGAAACCAGAGCGCTCTATGAGAGCGACAAGGCTAGCCAGGCTTTCTAAGTAGAACAAATTGCGGGTATGGCTTTCTGGGATGATCAAGATTTGACGAGCGGCCGGACAAACCCGCTCGATGGCGGCTTGCAGAGCCTGAATGCATAACGGATGAGCGGAAACGGGCAGATTGTTAAAGCCGGCGGGAAAGAGATTGGTGTCGACCGGGGCTATCTTAAAACCGGCGTTGCGCAGATCAACAGATGAATAGAAAGGCGCTGGCGTGAGCGCCCATTGAGATCGCAACCAAGCCTCGATTTCTACCTGTTTTTGCAACAGAAGGTGGCTGATTTTGTCGACAGCGCCGTAAGGGCCGCTCTGCAAAACGGGCATCGGGTCGCCGGGTGTGACCATAAATCGTCCTGAATAATCCTGAAGTTCAGCAAGGTTACCACAATCAGGCGTGATGGCAGATAGACGGAGAGCATGGTGCAAACGATTGAGGCGGATTCAAAGTTGCAAGGCCTGAAAATCATGGTGGTAGACGACAGCAAGACGATACGTCGTGCCGCCGAGACATTACTGGAAAAAGAAGGTTGCCAGGTTATTGCCGTAGTCGATGGTTATGAAGCCTTAGTCAAGATTAAAGAAACCAAACCGGATGTCGTCTTTATCGACGTCATGATGCCCAAACTGGATGGTTATCAAACGTGCGCCATGATTAAGCAAAACCATTTATTCGCCAGTGTTCCAGTGATCATGTTGTCGAGTAAGGACGGCTTGTTTGATCGAGTTCGTGGCCGCGCTTCTGGCGCCACTCGCTATCTCACTAAGCCATTTACTCGCGATGAATTGATCAAAGCAATTTCTCAATGCATACATGGGAATAGCCAGGCCGAAGCCGCACAGCCTGCCGATAACCCATCATAAAGGTAAGGTTTTTGTTTAGATGCACGGTTAAATAAACGAATTAGTTAAAGATTATTCAAGCGGAGCTGGAAATATTATGGCGCGAATTCTAATTATCGACGACTCGCCTACAGAAGTTTTTGTATTGCAAAAAATGATACAAAACAATGGGCATCAAGCCATGGTTGCCGTGGATGCGGAGCAAGGGTTCGATATAGCGGCGAAGGAAAAGCCCGATCTCATTTTGATGGACGTGGTTATGCCCGGAATCAGCGGATTCCAGGCTACCCGCAAGCTCAGTAAAGACGAGCGGACCGCCGGCATACCCATTGTGATCGTCACCGGAAAGAATCAAGAAAGTGATCGAGCCTGGGGGTTGCGGCAGGGCGCGGTGGACTACATCACCAAGCCTGTCAACGAAAAAATGTTATTGGCGAAAATTGGCCAGCTAGTGAAAGGTTAATCCATAGTGCCCAAAACAACCAAACTGCAGCAAGGCGGGGACCCATTTACCGTGCTGGTGCATCTGGAAAACTTATATCGGAAACTGACCGTTGAGCGTCCCGAATCAGCGAATAATCGAGCCAGCTGGCTGGGTTATCGGGTGGGTACGCATCGATTTCTCATCACTCGAGAGGTGATTAGAGAAGTCTTAAGCTGCCCTCACTTAACCCGTGTACCTGGCGCTAGCCCGTGGCTACGCGGAATAGCCAACGTACGCGGCATGTTGCTGCCTGTTACCGATTTGTCCCTGCTCAGTGGTGGTGAAGCTATCCCGCTGGAGCAGCGTCGAGTCCGAGTGATTGGAATAAAGCACCCTACCCTGCCGGTAGGTTTACTGGTAGATGAAGTTTTTGGCTTTAAGGCAATCAATGAGAATCTCGTCACCAAAGCCACCGCCCCGTTACCTTCGCCTTTGGGTGAACATGTCGTGGCCATGCACCAGGCAGGTGATCAGTGTTGGTGGATTTTTGATTTGTACGGATTCATAGAAAGTGAAGAATTTCAGTCAGCTGCCAACCACTAACGCGAATAAAACCGACGTTGGCAAGCAAGCAAGTCACAGTCAATTAATTGCGATTAAGACAATAAAGTTGCGGCAAGGGGGCCATGATGGCAAAAAATACTAAGGGTAACGTCAAAAAACTGTGGGGTATAGATCGACGTTTTATCGGCTTGCTGGTATTGCTTGCCGCAACGTTGGCAATGACCACACTCGTATGGATGTATCAAGCCAGAATCAAATACGTCGATGAGCAGTATACGCTTTTGACCTCAAGGCAGCAGGTACTCAGTGAGCGTATCGGTGCCCGAGCATCCGAAATCATCCGCATGGATACAAACGCACAGCAAGGCCAAGATGGGTTTTCTGCCCTACGGACTGCTGCCGAGGAAATGACAAACGCCATCACCTTACTCAAGCAGGGAAATAAAGCTGAAAATTTACCCCCCGTGCCCGCCGCCATTGCTACTCAGGTCGAAACCGTAGAAAAAACCTGGGTAAGCAGTCAAAAATCATTGAATCAGATTTTGGCCGTGAATAATTTGTTTTCCGCCGCCAAAACCCACAACAACGAGCTGGCCCGACACTGGGCAAAAATCAAAAAGGAACTCGACCAACTTAAGAAATTCACTCGCACCTCGGGCAACATGACGCAGCACACTTTAGCGTTAGAACTGGCTGAGCAATATCAGATCATCAACGAACAACTCGGCAGCTTATGGGTAGATCAATTAAATAATGATGCCAATATTCAACAGTCGTTGGCGGCCGCGCTGCTGAATGTGCGCGAGGGCATACAGGGATTGACGAGGGGGGGGCGAGAGGTGCAGGCCTTGCCTGAAGGCAGCCCCGCCCGGCAGCCTGTGATTCGATTGGCTCAGGCCTACAACGACTGGGCGCTGTCTGTTCAGTACTTTATCGATAATGGCGGCGCCATCCAAGAAGCCGGCAAATCACTGCCTACGTTATTGACTGCAATGAGCTCACTCAACGACGCATTAACTCAGCAGCAGCAAGCATTAAAAGCGGAGATCGATCATCGCTTAGTCAATGATCGAGTACTCACCCTGCTGGGATTCGTATCACTCGCTTTGCTGGCCTTGGTGATTTTTATCATGGGATCGTGGATACGGGGCTTGGTGAGTAATGCCCAAAGCCAAACTCAGCGCAACCAAGACGCCATCATGCGGCTGCTCGATGAGATGGGTGGTTTGGCCGAAGGTGATTTAAGCGTACAAGCCACGGTGACCGAGGATATCACCGGCGCCATCGCAGATTCTGTGAATTACGCCATTGAAGCACTGCGTGAATTGGTGCAAACCATCAATAACACCGCCGAAAGTGTCGCTAACTCCGCCGGTGACTCCCACCAGAACGCCAGTCGATTGGTCAAGGCCAGTGCAGCCCAAACCCACCAGATTCAGGCAGCCACCAACGCTATCGCCACTATGGTGCGTTCCATTGCTCAGGTGTCCGACAATGCCCAACGCTCTTCCAAAGTGGCGCAGCAATCCGTGCAGATTGCCGCCAAGGGTAGTCAGGCCGTGCGCCGCACCATTGATGGCATGGACGGTATTCGTGAACAAATCCAGGAAACTTCCAAGCGCATCAAGCGGCTGGGCGAATCCTCCCAGGAAATCGGCAACATTATCGAGCTGATTGACGACATTGCTGAACAAACCAACATTCTGGCGTTAAACGCTGCTTTGCAAGCGGCGGCTGCCGGTGAGGCGGGACGCGGCTTCGCGGTGGTAGCCGACGAAGTGCAACGACTTGCTGAACGTTCTGCCAATGCAACCAAACAGATCGAAGCGCTGGTTCGAACCATTCAATCCGACACCATCGAAGCCATTGGCTCCATGGAAAAGAGCACCAGCGGTGTGGTGCAAGGGGCCAAGGTCGCTGAAGACGCCGGTAATGCCTTGGACGAAATTGAGCAAGTATCCAACCAAATCGCCACCCTGGTGCAAAGTATTTCTGACGCAGCGCGCCAGCAGACAACGCAGGCATCCGAAGTATCGGGAAACATGAGGACGATTCAGGAAATCACCGTGCAGGCAAGTCACGACACCCGCGCCACGGGCGAAGCGATTAGCCGGCTGGCCAAATTAGCGGCGGAATTACGGCGCTCTGTGGCGGGTTTCAAGTTACCCGGCGCCAAGTCAGTTTAAACAAAAATTAGAGGTCGGCTGGAAGATTACTCTCCAGACCGTTTGATTTTCAGGAGGATGCATGTCCTTAGCTTTAAGCAATACCCCCGCTGGAGCTCTCCGGGATGGCGAGCCTGATGCGTTTCCTGTGCTAAAAATTCGTTCTCTGGAAAGCTTAAGGCGCGTCTGGACTCAATTGGAGGCTGGACAGGAAAACTGGCAGGATGGCGCATTGTGGACTTCCTGCGCCGCTGAATTTTCGCAGTGGCGCGAAGACTGCCGGCGCGCACGAAGTATGGGGCTGGTTGAGCTGGCCGGATTACTTGAGCGTGCTTGCCTGGTGTTAAGGGAAGAAGGTCAAATTGCAACGGCTATGGAGTTAGCAGAAGCCGTTGGCATAACCGTGCTACGGCTAAATCGTTACCTTGATCTTTTAGACGACAACCACTTCGAAACGGCTACATTATTATCAGAAATCAATGCCCTTAGGAAAAATCTGGGTGATTCGCTGCTAACAGAAATCAGCCTGTTTAGCCTGGTGGAAGCCTCGCTCACGGAGGCCGCAGCGGTCGCTGTTCCCATGTCGCCAAACGGCGAACCTCCGACGACCAACCTTGCCAAAGTACTCAAACCGGCGTTCCAGACGGCCCTGGCCGGCTTATTAAAAGATCAAGAACCCTTGCGCCAAATAGAACGCATAGGCAAAGTAGCCAGCAAGCTACTGGAAAGCTCAACAGACACCCGCCTGGCCAGCATTTGGTGGATCAGTGCCGGTTACGCCGAAGCACTGGCCGCAGGAAATCTTCCTCTGAATGACAACTCGAGTGGCTTACTGGCAAAACTTGAGCCCCTCATCTCCCAGTTGGCTGAAACCGGCGAATTAAAAACGCCGCCGGTCATTGCGCAAGAAATTGTCCTGCCCATGTTATTTGCCCTTGGGCGCTGCCAACCTGCCGGAGTTATTGCACGAACGGTAGTGGAAAAACTAGCGCTGGATCAGCGGGTGTCCTCGCAAGATTTACTGAAGACGCATCGAAAATATTGTATCGGTCCATCACAGGAGGTATGGCACGCTCTGGCCGATGCCTGCATCGGCGAGCTGACCATGGTGAAAGCGTCGCTAAAAGCTCAGTCGGGGCTACCCGAAGTCAAGGTAACTGACATCGCGTCTTTGCACGACACGCTGGGACAGGTTAGCAAAGTTTTTGGAGTCGCCAACCTAACCAAATACCAGGAGACCATTCATCAACTATTGTCGACATTGGGTGCAAACGGCACCGCAACCGTTGTCAGCGGCCAGGCGCTGGAAGCGGCCGCACAAGAAATCAATACTCTCGAAAAGCAGTTGCGTCGCCTACCGGCCATCCCTGATGAGAACGAGATAGAGATCACTGCCGACCTTATTGAATCTGATAACTCCGTTGTCGAACCCAAGATCGCCGCAACCTCTTTGGAACTTTCGCTGGAAGAACTTTCGCTGGAAACGGCCAAACCCACTGATTTTGGCGATTCGTTTGAAGCAACAAACAACGGCATAGAAATCACCCTTGAGCCCCTGCCATTAGACAGTACTAATTTTGAGGTATCCGTCAGCTCAACCTTAGCTGTTGAAGACAAGCCTGTGGCGCCAGTAACTCTACCATCGACACCATCTTCTCCTATCGCTGTGGCGAATCAGGCCTTGCTGCCAGTGCTGGTGGAGACTGTAGATCAAGAAATCTTAGACATCTTTCTGGAAGAAGCCACTGAAATCAAAGAAACGTTGGCCACCTACTTGCCACGCTGGCAAGCCAGCGAATCTGATTATGAAGCCCTGGTAGAAGTACGCCGCGCCTACCATACCCTAAAGGGCAGTGGCCGCATGGCCGGAGCGCCGCGAATTGGCGAATTTGCCTGGTCCATAGAGCACCTTCTCAACCGGGTGCTCGACCAAACCTTGCCAGTCACCCCCATCATCGTCAATTTTATTGTTCAGGCAACGGCCTTGATACCCCCGCTTTTGGCGCAAATTAAAGGCGGCCCAGCCCCCGCAGCGGACATTGCCACCCTCATGGCGCAAGCCCATGCCTGGGCGAACAATGAAACGC
>_17_pt1 | contig 14524 bp, 13 predicted proteins | sample MGYA00084035_6733316 | MGnify analysis MGYA00084035 | reverse complement strand
TGACTCACGCTGCGCTCACGTCTGCGCCCCAACAGCCGGGCAAACTTAGCTTTGCGGCGCGGCTTGAAAATCAAGCCGCTTTTTCGCAACCGCAACCCACCCTCCGGCTGATCTTGGAAGATCGTTTTGGCGAAGCGTTGACGACTCAAGTCTACACTCCGGCACAATATCGCACCGATCCAGCGCTGGCAGACACGCTTTTGCCGCCAGGCATTGCCGTGACGATCACCCTTGAACTGACCGATCCCGGCGATACCGTGGTTGGGTATCGCTACGATCTACTGTCGACTCCGTAATCCAATCGTTGTTGAGAGGGCAATTGACTCTGTCGTTGGACTGTCTAAAGTTAACGTAGTACGATCATCGGCAAATAAAATCCAGCCTCTGAAGGCAATTAAGAATGGATCGCCAAGGGAATGGGTATGGAAAAAGCAAATTGGGCATTGAATTTGGTCGTCTCTAATCAGAACGAAGACGATCCGCTGCGCCTGTGTGTAGAGCGTGCCTTAGATCGTTATTTCGCTGATTTAGAAGGACATACACCCACCAATCTCTATGAGATGGTGCAGCGTGAAATGGAACACCCCTTACTTTCGCGGGTGATGCAATATACTTCGGGTAACCAAACCTGGGCGGCCGAAATTCTCGGCATAAATCGTGCGACCCTGCGCAAAAAACTCAAGCAACACGACCTGGGCTAAGGCCGGGTCGATAAGCGCTGATAACGTTGACCCGAAGTGATCCGGCGACATTTCTGCTGTTTTCCCTTATTATCGCCGCCACTTTTCGGCGGTGGAGTCGACGATTCCGCATAACCATCCCCATTGATTGCCTTAATCAGTTGAGTCTCAACCACCTATGTTTCAGTTAAAACGCGCCCTTATCAGTGTTTCCGACAAGACCGGCATCGTCGATTTTTCCCGCCAGCTCCGCGTCCAAGGGGTAGAAATTCTGTCTACGGGGGGCACGGCTAAACTGCTCGCCAAGCAAGGTATCGAAGTCACTGAGGTAGCTGATTACACAGGGTTTCCCGAGCTGATGGAGGGGCGGGTTAAAACGCTGCACCCCCGTATTCACGGTGGCTTATTGGGTCGACGCGGCGTTGACGATGCCGTGATGGCGGCTCACGACATAGCTCCTATCGATCTGCTCGTGGTTAATCTCTACCCCTTCGAACAGGTGGTCGCTGATCCAAATTGTTCATTGGCGACGGCGATAGAGAATATCGATATTGGTGGCCCGGCCATGTTGCGTGCTGCCTCCAAGAATCATGTGGGCGTCGCCGTGGTGGTAAATCCGGAAGACTACGCCATGGTCAGTAACGAATTGTCGCGCACCGGCACGCTGACTGATCGCCTGCGTTATACGCTGGCGTGCAAGGCGTTTGCCCACACGGCGCATTACGATGGTGCGATTGCGGCTTATCTCAGTAGTTATCGAGAGGATGGCGCCCGCGACAACTTCCCACCGTATTTAAGCAAGCAATGGCATAAGCGGCAAGACATGCGCTACGGCGAAAATCCCCATCAGCAGGCTGCGTTTTATATCGATCACCGCGTCACCGAGCCCGGCGTAGCAACCGCCCAGCAACATCAGGGCAAACCGCTGTCCTATAACAACGTGGCAGATACCGATGCGGCATTAGAATGCGCCAAAAGCTTTGATCAACCGGCGTGCGTCATCGTTAAACACGCCAATCCCTGTGGAGTGGCAGTAGCCGGCAGCCTTTTAGACGCCTATCAGCATGCCTACACCACGGACCCTACCTCAGCGTTCGGTGGCATCATCTCCTTCAATCAGCCGCTAGACAAAGCGACGGCCGAAGCAATTATCAGCAAACAATTCGTCGAAGTCATTATCGCGCCAGGCATCGATACGGACACTTTGACCGTGCTGGCCCGCAAGCCCAACATTCGGGTACTGAGCTGCCAACCCTGGGGGCAGCAACGTGAAGCTGCCTGGGAAATGCGCTCGGTGGGTGGCGGGTTATTGGTGCAGGATCGCGATTTGGGGCAAATCGGCATCGATCAATTGCAGGTGGTGAGCAAGCGGCAACCCACCGCTCAGGAAGTTTCCGATTTGCTGTTTTCCTGGCGGGTAGCTAAATTTGTTAAATCAAACGCCATTGTTTATGCGCGCAATGGCCGCACCATCGGTGTGGGCGCTGGGCAGATGAGCCGCGTCTACAGCGCCCGCATCGCGGCCATCAAAGCGGCGGACGAGGGTTTGATTGTCGCCGGCTCGGTGATGGCTTCGGATGCCTTCTTCCCCTTTCGAGATGGTATTGATGCGGCCGCTCAAGCCGGCATCACGGCAGTTATCCATCCGGGTGGATCAATGCGTGATCAGGAAGTTATCAACGCCGCCGATGAGCATGGCATGGCGATGGTCTTCACCGGGATGCGCCACTTCCGTCATTAGTAGAGCAAGAGTAAATCGCATGAAAATCCCCGACCATCCTAACTATGGAGTGATCCAGGTCTGGGATGTGGCGGTCCGGCTTGGCCATTGGCTGCTGGTGCTGATTTTTGCGGGCTCCTGGGCGACAGCCAAGCTGGGCTGGGGCAGCATGGATGCGCATTTATTTTTCGGCTACGCTGCGCTGACCTGGTGGTTTTTCCGATTGGGTTGGGGATGGTTTGGCGGCCACTATGCGCGCTTTTTTAACTTCGTTCGCTCTCCCAGGGCGGTATGGTATTACTTGCGGGGGCAGGAGCCAAATAGTACCCGCCCAGCACTGGGGCATAATCCTTTGGGGGGATACTCTGTACTGTTGATGATGGGTCTGCTTGGAGTGCAGGTGCTGACGGGATTATTTGCCGACGATGGGGTGCTCGTCGCTGGCCCGCTGGCTGACGATCTGCCGGGTTTTCTCAGTCGACTACTCACCCGTATTCACAAGCTTAATGCCTATGTTCTGCTGGCAGTGGTTGGGTTGCACATCACAGCCATCGCTTACTATTTTTTTGCCGGTCGAGAAAATTTGGTTAAGCCCATGATCACCGGATACAAGAATGTGCCGGTGGATAGCGATCTCGCAACCAAAACTGCAGGGGACATAAGTGCGCAGGCCAGTGACCCCCGCCTGGTATGGTGGGCACTGGCCTGGTTGTTAATTTGTGCGCTAGGCACCACGTTGCTTGCTGCGCTTTGAGCAATTATTTTTTATATTTATCGTGACAGCCCTTGCAACTTTCCGCCGTTTTGGTGAAAGCCGCCGCAATCGCTTCACGCTGACCGGCGTTGGCGGTTTTGGTTAAGTCGACCGAGTTTCGCTGAAATTCTTCCATCTTAGCTTTGAAATCATCCCAGTTACTCCAAATAGCTGCCTTGGCGTCGCTGCCCCAGCCCGTGCTGTCCGGAATAAAGCCTTCCAGCGGCATGTGCGAGAGCTGCTCTATGCGCAGTGCGCTACGCGCAAACTGATTTTGATCAAAAGCGATTTCGCCCTTAAGCATCGCCGCCATAGAACCGAAGTTCCAAGCGATGGCGTGGAACACGCCCTGGCGATAATCCATGGCATCAGAAGCTTTAATTTTGTAGGCAGCGTAAGCTGTTCCCACAGTCAGGCTAAACAGTATGGGAAAGAGGATAAGCGTTTTGCGTAACATAGGTCTGTACCTGTTGGGTGGAGGCGCATTGTCTAATATTAGTCGATGTGTCGGAGATCGCAATACTATTAATTTTTGCCATGCTAATGGCGGTGCAGGGATATCCAACAACTTAAACGCTAATGGAAGCAAATATGCTTGCGCGACAGGGTAGTGTTGTCAGGGTAATTATCTTGATCAACATCGTGGCCTTTGCCGTCTTGGCTTGGTATCCGGATCATTTGTTGAATTGGCTGGCTTTATGGCCGATAAGAACCCTGGATATCGTAGTTACGACGCAAAATAATGGCTTTAACCGCACATTCTTACCGTGGCAATTAATTAGTTACGGATTTCTTCATGCCGGCCTGACACATCTGATCCTAAACATGTTTGGTTTATCCATGTTAGGGCGTCCACTGGCCATTGTTTGGGGCGGTCGGCGGTTCGTTATTTACTATTTGTTGTGCATTGTTGGCGCGGCGGGCGCGCAGCTGGTAGTCACCGGCCCCTGGTTTGGGCAAACTCAAACCTACCCAACAGTAGGCGCTTCTGGTGGGATCTTCGGCATCCTCTTGGCCTTTGGCATGACGTTTCCACAGCAGCGAATCATGTTGCTGTTCCCTCCCATACCAATTAAAGCTAGAAATTTTGTGATTGTTTATGGCCTTGTCGAATTGGTATTCGGAGTGACGGGAACCTTCGAAGGGGTGGCGCACTTTGCCCACTTAGGCGGCATGCTGGCAGGGTATTTGTTATTACGTCGTGGATGGCCTGCGGCACCCTCATCGCCATAGCTAAGCTAAGTCACCCATCTACTAAGCATTTTTTCTGTTATCCACAAACCCTGTGGATAACGTTGTGAATAATGTCGGGTAAAAACGGTTTAACACCTGGTTAACCATAAGATTTTTCCGGCTGACGATCTTTTCGACAATTAAAATATTATTTTATTTATCAAAAAGTTACTATGTTTTCTTATGATGGAATCGAGATGATGAAATAGCTTTAATGCTTTGTTTCAGCAAATTGAATTTGTGTATAACTAACAAGGTGGTTTCGGTGATCTGCGCATACTAGAGGGCGTTTATTTTGCCTAATTATCGGATCGATTTACGTGTTCAGTCGTCTATCGGAATAACAATATTGGTCAATTTCCAGGTGAGTCCGTAGCGAGTGAGGACAAACCGAACTTCTTGAGAGCGTTCGTTTTTTATCCAAATGGAGAACTGGCTTAGGTTGTCGTAGGTAAACCGGGAATTCTCGTAAAGCTTACGTCGCCGCTCAGCTTTGGTGGGAGAGGGCGCCGTGGCATTATTTTTGTCTTTGAGTCTGGGGCGCTCGCCCGCCATAAGTTCGGCCAAACTTTCGGGAGTGACAATTAAATCCACCATACCATCGGCAAGTTTTGACGCTAACGCCATGGCCAAGGCAGCAAACGGGGTGTTCGTCGCCCTAGGCTGGCCTTCTTTCGCCAGAGCAGCATTGAATTGCTCCTTAAGATTGACACGCAGCGTGGGATAGTCGATGTGCTCGGAAAGTAGGACGGCATCCCTTTGCTCTACACCGTTTCTAATTTGGTAAGCGGCGATAAAGGGTCCCGCCGCCATGAAGCCGAAAATTGTTAAAACAGCAGCGGCAACATACTTTTTCATGATCCTGCCTTTATCTCATCAGATAATCCAATGTGTGGCGCCGAGAATTTACTTCCGGCGGCGCGGCCGAAAGGATGGTTTACTTGAGTTCAATGGGCTGGCAACCGCACCCGTTTGCCTGGGCGGCAGGCCGGTGTGCTGAGTAAGCAGCTGGCCCTTGGTCGGTGCCGCAGATGGCTTTGGCTGAGCGTGGGCAGCGGACGGCGTTGAGTTTTTGCGGCGCGGACTCTGATAGCTGCCGTCAACTGCGGGCTGCCAGATCGGGATAAGGTGATGCTTGCCATTACCAATCAAGTCAGCCCGTCCCATTTTCTTCAATGCTTCGCGTAGCAAAGGCCAGTTGTTAGAGTCGTGGTAACGTAGAAAAGCCTTGTGCAGCCGGCGTTGACGCTCGCCTTTCACAATGGCTACGGGCTCACTTTGGTGACTGATCTTGCGCAGCGGATTCTTGCCGCTGTGATACATCGCTGTTGCTGTGGCCATCGGTGACGGGTAAAACGTCTGCACCTGGTCAGCACGAAAGCCATTACGCTTCAACCAAATGGCCAGATGCATCATATCTTCATCGGTGGTGCCGGGGTGCGCCGCGATGAAGTACGGAATAAGAAACTGCTTCTTCCCCGCCTCTTCAGAGTATTTATCGAACAGTTGTTTGAACCGATCATAGGCGCCAATGCCTGGCTTCATCATCCGGGACAGCGGGCCTTCTTCGGTGTGTTCTGGCGCAATTTTCAGATAACCGCCGACGTGATGAGTCACCAGCTCTTTCACATATTCCGGCGAGCGAATAGCCAGGTCGTAGCGCAGGCCAGAGCTAATCAATATCTTCTTCACTCCCGGCAAGGCGCGGGCTTTTCGATACAGCTCGATCAACGACGAATGATCGGTGTTCAAATTATCGCAAATACCCGGATAGACACAGGAAGGCTTGCGGCAGGCGGCTTCGATTTCTGGTGATTTGCAGGCAATGCGGTACATGTTGGCGGTGGGGCCGCCCAGATCTGAGATCACGCCAGTAAAGCCGGGGACCTGGTCGCGGATGGCTTCGATCTCGCGCAAAATACTCTCTTGCGAGCGGTTTTGGATGATGCGCCCTTCGTGCTCGGTAATGGAGCAAAAGGTACAGCCGCCAAAACAGCCACGCATAATGTTCACCGAAAAACGGATCATCTCCCAGGCGGGAATCTTAGCATCGCCATACGACGGATGCGGCGCCCGCGCATAGGGTTGATCGAAGACGTAATCCATCTCCTCGGTGGTCAGTGGAATCGGCGGTGGATTGATCCACAGCTCACGATCACCGTGGCGCTGCACCAGGCTGCGCGCATTGCCGGGGTTGGTTTCTAAGTGCAGCACTCGATTGGCGTGCGCATACAGCACCGAATCGCCGCGTACGGCATCGTAACTTGGCAGCCGTATCACCGTTTGCTCGCGTGGTGGCAGGCGATGTTTGCGCGCCCGGCCGGCAAGCAGACTCTCCACAGAAATGCTCGCCACCACACCCTCCGCTTTGGCGGTTTGAGGTTTGGCTTGTTCGATAGCGCAGGCATCCGTGTCTTGAGTGTTTACGTAGGGATTGATGCGCGCATCCACCTTGCCCGGCGTATCGACGGTGGTGGAATCGATCTCGAACCAGCCTTCTGGCGTGTCACGCCGCACAAAAGCGGTGCCGCGTACATCGGTAATTTCGGTGATGGCTTCACCGTGCGCCAGCCGATGAGTGATCTCGACAATCGCCCGTTCGGCGTTGCCATACAGCAGTAAATCGGCCTTGGCGTCGAGCAGAATGGATCGGCGGACCTTGTCTTGCCAGTAGTCATAATGAGCGATTCGCCGCAGCGAAGCTTCAATGCCACCGAGCACAATCGGCACCTCGGCAAACGCCTCGCGACAACGCTGAGCGTAGACAATGCTGCAACGGTCCGGCCGCGCCCCGCCTTCACCGCCCGGCGTATAAGCGTCGTCCGAGCGGATTTTTCGGTCCGCCGTGTAACGGTTGATCATCGAATCCATATTGCCGGCGGTGACGCCAAAGTACAGCGTTGGCTGCCCCAGCACTTTCATGGCATCGGCATTGTGCCAGTCGGGCTGAGCGATAATCCCGACACGAAAGCCTTGGGCTTCCAGCGTCCGGCCGATGACGGCCATGCCAAAGCTGGGGTGATCGACATAGGCGTCGCCACTGACAACGATCACGTCGCAGGCATCCCAGCCAAGCGCGTCCATCTCCGCCCGGCTGGTGGGTAGAAATGCAGCCGGACCGAAGCATTCGGCCCAGTGACGTGGGTACTCGAAAAGAGCACGCGGCGTCGTCAAGCGGGATTCAACGGGTAAAGCCATAGTTACGACATCTGCTTTTGCTAACCAACAACGGGGATCTTGCCTATCTTGGCCTGCCAGATCTTAGGCGCGGTGGCATGTACCGAATTGCCTGCAGAATCCACCGCCACGGTAACCGGCATATCCACAACATCAAACTCGTAGATAGCCTCCATGCCCAATTCAGGGAAGGCTTTAATTTCAGCCTTACGAATGGCCTTGGAGACTAAATAAGCCGCGCCGCCAACGGCCATAAGATAAACCGCGCGGTGATCACGGATTGCCTCAATGGCCGTAGACCCACGCTCGGACTTGCCGATCATGCCCAGCAGGCCGGTTTTTTCCAGCATCGTGCGAGTAAATTTGTCCATTCTTGTTGCCGTGGTTGGGCCGGCCGGTCCAACCACCTCGTCGCGCACCGGATCGACCGGGCCGACGTAATAAATAAAGCGGTTGGTAAAATCCACCGGCAGCTTCTCGCCCTTGGCTAACATATCAGTCATTTTCTTATGCGCCGCGTCGCGACCGGTCAGCATACGCCCTGATAGCAGCAAGGTTTCACCGGTTTTCCAGGTAGTCACTTCTTCGGGAGTAACGCGGTCTAAATTCACCCGCCGAGCATTGGATGCCGCCCAGGTAATCTTCGGCCAATCTTCCAGTCGCGGGGGGCGTAGCTCTGCCGGGCCAGTGCCGTCCAGTTCGAAATGGACGTGGCGGGTAGCGGCACAGTTGGGGATCATCGCCACCGGCAAATTGGCGGCATGGGTAGGATAGTCCTTCACCTTCACGTCCACTACCGTGGTCAGCCCACCCAATCCCTGAGCCCCGATGCCTAGCGCATTAACTTTTTCGAATATCTCCAATCGCAGCTCTTCGGCCCGATTACTGGGGCCGCGCTCAATCAACGATTGGATATCAACGGGCTCCATCAGTGATTCTTTTGCCAGCAACATGGCTTTTTCTGCCGTACCACCGATACCTATACCCAGCATGCCCGGTGGACACCAGCCGGCCCCCATTGTCGGCACCGTCTTAAGCACCCAATCAACAACAGAATCGGACGGATTGAGCATAACAAATTTGGATTTGGCTTCCGAGCCACCGCCTTTGGCGGCAACTTGCACATCGACCGTATGGCCGGGTATCAGCTGCGTGTGGATAATCGCGGGAGTATTGTCTTTTGTATTCTGTCGTTTGCCGGCGGGGTCGGCTAGTATCGAAGCGCGCAGTACATTGTCGGGGTGCAGATAGGCGCGCCGCACGCCTTCGTTTACCATATCCTCAACGCCCATGGTGGCACCATCCCAGCGCACGCCCATGCCAATTTTAAGAAACACGGTGACAATTCCGGTATCCTGGCAGATAGGCCGATGCCCTTCGGCGCACATGCGCGAGTTGATTAGAATCTGTGCCATGGCGTCCTTGGCAGCGGTGCTCTCTTCTTTTTCGTATGCCAGGTGCACGGCCTGAATAAAATCAAGCGGATGATAATAAGAAATGAATTGCAGAGCGTCAGCCACGCTCTGGATCAGATCATCCTGTTTGATAATCGTCATAGCCACTCCGCCGTTTGCCTGTATATAAGCCAAACGGCCATTTTACACTACAATTCATCGCTATAGTGATGGAGCATTCGTTGGGCGGGGGCTGGCTCTTGATGTACTTGAGGTCGCACTGACAAGCGTGGCTATTATTTGAATCACTAAAGGGTTGACCCATGTATCAAGGATTTCCGCTGGAATTTGTCTCTCTGTTGCGCTGCCCAAAGGATGGGGGTGAGTTATCTGTTGCCGGCACTGATAAGCTCTCAGTAAGTCATCTGGTTCATGCCGCCCTGAAATGTAACCGTTGCAGCAGCCATTACCCGGTAGAAGATGGCATTGTTCGGTTAATGGAGAAATCAGCATTAGATAAAGAAAGCGCTCATGAACAAAGTCTGAGAGACAAACAGGCAGAGGGTTATGACGTTAGCTGGGAAGATTCTGAGTGGTGGCGAATGGAACTGGATCCCACCCTAGAAGCTTTATCGCCAATAACCAGGGGGTCTTTCTTGGAGTTGGGGTGTGGCAATGGACGTTACACCGTAAGGATTGCCGCGACGTGCAAGCGCCTTATCGCAGTGGATTTCTCAATGGCATCTCTGTATACGCTTTCCAGGCGGGCTGATGCTAACTGGAAAATGGGCTTGATTCAGGCCGATGTCACTCGATTGCGAATGCAGCCACAAGCTTTTGATGGCGCCATGTCTACGCTGATGTCTAATCTTCCTAGCCAAGAACATCGACGCCTCATGTTTAAAGCGTTGGTTGAGGCGCTAGCCCCATCGGGCCAATTCGTTTTTAGCGCTCATTATTGGAATCTAAAAAGTCGTCTGCGTCGCACGCCGCAATCAGGTTATTACCGCGAAGGCGGTATATATCGTTACATGTTCAAGAAGTCGGAAATATTATCCGAGACTCGAGCGTACTTTGCTAAGGCGCAATGTAAACCGATACAAATCCCCGTGCCATTGGCGGGCCGTTTAAGTCTGCCGGTGGTCAAGCTGTCACGGTTGAGTGAGCGGCTACCCTTATTAAATACACTGGGCGAGCTTTTGTTGGTAACGGCCCAAAATCCCCAGCCAAAATAGGGTTCACTCGGTCTGGCTGCTGCGGTCACTGGTTAAGCTGGCGGGAGTTAAGTGGGGTGGTTCAATCAGAGAAAAACAAAAGCCTCGGTTGTCCGAGGCTTACTTTCGCTTATCCGGCCATTACGCCAGTCGGCTAAATTGAGCTTTATTATTGTTGTGGGTGCTCAAAATTCGATTTAATTTTTATTCTTTTTTTGGAACGGCTGTTTCCTCATTTCCGCAGCTTGGCCCCATGTGATAGTGAATGCATATGCCGTGCCAGCTTTATTTTTTGGCGATAGAGGCTGCTGTTAATTTTTGAAATCAACCAGATGAGAGTATTTTCTGCGCACCAAAAAAGCCTGGCCAGAATCGAAGATTGGCCCATTTTTGTCGTTTTTAGACAATAAAAATACATTAATAACAATTTTCGTCATTTTATCCGCTCGCCAATGTGGCCAAATAGTATGAGCTGGGTGGTCTTGGCTTTGTTGAGTGCGCTTGCGCTGGCGACAGTCGATGCGGTCACTAAAGCCCGTATGGTCAGCTGGAGCGCAGAGCGCATCACCTTTGCCCGGTTTTTCTGGACAGGGCTTTTACTCAGTCCGCTCTGGTTGATAGTTGATGTGCCCGCGCTGCCCCCGCGTTTTTGGGGGCTCGTGGCGCTGACCATTCCGCTGGAAGTGCTCGCAGTAATCTGGTCCATGCGAGCGATCAAGTTATCGCCGCTGTCTCAGGCCCAGCCATTGCTGGCATTGACGCCGGCGTTCACCGCCTTGATTGGTTATCTGTTGCTGGGCGAACGCCTAACGCTACTGGGTGTGTGCGGCATTATTTTGGTTGTCATTGGGGCGTATTTGTTGCGTTGGGGTGGCCTCCTGGCGGCAGGGCCTGCTCGTTCACAATCAATGATAGCGCCTTTCGTGGCCTTAATTCGCGAGCCGGGCCCGCGTTACATGCTGGGTGTGGCCGCCATCTATGCGGTAACCACGGTGTTTTGCAAGGCGGCTTTGGCTTACGTTCCGGCAATGACATTTGTCGTGATTTACTACACCGCGATGTGTTTAGTGACCACGTTGTGGTTTGTTTGGCGTGAATCTGACGCCGTTCATGCCTTGTTTGAGAAACCTGGAGCACATTTTGCTGTAGCTATATTGATGGCGGTGATGATTATTAGTCATTTTCTCGCCATGGCTCAGATAGAGGCCGCCTACATGATTACAGTCAAGCGAACCAGTTTATTGTTTAGTATTTTCTACGGAGTGCTTTTGTTTAGGGAGGGCGGGTTAATTCGCAAACTGTCGGCGGGTATGGTCATGTTGTTGGGAGTTTATTTGGTCAGTAGCCGTTTGGCTTAATAAGAGTCGTTTGGCTGCGGATAACAGAAATGAAAAGCTGCCCATAGATCGGAGAAAAACCACATGAATACCAGGCCGGATTTTGCCCGTACGGACCTTAGTCGTCTTGAGCACCGAGATTTGGCGTTTCTGGTCGAGCATTTTCCTCAGGCCAGCGGAGATTACTCCAAGGTGGCTGCGGCACTGGTCGCCATGCCCAATACCGTGGAAAACATGCTGGATAGCGAGTTTGTCACCCGCGCTGTTTTAGATAAACAGGAGTTACTGCTTAATATTTCCCCGTTCTTACTGTTTAGCGTGCTGTTACGCCAGGCCTTGCGTGATCATCGTGGCCGGCAGGAGCGGCAAGTCATCAATTACCTGGCAAACTTACTTACCTTATATGTCAGCAATGATCGCCTATATAAAGTGAGTGATGGGGACGAGGCTCATTATCGCTACATTATCGATTTGCTGGAAACCGCGAATCAGTCTGGCAGTGGGCGGCGCTTCATGATTTATGCTCAGGTGGGCAACTACTCCCTGTTTCTGGCTGGCTTATTTGATCGTTATCTGGCGCACCGCCAGCGTTATCATCGCCGCCCTATAGGCGCTTCCTTCTATGCGGATTTCGGCCGCACCTACTATCAGGCGGCTTCAGAGCATGGGTTGGCGCGTCAGCTTGAGCTGCAAGGCGTGTTTTCCCGGCTATCACTCATGTTTGATCGCTACACCAAAGCGCTTAATCAATTGTCGCGAGACTATATCCACTAAGGCGTCGCCGATACTATTATTGCTCAGTTCGTGAGGAGAATTGCCTGGCCACCAGGAAGCTCCGTTATGAGTTTCGAGATTAAATAGTTTTGGACAAGGCGGCGCATTTAGAGAGAAGGGAGTGTCAATGCCTAGGACGGCGAATCATCATTACCTGTTAGCTGAGCAGCAGCTGATCGCGGAGCCGTGGCGGCGATTAGAGATTGAATCTCGAGTGGGTGACTTGTTGCGCCATGCCGAGCGCAGTCTGCGGTTGACTCTGCGGCCCATCCAGATTCGCTATGATCTTCGGGGGACTGCGGCGGGCCGGGCCAATGCCCGTGAAATTCGGCTGAACGCATTACTCATGCTGGAGAATTACCCGCATTTTCTAGGCCATACCGTGCCTCACGAAGTTGCGCATAGTGTAGTGTGTCAGCGTTGGCCGACCGCCCAGCCGCATGGTCGTAAATGGCGCAGCATCATGGATCTTTTTGGCTGCACCCCTAATCGCTGCCATGCCTATGACGTGAGCCACGCCCGTGTCCGCACAGTGCGTCGGTACATGTATGAGTGCGCATGCGGCCCTAGCCAGCTGAGCTCGACCCGTCATCGCCGAGTTCAGTCTGGGGCTCGCTATACTTGTCGGCGCTGCCGGCAGGTCTTGGCGGCCGCAACCACAATAGCTGAAGCGGCGGCATAGCCAATTAAAGTGATGCAAGGCCTTGAGTAATCAGCACATGGTCTCAGGCCACATAAAATGGCGGAAACAAAGTGTTGACACCGGGGTTTTGGGCAGTAGAATGCGCACTCCTTTTACGGATCAGCTCTTCTAGAACGTCGCTGAAAAGCAGGCTAGAAAAGCCGGAAATAAAAGTGTTGACAGGTGGTTCGGGGTGCTTATAATACCGCCCACTCGCAAAGAGACAGTAGAGAGCAAACAAAGTTCTTGAAGATTTGCGAAAAGATGATAGTATGCTCAACCCGTCGAAATGACTGGGCGCTCTTTAAAAATTCAGAATTCAAGTGGCTTATGTGGGTGCTCTTGTCAATAGAGCAGATGCCAATATGTAAAAATCATCAACTTTATTGTTGATGATGTATCAGGATAATCACGAAAGTGGTTGCCAGTTTATGAATCAGAGAGTTTGATCCTGGCTCAGATTGAACGCTGGCGGCATGCCTAACACATGCAAGTCGAACGGCAGCACAAGGTAGCTTGCTACCTGGGTGGCGAGTGGCGGACGGGTGCGTAACGCGTAGGAATCTGCCCTGTAGTGGGGAATAACCTGGGGAAACTCAGGCTAATACCGCATAACCTCCACGGAGCAAAGCGGGGGACCTTCGGGCCTCGCGCTACAGGATGAGCCTGCGTCCGATTAGCTAGTTGGTAGGGTAAAGGCCTACCAAGGCGATGATCGGTAGCTGGTCTGAGAGGACGACCAGCCACACTGGGACTGAGACACGGCCCAGACTCCTACGGGAGGCAGCAGTGGGGAATATTGGACAATGGGCGCAAGCCTGATCCAGCAATGCCGCGTGGGTGAAGAAGGCCTGCGGGTTGTAAAGCCCTTTTGGCAGGGAAGAAAAGTTAGTCGCGAATACCGGCTAACCATGACGTTACCTGCAGAAGAAGCACCGGCTAACTCCGTGCCAGCAGCCGCGGTAATACGGAGGGTGCGAGCGTTAATCGGATTTACTGGGCGTAAAGCGCACGTAGGCGGCTAGATAAGTCGGGTGTGAAATCCCTGGGCTCAACCTGGGAACTGCATTCGATACTGTCTGGCTAGAGTTTAGGAGAGGGAGGCGGAATTCCCGGTGTAGCGGTGAAATGCGTAGATATCGGGAAGAACACCAGTGGCGAAGGCGGCCTCCTGGCCTAAAACTGACGCTGAGGAGCGAAAGCGTGGGGAGCAAACAGGATTAGATACCCTGGTAGTCCACGCTGTAAACGATGAGGACTAGTTGTCGGAGGGGTCTGCCTTTCGGTGACGCAGCTAACGCGTTAAGTCCTCCGCCTGGGGAGTACGGCCGCAAGGTTGAAACTCAAAGGAATTGACGGGGGCCCGCACAAGCGGTGGAGCATGTGGTTTAATTCGACGCAACGCGAAAAACCTTACCTGCCCTTGACATGCTAGGAATCCTTCAGAGATGAGGGAGTGCCTTCGGGAACCTAGACACAGGTGCTGCATGGCTGTCGTCAGCTCGTGTCGTGAGATGTTGGGTTAAGTCCCGCAACGAGCGCAACCCTTGTCCCTAGTT
>_16_pt1 | contig 14749 bp, 3 predicted proteins | sample MGYA00084035_6733316 | MGnify analysis MGYA00084035 | reverse complement strand
ACTAAGAGTGGGGGATTGGTTCCATTTCTTTTGAATAGGCGGTTGTCTTGGAGGAAGAATTCACTACATCGTTTGTGAAATCGTCTCTGTGCTTGTACAGATTTGAATGGGGGAAGTACTGATTCTTGATGGAAACGGGTAATGGCTAATATGGTATCTTCTTGTCCTTTTTGGGTAACAAAACACTGTAGTGGCGATACAGAATTATTGCTTTGGGTGATAGAGTTGATATCATCATAGGTCTTGAGGTTAAGCAGGGCTATGTTGTCTAACCATTCATCATCTTCAGTGAGAACTTCTTTTTCTTCATCTGAACGGGGTCTTCTTGATAAGGCATCAGGTCCACGGTGGTTGATTGCAGGTACGTGTTTGAGTTCAAAGTCAAATAACTTAATGCCTTGAATCCAACGGTTTATAGGTGCACTGGGTTGGAGATCTGGTTCATTAAGCATTCCCTTGATGTACTTTGCATCAACTTCCACAATTAACTTCTTTACTCCAATAAGGAAAATTCTCCAATGTCGCAAGGCTCTATATAGTCCAAATAATTCCAATTTTGGTTGGGAATATCTGCTTTCTCTTGGACTCATAGGAACAGATCCATAACGGGCTGGTATCTTGGTTTTGTTGTCATCAGCAAGTTGGGAAAGTATCATTCCTGCAGCTTCTGTACTGGAATCAACAGACAGTACCACCGGGTTTTCAGAGGTATAGTTGATTGGTTGTAGGGCAGGTGCTGACACTATGAATTTCTTGAGTCTGTCAAAGGCTTCTTGGCATTTCTCAGTCCAAATGAATTCTGCATCCTTTCTGTACAATTCGGTAAGAGGTCGGACTAATTGGGAATAGTTGGGGATCCAAATTCTGATTGTTCCACATAGACCTAGGAATTGGCGGACATGGGTAGGTGTAGTGAGGATAGGCCAGTTGAGTACTTTATCAACTTTAGACTTGTCAGGGCTTCTTCCAGCGGAATTACAGGTTTGTCCAATTATAAGGGCTTCAGGTACGCAAATTTGGGCCTTGTTGGCAGCAAAAGTTGCTCCTGCCATTTTTACTTTGTGCATAATTCTGTGAACATCTTGGGCATGTTCCCAAATAAATCTTCTTATTCCAGGATTTTCTTTGATGGTTTCAGCATGTCCAGCTGAGTCCAAATATTGACTGACAGGTCCTTTGATAGGTAGATCATCGATGAAGATGTTGGCTGTATGGGGAATTTCCTCTTGCAAAATGATTGACATGCATTTCTGAAACTCGGCCGGGGAATTGGTAAATCCAGTAGGTAATGATGTGATTTGTAGCAATCCAAGGGGTGTCATAAAGGCGGTGAGACCTCTACTTTGGGGATGAATTTTACGGGCATCAAATCCCCAAAATAGATCAAAGACAGTGTAGCATTGCCTTCCAGCAAAATTGTCTACAAAATCATCTACTATTGGTAGCATTCCAGCATCACGGATGGAGATTTTGTTGAGAGGTTGAAGGTCGTGTACGATTCTTAGCTTTCCATTCTTCTTGAGAACAACAAACCAACGGGACCTGTAGGAGGCTTGGCTTTGTTCATAGACTCCAGCATCTATTTTCAGCTTGAGGACGTCCATTACTTTGTCACGTAATCCGGCAGGGATGGGAATATTTTTATGTTCCCAGGGAACATGTGGTATGGTGGGAATAATGTAGGGAGAGAAGTAGGAGTCCTTGAATGTTCCTCGTTCTACATCTTCAAAGGCTATGGCTTCCTCGTTGAGTACCATAATATGTTGGAACAGTTTTTCCTCTTCGGGCAGTAGAAATCCTTTCTCGTTAATATTGAGTACTTTGAGACGTTCGGCGCTGATTCGTGACGTGGGAGAAAATGATGGGGGATAGAATGGAAGAATCGGTAACGTAAGCATAGGATCTTCGGGTATGCATCGGCGGACATAACATTCCTCCGGGAATGTAGTTGAAACAGGTTTGATCTTCTTATCAACTCTTTTATAGGCAGTGTACACGGAGGGATAATTTGATATAGTCATATCATAGATAATATCACTGTTTTCCAATGTGTAGGGTCCAGGATAAAGGGAAAGATTGTCGATTGTAAGGGAATGGACATCAAACAGAGCTATTTCTGACAAGTGAATGTCATCCAAACTCAGTTTGACAGGTTGTGTCAAACTTGACATTACTGCGGGTCTAGTCTGGCTTGGGAATTTGCATGAGAAATCGGAGGTCGGAGGTGGTTCAATCCTTTCTTCTGGTTCAGGAGTTCCAAACCTGGCTGAATTAAGGTTCAAGCGGGGTTCTGAGATCGGTTGCGCAGGGAACTTAATAGATTTGAAGTTTGACAGGAAAGGTTTAATTAAACCTTCGCGTTCGAGTAAGTTGTCCAATTTTCCATGTCGTTGGTGGTTATTTTCTGACAAAACTTTTCTCAACAGTTCTGTAGACTTAATTAAACTCTCAGAGTTCAATTGGGCATGTACAACATCAGGGGTAATCACACTAGTTACAAACTGAGCGGATATGGGAAAAAGGGTGCCGGCGGTATGTGTAAGCAGATAACGGCATACTGCTCCATGTGGCAAAATTCCTGGGGGTTCGGAAACAATACGGATAGGGGAAGAAGACAGGAAACGGCTAGTATGTAGACTATTGTACAAAAGAGGCAATAAATTTTTAGTTATACATTTGGTTTTCAGATCAAGGGGGAAAGGGAGAGCGGTGTATGTCTCAAACATAGGCATAGGAATAGTAGAAGAAATGACATGGGTATACGTCTGTAGTAACAATATTAAGAGTGATGTTGATAATTTATTAAGGCACTTACTCAAGATTGGATCATTTCGTGGTTCAATCTGAGTAAGGTTCGTCGTTGTACAGGTGGTACGCGGTTCGCGGTCGGTCGATGACGTCAATGAGCTGACCACGGACGAGGCAAACATCGAAGGAATCAGGAAAGGAGATGTTGAGTAACCGGAGGATCGGCTTCGCGATATTGACGGCATGCTCGCGCAAAAGAAAATCATAGAGGGCGGTGAGGTATCGTGCTTCCTCAGGGATAAGAAGTGGGTTGTACGAGTAGTTGAGCTTGGTGTTGAGTTCCACGTACTGCGTAAGTCCTTGTAATCCTTCGAATCCAATGTCAAAGAAAAAATCTTCGAATTGTTGGATGAGCAGTGAGAGTTGGCGTACGCAGAGGAGGAGGAATCCCAGCCTGTTGGTCCAGGCGTTGGGAACAGTAACATGCGGTTGGATTCCGGATAGGATGGATTCGACGGTTTGTCCAGCAAAGGCGTCATGAAAAGTACGAGGGTCGAGGACGTGGTTCCATTCTCCAGCTTTTCCTCGAGCTGGGTTCGGGCTATCAACGGCGTGTGCATGTAACGCGATAAGGGAAACAGTGGCTGTAGCAGTGTGCTGCAGGTGTGTAGCATGCTTCGGAAACCGTTGCTGAAATAAGAATGCCCCCTGACGTGGCAAGCATCCATAATAAGGAAAAGGGAGGTCGATATTCTGGTCAGCTAGGTCATGGTCGCTATTGGATGGAAACTCGGCTTCAATGTACGGGAGGTCGGGCGGAACGAGATGGACAGGGTTTTGCAGAGGGAACTGCAGCATAGGGTACGTTGGTGACACTAGTTCCGCGATTTCGGGCAACTCGTATTGTCCAAACGGGTGTCCAAGTCGTGGATGTGAACATCGTGCGGCAAGGGTACATAGAAGTCGTTCAACGAGAGGAAAACGGAAGTAGAGTCCTTCGAAGTTGGATACACGGATAGGGTTCGCGAAAAAGATGGAGGGGATAGGTACTCCTTGTTCGAATTGTTGATCGCCGTTCAGGTAGGCTCGGATTTGTTCAACAAAGGATCCAAACTCGCTCATAAAGTTCAGAGCTGAGTTCTTGACATAGGGACTGAGTGGTAATGGATGTATTTGAACTTTCGTTCCTTTGAGGAACGTAGGTCCTCCATACGCGAAATAGTCGAGGACATCGAAGGTAGGCGTTGTGTGAACGAATAGCCTGTAATCCAGGGCTAGGGGAGGGTTGAATCCAGGTACAATACGGAAGGGTCCATAACCAAGGATTCCAGGCAGGGCGCTGATCGGCGGAGTGTAGTCGTCGTAGATAATGTCGTCCTGTGTCTCGAGTCGAATGTACGGTTGCATTGGTCGGTCCCAGCTGACGTTCCAGCCGTTCGAGTGGTCCTGTGTGTCCCAGGCATCACTGGTAGTGTCAGTTGAGATGTCCTGAGGCAACGGCGGGTCGTTGTTAGTGGAGACGGTATTCGCGAGGTTCTGAGCGAGTTTCTCGGCGAGTACTTGTGCGGCGGCTTTACTGATGAGCTCCTTCGTGATTATAACTCGTGTCGGGTCGCTGGGATCATGTGTGATAGGTACAGGCGATGTAACGGTCAACGTTACGTTGTCGGACGAAGAAGGCGGCGGAGGTGTTACAGGTTCATGTATAGGAAATTCGGGGTGACCAGGGAGGGGAATAGGTGAAATACGAGGTGAAAACGGGTTCTTGGTAGTCTGTGATCCAATCAATGGATCAGGGAGAAATGGAAACGGAGTCGGTGGTCGGGTAAAGCAAATTATGTCTTCAGGGGTGTTTGGTCTGGTTCTGGCTCGGTAGGAACTATCGGAGGGTAGTGAGACTTCTTCCCACTCGCAGGAAGGAGGGGAACTGTAGAGGGAGATGTCACTGTCTGAAGACGACGCGATAGAAGATGGCGGTGGTGATGACGCTAGTCCGAGGATGTATCGAGCTGTTTCCGGGTGTCCTTTGTGAATCCAGGTAGCTACGCGGCCATATGGATCATGGTAGAGTGATGTAGCTAATGACAGGATACGCTCTATGTCAGGGAACCGTTTGATTTCGAAGGCAGCAGTTACCGGTCGTTCGGGGTCAATTCCTTCGTGAAGATGGATTCGGGGAATGTAAATCGTATTCGGCGCTCGGTCTTGGCCATATGTGATCAGGTTGTAGGCTAATACGAGTAGTAGGAGTTGGTGCGGGTTGAGCGAAACAATGTACTCGTAGTAGTTGACAGTTTCCGACGATATGAGCTCGATCGGGTAGAAATCGGCGTGTCCATACGCGATGGAAGGGCTGTCGACGTTGTCTGAAGTGTAGTGTAGGAATATCTGGTAGTCTGGGAGATTCGATCGTAGCAAAAAGTGGTCGGTCGACGGATAAGGTCCATAACCTAAGACACAGGCATTTCGGCTGCGTCTAGCAGCTGCACTGTCACTTCCAGGGTCTATAGGTATGTCTGGTAAGTCTTTTAATTCGTTGCTAAGGTCGGGAGACGTACGATGAGGTCCAAGGTTCGACTTTTGAAGTACCTCGAGATCATCATCGATACGGTCATCCTGCGTGATCTGGCGTATTTTCAACGGGAATTCGGATTGCTCGGAGTCGCTGTCGTCATCCAGAACACTCAGTGAAGAGGTCCGGAGAGGGGATGGAAAATACGGAGAGTAGGGATGTCGCGGAAGGATGGGAGGTTCAGTTCTTGCAAAGAAGACGTTTACATCGTGATGGCCGGGTCCTATCTGTTCAAGACGGTGGTAGTAGTTTTCGAATACATCCCTAGAGGGCAATCCGCCCCTAAGGGGAGAGGAAAGGGTGTCGTCGGATAACGAGGGGAGGAAGACGGCGGTTCTGTTGTTTACTGATGGACTGACATGTGAGTTCACTGATTGAATCACATGGGCTTCGGAGTTGACATTTTGATCACGTGTTGATAAGATCAGGGAAGGGTCGTCTGGGAGATCAGGAGGAAGGGCGTTCAGTGAGTTTATTGCGTTGTAAGTCCTAAGGCTGTCCAGGCAGTGCGTAAATTGAATATAGGCTTCTCCGGGTACGGTATAGGTGTGTCCGTTGACTACGTGTTGGATATAGGCACGCTGACATAATAATTCAGCACAACCGTAGTGGTAATCTGCGCCGGGCAGAATTCGTCGGTTGCTGATCAGTCGACACGATTCGGCGGTTAGGTTAATGGGTACGGCGTATTCAAAGTCGAGTTCCGTTTGCATTAAGAGACTGGTGCCATGTGCTTGAGCGATAAGGGCGCGCAGTTCTAATTGCTGAGGAGTAAGGATGGTATGAGGACTGGGGGATCGATTTTCTTCATCCATACTGACTAGGAAGGGTGACAGGTTTGTCTTATCGTATTCGGTTCGCTTTTTATTCCATTTAATGCTTTCATAGATCTGCTCTTTCCAGTTTCTGATATATCTGTCCTTAGATCCTTTGTAGTACAATAAATCTTTTTCCCTTTGGATCGGAGTGACTTGAGGACTATTGGGACTATCCCTTGTGACTCTACTATTGGGGGAATATCGATTGTGCAGGGGATCACAAGTTTGTTGACCATGGGGACGGCATACGCATTTATTCTCGATTACTGATGCATGAGATCGAAAAGCGATCTGCTTGTCTGAATGCCATGGTTTGTCTTCTTCGACACTGAGAGATGATTCTGCATTACTTTCTTCATCTTCTGACCGTTGCAGATCGTCGGATTCATCCATAATTAAAAAATTATCAGGGAAAACGGGTTTATCTTCCTGATCTGAGGTTGTTTCTTCTGTATTCCAGATCTCTTCTATTAATGCATCTAGGGAACTCAATTCCAGTATTTCTTGAGGTTCCTTAATGCTATTCTTCTTAATCTTGAGGTGTGTGGCAGTAGATTCCACGTTGATCTCCATAGAATTATTGTTATTACTCTTTTGATCTATCCTCTGATCGGGGTAATAATTTCCTTCTGATAAGGGATCGGCTGGTGTTTCTTCTTTCTGAATAGTAGTATTATATTCAGACTTTCTAGGTTCCTCAGGATCGGTCCGATTTTCGGGTATTTCTTCTATAAATCCTGATTCTTCTGCTGGCGGGTCTTGCGTTCCCAGATTGGTGGCAATATATACCAGGGTTGACTTTGGCTGTCTATAAGGCTTGAAGGTCTTTGGGACTAGGTGTTCTGGTGCAATGAAAATCTCAAATCTAGCTTCAGCACTCTTTTTGTCCTTGAACACTAAATATGTTCCTTCTTTCCTTTCGTCAATGCTAACCAGATTTCCTCTCTGCCAAGGGCGTCCTAGTAATAAATCAAATGGTAGGTTCTGTCCTACATAGACATTTGAGGCTTCTGTTATCACATTTCCACATCTGAGAGGTACGGATTTGATCATTCCGGTAAGACAACCAGAACGTCCATTCACATCATTCATTACTATTTCTTGTGTAATGTCAATGGGAAGGCGGATATGACTGCTGGCTATAGCTCGGCTGACTACATTCAATTGCGATCCAGTGTCAATAATAGCATTGATAGGTTTGTCCCTGCAGTAAAGAGGGAGTTGAATCAACATGCGGTTCTCCATGGGTTCTTCATCTTTCTGGATGATAGTTCTCCTGATCGGCTCATGTTCTATTATTGCTTCTTCTTCTGGCACTGAAGAGTTGAACACTTTCTGAGGTGCTGATGGAGTTGACATAGCTGACTTCAGGGTAGGATTCTTGTACTTTATCACATCTTGAAAATTATTGGATAGTTCGCGGGATGCTCCTAAGATATTCCTAAGAGGTAATGAAACTTGGGTGTCCAATATTTGCTCCACTACAGCTTTAGAGTTGATTTGATGAGATAATTCAGATTGACGGGGTACGGCCTTGGTTCTTTCTTCTGAATTCTTCTCTTCTCCTGATTTAGATTGCTTGGTGTAATCTTGCACTGTGATGGTCTTTTCCTGCACTGGTTTGTCCTGCAGTGGGGTGTCTTGCATGATAATGTCCACAGATTCTCTAAATCTAGGCTTCCTGACATCAACAGGAACGGGTTCATATCTTGCTGGGATTGGAGGTGCGTTCTCCTTGGACTTGTAAACAGGTTTCTCTTGTGGCTTGAAGGAAGGTTTCTCTTGAACGGGTTCAGCCAGTTTCTCTGATGACCGGGTAAATCTTCTTGGTGGCATATATAATCCATCCAACTTGTCGGCTCTCCTTTTAACAGGATCATGCATTGCTGTTTGTCTTGCTTGTCGAGTAGTTCGTTCATTGTCTCCTCTTTCTACAGGATAGGCTTGATAATAATAGGAATTATCATCTTCATCTTCATCATAGGCTTCATAGGTTGCATATGACTGTACTTGAGGGTGATTCTGTACTCGGCTTCTCCAATGGGCAAATTCATAGTCTGAATCTTGTTCTTCTTCTTCTGAGTCCTCTGATGAATCTTCTGAATCTTCTTCTTCTGAATCGGCATAGTTGTAATAGTTGTAGATCTTTGGGTGACGGCTTGAGGATCTTTTGCTCCCAGTTCCTGTTCTGGTGGAAACTGTAGCAAACTGTACTGCTCCTTGTGACTTCATTCTATTATAGGTGTCCAGTAGGCTTTCATCCGTTCTGCGCGCAAGGACTTGTCCACTGTGAATGTGGTACTTGAAGGTTCCTGGGTCTATGAATATTTCTCCTCTGGCTATTAATTGTGACATTTTGGGACAATCTCTTAATATATGTCCTGGTTCAAAACATCCATAGCATTTGCTTCCTTGGAAATATGACGGGCGCGGAAGAATTCCTTTAGAGTATGGTGGTCCTTGAGGTGACTGATAGGGTACGGAAACAGGTTCTCTGGAGTATCTTGAGGGAACTTGTAAAGGTTTTCTTGTAATACATTGAGCCACTAGCCCAGTTGTATCTCCTCTAACTGCTTGAAAGTATAGGGTTCCATATTGCGGGTCTTCCAGGGACATGGTATTCAGTTTCTGAATAAGGTGCTCTATGCCTCTTTCTTCTGGTGGAGGAATTATATTTCTTGAGGGTTCCTCAGAAAGGGTACGTGTTGAGGGAATTTCCTTTCTGGATTGCTTTCTCTTCTTCTTATTCTTTGCCTTTCGCTTTCGTCGGCGTTCTGCTTCTCTCTCTGAATCTTCATCAGAATCATAATCATAATCTGACTCTGAGTCTTCTTCTTCTTCTTCTTCTTCCATTAATCCTAATCCAGGGAAATGTAGGATCTGGTTGGTGAACTTGTTGCGCTTGAAGTATGTCTCTGCCACTTCATTCACTGTACTGATAGGCCATGGATCGGTATTGTCGTATGTTGGAAACTTGGCTTGAAGGCGGACTTCAATTATTCCTCTGAGGTGCGTAGGAATTCCAAACCAGAATAAGCCATCATAAGACTTATCATCTAGGTTCTTGTAACGCTTAAGGAATCCAGCCTTAATAGTGTACTCGCGCTGGTACTTCTTCCATTGAGACAATGTGCTGATTGTCTTCCTATTACTTTCTTTCACAAAATCGTATAGGTCATTGGGACGGACTCGGTTCTCCATACGTTCAGCATCATAGGCATTAAGAATATCTTCCTGAAGAGCTTTCCAATTAGGAGTATAGTAGTGCGGGTTCGATTGAATATAGTCTTGCACAGACTGACTGCAATATTCAAGAACGCCTCGACACTTGTCTGCTTCAGTAACAACATTATGGTTGTTCAATAGATAGTTGTAATGTTCAATGAAGTAGGCCACCTTTTTGTAGCCTCCCTTAAAAGTTAAAGGGGCACCCTTGCTACCACGTCTTGGCATCTGTGCCAATGGTGTAGGTGTATAACTATGAGTAGTCATTGTTGGTAACGTTGATGAGGATATATACGTTGACGAGGGTATTGTTGAGGATAGGTCGGGTACAGGTATACTGGTTGCTGTACTTGATAGGTGAGGTAATGTAGTTGAGGTTGAGGAAGGTTGAGGATAGGGATGTATAGTGGAGGGCAACTGAGGATAGGATAGGTCTGATGTTGGTGCGGGATAGGATACGGTACGGATGTCGGATAGGTGTGACAAGGATAAGGATGACCTTGTCGAGGATAGGATAGATGATGATGAGGAAGGGGGTGATGACCAGACTGGGTCAACGGTGACTGAAAGCGGACTGATTTCTTGTTCAGTATGAGGTACGATAACGTTCATCTACTAGGTAGATGTTGATGATGATGAAGGACTGTGTTGGATACCCCTCGCGGTGGGCTCCAATTATGTCGACGTGATGTTGTATATCACCTGGGTTTCGGCGGATGTTCTTCCTCGGCCTATTCCAGTTGTTCTTGGGGTATTCTCAAAACAACAGTTCTTCAGGTATGTGGGGGTGGTGTAGTGTTGGCAGTAGTTGAGATGGTTGACAAAGAAAGGAGTAGTCTGCTTTATTACAGTCTTAAGATAACAACAAACTTAGTCTTGTCACTGCCTTTTTACCACTAGTGATAGTGATACGCTGTATGTGTCACTAGTATGGGCTACTTGGGACAATGATTGGACAGGCTTATAGTTGTCTTATGTTATTAATAGATGTGTTGGATAAACAATAGACCAATGTATGAACACAATATTCAACACAAAGGAATATATAAACACAAACACAAATATAAACTTAGACGTTGTGATCAACAATGAGCAAGGTACTAGACACGATGTCAAGAGTGTATTGCTCAAGGTATAGCACAGTAGAGACGATGATCAACTAGGCTTCCTCAAAGTTTGGTGGTACGACGATGATTATTGACAACTTAATGACAATAATACTGAGCTCACTGCGGACGGCGGTGACGATGGAGGTTGTGAACTAGGTATCACAGTGAGGGTAGTACTGAGGCGGTAGACGGCTGCGGATGGTGATGACGATGACGATGATATGTACTATAGGACGATAGCACAATTATTGACGGAGCTATGAGCAAATTCCGGGTGATGTGCTCAAGAATACGGATGACAGTGACAAAGGGGTCTGGACACTGTTAGGGACGGTGACGAGATAAGGTAGGACGGTAGACAGGTGCGGATGGTGATGACGATGACGGAGATATGCGCTATAGGGCAGTAGCACAATTATTGACTGAACTATGAGCAATAACGGGTTGTATGCTCAAGGATGTTGATGACAGTGACAAACGGTGTCTTGTGACTGTATCTAACGATGACGGGGATTCTGAGGAGACAGATGTGTGCGGATTCACACGACGATGACGGTAGTATGCGATATAGGCCGGTAGGACGGTTATTGACGGTTGCTCAAGCAAATTACTCAAAAGTTGCTTGAAGTTACTGATGACGGTGACGAAGGCGATTTCTTTGTGCTGAGCTCGTTGTCTAGCACAGTGAGGACACTTAAAACTAAAAATAGACTAGAAGGACGTTCTTCGGGAACGCTTAGGACGACGTAGAAGGAAATTTGCTGCCGGTTGCAGCCTTAGTTCACACGGTTTGTGACTAAATAGTACTCTTATGTGGGCACTCTCTCTATTATTTTTCTGTAGTGGAAAACAGCCTACTTATATACCTTTTGGAAGAGATCGATCGTAGGATCTAATCTGTACTAAAGTGGTAATTGACTCATTCATGTGAGTCATTGTTTGTGACTCATTGTGTGAGTCAGAGGGGTGACTCATAATCTAAATATAACTAAGTATGACTCAGAGGTAGATCTAATCTGTGGTCATGTGTCTTAAGATCTTAGATGACTTTAGTGGTAAATATTTAGTTTTACAGTAAATATCTGCCATAACAGGTACTTTAGTAGGAAAAGATGTAAAAGTTGATGTAAAAGCATGATTCCCATCAATCAGGTGACTTTGATGGTGCATGTGATGTGGTGCCATGCAGGTGACTCAGTTTTACTCAGGAACTTGTAAAAAAATCTTTTGTATGGGAAAAGATCTGAGATGTGGGAAAATCTTCCAAGGGATCTATGACTCAGCCTGCATGTGACCTTAGGGCAAATTAGGCAAGTCAGGTGACATAGTCCGGTGACAAGGTGGACATGTGACTGGCTGAATTCATTTAAATAAATAAATGAATCAGTTAAGTGGCTACTAAGTAATAAAAATAGATAGGGAAGGCGTTTGTGCACTTAAAAACTGAAATAAAATAGAGAAAAATAGGGGAAAAATTGTGGAAAATTAAGGAAAGTGTTTCTGAGGGTTGGACACTCATAAAGGGGTAAAATTGAATAGGGAAAAACTACTCCTAAGATTATAAAATTATCAAGAGCACTAAACAGTAGGTTTGACTCCAATTTCTTAGGAAAACAAATGTGTGCATGACATATACGCAGGGAACTTAAAAATCAACTGTCCCCAGTTGCACGGGTCATAGCTACTGTTCTAGTTTCTTAATTTTATTTTCTTCTTGCTTTTGAAAGGAACGGGGGCAAGAATATCTTTTACTATTTTAAGAGCATTATTTAAAAAAAAACATTCCAAATAGCAGGCAAGCACAAAATAGCAAAGCAACACCATATTCCAAGATGAATAAACGTCTGAGAATACAGTGTGGGGAGTCCATGAATCAACCTACACAATCAACACTTCTGGCAGAAGAGACGTGTCCAGATTGACCAAACTTTCTTTCGCGATGAAGGCGGATGATCACCAGTAGCCTGACTGAGACTGTCGGCTGGGGAAGACATGGGACTGAATACTTTGCCGGTGAAAACGGGGTGTACGCGGATATGGGGATTGCAATGCTTCAAGGGCACGACGAGAATGAAAGGCGGTCGACAGAAAATGGAGTTGTACGCAAGACGGCGGGTATCATAGCATACAACTTTGAGATAGGCAAATTTTCGGTCTGCAAACGCGCAGTGGTCGATGATGTAACGGAAGCGGCGGGTATTGCAATTTTGAAAGGATACGATCATTCCATGCATAAGAGGGGGGAGACCATCAAGGTTTTTGTGTGGGGAGATGGTGAGGCGATAGGGCGCTCCTTGAAAGGTAGGTTCATGAGTCCATGGCACAGGAGTGTAATGTGAGCCACATCTGTAATATCGTAGGTAAGGATCGAGTTGGATCTCGTTACTATTCCAGATATTTGTCCACTGGCTACACGTTGCAAATCCAAGCGGCCAAGGGTCCACAAAGTTGGGGTGATGCACAAGGGGAATCGCGTATGCAGGTGATCGAGTGCGGGGGAAAAGACGTTGAGGGATGTTATCAAAGTATTCCGGCTCATTGAATGATAGGCGGTCAAGGTCGTCATCCATGGAGGTACTATCATCATGGAGATTGAGGGTATCGGTGAGGTAGTTGAATTCATCGTGATAGGGCGGGATGAAAGGAAGGTCTAGTTCGCTCCGGTACGCAGGAGGGAGGTTGAGAGTGGAAGAGGAATTGGTAGTTTGTGGAGGGAAAGACATAAGGAATGGGTGTGTGTCGCGTTGGTTGGAAAACGGATACGTGGTGGTTGAAGTTGAAGTTGAAAATTTTTAAGAGGCGTTCTCATTAAGGAATGGTTGAGAAAGTTTTGTCCCAAGGGGATAATTATGTTGTAAGGGTCGTGATAGGTCGCGATATGTCGTAAATGTCATAGGAAGATGTTTCCTGTTTTATCCGGATTTTGACAGGTAGTATTTTCCTTGGTCGTAAAGATAGAATATTGTTGGAGAAACTTTAAGGAAAGTTGGGTAGGGAATGTAGGGTTTTTATATGTTGAAAGGAGTGTAGGTGTTGGTATTATTTTTCTTTTTATAATAGGGATAAAAGAGATGGGGCATAATCGGTCAATCTGAGTCTGGTCCATTAGAATCCGGGTCAGAGTCAGTTGAATCTTCAGAATTGGATTGGGGGTGAGGATTGTTTTTCATAAAAGAATGATGTCGGCTGATGTAGGGTAGGATTCGATATGCAGCATAGGTCTGACGCATTGGGGATCCATCTAATTCTTGTAGACAATAATTTCCTTTCAGGGTACGTTTGGAAATTTGATAGGGTCCTAAGTATCTTGGCTTGTGCTTCCGGTCATGAGACATTTCCACTGGAGTATTTCTCACTAATACAAGTTCTCCAGGCTCATAAGTGTTGCGTATTAGTTTCTTCATGAATCTGGTCTCAAACTGGAGTTTGGAAGCAAAACGGGCTTTCTTGAGGGTTTCTGCAGCTCGTGCAAGGTCTTCAGGGTGTTTGGCAAGTTGTCTGGCACGTAATTGGAGTAATTCAGCAGGGCTTAATCCTGCTTTAAATTCTTCAACCAGAAAAGTTGCTTCTGCTAGGTCCAAAGGTAGGAGAGGATCGGTTGCATGTAGCAATTGATATGGGGAGTATCCAGTAACTCTGTTGATGGTAACACGGTTGGCAAACATTATTTCTGAAAGATGTTTGGACCAGTCTTTTACTTTGTCTTTACAAGTCTTCAAAAGGGCTTCACGAATATTGAAGTGTCCACGTTCTACAACTCCATTGGCATGGTGGTTGTAGGGTGTAATTCGGATTTGAGGGATATTGAGTCTCTTGAGAAGTCTATCAAATGCTTCTTTGACTTCAGGTCCATTGTCGGTAATGACTAATAGAGGGGCACCATATCTGCAATAGATGTATTCCCAAAAGAAGTGTGCTAATTTTTGGGCTGTAGCATTTCTTAAAGGGGCAGCTTCACTAGTTCCAGACAGATCATCCTTTGCAGCTACTATATATTTGAATCCATGTGCCTCAGGCATATGCATAATATCCACATATATTTTGGAAAATAGTGCAGTAGGAGTGGAAATAGTTGGAGGTCTCTCTAAACGTTTGAGGCTTCTGATTTGGCATTCGTGACAAGATTTGACATGGTGGTGGATATCGGCTCTCATTCTGGGCCAGTAAACTCTTGATTGTAGAATTTTTATGACAGCATAAATTCCATGGTGGCCTAGTTTATCATGGGCGTGAATAAGAAGGGATAATTTGTGTTGAGGGTCGGTGACAACTAAGAG